>ENA-OWLM01000969-OWLM01000969.1-metagenome-genome-assembly--contig:-NODE-969-length-10834-cov-3.073940_pt1 | contig 10834 bp, 6 predicted proteins | sample MGYA00245349_ERZ651102 | MGnify/ENA primary metagenome ERZ651102 (study PRJEB26857, sample SAMEA4031759) | metagenome | biome: human; feature: oral; material: saliva | place: Philippines | collected 2014 | study... | reverse complement strand
TCGCATGCCGCGGCCGACGGCCCGCACACCGGCTGGGGCTACCACAAGCCCATCATGATCGCCGGTGGCGTGGGCTCGGTGGATGCCCGCCACCAGCACAAGCTGCCGCTGCCGGCCGGCACGCTGCTCGTGCAGCTGGGCGGCCCGGGCATGCGCATCGGCCTGGGCGGCGGTGCCGCCTCCAGCATGGGCGTGGGCAGCAATGCCGCCGAGCTGGACTTCGCCTCGGTGCAGCGCGCCAACCCCGAGATGGAGCGCCGCGTGCAGGAAGTGATCAACGCCTGTCGCGCCATGGGCGACAACACCCCCATCCTCTCCATCCACGACGTGGGCGCGGGCGGCCTGTCCAACGCTTTCCCGGAACTCGTGAACGACGCCGGCCGCGGCGCCATCTTCGACCTGAAGCGCGTGCCCCTCGAAGAGTCGGGCCTGTCGCCCGCCGAAATCTGGAGCAACGAATCCCAGGAACGCTACGTCCTGTCGATTTTGCCCAAGGACCTGGAACGCTTTGACGCCATCGCCCGCCGCGAACGCTGCCCGTACGCGGTGGTGGGCGTGGCCACCGAAGAGCGCCAGCTCCGCGTGGTCGACGGCGAAGGCCTGCCCGGCCTGGACACCGTCCGCCCGCAAGGCGACGCCGAAGTGCGTCCCGTGGACGTGCCCATCGACGTCATCCTGGGCAAGCCGCCGCGCATGACGCGCGACGTCAAGCGCCTGCCCGGCGTGTCCGAACCCCTGGACCTGGCCGGCATCGACCTGACCGAAGCCGCCTACCGCGTGCTGCGCCACCCCACGGTGGCCAACAAGTCCTTCCTCATCACCATCGGCGACCGCACCGTGGGCGGGCTGTCCAGCCGCGACCAGATGGTCGGTCCGTGGCAGGTGCCCGTGGCCGACTGCGCTGTCACGCTGGCCGACTACGAAGGCTTCCGCGGCGAAGCCATGTCGATGGGCGAACGCACTCCCATCGCCATGCTGGACGCCCCGGCCTCGGGCCGCATGGCCGTGGCCGAAGCCCTGACCAACCTGGCCGCCGCCGACGTGGCGCGCCTTGAAGACATCAAGCTGTCCGCCAACTGGATGGCCGCCTGCGGCGTGGCCGGCCAGGACGCCGCGCTGTACGACACGGTGTCGGCCGTCAGCGAACTGTGCCAGGCCACCGGCCTGTCCATTCCGGTCGGCAAGGACTCCCTGTCCATGAAGACGTCCTGGGAGCAGGACGGCGAACAGCGCCAGGTCGTGGCGCCGGTGTCGCTGGTCGTCACCGCGTTTGCGCCGGTGGGCGACGTGCGCGCCAGCCTGACCCCGCAGCTGCGCACCGACGCGGGCGACAGCGTCCTGATCCTGATTGACCTGGGCCGTGGCCGCCACCGCATGGGCGGTTCCATCCTGGCGCAGGCCTACAACCAGGTCGGCGAAACCGTGCCGGACATTGATTCGCCGCAGGACCTTCGCGCGTTCTTCGTCACCATCCGCACCCTGGCCGAAGCCGGCACCATCCTGTCCTACCACGACCGTTCCGACGGCGGCCTGTTCTCCACCCTGGTGGAAATGGCCTTCGCGGGCCGTACCGGCATTTCGGTCAACCTGGACATGCTGACCTTCGATCCGCAGTCGGCCGATTGGGGCGACTACAAGATCCGCCCCGAACAGGTGGCGGTGCAGCGCGACGAACTCACCCTCAAGGCCCTGTTCTCGGAAGAGGCGGGCGCCGTGATCCAGGTGCCGGCCTCGCAGCGCGACGCCGTCATGCAGGTGCTGCGCGGCGCGGGTCTGTCGGCCCACTCGCACGTTATCGGCGGCCTGAACGGCGCCGACGAAGTCGAGTTCTACCGCGACGGCAAGAAGGTCTGGGGCCAGCCGCGCGCCGATCTCGGCCGCGCCTGGTCCGAAGTGTCCTACCGCATCATGGCGCGCCGCGACAATCCCGCGTGCGCCCAGGCCGAACTCGACGTCTGGAACGACACCAAGGACCCGGGCATGAGCCCGAATGTGTCCTTCGACCCGCAAGAAGACGTGGCCGCCCCGTTCATCAACACCGGCAAGCGTCCGCGCGTGGCGATCCTGCGCGAGCAGGGTTGCAACAGCCAGGTTGAAATGGCCTGGGCCTTCGACACCTCGGGCTTCGAGGCCATCGACGTCCACATGACCGACCTGCTGTCCGGCCGCGTGGACCTGGCGCAAGTGCAGGGCCTGGTCGCCGTGGGCGGCTTCAGCTACGGCGACGTGCTGGGCGCCGGCGAAGGCTGGGCGCGCACCATCCGCTTCAACAGCAAGCTGTCGGATCAGTTTGCCGCGTACTTCGCGCGCCCCGACACCTTCGCATTGGGCGTGTGCAACGGCTGCCAGATGATGGCCGCGCTGGCCCCGATGATCCCGGGCGCCGAATTCTGGCCGCGCTTCACGCGCAACCAGTCGGAAAAGTACGAGGCGCGCCTGTCCATGATCGAACTGCCCAAGTCGCCGTCGATCTTCTTCGCGGGCATGGAAGGCGCTCGCGTGCCGGTCGCCGTGGCCCACGGCGAAGGCTATGCCGACTTCTCCCAGCAGGGCGACGCCAGCCGCGTGCTGGCCGCCGCGCGCTTCATCGACAACAACGGCAAGGCCACTGAAGCCTACCCGTTCAACCCGAACGGCAGCCCGGGGGGTCTCACTTCCGTCACCACCGCCGACGGCCGTTTCACGGTCATGATGCCGCACCCGGAACGCGTGACGCGCAACGTCATGATGTCTTGGGCGCCTGAAAAATGGGGCAATGCGGACACGGGCGGCGCCTACAGCCCGTGGATGCGCATCTTCCGCAACGCGCGCGCCTGGCTCAAGTAATACCGGGCCATCAAGGCCGCGCAAGCGCCGGGGCTTATCCAGCGCTTGCCCAAAACACCCCGCCGTCACCGGCGGGGGGTTTTTTTGGGGACACCGACAAGGCGCCCCAGCGCGTGTAACCCAATGAGATATTTAACTTTTCATTGCATTGCGCCGTTAAGGGGATAGCGTAAGTAAGTAACCCCCGGAGTGGCTCGCATGTTCAAGAACTTAAGTATCCGCGCAATCCTGACGACGGCTTTGGCCGTCTTTTTTGCACTCTTTCTGGTGACCGGCATTGCCGTTTACCAGCAACTCACCTCCAACCGCACCTCCATCGAGGTGATGCTGGACACCAACCTGGTCCGCGCCAATTCGCTGGACGACGCCGCTTCCGAACTGCTGCGCGCCCGCGTGGTGCTGCTGGCGGCGCAAAGCGCACTGCTGGAAGGCAAGAGCCTGGACAACATGGCCAGCATGCAGCGGCTGGACGGCTACGTAAGCAAGGCAACCGGCCTGATCGACGCGGCCCGCAAGGTGCCCGAGCAGTCGCCTACCGGCAAGCCGCTGTTCGAGGCCGCGCTGGCCGCCTACGACGTCTATGCGCGCGAAGCGATCGTGCCGCTGATCGGCGCCATCCGCTCGGGCAACGCCAAGGAAGCCGGCCGCATCAACCTGGAAAAGGTCACGCCCATGGGCATCACCTTCACCCAGTCGATCCAGCAATACGTGGACTTTGCCGACGAGGTCGGCCAGCGGGTGGCGCGCGAATCCGCCACGCGCATCAATGCCGCGATCGTGTTCCTGATCTGTCTGCTGATTGTGGTGGCGGCGCTGGTCGTGGGCCTGTATGTCGTCTTCGGCCGCTCCGTGTTCCGTCCGCTGCATGAAGCCGGACGCCTGTTCGACCGCATCGCCAACGGCGACCTGACCAACCGCATCGAACAGCGCGGCAACAACGAGATCGGCGTGCTGTACGCCGCCGTCAAGCGGATGCAGGACAGCCTGGCGCGCACCGTGTCGGCCGTGCGCCTGGGCGTCGAGGAAATCCACACCGGTTCGCGCGAGATCGCCGCGGGCAACATCGACCTGTCTTCGCGCACCGAGCAGCAGGCGGCATCGCTGGAAGAAACGGCGGCCAGCATGGACGAACTGTCTTCTACCGTGAAGAACAACGCCGAAAGCTCGCGCAGCGCCGCGCAACTGGCGATGGCCGCGTCTGAGGTCGCCTCGCGCGGCGGCCTGGCGGTGGGCGATGTGGTGGGCACCATGCGCGGCATTGCCGACAGCTCCAACCGTATTGCGGACATCGTGGGCGTGATCGACGGCATTGCCTTCCAGACCAACATCCTGGCGCTGAACGCCGCCGTGGAAGCGGCGCGCGCGGGCGAGCAGGGCAAGGGCTTTGCGGTCGTGGCCAGCGAAGTGCGCGCCCTGGCGCAGCGCAGCGCCGCCGCCGCCAAGGAGATCAAGGGGCTGATCGACGATTCCGTGCAGAAGGTGTCGGTGGGTTCGGACCAGGTGGAAGCCGCCGGCGCCACCATGCAGGAGATCGTGACCTCGGTGCGCCGCGTGACGGACATCATCAACGAGATCTCCAGCGCCTCCGAAGAGCAGTCGCAAGGCATCCAGCAGGTGAACCAGGCCGTCTCGCAGATGGACAGCGTGACGCAGCAGAACGCCGCGCTGGTCGAAGAGGCCGCGGCGTCCGCGGCGTCGCTGGAAACCCAGGCGCAGCGCCTGCGCGAGGCCGTGGCGGTGTTCAAGCTGCAGACCGGCCGCGTGATCGACGCCGAGTCGCCCGCCCTGGAGAGCCGAGGCGGCGAGCCCGCACTGATCGGCGCCTGATCAGCCAATGAAAAGCCGGCCATGAAGGCCGGCATGCAAGTTCCTGCCTAGGCCCCGAGCGCAACGCGCCGGGGCCTTTTTTGCACTTACTGGTCCAGCTGGATCCTGGCGTCGGCGGCCACGTTCTTCCACTTCTTCACGTCGTTGGCGATCACGTGCTGGAAGTCGTCCGACGAACCCGCCACCACCGTGCCGCCCAGGCTGGCCATCTTGGCCTTCACGTCCGGCGTGTTCAGCGCCTTGACCGACGCGTCATGCAGCTTGGTCTTCACGTTTTCGGGCAGGCCCTTGGGCGCCAGCAGGCCATTCCACGCGTTCGCTTCGTAGCGCGGCAGGCCGGCTTCCTTGAACGTCGGCGTGTCCGGCAGTTCCGGCGAGCGCACGTCGGCGGCGATCGCGATTGGACGGATCTGGCCGCTCTTGATGTAGGGCAGAGAGGCCGGCACCGGTTCCCAGATCATCGACACCTGGCCGCTGATCACGTCGGTGAAGGCCGGGCCCGCGCCGCGGTAGGCGATGTGCATGAGCTTGGAGCCCGTCATCGACTTCATCAGTTCCATGGCCAGGTTGCCCAGGCCGCCCGCGCCCGACGACGCGTAGGTGTACTTGTCCGGATTCGCCTTGGACTGCGCGATCAGCGCATTCAGGTCGGCGGCGGGGAAGTCCTTGGTGACGCTGAGCACGCCCGGCACGGTGACCAGCTGCGTGATGGCGGTGAAGTCTTGCGACGCGTCGTACGTCAGGTTCTTGTAGACGGCGGGATTGGTGCCGTGGGTGCTGGAAGAGGCCAGCAGGATGGTGTAGCCGTCGGGCGCGGCGTCGGCCACATAGCGCGTGCCGATCGAGCCGCCGGCGCCTGCCTTGTTTTCGACGACCACCGTGACGCCCAGCTCGGTGCCCAGTTGCGCGGCGAAGACGCGGCCGATGATGTCGGCGGTGCCGCCCGGCGCGAACGGCACGATCATGCGGATGGGCTTGTTCGGATAGTCGGCCTGCTGCGCCGATGCGCCAGCCGCCAGCGTGGCGCCGGTGAACAGCGCCAGGGCGATGGTCGTTTTCTTAAAGGTCATCTCTATCTCCACGAGAAGGTTAGTCGAGGCTGCGGTCCAGCCAATCGACGATCAATCCGGCAATGTGGTCGCTGTTGCGGTCCAACATGCAGAAATGGGAATTGCCGGCGATGCCGGCAGCGGGCAGGTCCAGCACGTCGGCGGGTTGGCCGGCCGCGCGCAGGGCGTTCCAATAGGCGTCCGTCTGGCTGCGGTAGCGCTGCCAGGTGTCGTCCCCGTCGAAGTGATCGCCCCAGACCAGCAGTTGCGGGGGCAACTGACAGGAGGCCTGGGCCGGGGTGCCGGTGGGCTCCACCGCCACGACGGCGCGCACGGTGGCCGCGTATTCCTGGGCGAGCTGGGTGGCGAAGCCGCCGCCCTGGCTGTGGCCGACCAGGATGCAGGGGCCCGCCAGGTCGAGCAGTGCGCGGTAGGCGTCCAGCGCCATGCCGCCGTGCGTCAGCCAACGCGGCACGAACTGCTTGGTGAAAGTGTCGAAAGCGTCCACGGGGAACTGTTGCCCCGGATACGCCCGGCGCGGTTCCCCGGCGGGGGCATAGCCTGCGGCCGGGCCGATGCGGAACAGGCGCCACGCCTCTTCCTTGGAGCGGAAGATGGGCGCGGAGTCGTACACCTGCGGGTACATCGCCCACGAGGCGCGGCCGCGCTCCGGCGCGTCGGACACGAATACGTCGTAGCCCGCCTGCAGCAGCCGCCAGAGCCAGCCGTCGCGGCCGTCCGGCGTGCTTTCCCACTGCGCGCCCGTCATGCCGCCGCCGTGCCACAGCAGCACGGGGTAGGGGCGGCGGGGCTCGGCCAGCCTGTATTCCTGGACGTACAACTGCCCCGCGCTGTAACCGCCGTTCATGTCGATGAGCCGGGGCGACGCGTTGCCGACCACTTTCTGCTGCTGCATGGGCAGCCCGCCGGCCACGACCTCGGCGCCGCCCAGGTAGTGGCTGCGGATGGACTTGAGCAGGACGGGTGCGTTGGACATAGGGTTTTCCAGTAGGGGTTGCGGGGATATTAGTTGCAAGGTGTTTCTACGTTGTGCAAAATGCGCACTCGCTGTGCCAAAGAGGCACAGATGATGAGCCGCATGCGGACGACCAGCCCAGCCGGGACGAACATCAGGCGGGCAAGGGGCATGGAAGAGAGACACGGATGGATATCAAATGGCTGGAGGACTTCGTCGCCCTGTCGAAGTCGCGCAACATGTTCCAGGCCGCGGAGGCGCGCAACGTGACGCACCCGGCCTTCGGGCGCCGGATCAAGGCGCTGGAGGAGTGGGCGGGCGTGCCGCTGGTTGAACGCGGCCACCAGGTGTCCACGCTGAACGCGGCGGGGCGAGGCATGCTGGCCGCCGCCATCGACGTGCTGGACATCCTGCGCGAGACACGCGAAACGCTGCAAAAGCCCGAGCTCGAACGCGCCCGCAAGATCACGATTGCATCCGGCAAGACGCTGGCGCATTCGGTGCTGCCGGGGCTGATGGCGGGGGTGCAGCGCGGCCTGCCGGCATTCCAGCTGAAGGTGGTCACCACAACGCTGAACTACGGGGTGGACATGCTGGAGGACGGCGAGGTCGACTTCCTGCTGTGCCATGCGCACGAGCCGCTGTACGCCAAGATCGACAATCCCAATTACCGCTGCCGGCGCGTGGGCGCGGACAAGCTGGTCGCCGTCTCGGCGCCCGTCGCGCCCGGCGGCCGCTATCCCCGATACGCCGTGCCCAAGCTGGCCTCGGACCCGCCCGTGCCGTTCCTGGCCTACGCCGACAGCATGTCGCTGGGCCGCATCCTGCACGACAAGCTGCGCGGACTTTGCGAAGTGCCGCTGCTGCAGGCCACGTATGAATCGGACCTGGCCGACGCCCTGCATGCAATGGCGCGCCAGGGCTTTGGGCTGGCCTGGCTGCCGCACACCCTGGTTGAATCCGACCTGCGCGACGGCAAGCTGGTGCGCGCAGACGGCGCCCGCAACGACATCCACATGGAGATCCGGCTGTACCAGTCGGTCGGCAACGCCAAGCCGCTGGCGCGCGAGGTATGGGGCCGGATCGAGGCGTACGCGGCCAGGTAGCGCACAAAAACCGCCACCTGCGCCGCTCAGGCATAAAATACCGGTTTGCCCCCACCCCGCACACAGGAAGCCAGCGCCATGAACGCACGCATCCCCGAAGACGCACTGCCGCCCACCCTCGATCCCAAGGCCCTACAGGACTTCGTGGACGACAAGTGGGACAACGAAATCATCCCCGCGCTGACCGACTACAGCGCCATCCCGGCCAAGAGCCCGGCGTTTGACGCCGACTGGGAAAAGAACGCGTTCATCGAGCGCGTGGTGCGCGACGCGGCGCAATGGGTCGAAGCGCAGAAAGTGTCCGGCCTGAAGCTGGAAGTGGTGCGCCTGCCGGGCCGCACGCCCGTCATCTTCTTCGACGCGCCCGCCACCCGCAGCGACAACGGCGACACGGTGCTGCTCTACGGCCACCTGGACAAGCAGCCGGAATTTTCCGGCTGGCGCGCGGGCCTGGGCCCGTGGACGCCCAAATACGAAGACGGTAAGCTCTACGGCCGCGGCGGCGCCGACGACGGCTACGCCGTGTACGCCTCGCTGACCGCCATCATGGCGCTGGACAAGCAGGGCATTCCGCGTCCGCGCTGCGTGGGCATCGTGGAAACCTGTGAGGAATCGGGCAGCTACGACCTCCTGCCGTACGTGGACGCGCTGCGCGACCGCTTGGGCAACGTGGCCCTGGTCGTGTGCCTGGATTCGGGCGCCGGCAACTACGACCAGCTCTGGATGACCACCTCGCTGCGCGGCATGGTGTCGGGCACCCTGGAAGTCCAGGTGCTGGACGAAGGCGTGCACTCGGGCGACTCCAGCGGCGTCGTGCCGTCGTCGTTCCGCATCCTGCGCCATCTGCTGGACCGCCTGGAAGACAGCGGCACCGGCCGCCTGCTGCCGCAAAGCCTGCACTGCGAAATCCCCGCCGATCGCATCGAACAGGTGTCGGCCACCGCCCGCATCCTGGGCGACGAAGTCTGGCGTCGTTTCCCCTGGAGCTGCGGCGCCGACGGCGGCTTCGTGCTGCCCATGACCACCGAACCCGAACAGGCGCTCCTGAACCGTACCTGGCGCCCGACGCTGTCGGTGACCGGCGCCGAGGGCCTGCCGCCCCTGTCCAGCGCCGGCAATGTGCTGCGTCCGCGCACCGCGTTCAAGCTGTCGCTGCGCCTGCCGCCGCTGGTGGACGCCGTGGCCGCCTCGCAGGAAATCAAGGAACTGCTGGAAGCCGACGCGCCCTACAACGCCAAGGTGATCTTCAAGGCCAACGAAGGCGCCGCCACCGGCTGGAACGCGCCCGCGACCGTGCCCTGGCTGACCCAGGCCCTGGACGCGGCCTCGCAGCAGTACTACGGCGCGCCCTGCGGCTACATCGGCCAGGGCGGCACCATTCCGCTGATGAGCATCCTGCAGAAGGGCTTCCCGCAAGCCCAGTTCATGGTCTGCGGCGTGCTGGGCCCCAAGTCCAACGCCCACGGCCCCAATGAATTCCTGCACGTGCCCTACGGCAAGAAGCTGACCGCCGCCGTGGCCCAGACCATGGCCGCCATGCCCGCCGCCTGACGCGCGCGCATCCCATGCAGAGCGCGGGGCCGGCGGCCTTGCGCTCTTTCTTTTTCCAGGATTGCCCCGATGATTTCCACTTCCGACGCCTACGCCAACGTGGTCGCAGAAACCCGCCACTGGCTGAACCAGGCCGTGATCGGCCTGAACCTCTGTCCCTTCGCCAAAGCGGTGCAGGTTAAGGACCAGATCCGCTTTGCCGTCAGCGACGCCACCGACGCCGAAGGCGTGCTGACCGACCTGCAGGACGAACTGGCCCTGCTGGCCGAAGCCGATCCCGAAAAGATCGACACCACGCTGCTGATCATCCCGGACGCGCTGGACGACTTCCTGGAATTCAACGACTTCGAAGACCTGTCGGACCGCCTGCTCAAGCGCATGCGCCTGGTGGGTGAACTGCAGGTCGCCACGTTCCACCCTCAGTTCCAGTTCGCCGACACGCAGCCCGACGACATCGAGAACTACACCAACCGCTCGCCGTATCCCATCCTGCACCTGCTGCGCGAGGACAGCATCGACCGCGCGGTGGAATCCTTCCCCGATGCCGCCGAAATCTACGAAAAGAACATCGACACGATGCAAAAGCTTGGCCTGGAAGGCTGGAAGAAGCTGATGACCAAGGTCTGAGGCCGGCGCCATCCGCATGGCGCTTTGGGCCGCTCCGGGATATCCCTAGATGGCCCATCGCTTGGATTGAATACAATATACGATCAATGTGGCCGCCGCGGCTCGGCGACCGGCCTGTACGTTCTTCCCCTTTTCATTGTCTTGCCTCGCGGCCCGTTCCGAGCCGCGTTAGCCGCTGCCTTTGTCTGGAGAGCCGTATGCGATTCACCCGCCGTCATGCCCTGGGCGCGCTTGCCGCGCTGCCGCTGATCTCGCGCCCGGCCTGGGCCCAGCAGAATGCCTTCCCGACGCGGCCCGTGCGCCTGCTGGTCGGCTTTGCGCCCGGCGGACTGACCGACATCGCCGCCCGCGCGCTGGCCGACCGGATGGGCAAGACCCTAAAGCAAAACGTTGTCGTCGAGAACCGTCCTGGCGGGCAGGCCATCATCGCCACCGTGGCGGTGGCGCGGGCCGAACCGGACGGCTACACGCTGGGCTTCGCGGGCACCAACGGCATGATCCTGAACCCGTTGCTGTACAACAACCTGCCGTACCAGCCGTCGGACTTCAAGCAGCTTGGCTCTATGGGCAAGTCGCCCATGCTGCTGATCGTACATCCCGACCTGGGCGTGAAAAACGTGCAGGAATTCATCGCGCTGGCCAAGAAAAAGCCCGGCGACATCACCAGCGCCCATGCCGGCCGCGGCGTGATCAACCATCTGGCTCTGCTGCACTTCCAGTCCAAGACGGGCACGCAATTCCAGGACGTGCCCTACAAGGGCAGCGGTCCCGCGCTGCTGGACCTGATGGCCGGCACGGTGCAAAGCACCTTCGACTTCCCGACGTCCGCGCTGCCCAACATCAAGTCCGGCAAGTTGCAGGTGCTGGCCGTC
>ENA-OWLM01000968-OWLM01000968.1-metagenome-genome-assembly--contig:-NODE-968-length-10834-cov-4.105854_pt1 | contig 10834 bp, 9 predicted proteins | sample MGYA00245349_ERZ651102 | MGnify/ENA primary metagenome ERZ651102 (study PRJEB26857, sample SAMEA4031759) | metagenome | biome: human; feature: oral; material: saliva | place: Philippines | collected 2014 | study... | reverse complement strand
TATATGATGCGTAGGGTACGCATCATATATAAAGCGTTCTATTTTGATATAATTGATCCAATCAACCACTTATTAGGTTTCATTTAAATTCCATGAGTCTTACTGAAATTAAAGTTCGCCAAGCTCATTGCAAGGAAAAAACCTGTTTTTTATCCGATGAAGATGGGCTTAGCCTGAAGATTGAGCCAAGTGGAAGAAAATCTTGGTGCTATCGCTATACAGATCCACAAACTAAAAAACGTCGACGCATTCAGTTAGGTCTTTATCCTGATTTATCGCTGAAAAAGGCACGACAAGTCAAAGATGACTTTAAAGACAATAATTATTGTTTTGAGCATGATACTGTCTCTAATGTCATCACCTTTCGTAAGGTAGGGGAGGAGTGGCTGCAGTTCAAACTGAAAAATGCATTTAATGATTCACCCCGCTGCGGTGTACTACAGTTAGCAGAAAGATGTTTACAGCAAGATATTTATCCAGACCTTCAGGATTTACCTTTTCAAAACATCAAGCGTTATGACCTGGTTTCAGTAATCAAAAAAATAGAGGGACGCCAAGTAAAAGAACCTGTCAAGAAAGCTTGTAGTTATTTGAACCAAATTTATGACTACGCTGTAGCGATGGGTTATTGTGAATTCAACATCGCGCATGGTTTAAATAAAATCGCCATTAACAGTAAAATCAAGAAGAATTATCCGTATTTGAAAGCGGAGGATATATCAGATTTTAAGAAAAATTTATTAAAATTGGATGCCCATCCGATTATTAAAAAAGCACTGCTGTTCAAATTACATACTGGCGTGCGAGGGGCTGAATTGTTATTGGCTGAGCCTCATCATTTTGATTTAAATGAAAAAATCTGGAAAATACCTGCCTTGCATATTAAACAGTTTCGACGAAAAGTCATATTAGGCCATGAGATTCCCGACTTCTTAGTTCCACTTTCAGATCAGGCTTTAGATATTTTAAAAGACGTCATGCAATGGTCATACGGTGAAAAGTACATTTTTGCTAGCCCACGGAAACATAATCAACCGATTCATTTTAATACATTAAATATGGCTATACGTAAGATGGGCTATGGAAAACATCAATTATCCTCTCATGGACTACGTTCCACTTTTAGTACCATTTTGAATGACTCAGGTTTGTTCCAGGATAACTGGATTGAGGCACAACTTTCACATATTGATAAGAACCGTACCCGTGCCAGCTATAATCACGCTGACTATTTAGCCCAGCGGACTGAAATGATGCAGTGGTGGGGTGATTATTTAAGTACTGCTAAGTGAAAATCGTACTTTTATACATAGACTTAAAACATTATGGGGTTTCAAATGGATAGTAAACAATATACTTGCCGTGTTACATGGTCAGCAGAATATAATGAGTATGTTGGGTTGTGTGCTGAGTTTCCATCATTGTCTTGGCTTGATGCGGATCAGTCTAAAGCATTCTCAGGAATAGAGGAGCTCGTTGCTGATGTTGTCGCTGATATGATTAGCAATAATGAAAAAGTTCCTACACCACTCTCCGGGAAAATATAGTAGGCAGTTTGTTGTCCTTGTTCTCAGTGGTTCAACAAAAACTAGCCCTCGAAGCCGCAGAACGTGGCGTGGACATAAATTGTTTAGTATCAGTAAAAAGAGCGATGTAATTTTAGTACGAGTGAGTGATAGAGCAGGAACCTATGCTTCATATATTCAGTAAATGGTATGTTTTTGAATTAATCGGTATTTTTAAATAAAGCTTTCTTTGATTTAGTGCTTTTTATTTAATAAATTAATTTTAAAAACAACTTAGGCTAATTGATAAACACTATCTGGAAAGATTAAAAGAAAATATTTTTTAATTTCTGCTAATTCATTTAAGGCAGGTTCCCTTTCAAGCAGTTGAAATGTCCAAATAAGTACAGCCTGATGATTATCATAGCAAGTATTTACTCCAAGAAAATTAGCCATTCCATAACTTCTATTGATGTTCATTTCTTTAATTAATTGATTTCCTAAGTCACGAGCTTGCTGGCTGATCAATAACTCATTTGGTAACACGGCGGTCATCTCCACAAAATAATCTAATGCAGGTTCAATCCTTATATTTAAAAAGTTATAATTTAGTTGAAATGGATAAAATATACTTTCTATAAGTTGTAATAACCTGCTGTAGGTTAATTTTAGCAAAGTATTACTCAGTCAACAACTTTAAATAACCCACAGCAAGTTATTTTTTGTAAATTAATTTAAATATGATTACTTGTAAGTTATCTAGCCTCATGGGCGATAGAAAAATTTTAAAATTAAGTGAAGTGGTGCATGCAACAGGTATCAATCGCAACACGCTCACAAGTATGTATTATGACCGTGCTGTACGTATTGAATTACCAGTCGCCGATAAGTTGTGTAAGTACTTTAACTGTACGATGAATGATTTGTTTGAGTTTAAGGAAGAAGTTGAAGAAAAAGATTAACTTAATACTTCGTTTGATAAGTTTTTCGAAGAAAAAGACTAGCCAATACTTAGTTTGATAAGTTTTTCTCTGCAGATCTAATATTGAATTTTATAAAATATCATTACAAACAGATACTAATTTCATTACTTCTAAAATGAAATCAATCGAATGGTAGAGTTTTTTTGCTATTTGCATTTTAAGGTGGGATTTTGAGGCCTTGTTGCGCAAACCTACCGATAAGGTCTTATACAGCAATAGCCTACACCTAAATTTATCGTACACCGAATTGGTCATCCTACAATCATGCTTTGATCAATCATGGTAATTTTACAATTTGGTTTGATACTAAGATTCAATGATATTCGCAGTCACAAGGAAAACATGGTCGAAATCAAACTTATTCTGACATAGCCATTCAGTGCTATCTCATGATTAAATCCTTATTTCGTCTTTCTGTATGCATGGTGACTGGCTTTGTCCAAAGCTTGATTAAACTTTGCGGATTAGATTGGACAGCTCTGGATTATTCAACCATTCGCAGAAGACAAAAGCATATTGATATTCAAATTAGCTATGAAAAGAGTTGCAATGGACTGCATCTACTCGTTGATTCCACGGATTTGAAGTTCTTAGGTGAAGGTGAATGGAAACGTAAAAAGCATTAGCCGAAATATCGTCGCCAATGGCGTAAACTTCATATTGGTATAGATACTAAAACCCTGCTAGGTAGAACACTATGGAAAAAATGGTCAGGCTATCATCGCCGAAGTTTGGTCGAAACTAAGATGCATTGCATCAAGTTATTAGGCGATAAACTCAGTGCTAGGAATTTTGACAGCCAAGTGAATGAGATCCATGCACGCGTAGCCGTATTAAATAAATTTACAGAATTAGGCAGACCTCATACCCAAGTTGTAACCTAAATTTTATCAACTTAGGAAAACTCTGCCGTCAAAGGCTTTATGCAACAAAGCCGTAAATAACTAAAAATCATTAAAATAACTTTACCTATTTGAATCTCAATATTCCAATAAGTTATTGTAAGAATAATTTTTTATTCGAAATCAATTTATGCAAATTATTAAAATCGAAAAAGATGTTCTAGAATTCTTACACAGCTTTACTCAAATTGACAAAGATAATTTTCATTTAGAAGTATTGTCTTTGTTTCCTGTTGCGTGTTGTGAATATTCTTCGATGATGTTGGCTCGTTTCCTGATAGAGAAAAAAGGTTACAATATTGCAGATGTTTTAATTATAAAAGGCCAGTCTACCTCAGATATATACCAACTACATTTATGGCTTAAAGTGAATGGTGTTATCGTGGATATAACAGCAGGGCAATTTAATGAGGTTGAAAAGTCGATAATCATTGATGAACATGGTTATTGGCATAATAAATCTTTCTACGAATTAGATGCGTATACCCCTGCAATAGACTTTAAGAATTATGTAGATGAATTTGATCTGCCAACATTAGAAAACGATTATTTAATGATTGTTCAACAAATTCATCAAAATTCAACGACGTTTTAAATTTTTAGTATATTTACAATTGGGATAACGACTGCAACCTAAAAAAGCCCCATAAGGTCCGTTAGTTATTTTCCTGAGTCTGCCTTGCCCACATTTTGGACACAACCATTCTGGTGGGATATTACTATTGAGCTGTTTATACTCGTCTTGAGGTATATGGATAAATTCTTTAAAACTCTGATCTTTGGTAATTTCTTCAAGGAAAATAGAACCTCGTTCACCGATTAAATAAACCTTTTCTTTTGCACGCGTTAGTGCAACATAGAACAGACGGCGTTCTTCAGCAAAGTCATGTATCTCAAGTTGTGGTAGGACTAAGTTTAGAAGAGGATCATCTTCTTTTTCAGCAGGGAATGCGCTACCACCACTATTCAATCCTAGAAGAATGACATAGTCTGCCTGTAAGCCTTTTGAAGAGTGAATGGTTTTAAACTCAAAAGTACAATTTCTGAGAAATGGTAAAATACTGTCTAAATTAGGTTTGTGGTGTTTATAGCGGCCCAAAATATAAATGGATTTTTTCTTGCCGGAACTTGCACTGGCATTATTGATTTCCATAATTGTTCTCGTCAGGTATTCGTTAATTTCCTGAGCCTTTGTTAAAAAGTTTATTTCAACAACTTTACTAGTGGTCTTATCAATGGCATTGACGACTTTTTGAAGTTGAGATTTATTTTTTTGGATAAAGCCACTGGCAACATTGGCAATACCCTGATTAGAGCGGAAGGTCTGGGTGAGCTTTGTTTGTTTGGTATAACCAAAGACCCTTTCAAACTGTGTAAAAATGCTGATGTCTGAACCTGCAAAGCGGTATATAGCTTGCCAATCATCCCCAACACAAAATAGTTTTGCTTCTAGTGCCTGATTCAATAAGGACAGAATGAGTCTAGCCCTTGCTTGTGATGTATCCTGAAATTCATCCACTATAATAAGCTTGAAAGGGCTTTTATATTTGTTCTCATTGATTAACTGAGCAGATTCAATGAGTAGGTCATCAAAGTCATGTTCTTTACTGGTTTTTAATAACTGATCGTAGCGTTGGTATACCTTAGAAAATAGCTGTAAAAAAAGACTCTCTCGTTGGCTAAGTGATGGTTTGGCTAATAGACTAGCAATGTTCGCCTGATTAGATTTGTAGTGACTTAAAAAACTGACATAAAGTTCATTGGCATCATGTTCATAGATGGACTGTGCTTTAGCGTTGATCTCAGTAAGGCTACGTGGCTTAAATACTTGCCCTCTTGATTTAAGTTCCTGTTCCAACTTCCTGAAAATGGAACCTGTAATAAACTCATGAAAGGTGGTAGAGATTAAATCGGTTTTATATTGTTGATGGATTCCTGATTTCCATTTCATGTCATCCAGATACTTTTGTCCAAAATGTGCAGGCGGTTTGCCATGCTGGTCTACAGCGTAGTGTTCCAGATATAGGTTTATTTCAGGCAGGTAAAAATCAGGCTTATATTGGCGGTGGGCTTCATCAGCTGTTTCATGCTCGTAGTTTTTTTCGTACTGATAAGGAATTCCTTGGCTATATAACCAGTTGGCTATTGCTTTTTCACCATGTGATTTAACAATCTCTCCTTGATAGGTTTCGAAGCCATCCTTGAATCTATCAAATGATCGTTTCTGCGCCTTCTCCCAATCATTTCTAGTCTTAAAAGCAAAAGGTGACAACGGAGCTCTTAAATAAGCAGTTTTAAATAAAAGATACTTTTCCTGAAAGTCTGAGTCTGTTTCGATTAATTGTTGAATAATTCGGTTTAGGAGGGCTTGAGGCTTTCCTGCATCGTTGGATACAGATGGGCTTTTACCTGTTGCTTTTCCAATGACCTTAACACCAAATTTATGGAAATTAAGTGCTTCAACACTAGTATCAAAATTGGAGAGAATATCCTTTAGCCTAAAGCTAATACGTTCACTCAGTTCTTCACCTGCATTTTTATTGAATGCAAGAACCAAAATCTCTTCTGGTTTATAGAGTCCAGTTAATAGGGCATATCCCACCTTTCCAACAATCGTTGATGTTTTCCCCGAACCCGCTGCAGCGACCAATAGGTTGCGGTCTTCAAAGATGATGGAGGAAACCCGTTGTTCATCAGTTAGTGGCGTACTTTCTACCTGATCGAAAAACTTCTTAAAAGTTTTTAACTCACTTTCAACGAAGCGCTTATTTTTGGCATCAATAGCGTAGTTTGCCTGAATAGAAAATTCAATAAACTGCCTTAGTTGTTCAAACTGGTTTTGTAGTACAGGCTCAAATGCCAAAGTGCTATCCCTTTGAATGAGGCTATTAAATTGTTCTACTGATGCTTTTGATCTTTGTGATAAGTCTGATCTAAACAGGTTGCATAGACGATAGGATAGGTAAATATTTTGTTGGATAAAATTTTGGTATTCTAGTAAGAAAGGTTTTAAAGTTTCCTTAATTTTTTCAGCATTTCTTTTATTTCTTAGGAATTCTGCATCATCATTAAGTTTGATTTTAAACTCTTCAGCCTGCGCGTTGAATATACCTTTAAACTGAAAATTTTGATCGAGCGTTTCCAGTGTTAATGATGACCATATCCAACCTTTCTGAATATGTGTTTCTAGCACTTGTTCAGGATTAAGCTTTATGATTTTGGTATCCAGTTCAAGTATCAGCTCAGGAAAAGTATAATTGATTCGCCATTTGGTAGAGTCTGCAAAGATGTAGCTGAGTAAACTTGGTCGGATATCCATATGGTTTAAAATGATTTTTTCATAGTTTATGATTTATAGTTAATTATAGAGTTTACGGAAAATTTATTCAGCCTTTTTTGTAATCTCAATATCATTGGATTAGTTTATTATGCTTGGATTGAACAACCTCGCATTTGTAAGTCAATGGGCACTGTTGCAAATAGCTATTGATGATAAGCAAAATACCCTTTTAGCTAAAAGTTCAGTATATGAATCCTTTCCATTGTAGACATTTTCAGGGTGAGATCATTCTTTGGGCTGTGCGCTGGTATTGTAAATATGGCATTAGCTATCGTGAACTTTAGGAAATGCTTGACTATTAATAATATAATTAACGTATTGTTATTATATATCATATTTCTGATTTTTAGGATTAATTACCAATAATTAATATTGAAAAATGATCGAGTATAAGGTTGTTAAGGTGCTTTATGGCTAGACCACTAAGAAAGGCTAGTAGGGAGGGTGTTCTATACACTCGACGTAGTATAGTTGAATGTGAGATTAATGAACTAGAAAAGATCAATGATGAGGAGATTGTAGCCAGAAGTGTTATTTGGCCAAACTCAATAGCTGGTTTCATATCAAGTGAAACATTGCTCTATTTTATTAGGAATACTAATAATTCTTGGCTTCGAGAGAAGTTACTAACAACCCTTTTAGAAAGAATGCATCGTCATCTTCCTAAATCTCATAGCCTAGGTGGAACAAGTCCTTCGTTAATTAATATGGAAATTCGCGATAAAGTTCTTGATGATTTTATTGACCTATTATTAGCAGATCAGGCTAATTATGATGATCGTCTTGATTATTTTGAAGTTAACTTTAATGCTGCTTTAGCTAATGATCGAAGTGATGCAAAAAATAAAATTCAAAATAAATATAATCTTACTCAAGGATTATATGGTGAAGATGATGACATCCTACCAGAGGTTGAAAATGCAATAGAGGCCTATGATCCTTTCGACGTAAATGAGCTTGATAAAGAATATTACCGACGCAACCTACATGAATCGATTAATGGTTTATCACCACTTCAGCAACAAATTGTCTTAATGTGGTGTCACGATATACCAATTACTTCGAAAGACCCAAATGAAATGACGATTAGTAAAGCGTTAAATAAGTCCGATAAAACCATTCGTAATCATCGCGATTCTGCGTTTGCAACTTTACGTAAGAGACTGGAAGATAAGGAGAAATTATAATGAAAAATCAACATATTTCTCGAGAGGATGTATTGAGGGACTTCTCAGTAGAATTTGATTCTAGTAAAAATACCTTACGAAAGTATTTAATAGAATTCCCTGAATATGCTAATGAATTAGTCGATCTGTCACTTGAGTTGTCTCGTGAGGTTGATGACAGTGTACCACTTACTCTAGATGATCAAAAAAGTATTGAATCAGCCTTAGACCGCTTTCGTATTGGGCTTGCCCAACAATCGGAAATAGTAGATATACCCCCACAGCGTTTTTCAAATGCAGCAAAATTATTAGATCTTCCAAAGCAAGTTTTAATAGCTTTTGGTGGAAGAAGAGTTGAGCTAGCTTCTGTTCCATTACATTTTCTTAATAGGCTTGCGATAGTTCTGCAAGTGACGACGGCTCAGTTGCAGGCTTTTCTCACATTACCACCACAAATGCAATCTCAACGAAGTTATAAGTCTAATGTGAAGCCAACTGCACCAAGCAAGGTTTCTTTCGAAAAGGTCCTTCATGATGCACTTATTCCTGAAGAGCGAATTCAAAAGATCATGAATAAAGGCGAATAATATGGATGCTATCGAGATTGCTCGCCAGCGCGCTGATAAATTACATCATGAAGCTGTAAAAAGGGGACTAGATCCTTGGAACTCATATGCTTTTGCTGTTGGTGAAGCTATGTTTCGAGAGATTACTGTAGAAAGATGTTTACAGGGCTCTGATGAATTAAATGGTGGGCGTGCGTTCTTTGATAGTGTCTATAGATTAATTACCCATGAAAATTCAGGTTCACTTTTTGAACAAGCATTTCTTGTAGCGCATGAAATTGGTCATGTTGAGCTAGGTGATGATACGCAAGATGAGTATGTTATTAATATTGAACCTGCTCGGACAACTGAAGCGGAACTTTCTGGAATAAGTCGTGTTGTGGATTATAACCATCGACAAAGACGTGAAGTTCAGATGGATCTTTTTGCACGAGAGTTCTTAATTCCACGTTCAGTTGTCAGAAAACTGCATCTTGAATGTCATATGACTTGTAGCGATATCGCCAGTAGGCTTGGAGCACCTTTTGAGGTGGTTGCACAGCAACTGCTAGATGCAATGCTGTTACCTCTGGTTGAACATAATCCACCAAAAATGGATTCAGAAAAGCCTCTTAATCACAAGCAGATGGATGCAGTAAATCATAGAGGTCCTGCTTTTTTACTTAAAGCAGGCCCAGGTACTGGTAAAACGCGGACTCTTATAGCTAGAGTTGAAAGTTTGTTAAATGATGAGGTTGATCCTCGACGAATACTGTTATTAACCTTCTCAAATAAAGCAGCTGCAGAAATATCAGAACGTATCGCACGTAAGCAACCTCATGAGGCAGCAGCTCTTTGGATCGGGACTTTTCATGGATTTGGCCTTGATCTGCTCCGTCGATTTCATGATTTATGTGATTTGCCTGCGGAACCCCGCTTAATGGATCGTACTGAAGCTGTAGAGCTTCTTGAAGATGAGTTTTTACGTCTTAATTTAACCCACTATCGTAATTTATATGATCCTTCTCAAAATATCGTTGATATTCTTAATGCTATTTCTCGAGCAAAAGATGAGGTTATAGATGCACTACAATATCGAGTTCTTGCTGAGGATATGCTAGCAAAGGCCATCAGTGCGGAAGAGCTGGAAACGGCTGAACGTGCTTTAGAAGTTGCAACAGTTTACGAAGTTTATGAAAAGATAAAAAAACAGGCTAATTGTTTAGATTTTGGTGATTTAGTTATGCTTCCAGTCCAATTATTGGAGGCTAATGAAGAACTGCGTCAACAACTACAGCATGATTATTTACATGTATTGGTAGATGAATATCAAGATGTTAATAGAAGCAGTATTAGGTTATTAAAAGCTCTTAAGCCAGATGGTGAGAATCTTTGGGTTGTTGGAGATGCAAAACAGTCAATTTATCGGTTTCGTGGAGCATCATCATTTAATATATCTCGCTTTTGCGTGGATGATTTTCCTGGGAGTGTAGCCCAGTCACTACAAATTAATTATCGCTCTACTTCAGAGATTGTGAATGCATTCTCATGCTTTGCATCAGATATGAAAACAGGCGGTAGAAACAGTGCTCTTACAGCAAATCGTCCTGCATCAGGCTATCTTCCAGAAATACAAACAGCAGAAAGTGGTGACATGATAAGTTGCACTTTAGCTGAATCAATCAAAAAAATGCGTGATTTGGGTTTTAAGTATCGAGATCAAGCAGTTTTGTGTAGAGGAAATGATAAACTCTCAGAGCTAGGGCAGGATCTAGAACGGTTAGGAATTCCTGTATTATTTTTGGGTAGTTTATTTGAGCGACCAGAAATTAAAGATCTTATAGCATTAGTTTCCCTTTTGACTGATAAACGTGCTTCAGGATTAATTCGTATTGCATGTAGTCCAGAATTTAAAATGCCAATGGAAGATGTAATTAAAATTCTAGAACATCTGCACACAAATGACAGCGAAATTAGGGGCTGCGACATTTCGTTGTTAGCTTTATCTCGAGAGGGCTTATCTTCGTTTAATAAATTAAACAATGTTTTACAGGGGTTTAGTAATCATTCACACCCTTGGGATGTTTTAGCAGCAGTGCTTTTAGACCGTACGCGGATAATAGCAGAAATTGCAACATCGGAGTCTGTTGGAGGGAAAGCTCAAGGAATTGCTATTTGGCAGTTTATGAATTTTGCTCGTCAAAAATTTAAAGGTAATGCATTTTCCATAGTGAAAATGATGACGCGAATACGTCGTTTAATTAAACTTAAAGATGATCGTGATCTCAGTCAACTCCCTACAGCAGCTCAAAGTATTGATGCGGTCAAATTGATGACCATCCATGGTTCAAAAGGTCTTGAGTTTCCTATTGTTCATTTAAGTGGGGTTAATA
>ENA-OWLM01000967-OWLM01000967.1-metagenome-genome-assembly--contig:-NODE-967-length-10841-cov-4.010847_pt1 | contig 10841 bp, 5 predicted proteins | sample MGYA00245349_ERZ651102 | MGnify/ENA primary metagenome ERZ651102 (study PRJEB26857, sample SAMEA4031759) | metagenome | biome: human; feature: oral; material: saliva | place: Philippines | collected 2014 | study... | reverse complement strand
CTGGGTGACATCAATCTGATACTCCACGCCGTCGATCACGTCGAAGTTGTAGGTGGGGAAGTTCTCGTTCACCAGCCACTGCACCTCTGTCTTGGTGGTGTCGATCTGGTTGAACTGGCCAGCGCTCATCTCCAGCCACTCCTTGACGGTGGCCCCGTTCACCTCGACCACCTGCAGGGTGTTCGGGTAGATGTAGAGGTCGGAGACGTTGCGCAGGGAGATGTCACCCTGAGCAACATAGGTGAAGTCGTTGATGCCGTTGCGCCCGCCACGGAACGGGGCCGCCACCGACAGGATCGGATAGGACTCCTTGAGCAGGCCGTCTTTTTGCAGTTGCTCGGCGTGGCGGCGCTGGGCATCGCTCACCAGCTGCACCGAGGGGTCGTCCTGCACCAGGGCGAAGAAGCTGTGAATGGGAGAGGTGATCTTGCCCAGCGGCTCGTCCAGCCACTGGTTGGTGGCGTCGTGATCGGCCTGCACCAGGTCCACCACCCGCTGATCCACGGCGCTGCCCTCGCTGGCGTCGATCTTGCGTAGGCTGGCCTGGCTCTGTTTCACCTGCCACTTGCCGTCCACCTGCTCCAGCTTGAGGTCGATGATGCCGAGGTGGTTGCCCCAGTAGCCGGGCATCACGGTCGGGATGCCGCTCAGGGTACCGGCCTGGTTGTCCACCTCCGGCAGACCCGGGAAATCCCCCGGGAAGTTCTTGTGGGCATGGCCCAGCATCAGGGCATCGACCCCCTTCACCTTGGCCAGGTGCCAGGCGGAGTTCTCCATCATGGCCTCGTAGCTGCTGGCATTGATGCCGGTATGGGCCACCACCACCACCAGATCGGCCCCCTTGGCACGCATCTCGGGCACGTAGTGGTTCGCAGCCTCGACCATGTCGGCCACCACCACCTTGCCTTCCAGATGGCGTTTGTCCCACTGCAGCACCTGGGGCGGGGTCAGGCCCAGAATGCCCACCTTGACGGTCTGACGCTGACCCTTGTCGTCGGTCACCTCGCGATCCAGCAGCAGGTAGGGGGTGAACTTGTTGCCACTCCACTCAATCTGCCCCTTGGCGTCCCGCTTGAAGGCCGCCGCCTCGAACACGTTGGCGTTCACATAGGGGAACTCGGCTCCCGCCAGCACCTTGCCGAGGTAGTCCAGGCCGTAGTTGAACTCGTGGTTGCCGAGGTTGCCGGCGTCGTAGCCGAGCTCGTTCATCGCCTTGAACACAGGGTGCGCCTGTTTCTCGAGGTAACCGGCGCCGGACTGTTCGAAGATGTAGTCCGCCAGCGGCGTGCCCTGGATCAGGTCGCCATTGTCGAGCAGCAGGTTGTTGGGGTTCTCGGCGCGGGCCGCGCGGATCAGCAAGGCGGTGCGGGAGAGGCCGAACTTGCGGTCCTCCTTGTTCTGGTAGTAGTCATACCCCAGCACGTTGGAGTGGATATCGGAGGTCTGGATCAGGCGCAGGGAGACGGTCCCCGGCTGCGCCTTGCTGTCGTTTTCGTTGCTGCAGGCAGACAGCAGCACGATGGCGGCAATCGCCCCCAGCTTCATGGTGTTATTCACTGTGTTTTCCCTTTTATTATGAGTAACGCTTTACCAGCGCCGGGAATTTAACAGACGAATATGTCAGCAGATGACACCGGGACTCATTTTTATGAAGCCCGGCACAAAAATAGCCTTATGAGGCCAGGATGGCCCCGCCTGCCAGCTTGGCCGCCAGCACCAGCATGATGAGACCAACAACAAGATCAATGGCTTGCTGCACCCTTCCCCGAGCGAGCCAGGGTGACAACGCCGCCGCCCCGAATGCCAGCCCGTAGAACCAGACCAGGGACGCCAGCATGGCCCCGGCCGCAAAGGCAGGCCGCAGCTCCTCGGAAAACTGGCTGCCGAAGGAGCCGAGCAGCATCAGGGTATCCAGATAGACATGGGGATTGAGCAAGGTCACCCCGAGGGTCATTGCCAGCACGCTCTTGACTCCCATCAGCTGCGGCGAATCCGCCAGCGCCGCCTCCTGGCCGCGCCAGGCGCTGCGCAGGGAACGCACGCCGAACCAGCCGAGGAAGAGCACGCCGCCCCAGGTGAGCAGGGCCAGCCCCACCGGACTGGCCGCCAGCAGGTTGGCGCCACCGAAGACACCTATGCCGATCAGCACGAGATCGCACAGACAGCAGAGGGTTGCCGTCAGCAGGTGGTGGTTGCGGTGGATGCCCCGGCTCAGCACGAAGGCATTCTGGGCTCCGATGGGGATGATCATGGCGAGGCCGAGGGTAAAGCCTTGCAGGGTGGTGGCAAACATGGACATGCGTTCCTGTAGAAGAGTTGGACGCACTATAAAGGGGCGCACGCAATCAGAGAAATTCATTCATTTGCTGGTGTATTCGAAAATCTTATGACCAGAACGGGCAAGCCCTCGGAGGCGGGCTGTCAGTGGCAGGATCTGGCCATTGTGGCGCCCTGACACAACCCCGACAATCGGCGGGATAGGAAGTACGGGTGAGAAGGCGAGGATGGCGAGGATAGCGACTGGGAAAATATCGAACGACAGGAGTGCGCGGCCCGGTCGGCGCTCACTGCGGCAACCTGGGGAAGTTGGTGACCACGACCTGCTCGAGGTTGGGCAGCAGGATGCCGCTGCTGACGCCCTTGGCGACGGCCTGGTAGCGGTTCATCGAGCCCGTCTTGCGGGTCACCTGATTGAGGTGGTAGTTCACCGTACGCTCGGTGATCCCGAGAATGCAGGCGATCTCCCCCGACGTCTTCCCCTCGCTGGCCCAGAACAGGCACTCGGTCTCCCGCTCCGTCAGGGCCTCCTGGGGAGCATCTTCCCTCATGCTGCTGCGCACGACCCGGATCGCCGCCTCGAAGATGTAGTGGGACATCCAGGAGAGGATGGGCGAGGACTCCAGCATCAGGTCGCTCGACGCCCGCTCCCGGGTGATGAACGACAGTATGCCGTTTTCTCCCGCCGCGCCGTGCAACGGGAACGAGATGCCGTTGCGCAACCCGAACTCCGCCGCCAGTCCCATCACGTCCATGCTCCCCTCTTGCAGAAAGCGCGCCTTCTCGTCCAGTCGATTCCAGTAGATAGGCAAGGTCTGCTGGCGGGCAAGCTGGATGATGGGGTCGCAGGCCAGCATGTTGTTCGCCGTATAGGCCTGCACCCAGGAGTCAGGGCACTGGTTGAACAGCACGACCTTGGGCCTTTGCATCGACATGGGCAGGATGAGCGCAAAGCGATAGTAGTCGTAGCCCATACCCCGAGAGAAACGACCGATCAGCTCGGACAGCCGGTTGCCATCGGTCACCAGAGTGAAATGTTCCAGATACTCAAGCAGTTGGTCGCGTGTCATGGGCAAGCCTCCCCGTGGCCAAGGCCTGGGATTATAGCGGCTAACCCTGAAATACAGAGATATGAATGCTTGTTTTCAAAGAAAAATCAGCCGAACACCCCAGATGGTAGGCCGGAAACGAGCGCAATCGGTTTCGCAAACGAGCCCTTTTCAACCGACTCAATCGAGGCAAAAAACCTGAAGGAAACCCACCCGGAACGATATCGACAAACTGGATACCCATCGGGTACAGAGCGGAAATGGAGCATGACCCGTGCAGCTGACGCCACCTGCTCAGCTTTACCAGAGCGATATGTGTTCAGCCCCCTTGCAAGGGGAGTACAGAGTCGCCAGCACGCTGGTTGCGGCGACCTGATCCCGTAAAAAGGTCCCGGGGCTGTGCCCGGGACCAAGACGCTCGCTATGGCCCGTTTCCACCCCATGCAAAAACGGACCGAATGAGTATCTTATGAATCTCATTTGGCTTCTACTGTCACATCTCACAGTGGCGCCCCCTCTCCACCATCCGCAGCGGGTTGTCCTCCCGGCCCCGCTCCAGTAGCATTCTTGCTCAATCCTCCTTCTCATAAGGAATGCTGATGAAGACGCTGGACTACAAGCTGCTGCTGGCGCTGGATGCGGTGATGCAGGAGCAGAACTTCGAGCGCGCCGCCCAGCGCCTGCACATCACCCAGTCCGCCATCTCCCAGCGCATCAAGCAGCTGGAGCAACAGTTTGCCGAGCCCCTGCTCATCCGCAGCCAGCCCCTGCAGGCCACCCCGCTCGGCCAGAAGTTGCTGGCCCACTACCGTCAGGTGCGCCAGCTGGAACTGGAGCTGGCCGGGGAGCTCTCTCCCGCCGCGCCCCAGGCGCCGATCCGGGTCAGCATCGCCGTCAATGCCGACAGCCTGGCCACCTGGTTCCTGCCCGCCCTGGCGCCGCTGCTGGAGCAGCACCCCATCGAGCTGAATCTCCTGGTGGACGACGAGAGCCGCACCCTGGATCGGGTGCGCGAGGGGCAGGCGTTCGGCGCCGTCAGCCTGCAGTCCCAGGCACTGGCCGGCTGCTGCGTCGACGAGCTCGGCGAGATGCGCTACCTGTTGACCGCCAGCCCCGCCTTCGTCGCCCGCCACTTCCCCCACGGCCTGACCCCGGAGGCACTCGCCAAGGCGCCGGCGGTGGCCTTCGATCAGCGGGACGACATGCACGTGAGCTTCATGGCCCGCCACTTCGCTCTGCCCCCCGGTGGCTACCCCTGCCACACGGTGCGCTCGTCCGAGGCCTTTGTCGCCATGGCCGAACAGGGGCTGGCCTGCTGCCTCATCCCTGAACTGCAGATCCGTCAGCAACTTGCCGAGGGGCGCCTGCTCGATCTCAGCCCGGAGCACCACCTGATAGAGCGACTCTACTGGCACCGCTGGGTGCTGGAGCGGGGGCTGCACAAGCAGATCTCCCAGCGCCTCATCCAGCAGGGACGCCAGGCACTGCAGCCGCGCTGAGGGGGCCGTTCACCTTGGCTTTGGAGGGGTAAAAACGTATAGTGCTGGGCGATTAACCATCAGGTCTCCACTCAGGTTCCCCATTTATGTTCCAAGACAATCCGCTGCTGGCCCAGCTCAAACAACAAATCCGCGAAAACATCCCCAAGAAAGAGGGTGTGATCCGCGCCTCCGATCGGGGCTTCGGCTTCCTGGAGGTCGATGAGAAGACCAGCTATTTCGTGCCCCCTCCCTATATGAAGAAGGTGATGCACGGTGACCGGGTGAGCGCCCTGATCCGTACCGAGAAAGAGAAGGAAGTGGCCGAACCGGATGCTCTGCTGGAGCAGGCGGTCACCCGCTTCGTCGGCCGCGTCAAGATGTTCCGCGACCGCCTCAACGTGGTGCCGGACCATCCCCTCATCAAGGACGCCATCAAGGCCCGCGCCAAGAAGGGTCTGGACGAGAAATCCTTCAAGGAAGGGGACTGGGTGGTTGCGACCCTCAAGCGCCACGCCCTGGCGGACGGCAACTTCTCCGCCGAAATCACCCAACTCATCGCCACCCAGGAAGACCACAACGTGCCCTGGTGGGTGGTGCTGGCGCGCCACAACCTGGCCCAGGTCGAACCGGCGGATCTGCCTGAGTGGAAGGTGATCGAAGAGGAAGAGCTGCCCCGCCGCGACCTCACCCAGGTCCCCTTCTTCACCATCGATGGCGCCAAGACCAAGGACATGGACGATGCCCTGGCCATCACCAAGCTGGAGAACGGCTGGGAGCTGCTGGTGGCCATCGCCGACCCGACCGCCTATGTGGCCGAAGGCAGCGAGCTGGACAAGGAGGCCGCCCAGCGCGCCTTCACCGTCTACATGCCGGGCCGCAACGTGCCCATGATCCCGCGCACCCTCTCCGACGAGCTCTGCTCCCTGAAGGAGGGCGAGGAGCGCAACACCCTGTGCGCCCGCCTGCTGATCGCCGAGGACGGCCTGCTGCTGGAGGAGACCGAGTTCTTCGCCGCCCGCATCAACTCCCACGCCCGCCTCAGCTATGACGACGTCTCCGACTGGGCAGAGCACGGTAAAGCGCTGGATATCGACGCCGGCGTCCTGGCCCAGCTGCCGCTGATGAAGGCGATGACGGAGGCGCGCATCAAGTGGCGTACCGAGCACGCCCTGGTGTTCCCGGACCGCCCCGACTACGACTTCGAGCTGGGCGAGAACGGCGAAGTGCTGGCCATCCACGTCGAGCCACGCCGCATCGCCAACCGCATGGTGGAGGAGTCGATGATCGCCGCCAACATCTGCGCCGGTCGCGTGCTGGGCAAGACCGTCGGCTACGGTATCTTCAACGTCCACACCGGCTTTGACGAGGAGTCCCTCGACGGTGCCATCGAGCTGCTCAAGAGCGCCGAAGCCCCCTTCGAGAAGGAAGATATCGCCAGCCTCTCCGGCTTCTGCGCCCTGCGCCGCTGGATCGACAACCTGGATACTCGCTGGCTGGACGGCAAGATCCGCCGCTTCCAGAGCTACGCGCTGATGTCTGCCGAGCCGGGCGCCCACTACGGCCTGGGGCTGGACGCCTACGCCACCTGGACCTCCCCGATCCGTAAATACGGCGACATGGTCAACCATCGCCTGCTCAAGGCCGTCATCGCCGGCAAGACCCCGGGCGAGCGCCCGAGCCTGGAGCTGACCGAGCACCTGACCGCCTGCCGCCGCCTGCACCGCATGGTGGAGCGCGACATCGGCGACTGGCTCTATGTGCGCTACCTGAAGGCGGCTGCCGGCACCGATCAGGTATTCAACGCCGAGATCATCGACGTGATGCGTGCCGGCCTCAAGCTGCGCCTGCAGGAGAACGGCGCCGTGGTGTTCATGCCCGCCCGCCACATCCTGGACAACAAGGAGCGGCTGGAGTGCAACTGGGACAACGGCCGCGTCTACCTGGACAAGACCGAGGTGGTCTATGAACTGGGCCAGATCATCGAGGTGAAGCTGACCGAGGCGGTGGAAGAGACCCGCTCCCTCATCGCCAAGCCGGCTGTAGAGCTGGTGCCGGGCCCGGCGCCGGTGGCGCCGGCCAGCGATGCCGTGGCAGCGCCGACCGACGAGGCTCCCAAGGCGGAATAATCCCACCCCGCCTTTTCGCCAAAAAAGCCCGCATGATGCGGGCTTTTTTTATGCGTGCCGGTGGCAGTCAAAGCGTGAGGAAGGAGTCACAGGGCGCAGTCCTGATCCCACCAGCCCGGCATGTCTCGTCCCCCTTTGTCGGTGTCGGCCCTCTCCAACCAGCAAACAACGGGGATGGATACCCGCTAACGTCCCCTCGACGCGAGCAGATCCCAGCCCCCCGCTCCTCCGGGTCGGAGAGGTGACACATGGGTATCACCTCCCCCTTGGTGGCTGATGGTGCCCCATACGCTGCTCTGTCGTGGGAGCGGAAAAACTGAAAGTAAATTACATCTTTCCAGATCCATCGGCTGTTAACAGGCAATAATGGAAAATCCATCGCTGAAACCCTGGTTCACACCACCGCCAGACGGGAACCAAATGAATACACATTTCATATGTGTGACGCGAGTCACATTGACACGGGGTTTGCGCAAACCGCAATTGGTGATCCACTTCACAAAAATAGGGCCTGCGCGACAGAAGAGAACGAAATGTAGCCGAAATACGGAGCAATGATGTGATCTACATCACCATGAAGGGAGGGGGGGGATCGGGGTATTCGAGATCCGGATCACAATACCCCCCGTTTTCAGCCTAATTTGATCACAAGCTGGTAGATTGAAGTTGCTTAGACGACAGGGATGGGGTTCTGCAAAACCGACCATTCCGACTACCACTTACAATCACACAGGCTTAAACGGGGTGCCGTCATGTTATCACCGGATACCAAAGTCAAGATACAGAATTTTGGACGCTTCCTGTCCAATATGGTCATGCCCAACATAGGCGCCTTCATCGCCTGGGGCTTCATTACCGCCCTCTTCATCCCCACCGGCTGGCTGCCGAACGAAACCTTGGCCAAGCTGGTCGGCCCCATGATCACCTACCTGCTGCCGCTGCTCATCGGCTATACCGGTGGCAAGCTGATCGGGGGGGATCGCGGTGCAGTGGTCGGTGCCATCACGACCATGGGCGTCATCGTGGGGACCGACATCCCCATGTTCATGGGCGCCATGATGGTCGGCCCGCTGGGTGGCTGGGCCATCAAGCGCTTCGACCAGGCGATGGAAGGTCGCGTCAAGAGCGGCTTCGAGATGCTGGTCAACAACTTCTCCGCCGGCATCATCGGCATGCTGTGTGCCATCCTCGCCTTCTTCGTCATCGGTCCCTTCGTCAAGGTGCTCTCCGGTGCCCTGGCCGGTGGCGTCGACTTCCTGGTCGCCCACGGTTTGCTGCCGCTCACCTCCATCTTCGTCGAGCCGGCCAAGATCCTGTTCCTGAACAATGCCATCAACCACGGCATCTTCTCGCCGCTGGGGATCCAGCAGGCCACCGAACAGGGCCGCTCCATCTTCTTCCTGATTGAAGCCAACCCGGGCCCGGGTCTGGGCGTGCTGCTGGCCTACATTGTGTTCGGCCGTGGCAATGCCAAGCAATCCGCGGCAGGTGCCTCCATCATCCACTTCTTCGGCGGCATCCACGAGATCTACTTCCCGTACGTGCTGATGAATCCGCGCCTCATCCTGGCGGTGATCGCCGGCGGCATGACCGGGGTCTTCACCCTGACCCTGTTCAACGCGGGTCTGGTCTCCCCCGCCTCCCCGGGCTCCATCTTCGCCGTGCTGCTGATGACGCCGAAAGCCTCCCTGATCGGGGTGCTGCTCTCCATCATCGCCTCTGCCACCGTCTCCTTCCTGGTCGCCTCCGTGTTCGTTCGCGCCCAGCAGCCGGAAGCCGACGAGGCCGATGCCCTGGATGAAGCCACTCGCAAGATGAAAGCCATGAAGGGGGCCAGACCCGAGACCACAGCGGCCAAGAAGCCGGGGGCCGAGCTGACCGCAGTGCGCAACATCGTGGTCGCCTGCGACGCCGGCATGGGCTCCAGCGCCATGGGCGCCGGCATGCTGCGCAAGCGGGTGCAGGCCGCCGGCCTCAACATCAGCGTCACCAACCGTGCCATCAACAACCTGGACGATCAGGTCGATCTGGTCATCACCCACAAGGATCTGACCGACCGCGCCCGTCGCCATGCGCCGCACGCCCAGCACATCTCCTTGAGCAACTTCCTCGACAACGAGCTCTACCAGGAGCTGGTGATGAACCTCAGCATGGCCAATGCGGCCAACGATGACGTGGCCAACCCGCAGCTGCTGGTAGCGGCCAACGATGACAGCTACGAACAGCAGGAGCCGGAAGTCTTCACCCTGAGCCTGCAGGACGTCCACCTGGGCCTCAAGGCCGACAACAAGGAAGCCGCCATCCTCACCGCCGGCAAACTGCTGGCCGAGCGGGGCTATGTGGCACCGGACTACGTCAACGCCATGCTGGAACGGGAGAAACTGGTCTCCACCTACCTCGGCGAGTCCATCGCCGTGCCCCATGGCACCATCGCCGCCAAGGAGCACGTCAAGCGCACCGGCATCGTCATCTGCCAGTATCCGGCCGGCGTGCCGTTCGGCGAGGCGGCGGACGAGGTCGCACGCCTGGTGATCGGCATCGCCGCCCGCAATGACGAACACATTCAGGTAATAACCCGACTGACCAATGCACTGGATGAGCCCGGTCTCATCGACCGGCTGGCCAGCACCCAGGATCCCCAGGAGTTCCTGGACTTGCTGGGCGCCGAGCAGGCCGCCTGATCATCCTTCATCGTCTTTGGTTATAGAGGTTAATATCATGAAAACATTGCATTTTGGTGCCGGCAATATCGGTCGTGGCTTCATCGGCAAACTGCTGGCTGACGCCAGCCACCAGGTCACCTTCGCCGACGTCAACGAGACCCTGATCGATCAGCTCAACCACCGGCAGGAGTACAAGGTGCACGTGGTGGGCACGGATCAGAAGCTGGACGTGGTGCGCAACGTCGCCGCCGTCAGCTCCGCCGGCCACGAGGTGATCGCCCGCATCATCACCGCCGATCTGGTGACCACGGCGGTCGGCCCCAACATCCTGGACAAGATTGCCAGCACCTTGGCCAAGGGGCTGCAGGCCCGCTTCGATGCCGGCAACCTGACGCCGCTCAACATCATCGCCTGCGAGAACATGGTACGCGGCACCAGCCACCTCAAGGAGGAGGTACTCAAGTACCTGCCGGTCGCGTATCATGCCACCCTCGAGCAGTGCGTCGGCTTTGTCGACTCGGCGGTGGATCGCATCGTCCCGCCCACGGCAGCGGCAAACGACGACCCGCTGGAGGTGACGGTGGAGAGCTTCAGCGAGTGGATCGTCGACAAGACCCAGTTCAAGGGGGAGCTGCCCCAGGTGGCAGGCATGGAGACCACAGACAACCTGATGGCCTTCGTCGAGCGCAAGCTGTTCACCCTCAACACGGGTCACATCGTCACCGCCTACCTGGGCAAGCTCAGGGGCTATCACACCGTGCGCGAGGCGATCGAGGATCCGGTGATCCGCAGCAAGGTGCGCCGCGCCATGGAAGAGAGCGGGGCCGTGCTGGTCAAGCGCTACGGCTTCGACCCGCGCCTGCACGCCGCCTACATCGAGAAGATCCTGGCCCGTTTCGCCAACCCCTATCTGGTGGACGAGATTGACCGGGTCGGTCGCCAGCCGCTGCGCAAGCTGGCGGCGGGGGACAGGCTGGTGAAGCCGCTGCTGGGCACCCTGGAGTACGGTCTGCCGAGCGATCATCTGCAGGAGGGCATCGCCGCGGCGCTGCACTACCGCAACGCCGATGATCCCCAGGCGGTGGAGCTGCAAGCCCTGCTGGCGGAGCTGGGCCCGGCCCAGGCTCTGGCGCGCATCACCGGCCTGGCCGCCGACAGCGACATCGTCAGCGCCATCGTCACCCGTTATGGCATTTTGAAGTGACCTGATGTTTCTTTTATCTTTCACTCTGCTGGATTCCCATA
>ENA-OWLM01000963-OWLM01000963.1-metagenome-genome-assembly--contig:-NODE-963-length-10865-cov-3.918779_pt1 | contig 10865 bp, 15 predicted proteins | sample MGYA00245349_ERZ651102 | MGnify/ENA primary metagenome ERZ651102 (study PRJEB26857, sample SAMEA4031759) | metagenome | biome: human; feature: oral; material: saliva | place: Philippines | collected 2014... | reverse complement strand
AAATACACTATTTTTATAGGAATAGATAGTTGTCTACATCATATCTTTCTATAAAAATAGTGTTTTTTAAATCTTTTGCTTAATCTATGACCCTAAACCTCGATTTCCTCAGTCAGTATTTTACTGAAGTACATTTCGATAAAGATGCCCTCATCACCCGTGCAGGTGAGGTGGAGCACTCGCTCTATTACCTGAGCGAGGGCATCGTGCGCTTCTTTTATTACAACCCCACAACCGACAAGGAAACTACCGTAGATATCCTCTTTGCCGAGCAGTTTTTTATGTCGTATGCCTCATTTGTAAAGGAAGAACCCTCGCTCTTCTCTATTCAGGCACTCAAAGAGGTTACCGCCTATAAAATAGGGCGTGAACACCTGGAACACCTCATTGAAAAACAAGAATACTTACAAATAAAAGCTGATATTTTGGAGCATCTGCTCATTGAAAAGATGCAACGCGAGGCGCAATTCTTATTGCAATCACCCGAAGAGATTTACCGCAATCTATTGGAAAAAGACCCTAAACTTATCCAGAATATCCCGCTGAAATATATCGCTTCTTATATTGGCATCACCCCCCAAGCACTCAGCAGGATTAGAAAAAGAATTTTCTGAGTATTGCCATTTCTTAACCCAAGTTCATTTTTTCTACATTTTTTCGCCGTTCCTTTGCAGCGTGAAACAAATACAAACTAAAATGAACTTAAAAATGTTACCTATCACGTTTATGATGGCGCTTGCTACCCTTAAAGCTTCCGCCCAAAATCCCGATTTTTTGACCCTTATCAAGGCTGCTACTCAAGCGCCTTCAGGTCATAACTCTCAGCCTTGGTGGTTTGAAACCTCCGATCACAGTATCGTTATCAAACCCAACTTCGAGAAAGCCCTTCCTGCCGTTGATGGTCAGCATCGCGAACTCTTCATCAGTTTGGGTTGTGCGCTCGAAAACCTCTGTATCAAAGCCTCTGAGCTACATTATCAGACTCAGGTAAGCCTTAGTGAGGAAGGGGTGATTACTGTGGAGCTTCACAAGTCCAATACCGTTGTCCCTGATCCCTTGGCTGCTTTTATTGAGAAGCGACAAACCAATCGTTCTGAGTATGAGGACAGGCGTATCGATCCTGTTCTGTTGCAAAGTCTCATTGACAAAGTATATGAGGGATTATCTCCCTTTGAGGGAGCAGGGATCTTTCATGTCTTTACCAAAGATACTCCTCTCTTTGAAAGGTTTACCCAAGCTGTCCTACAGGGTAATACCGTACAGATGTCAGACCCAGCTTTTAAGAATGAGCTCCTCTCATGGATTCGTTTTAACAAAAAACATTCTGAGAGTACCCATGATGGACTTAGCTATGCGGTGTTGGGGGCACCTAACCTACCTCGCTGGGTCACTGAGCCTATTGTACGGGGAAGCTTGAAAGCAAAAACTCAAAACAAAACTGACCTGAAGAAAATACAATCTTCCTCACACATGGTACTACTCACCACCGAGGGGAATGATATTCGTACTTGGATACAGACTGGCCGTACTCTCGAACGTTTTCTGCTATTGCTTACTCAGGCAGGTATTGCTCATGCCTACCTGAATCAACCCTGTGAAGTGCCTGAAATAAATCTAACACTGCGTGAGAATTTTCCTAAGGAAAATCTTTATCCTCAAATCCTTTTACGTATTGGTTATGCCAAACCAGTAGCTTATTCTAAGAGGAAAAATATCAAGGATGTCATTAGGAACAAGAATGAAGAGTAAAGTAGCATGAGAGAATGTAAGTGTTCTAATCAATGACTAGTAATTAGTGGATTACTCTACTATAAAGTAAATTTTATCACTATTGAAGTAAATAGAATGTTCCCATTTCCCTATATTTTTTAGTAGCATATACTCTTTTGGAAAGCTTAAGAATAAAAGAATCCAATTTAATACTTGTTATTTCAACTTTCTTATGTAGTAAATGAGTGTAATAGTGATGAGTGGAAGAAGAAGCGGATAAAAAACCACTTTCAGACATAGCCCAGTTTAGGATATTGATACTACTGGGCGTTGTAAGTGTAGAAAAGAAGGTAAGTATACCCCAAAATAGGAGACCAAAGAGAATAGATTTTCCATCTTAGAAAGATTACTAATATGGTGATAATAATAGTGAATTTCTGAATGGCAAGGAGAAGATATGTTAATTATTTATGACTAGACATTAATTATTGCTCATTAATCACTACCTTTGCTCTCTGAAAATAAAAAAACAACAAAAATGAGAAGATTAGTCTATGCATTTTGTGCAGCAGTATGTGTTCTATTTGTGATGGTTTCTTGTTCCAAGTCGGACAAGAATGAACCAAAAAGATTTGATATTCCAAGTGAGGCTAAAGCCATTATTTCAGAAGATTTTATAGCTAAAATGGCAGCCAATGGAATGACGATTAACGAGGGGACAAATCCTCCTAATATTGAAGGAATTTTTGCTACAGGTGTCTTACAAATGATATATACGAGTCTTGAGAAAGACTTTCCTATAGGAGAAGAGATTGAAAGCTATCGTTTCAAGTTCTATGATCAGGTAGGAACTAGGGTAAAAACGGATTATGTGAATGAAGCTTTTATAAATGAAGAACAAGCAACAGGAAGAGGGACAATCATTTCGGGTAATGGCAATAAGTTTACTGCCTATTTGGATATGAATATTATTGATTCAGGAATAAAAACACGTGATGTTTCCGTTCTTTCAGGAGAGATTACACCTAATGGGATCAAGAATTTTCAATATGGTTTCCTTAAAATAGAAAAAATAGGAGATACCCGAAACAAATTAGTTCCAGAGGGAACTATTCGTATTTGGGTAAGCAAGAATAAATTAGCCGTAAAAAAGCAACAATACCCTACAGGAGATTAGAGGGATGATGAGGAATAAATGACAAATTAAAAATCATCAATTGAAGAAGCTTTTTACTATTCTAACAAGAGTATATTGTAGTTGTATTGAGCAAGGACTTACGAGCCTTTTTTAGGACTATATCTATCTGCCTGTTTTGTGAAGGCGTTTGTATTTTGATTCAGCCACTTTTTGTAGGCTTCTCTAAGGGATTGAGCTTGCGCCTTGTGAGGACTGAGGGTACTCATATCGTCATAATATTGGAAGGAGATAGCCTTACTTACCTTGGATAGTGCTGTTTCTATAGTGAGCTGTTGGCTTACTCTATCAAAAGAAGCAGGGGTAAAAGGATATTCCCCAGTAGGTGAATAGAAGGTCTCCAGATCAGTCCAAAAAGCTCCTTTGTAGTTCTTGTTTTCCTCAAAAAGTCCCTTTTGGGCACTTTGGTAATAAGTGCCTAATTGGTCAAGTGTTACGTGCTTGGCTCCTACGCCATCCTGTAACATGATGATTTGCAGATGGCTCTTAGCCAATTCTGCCATGAAGTGTTGGAGCTGAGCGGGAGAGGTAAGAGCGCTATTCCAAAAAGCGGCGATAGAAATAGGTTTGCGATCCCACTGATGGATGCTATCGGCAATAGGATTTACCAATACCTCTCTAAAAAGGGCTATTTTTTCGTCAGAACCATAAGCATGAGGTTCAGGTTCGTGAGGTATATACCATCCCTTGAAAGCAGGATGATTACCAAACTGAGTATGCAGTTCTTTGGCTAAGGCAATACAGCGTTGGGCATTAAGCTCCAGCCACGCCCTATCGGTCTGGTGCTGCCAATAAGAATCGTCAAAGTGGAGTCCTATATGAACATCTACTCCTTTCTTTTGTGCTGCCTCAAGGACTCGTGCCAAGGTAAGACGGCTCTTCTGAGTGGTGAAAGTATTGGCTGAATCGAACCAAGTAATATCGTTATATGCATTTTTGAAGGCAGTATATTGCACAATGAGGGTATGGATTCTTAGCTCCTTGAGTTCCAAGAGGTACTGCTCCCATTGGGAAGGAGTCCAGTCATCTTTTCCAAAGAGCTGGAGGAAAGTTCCTGTAAGAAAAGTCTCCTTGGAGGAGGACTGTTCTTTTGAGGGAGCGGGGTGTCCCTCTTCCTTTTTAGGCATAGGGAGCTGATTGTCGGAGGAGGCCTTATTACAAGCTGTTAGCAGCAAAAAGCTGCTAAGAATAAAGGGTAAAAAATACTTTTTCATAGAGTGCAAAAATAAGAATTAATTTTAATATTCAACGATTAATGTTTATCTGGAAACTGTTAATTATTTGTTATTAATTATTAATCGTTGAACATTAATCGTTACCTTTGCCCCCGATTTCGAGAACGAATTGTTTAACCTTAATAAAAATAACAGAAGAAATGAAATATATCAAGTTACATATTACCGTAGAATTACCTTTGCACAAGGTAACGCTTCGTGGCGTATTAGCTTGATGTAGCATTACTCTATCATACAACAAAAGCCCGGAGCGATAGCTTCGGGCTTTTTGTTGCTACTTTCTACAAAAATCCCAAGCAAATTAATTGTTAATCAGTAAACATTAATTCAATGGGAAATCTATATATTACTCCCGAAGGCCTCTCTCGCCTCCGCAATTTGCGTTCTCGCAAGCGCATTGCTCGAGAAGACCACGAGAAGTATTTGCGCGAATGTATCAAACGCCAAAATGTACTCTTTAAACAACGCCGTGAACTACCACTTGTACCCTTAGAAAAACCCTACCAAAAGGGCTATGTGCGTTTCTTTGTACTCAGGGAAGATGTGCGACAAGGCAAGCAAGCCGACTTTTTCGCGACACTTTTGGAGAAAATCAACACCTATCAATACGCCGATACACGCAAGTTCCAAAAGAAGAAAAAGCGCCGTGGCAAGCGTGTTTACATAGCTCGCAAACAGGAATTGTACTCTTTTAGTCAGTGGGAATGGGAAAGAGCCCTTGAAAGGGGGAAGTTCACCCAAAAAGAACGTGCCTATTTTGCAAAAATAGAGTGTTTCAATCGGCAAAAAGACCGTTTTGAAATCCATTACGAGTTTACCGAGGCGTGGCGTTTTGAACTGCGTGTAAAGCCTAATATGATCACCCACTACCGTCCGGTAGATATACCCATAGAGCGAGAACTCGCCGAGCTTGATAAAATCATAGATGACCATAAGAACTCGGGGATTATCCATAGCAAAATCTATGGAGGCAGTTATTCGTGGAATCAATTCCAAAAGCGCTATACGCCTAAGGAAAAGTACAAACGCACCCCGCTAAAAGAAATCGCGGCCCTTAAGTATCACACCTCAGCAATGGAAATTGGGGAGATGCTTTTAGATTGCAAGCCGTATGTGCAATTATAAACAAAAAGAAAAAAATGGAAGAAAAAATCATACAAATCACCGCAGGTCGCGGTCCCTTAGAATGCCAATGGGTAGTGGCGAAAGTGCTCAAGACTTTCCTGCAAGAAGCTACTCAAGCAGGCATCAGCTATACCATTCTCAGCCGAGAGGAAGGCGATGCCAATCTCACTGTAAAATCGGTTACCCTGCAACTTAAAGGCAAGGAGTTAGCGTCGTTTTTGAAAAGTTGGCTCGGCACCGTGTGTTGGGTAGGCAAGAGCACCTTTCGCAAGTTTCACCAGCGCAGTAACTGGTATATAGGTGTTTTTGAGCTCGACCAACTGCAACGCCAGCCTTTCTCAGAGCGCGATGTACAGTTCCAAACCACTCGCTCGCAAGGCAATGGCGGACAGAATGTGAACAAGGTAAATTCGGCAGTACGCGCCACCCACCTGCCTACGGGTATCAGCGTATTGGCACAAGATTCACGTTCGCAACTCGACAATAAGAAACTCGCTCTTGCCCGCCTTAAAGAAAAACTCGCCGAAATGGAGCTTCAACAACTTGCCGAGCAAGCACAGAGCCATTGGAGCAATCACACCCAAGTGCAGCGTGGCAACCCTGTACGCACTTTCAAAGGTACTGATTTCAAAAGCACTTATGTAGAAAAAAGCTATAAAAAGGAACGTGCAGAAGCGAAGAGGGAAATTAAATTAGTCGTTAGTCGTTAGTTGTTAGCTTATGGTAAAATACATACAAGAACTCTTATATAGTATTCCTCAAGAGGTTACTTATACTACCATTCCTAAAGAACTTCGCCTTGAAGATGTGCCACAAGAGCGCATCGATGGCTTACGCAAGTTACTTACCCACGAAGATGCCTTTATACAGCTATCAGCTGCTAAATTGCTCTCTGCGTGGGCAGTAGAAGAGGGGGATAAAGCATTGATACAACTATATGCTGAGGGAAGAACAAAGGGCTATTTTGAACATTTTTTCAGTGGATATAACCCTGAAGATGAACATATTTTTTGGGCACCAGGAAGAATGTATCAAGATACCCATTTCAACCTTACGGTGCTCAATGGTTTGCCCATAGAGCAACTCAAAGTGTGTGTAAATCCTGATGATGGAGGTGTTTTAATCGTCTATCTGAAAGCAGAAGGACAACCTATTTTTCATTTCTTTTTAGATGTGGGTATTTCTTTTTGTGAGTGTTGGAATGAGTATGAAGTAGATGAGGACGATGATGACTATCGCTTTGATGACCTTACTGAGGCTTGGCAACTCAAAGGCAAACACATTAGCGCTATTTTTGCCGAAGAAGTAGCTGGAAATAGTGAGATTACCTTTCTTTTGGAAGAAGGTGAAAAGCTCAGGCTCTACTATTGCCCCACAGAAGATAAGAGCTATTTCATTAAGAACAATGAGGTAATCAGGTAATTTGCCGATGATGCGATTTGGTGAAGTTGAGTAAAAACTAAAAGCAATATGATCAGAACAATTATTTTTGAAAAAGAAGAAGGTATATCCTCTACCATTAGCGATATATTGATTCCGAGTTTGGGTGCAACACTGCCTATATGGATATATAATGAAACAGGAGAAGCAGGTTTCTTTTCGCCTAAGCAAGAAGTTGCCTTTGAACAGTTCTTTTATCACAATTCCTATCGGGAACAACTGAAAGAGCAATTGCGGGACTTTTACGAAGAGTTGGTTAACGAAGGAGAGCTGGAGCGAAAGAATACACACCATTTCGAGCTTGATTTTGAGTTTGTAGCTATTCCCAGTCAGTGTAAGACCTCTAAAAATGTTGTTTATGTAGGAGCTTTTACCAATTGGGATAGAGAGGATAGTGAATTTCCTTTGGAGGTAGAAATTTGTTTTGAAGATGGAGAAGTGATGTGGATAGATGAACTCCGTGGTACTTATACTTTTCCACATTAAAGAATTAAAACAATGACAAACAAAATCATTATTATAGACTTAGAAGCGACTTGTTGGGAGGGAATACCCCCCAAAGGAGAAGTCAGCGAAATTATAGAAATTGGCATTTGCCTGCTCGATACCCTTACAGGTGAGATTAGCGATAACAGAGGTATTTTGGTAAAGCCTACACATTCCAAAATCAGTCCTTTTTGTACCCAACTTACCACCCTTACCCCCGAACTGGTAGCGCGGGAAGGCGTAAGTTTTGAAGAAGCCTTGCAAATCCTTAAAAGGGAATACCAAGCCTATCAGTACACTTGGGCAAGTTATGGGAATTACGATAGGAATATGCTCCAAAAGCAATGTGCCCTTAGGAAACTGCCTTACCCAATGCGCAATGAGCATATCAATGTAAAGGAACGCTTCCAAGAGGTAACCCAGCACCCCAAGCGATTGGGAATGCATCAGGCACTGAACTACCTGAAGATACCCCTTGTAGGAACCCACCACCGAGGCAAAGATGATGCTTATAACATTGCCAAGATTATGTATAAGTTAATAACCAACCCTCTGGAACAAAATTAAAAGCAATATAATGAAAGAACTTACTTGTCCTAATTGTAACAGAACCTTCCTGCCAGAAACACTTTCTGATTATGACTTTAATTTTTTGAAGGAAGCTATCGGGAAGCAAATGCAGTTTATGTTTTTACATTGTCCTCATTGTACAGCTATGTTTGATTTTAATCCTATGCAATGGGTATCGCCTTCTGCACTATCTCAAAGTAATGAAAATCATACAAGTAGCTCTAAAAGTGTAAGGTCATTACTTCGGAATAAGGAAGTTAAATCCTTATCCCAAGAATATATAAACTATCTAAAAGCACAGAAAGAGACTGTTTGTTTTCCTGTCTTTCTAGAGGAAACGCCTTTTGTGTTGTATTCATTGGAAGAGCTTTGCAAAGAGATAACGATTGACAAGCATCAATGTACTATCATTACTCAGCTAAAGGCTTATGCTGCTACGCTGCAAGAAGTAGGCTATGAGGAAGGTTCTTTCTCCTTAGAAAGATTGTCGCAAAGCCTTTCTATAGGGTATGAGAATGAATGCCTTTTGTTTGTTGATAGTCAGGACAATAGTTCGCTTTATATATTTGAGATAGAAGACGGGGATATACTGAAAACGGATTATACCTTAACCAATTTGATTCGTTAATTTTAGTGGGCTTACAATAAACAACTGTTTTATGAGAAATAGAGATATTTACGGCGTTCATATTTTTGAAAGTGATCTCGCTAATGAATTGGAAGCTATAGTGGAAGATGCTTATCACTATGGGGCTACAGAAGCTGAAATACGCTTCCTTATGGATACTTTTCGCAAGGAAGCTGTGCGCACTGCTTTGGAGAAGGAAATATTTTTGACCCTTCGCCTTGATATGTTGTGGCAGTATGGGTGGTTGCGCCCTGAGGAGGTAGCTCCCCTGCAACAGTTGGTACAAAAAGGAGTTTCTAAAAAGTGGCTACAGCACTTTGGTACTGATACCCCTCAGATGAGTTATGAAAAGCGACAACAGCAAGTAGTACGACTGCTCTCTCGCCTTGCCACTGCCAATACAGCAGTGCCTGCACGCGAACATTGGCAAAAGGTAACCGATTTCCTTTTTGTGCCTTATGAAGTGCTGAGCGTACCCTTGTTGGGAGGTCAGTATGGTGCGGTATGGCTATTGAGGACTGATAACTATGAGGGCGACGGACATTATACTTTCGTGGAACTATTATATAAAAGTACTGAAAAGCCAACGATGGAATCGCTAATGGAGGCGCGCCTTCAGCTGATGGGAGATGGTGAGAAGGAAGTGCTCAGTGATGTGCGTAGGGTGAGTCATAAAGCCTTGTTGCTCTTTGCTGAACGCTTGGAGAGGATAGGTACTGCAATTCCTAAGAAATCCCTGCCAGCGCCTTCGCCCTATATAATAGCCTACGATTCTTTTGAGAAATTCGTACAGCGATGGAACAGCGATACAGGTATCCCCGATAAAAGAAAAAGAAAGAAGTTCAAGTCAGTTGTTACCCATTGGTAATTTAGTAAATTGACAAATTAATTCTATGAAAAAGTTTGAATTTAGATACCAATTTGAGTTCTTTTGTTCCCCTATTTGGATAGAGGGAAACGTGAAGAATCCTACCCCTCGCAATGTGGAGATTGCGGATTTGGATATCAATCCGTATCTAAAGGAAGAATTAGAGGAACTCAACCATCTCTACCAAGAGATTTTCAATGACAATTACCCTCCTGAATCCAATTTCAAAGATGCTGTAAGTGAGTATATTTTCGTAAACCGCGTACTCACCTCGGCAGAACTTTTAGCGAAAGAAGTGGGGGAGCAATACACCTTTGTCTTTGATTATCCAAAATGGAGAGAAAGAAAAGAACAATTATTTAAGAAGTTGATTTAGCTTTACACCGAGCCATAATCCAACAAAAAGCGTTTGTACGCCTCCAAAAACATAGAAAATGAGAAGTGTATTAAGATAGCTAAAATTGTCTATGCTATTTTCAAATAAGATGCGGAGTGTAAAAGTCCCTATAAGTACAGATATTGTTAATAAAAGGAACATCAAGAAGATACCTATTACCATACAGAAACTTTTTGAAGGTCTTTTCAAATCAATATACGTACCTATATAGTAGATAATAGTAGCAGAAAAGAGAAATCCAACTAAGACAGGAATAGCCAAGTGGAAGAGAATAGCAGAAAAATCACTAAAGCTATCTGCTCCCGTGACAATAATTCCTATAAAGACAGAGATAAAAGCAAGCACATATTCTAAAATAAGTGCCTTGAATAGTAGCTTTGTTGTGAGATTCATAGGAAAAGTGTTTTTTCGAAATGGAAAGTAGTGCTAGCATTTAAGTTATATATGCCAGGACCATCAGCAGTAGGGGAAAATGTATATAGTGTTTTATGATTAGTAAATAGTTCATAATAAGGGAATAGATTATGCTTTCCAAAACATTCAATATTTAAATTATCTCCAACTCGTTCTAATTTTAGTCTAATATCAAAATCTATATTAGGGGCGATAAAATTAGGAGTGTAAGGATATCCAGCAGAAGCAAGTATTCTTATCTCTGACACATTAAAGTCTCTAGCATTAGACGATATAGAATTATTTAAAGAGCAAAATAAAGGTTTTTCCTCAGATTGTTTGGCTTCAAATTCTTCTATACACCCCACAGCTTTACCCAAAGTTGTATATTTTTTGTATATCTTTACTCTATGACTAAAGGCAGAATGTTGATTCGATATTTTTCCATCACACCAAGTATTATGTTTTAAAACATCGTAAGAACTATTATATTTACCTATTTTATGAAGATCAATATTTAAAGTAAAACCTAATCTTGAAGTATGTAATGTTGTATGTCTGGAATGAAAGTCCTCAGTATCTGTTGAGCAGAAAAGTCTGTTCATTAGATTACCAGGTTCGACAATCCAACGATAAGGTCTAGTGTCAAAACTTTTAAGTTTTCTTACAAAGTCATCATAATTTAGAAGACTTTTGTCAATAAGATCTGTATTAAGTTCATAGAGAGTTTTTCCTAAATTTTTTGGAATATATGCCTGAAAAGTGATATTTATACTCATAATAAAATATTTCTAATTAAGAATGCAAAGATAAATAAA
>ENA-OWLM01000962-OWLM01000962.1-metagenome-genome-assembly--contig:-NODE-962-length-10868-cov-2.808656_pt1 | contig 10868 bp, 8 predicted proteins | sample MGYA00245349_ERZ651102 | MGnify/ENA primary metagenome ERZ651102 (study PRJEB26857, sample SAMEA4031759) | metagenome | biome: human; feature: oral; material: saliva | place: Philippines | collected 2014 | study... | reverse complement strand
AAATCATGGAAAGTTGCACAAAAAGAGCTTTCAAGCCATTTTTGGAAACCATAGTTCCCATTCCAAATCATCCCCTCAAAGAATGGGTAGATCAGGGCAACTAGAAGTAAAGTTGCGATCGCTTGTGAACGCATTTTGGCACGTTCAGCAATACCCCCAGAGACAATCGCTGGAATGGCTGCAGCAAAGGTCAATAAAAAGAAGCAACGCATCAGGTTATAACCATGATCAGCAGCTAAAACTTCGCCTGCATGAAAAAAGTTTTGTCCATAGGCAATCCAATAACCAACAAAGAAGTAGGCAATTGCGGAAATGGCAAAGTCAGTCAGAATTTTACTGAGTGCATTGACTTGGTTTTTGTGACGAACGGTGCCTAGCTCTAAAAATGCAAAGCCTGCATGCATTGCCAAAACCAGTACTGCACCGAGCAGTAAGAAAAATAGATCTACGTTTTGCATAGTGGTGCTCAAAAAAAGTGCTAAATTTTATTTTGGTGCAAGTATTTGATTCGTTTTTGCACCAAAATAGATTTAGTAAATCTAAAACTAGAGCAATCTTAAAAATGCTCATTTCTCTGTATTTTGATAAGCAAAAAACGCACCAATTTAGAAATTAAATTGTAATTTTGATGAAAAGTGGTGCATTTTGATTAAAAATAGCACAGAAATTTAAAGGTGTAGACCTAAATAGCAGCATTTTAGCGGATGTTATTTGTTTAATTGATTTTAGTGTGGAGGCGTTCTACTTGCTAATCATCATGCAAAAGACAAGCTGCTACTTTCCAATAGTGATTGTTGCTACAATTTTTATTTTTCAGGTGGATGAATATGTCCTTTGATCTCAAAGTTAGTTTCAAACAAAGGTCTGAACCATCTGCACAGCAGAAAAAACTCAATCTATTAATCGCTCAAATTGAACAGCAAAAAATCAGTCTCGCCACATGGAAAAATGCACAAGACGAGATTCAACAGCATACCCGACAGAAGCTCATGCCAGTCTACCGTGAACTACACGAGGTATTGTTTCTACAATTAGAGCAACTTTGGCACTTGTTGCAATCGCATACATTTTCCAAAACCGACTTACAACAACTCGATGAAAAAATCGCACAACTTGCCCGTATGTTGAAACGCTCACAAATGTTGAATGAAGAACAGCTCACTCTTGTGCAGCAGATCGACACCGTTTATCAGCAACATACTCAACAATCTGTTAAAAAGCTTAAAAAAGTACAGTCAGAAAATTTCGAGTATCAAGCATCCTCTGAGCAGAGCATCGAGCAACATGCAGAACAAAGGAGTGAACAAGAAGACGACTTTGAGCAATATGCGGCGGAACAACAACAAGCAAGAGAAAAAGCCAAACAGCTACGACAGCAACAAAAACGTGAACAAGCTGAGCAACTAGCAGCACAGTCACTTAAAACGGTGTATTTAAAAATAGCTGCCATGATTCATCCTGACCGTGAGCAAGATGAAACTAAGAAAGCGGAAAAAACCGAATTGTTTCAGCAAGCCAGTCAGGCTTATGAACTGCAGGATTTGTTTTATTTACTGAAACTTCAATTACAGCTTGAACAAAATAAGGGTGTAGGAACTAAAGAGCTTTCTACGGAGCAAGTAAAGTTTTATAAACTGGCGTTGGATGCACAAAGTCAGCAGCTTGAAAGCCAAATTGACGAAATTTTAGATTCTTTTCAGTTAGCAAAGAAAGTCAAAGCCGAGCATCTTCATATTAATGATGTGTATAAAGCGATAGATGCGGACTGTGCTGAGTTAAAGCAGCAGTTGAAGTGGGAAAAAGAGCGTTTAAAGCATATGAAAAAGGTGAGTGGGGTGGAGATGTTGTTGGAGCATGGAGTGCTTTAAAACAATCACTCCTTTCTTAAAAGGAGTGATTGTTTTGAATGGATTTACAATAGTTTTATAATATCATCTGCAAATTTACATGGAGAGTTTTGATCGATATAATTAAATAGAGATTCATGATGCTTAGGATTAATTATAAATTCGTTGTAATTAATCTTTGCATTAGGATTCTGAATAATCACTTCTAAAGCAAGCATTTTTTTAACTAAATGACCTTTTCGACTACGAATGAATTCTTCTTTTTGAGGTTTGAAGTCTCCATTTTTTTTAAAAATCTTTAGGAAGTTATTAAGTTCCTTTTCATTGTCACTAATTTTATCTGAGTTGGTCTTAGAAATTTCATTTAAAAAATTATATAAATGATCATTGTAGTCACCATTTTCATCAAAATTTTTGAAATTTAACGTAATATTTTTAATATTGTTATTCTCTGAAATATAAATAGAACAACTTTCAGAAAAATAAGTTTTATCATCAAAGCTACAATCTAAAAAGTTTGAGAAAAACTTAATTTTGGAATTCTCTATTTTTTTAGACCTAAAGTCAAAAATTAATTTAGGTTTTATTCCATTAATGTTCATATTAATTAGATATAAATTTTTAATTGTATCGCCTTTTTGATAAAAATTATTAATTATTTCATTCATGTCTTCAACATTATTTAGTTTATGCATGTCAGATATGATTGTTAGATATAGGCTAAGTATTAAAGATGATGAGTGTTCAAAATCAATAGTTGATAATTTTAACATATTCATTTTGTTTTTTAAGAAATTAATGTCTAGTAAATCTGCAAAGAAAATGTCTAAATCTTCTTTCGCTATTTTAATTTTTTTTGAAATTTGTTTTGTATATGAATTTAAGTATCCTAAATTTGCAAAATTGCTACTATTTAGACATTTTATAAAATTAAAATCCATGGAGTTTATGAGTATTGATTTCTGCAAAATTGAAAAAAATTCCTTGAAAAAATCATATCTAAAAAAGACTTTTTTATCTGTTTCTATTAAAAATTGATGAGATAGAAGTGATTCAAAATCTTTATTTTCAAAATCTTTGTCGATGTTTTCTTTAATTTTTTCTAATAAAAAATCCTTGTAAATCCCAGATTTATCAGTGTTTGATATTTCAGTAAAAATTTCAATTTGTTTATCTATTGTTAAGTACGGATTCTTTCTTTCTTCACGTTGTAAGACTTTAATAATAAGAAAATCAGTAGGTGAGTTATTTAGGTGATATTTATCTGATAACTCGGCTTTGATATTGAAGATATCACTAGTATCAGGGTTTTCTTTAACTAATCTACGAACTGTATCGAGGATAAATGGACTATAATAATGGTTATCATTAACTTTTAATTTCAAACCATTTACAAGAGAAAAAGACTTTCCAGCTAATGGTTTATTAGTTTTGAATGATTTGTCAAAATATTCTTTAGTTTGTTGCTCAGTAAAAGGTAGTAGCTTAATTTCAGTTATTTTTTCAGAATTATGGTTGCTATAATTTTCCCATATAGAATCTCGACATGAAATAATAATTTTAGCTCTAGTAAGGTTAAAACTATATGTTGTAATAATTGATGTAATAAAATTATTTAGGTTGAATTTAGAACTTAGACGAGCTACAACCTCATCTAATCCATCTATTACTACTAATAAAGTTCCATTATCAATACATAATTTAAATAAATGTTTATCAAACTGTTCTTCAGATTCATCGGTTACAGTCTTATAAAGATCATATATATCAGAAATTTTTCCAGAGGTGATATTGGAAATAACTGTTTCTGAGTCTAGATATAGAACGTAGTGATTATGAGATGTAAGAGTTTGATTAAGAAACTCTTTAACAAGTGTGGTTTTTCCTATACCACCTTCACCAGTTACTGCAATTAATGGTTGATCATCTTTTTGATACCAATCATCTAAAAACTTAAATGCTTCATTTTCTTGTAATTCAGAATTTTTGGCTAAGCTTTTTATAAAATGTGCATTTTGATTGGTAAATGGATCAAATATAAATGGTTGTAATGGCTCATTGTACAAATAGTTTTTACCAAAATCATCAATAAAACTAACTTTACTCCAACCACTCGATTTTTTTAAATTATTGATTCGTATTTCTGGATCTTTTAAATTAAGAGGTTTATTTGTTAAAAGAAATGGTTCCATTTCAAAATTTTCAATAGATTTAATTTCCTTAATAGTTGATAGTTGAGAACTGTTTTCAACAATAAAAACAAAATATTCGTAAGTGCCATGTATCTTATTTTTAAGTTTATAAATTTCAAAGTAATTTTTAATAGAATCTGTTTTTTAGGATAATTTTCTACTATATCTAAATTATTACTAGTTCGAATATAAGATAAAACAGTTTCGTGAATTGATTTTATTTTATAGTTAGTGTTAGATTCAATTTTTTTAAAAGTAGAGTCAATCAAAAAACGATATTTTAAAAACTCTTCTTGACCCATAATGCCAATAGAGTCATCTTTATTTTGACTATCAGTTTTTCGACATAATATTGCATCACTTAAATAAGAAATTGTTTTGGTTTGTATAGGTTTGCATAAGCTGAATATTTGATCATGTTGTTTTACTTCGATAATAAAATAGTTTGAATTATGATCGTTGAGAAAATGATAATTAATTTTTTGAATTTGAGGAGTAATATGAGATTCTATTTTCCCTTTAATTTGAGTTAATAGTTTTAGATAACTTGTCTGACTTATGCCGCAGTCATGGAATGAAAGTGTATTTTCATCAAAACCATAAATCAAGAATCGGGTTTGTTGAAACGATAAAGTATTCCCATTTGTTATTGCTAGTACATCTTTAATGAACTCTCCCCATTTCTTTTGTATATCAGCTTTTTCGGATGGTTTTTCGTTAGTGTTCCAATACCATTCTCTTTTAAATTCTAAATGACCACACTCTTTGGATTGTGTTAATTGTTTTAATAATGATAAATTCATAAAAAATCCCCTCAATTATGAAGGGATTTTAGCTTACTTTTTTAATGTTTAACAATAGATTAAAGCGCAGCAATTTGCTCCATACTCGCTTTAATTTTACTTAACTGATCAGCAAATTCAGCCAATTTAACCTTTTCACCTTCAACCACTGCTGCTGGTGCTTTAGCGACAAAACCTTCATTTGCCAATTTTCCTGCAATTTGATCATGTTGCTTTTGAACTTTATCCAAGTCCTTCTGCAAACGACCCAATTCCGCTTTAGGATCAATCAAACCTTTCATCGGTACAAATACAGATGCATGGCTTACAACGCTAGAGCATGAAAGAGGTGGCTCTTGCTCATTGGTCAAGAACTCAATGCTTTCAACTTTTGCGAGTGCTTTGAATAACGCTTCGATACGGATGATTTGCTCACGTTCTGCATCAGAAATATTCTTAAGCAATACAGGTAATAAACGTGCATTACCTAAGCCCATTTCACCACGAATATTACGTACTGCACCGATCAAACCTTGTAACCACTGCATATCTGCTTCAGCTTGATCATTGATCTTCGCTTGTTCAGGAACAGGGTATTGTGCAGTCATAATCGTTGCACCACCTTTGCCTAACATCGGCGCAAGGGTCTGCCAGATTTCTTCTGTCAAATACGGCATTAACGGATGAGCCAAACGTAAAGATGCTTCCATTACCGCAAGAAGTACACGGCGAACTTCAGCTTTACGCTCTTCAGATACATTCGCATCATTGAGAACAGGCTTGGTTAATTCAACGTACCAGTCACAGTATTCATTCCAAATAAAGTCATAGATTGCTTGTGCTGCAAGGTCTAAACGATATGTTGCAAACGCTTGATGTACCGCAGCTTCTGCTTTTTGCAAACGGCTGATGATCCATTGTTCTGGAAGTTCCCAAAGATCAGGACGTGCTTCTTGACCAACCGTTTGACCTTCAACATTCATGAGCACGAAACGAGTAGCGTTCCAAATCTTGTTACAGAAGTTACGGTAGCCCTCAACACGTTTTAAGTCGAACTTGATGTCACGACCTGTGTTTGCAAGCGCACAGAAGGTGAAACGTACTGCGTCCGTACCATAAGCATTGATGCCTTCTGGGAATTCTTTGCGCGTTGATTTCTCAATCTTCGCAGCATCTTTTGGATTCATTAAGCCAGTGGTACGTTTCGCAACGAGGCTTTCTAAATCAATACCGTCGATCAAATCTAATGGATCAAGGACGTTACCCTTAGACTTCGACATTTTTTGACCTTCACCATCACGTACTAAGCCGTGAACGTAAACCGTCTTAAATGGAACTTGTGATGAACCATCTTCATTCTTCATGAAGTGCATGGTCATCATGATCATACGTGCAACCCAGAAGAAGATAATGTCAAAACCAGTTACCAACACATCTGTTGGATGGAAGGTTTTAAGGAAATCATTCGCTGCATCTTTTTGTGCGTCGCCAGTCCAACCTAAAGTTGAGAATGTCCACAGCGCAGATGAGAACCATGTGTCCAAAACATCTTCGTCTTGTTTCAATTCTACATCAGCAGCGATGTTGTTCTTGCTACGAACTTCTTCTTCGTTGCGACCCACGTATATGTTGCCTTCTGCATCGTACCAAGCAGGGATACGGTGACCCCACCAGAGTTGACGAGAGATACACCAATCTTGAATATCACGCATCCAAGACATATACATGTTGGTGTATTGCTCAGGAACAAATTTGATACGACCATCTTGAACTGCTTCAATTGCTGGCTCAGCAAGCGGTGCAATTTTCACATACCATTGGTCTGTCAATAATGGTTCAACGATTACACCTGAACGGTCACCGCGTGGTGCTTTTAAATCATAAGGTTGAATTTGATCTAACCAGCCTTCAGCCTCAGCTTGTTCAACCAATTTCTTACGTGCTGCAAAACGCTCTAAACCAATATAGTCAGTAGGCGCAGGAAGCAGTTGTGAAATTTGCTCACCCGCTTTAGCGATGTATTCAAACTCAGCCAAAACTTCTGCATTTTTGTTGAAGATATTGATAATCGCTAGACCACAACGTTTACCTACTTCATAGTCATTGAAGTCATGCGCAGGTGTGATTTTTACACAGCCTGTACCGAAGTCTTTTTCAACGTATTCATCTGCAACAACTGGGACTAAACGACCTGTGATCGGTAGAACAATGTTTTTACCGATAAGGTGTGCATAGCGTTCATCTTCAGGATGTACCGCTACGGCTGTATCGCCCAATAATGTTTCAGGACGTGTCGTTGCAACTACAAGGTAGTCATTACCATCTTTGGTTTTAAGCGATTTGTCTTCAAAGAAATATTTAAAGTGCCACAACGAGCCTTTTTCTTCTTTGCTTTCAACTTCAAGATCAGACAGGGCAGTTTGTAGTTTTGGATCCCAATTCACCAAACGCTTACCACGATAGATCAAACCATCTTCGTGAAGTTTAACAAACACTTCTTTTACAGCATTGGATAAACCTTCATCCATCGTGAAGCGTTCACGTGACCAATCGACTGATGAGCCTAAACGACGGATTTGACGTGTAATTGTTCCGCCTGATTGTTCTTTCCACTCCCAAACTTTGTCGATGAACTTTTCACGACCTAAGTCATGGCGGTTAATCCCTTGTAGACCAAGTTGACGCTCCACAACCATCTGCGTTGCAATTCCCGCATGGTCGGTTCCAGGTTGCCATAAGGTATTTTTACCCATCATACGGTTATAACGAGTCAGTGCATCCATGATGGCATTGTTAAAGCCATGACCCATGTGCAAGCTACCCGTAACGTTTGGTGGTGGAATCATGATACAGAATGATTCACCTTGACCTGATGGTTTGAAATAACCGTTTTGTTCCCAGATTTGATACCACTTCTTTTCGATCTCGGTTGGATCGTAAGTTGTTGCGATATTTTGAGCAGATTGAGCGTCAGTCATAGTACAGAAGATCAAAATAGAATAAAAAATTGCATCTATTGTAGCAAAAAAATGATGAATATTTTCATCAAAAAAAGTCGATGAAAACAGTTGGTTTTTTTCTTGAAAAAGTTAGATTTATGTATGTTACATCACACAATTAAAAATGTTTAAGCATAAAACAACGATATAAAAATATTAAAACTTAAAAAAGGACGGTTACGATGAGTTATTCAATTCTATTAAAAATTAATGAAGCAACACACGGTCAACCATTTTTGGCATTTATGCATGTTGATCGTGAATAGAATGTGGTAAATTCAGCATTTGAAAAGCCAAAAATGAAAGAAAAACAGAATCTAAGGATGAATAAGGGCTTATTGAATAAGCCCTTATTTTATGGAATCTAGAATAGGGTGATTAGAATGAACACTGCCGTTTTTTTAAATATTCATGCCGATACATACGCGCGATTTGCTCACATCCGTACGCAGCTCTTACAGGGTAGTAAAGAAAGCCAAGCAAATGCTTTGGGGGCAGTTTTATCTGAAATTGCATGTGAAGTGATAGAACAAGTTTTTATGGTGCTATTGCAAGACAATCAACATCATTCACTCACAGGTGAATCTGAAAAAGTGATTCAGCAGATTTTAGAAGCAATCCGAAAATATATGCCATGGTCAGTGTCATTCTTTGGGAATGATCGTCTAGTTCCATTGATTGAACATTTATCTAAAACAATTCGAGTTGAAGATGAGTCGGTATATATGACTTATCCGATTGAGCAACAGTTGACTCAACAGGTTAAAGCTTCGAGTCAAAAATTAGCTGAAGGGGAAAGTCGGGAAATTGCCAATTCACTGAAGTTGCTCACAGAAGTGATTGATGTAGGTGTCACTCATTTAATTCGTGAGCCGAAAAAGAGCCTAAAATTTAATTTTGTAGTCGATAAAACCTTAAATGGCGTCATTAATATGACGACACATTTAGGGTATAAGCGTTTAGAAAAATTAGGTACTCAACTTGATCAACAAGCTGCGGCAACTTATGTAGATCACTTTCTTAAATTTATGCGTCACCCTGCATAAATAAAGGAGATATATGACATGGCGAAACTTAAAAGTCTTGAAAATAAAGTCGTATGGATTACAGGTGCTTCATCAGGTCTAGGTAAAGCTTTAGCACGAGAGTGCGCTTTACAAGGTGCTCAAGTTGTACTGACTTCACGTCGTTATGATGAGTTGGAATCGGTTCGAGTGGGTTTACTTAAGCCTGAACAGCATCTTTCAATCGCTGCTGATATTACCGATGAAGCTCAAGTCCGCCATGCACATGAACGAGTTCTCGCAACCAAAGGACGTATTGATTGGCTGATTAATAATGCAGGCTTGAGTCAGCGTGCGTTGATTGAGGAAACGAGTATGCACACTGAACGTGCCATCATGGAAGTGGATTATTTCTCCCAAGTGTTCTTTACCAAAACCGTATTACCCACTTTGCGCAAACAAAAATCAGGTCGGGTGGTATTTATTTCGAGTGTGGCGGGTCTTTTAGGAACCCAATATCGCGCGACTTATTCTGCGGCTAAGGCTGCAATTCACATGTGGGCAAATAGTTTACGTGCTGAGGTTGCGAAAGAAGGTGTGGAAGTTTCTGTTGTCTTCCCTGGTTTTGTGAAGACCAATGTTTCGTTTAATGCTTTAAATGGTGAAGGTAAACCACAAGGACATCAGGATGAAGCGATTGAAAATGGACTTGAAGCAGATGTATTTGCTGAACGAGTAGTGAGTTCATTAATGGCAGGTGATGAATATATTGTTGTTGGCGGGAAAAAAGAACAACTCGGAGTATTGGTCTCTCGCTTATCACCAAGCTTGTTATATAAAATGATTCGTAAAACCAAAGTGAAGTAAAAGGAGCTTTTGCTCCCTTTTACTCATTTAAAATAGCCGTACCATAAGCAAACACTTCAACCATACCACCTTGCATACCTAATTCTGTGGTGCTGAGACGAACCCCCATAATATGGTTTGCGCCTATTCGATCTGCTTCTTGCTTGAGGCGGAGCATGGCTTCACGACGTGCACGTTCAACCACACTTTCATAACTGGTCAGGCGACCGCCGAAAAAGTTTTGAATATTGGCAAGTACGTATTTAAAGTAATCATGTGAGATGACAACATTGCTACTCATCAATTGCCCCTTTACTGATGTTTCAACAAATCGATTGGTATCAATTCGAATATGGGCAAATTGTTTTTCTTTTTCATCTAATTCACGTAAATGTTTTTGTTCGATATGACGACCAAATCCCCATCCGACTGAAAACAGAATCAAGAAAAGAATAACCTGAAAAATTAATCCACTCATAGACATGCCTAAGCGTTAAATGGATCAGGAAGTTTTGGCGTGATCGGCTGGACTACGACCGCTGTTCCATAGACAAAGAGTTCAGAGGCACCTTGAGCGATATTTGAGGTTGAGAAGCGGATTCCAACAACAGCATTCGCACCCAAACTTCGCGCTTTATCAATCATACGTTGAGTTGCTTCTTGACGAGATTCTTCAAGTAATTCTGTATAACCTGTCAGTTCACCACCCACGATGTTTTTCAAACCAGCCATAAGATCTCGACCAACATGTTTACTGCGTACCGTACTGCCGTAAACGACATCTAGCTGACGTAAAATCTCGTGACCAGGAACTGATTCTAAACTACTTAATAACATAGCGTTTTTCTAAGTCTTTAATATTTCAGTATTGAAGATAAGAAATATTCCGCATGCATGCAATAAAAAAGCTCACCGAAGTGAGCTTTTTTATGACAAAGTTTTTTTTATTGAGCGCTATTTTTTTCAGCGCTAGATGGTTGGCGTGCAATCGTCTCAGTTGAAGACGCTTTGAGTCCACCACCTAAGGTTTTATAAAGCTCAACCTGATTATTTAAATCAGCTTGTTGCAATAATAATAAGCCTTGTTCTGCTGAATATGCTGAACGCTGGGCATCTAACACCGTTAAGTAGCTATCAATACCAGCACGGAAACGAGCATTTGATAGTTTATAAGTGGTGTTAGTGGCATCAACTAAGC
>ENA-OWLM01000960-OWLM01000960.1-metagenome-genome-assembly--contig:-NODE-960-length-10871-cov-2.753606_pt1 | contig 10871 bp, 8 predicted proteins | sample MGYA00245349_ERZ651102 | MGnify/ENA primary metagenome ERZ651102 (study PRJEB26857, sample SAMEA4031759) | metagenome | biome: human; feature: oral; material: saliva | place: Philippines | collected 2014 | study... | reverse complement strand
GAATATATATGCCCATACTCTGAGAATCATGGCCTAAAATCTGCGCAATTGTTCGTGCCAGCAGTAGGGTAGAGGTATGACTACTGAACGTTCCATCAACCTTGCCGTGATCGCTGGCGACGGCATCGGACCTGAAATTATTACCGAGGCGCAGCGTGTGCTTCAACGCGCCTGCGAGCTTGATTCTATTCGCGTAGATTCCACCGACTATAAACTGGGTGCCGAGCACTGGCTTAAAACCGGCGAAACCCTGCCCGAGAGTACGATGGAGTCTCTCAAACAGCACGATGCGATTCTTTTCGGCGCTATTGGTGCCGATCCGCGCAGCGGTAAGATTCCCTCAGGGCTGATCGAACGTGAAATGCTTTTGAAGCTGCGCTTCTCATTTGACCATTACATTAACCTGCGTCCGGCACAGCTGTACCCGGGGGCAGTGTCGCCGCTGAGCAACCCTGGAGAGATCGACTTCGTGGTGGTGCGCGAACTCACCGGCGGCATCTACTTCGGCGACAAGACCCGCGACGCCGACAGCGCCAGCGACCTGTGCCGCTACACCGTGACCGAGATCGAGCGCGTGCTGCGCAGCGCCTTCACCCTCGCACGCCAGCGCCGCGGCAAGGTCACCTCGGTGGACAAGGCCAACGTGCTGGAAACCTCGCGCCTGTGGCGCGACGTCGCCGCGCGGATCGGCCGCGAGGAATTCCCGGATGTGGCCCTGGAGCACCAGCTGGTGGACTCGATGGCCATGCACCTGCTGGCCAAGCCGCGCGAATACGACGTCATCGTCACCGAAAACATGTTCGGCGACATCCTGACCGATGAGGCCTCGATGCTGGCCGGTTCATTGGGGCTGCTGCCGTCGGCATCGCTGGGTGAGCCGGGTGCCGTGGGCATTTACGAGCCGATTCACGGGTCTGCACCGGATATCGCTGGCAAGGGCATTGCCAATCCCTACGCCACCATCTTCAGTGCCGCGATGTTGCTGCGGCATTCGTTGGGGTTGGAGGCCGAGGCGGCAGCGGTGGAGGCCGCTGTGCATGCGGCGCTGGATGATGGGGTGTTTACTGCCGATCTTGCGGCGAAGGGCAATGCGGTGAGCACCGCGCAGGCGACCGACGCGGTGTTGGCGCGGTTGGCATGACATGAGGTACCGACCAACGGTCGGTACCTACCGGTAGGTCACGACCGTTGGTCGTGACCTGGGCGCGTCATCATTTTGCCTCGCCCGGTTTCACCCGGAACCACGCCGCATACAGGGCGGGCAGGAACACCAGGGTCAGCACGGTGCCCACGATCAGACCGCCCATGATCGAGATCGCCATCGAGCCGTAGAACGCGCTGCGCGACAGCGGAATCATCGCCAGCACCGCCGCCAGTGCGGTCAGCACGATCGGACGGAAACGCCGCACCGTTGCATCGATGATCGCGTGCCAGCGGTCATGCCCGGCATCGATGTCCTGCTGGATCTGGTCGATCAGGATCACCGAGTTGCGCATGATCATGCCCGCCAGCGCAATCGTGCCCAGCAGCGCCACGAAGCCGAACGGCGCGCGGAACAGCAGCAGGAACAGGGTCGCCCCGATGATGCCCAGCGGGGCCGTCACCAGCACCATTGCCGCCCGCGAGAAGCTGCGCAGCTGCAGCATCAGCAGTGTGGCCACCACGATCAGGAACAGCGGCATGCCGGCCTTGATCGAGTCCTGGCCGCGTGCCGAGTCCTCCACCGTGCCGCCCGTTTCCAGCAGATAGCCGTGCGGCAGCTCCGCACGGATGCCATCCAGCGTCGGCAGGATCTGCTGCACCACGTCCAGCGCCTGGCTGCCATCGCCGATGTCCGCGCGCACCGTCACCGTCGGCAGACGGTTGCGATGCCAGATGATGCCGTCCTCGAACACATACTCCAGACGCGCCACCTGCGACAGCGTCACCGAGGTGCCGCTGGCCGTGGGGATCGCCAGGCTGCCCAGCATGTCCAGGCGCAGGCGCTCGTTCTCCGGCCCGCGCAGCAGCATCTCGATCAGGCGATTGCCTTCCCGGTAGGTGCTGACACTGGTGCCCGACAACGAGGTGCCCAGCAGCTGGCTGACCTGCGCACTGGTCACCCCCAGCGCGCGCGCACGGTCCTGGTCGATCACCAGCCGCACCACCTTGCTCGGCTCGCTCCAGTCCAGGTTCACGTTCATCACGTGCGGGTTCTCACGCACCTTGTCCTGCACCTGGCGCGCAATTGCCTGCACCTGCGCGATGTGTTCGCCGGACACGCGCATCTGCACCGGATAGCCCACCGGCGGGCCATTTTCCAGCCGGGTCACACGCATCTGCACATCCGGGAACTGCGGGATGACCTCCTTCAGCAGCCAGTCGCGGGTTGCTTCACGCGCTTCCGCGTTCTCGGTCAGCACCACGAACTGCGAGAAGTTGGTCGCCGGCAACTGCTGGTCCAGCGGCAGGTAGAAGCGCGGCGAACCCGTGCCCACATAGGCCACGTAGTTCTGGATGCCCTCGCGGTCCTTCAGCAGCTTTTCCAGCTTGGCCGCCTGCGCCTGGGTCGCCTGCAGCGACGCACCTTCGGCCAGTTCGATGTCGACCATCAGTTCCGGCCGGGTCGAATCGGGGAAGAACTGCTGCGGCACGAAGCGGAACATCAGCAGCGAAAACACGAACAACGCAATCGTCGCTGCGATGACCCACCAGCGGTGGCGCAGGCACATGTCGAGGAACCGACGGAACCGGGTGTAGAACGGCCGCTGGTACGGGTCATGATCGTGGCCATGCTGCTTGGGCACGATGAAACGCCCCAACGCCGGGTGGCGGTCCGCCCATGCCTGGCGACGCGCCAGCCAGCGCCCGGCCAGGCTGTCGGGTTTGGGCGGCTGCGGATTGAACAGGTCGGGCAGCATCTTGTCGCCCAGGTAGGGAATGAACAGCACTGCCGCAATCCACGATACCACCAGTGCAATGGTCACCACCTGGAACAACGAGCGCGTGTACTCGCCGGTGCTCGACGCCGCCGTCGCGATCGGCAGGAAGCCGGCCGCGGTGATCAGCGTGCCGGTCAACATCGGGAACGCCGTGGATTCCCAGGCGAAGCTGGCGGCACGCAGGCGGTCGTAGCCCTGCTCCATCTTGGTGGCCATCATCTCCACCGCGATGATCGCGTCATCCACCAGCAGGCCCAGCGCCAGCACCAGCGCACCGAGTGAGATCTTGTGCAGGCCGATGTCGAAGTAGTGCATGACGAAGAAGGTCATCGCCAGCACCAGCGGAATGGTCACGCCCACCACCAGACCCGTGCGCAGGCCCAGCGAGAAGAAGCTGACCAGCAGCACGATCACCACTGCCTCGGTGAGCACCTGCACGAACTCGCCCACCGACTCTTCCACCGCATGTGGCTGGTCGGACACCTTGCGCAGCTGCATGCCCACCGGCAGCGTCTTCTGCAGGCGTTTGAACTCGGCATCCAGGGTGCTGCCCAGCTTGAGGATGTCGCCGCCGTCCTTCATCGCCACCGCGATGCCGATGGCGTCCTCGCCCATGAAACGCATCTTCGGCGAGGCCGGGTCGGCAAAGCCGCGTTTCACCTCGGCGATGTCGCCCAGGTGGATCGTGCGCTCACCGGCCTGGATCGGAAAACGACGGATGTCGTCCACGCTCTGGAACTGACCGGTCACGCGCAGCTGCACGCGGTCGGTGGGGGTTTCAAAGAAGCTGGTCGCCGCCATCACGTTCTGGTCGGCCAGCGCCTGCTGCACCTGCTGCAGCGATACGCCCAGCGTGGCCAGCTTGGTGTTGGAGAGCTCGATCCAGATCTTCTCGTCCTGCAGGCCTTCCAGCTCGATCTTGCCCACGTCGGGCACGCGCTGCAGTTCCAGCTGGATACGGTCGGCGTAATCGCGCATCACCGCATAGTCGAAGCCCTGCCCGGTCAGCGCGTAGATGTTGCCGAAGGTGTCACCGAACTCATCGTTGAAGAACGGTCCGACAATCTCGCGCGGCAGCGTCGGCTTGATGTCACCCACGCGCTTGCGGACCTGGTACCACAGGTCCGGAATCGCCTTGGAGCGCAGGCTGTCCTTGGCCGCGAAGATCACCTGCGACTCGCCCGGGCGCGAGTACGAGCGGATGAACTCGTACTGCCCGGTGTTGAGCAGGGCCTTCTCGATCGGCTCGGTGACCTGGCGCGAGACCTGTTCGGCAGTCGCCCCCGGCCACTGCGTGCGCACCACCATCACCTTGAAGGTGAACGGCGGATCTTCGGACTGGCCCAGGTGCTTGTACGACCACGCGCCGATGATGGCGAAGGCCAGCATCGCAAACAGCACCAGCGGCCGGTTGCCCAGCGCCCATTCGGAAAGATTGAAGCGGCGCACGGGCTCAGTTCCCCTTGGCCGCAGCAGCCGCCGCCGGCTTCGCAGCCGGGTTCAGCAGCGGGCGGTTCTGGCGATCCACCGGCGCGACCACCTGGCCTTCGCGCAGCAGGTGCCCGCCAGCCGCCACCACCCAGTCCTGCGCGGCGACGCCGCTCAACACCGGCACCGCGTCAGGTCCGTACGCACCCACCGTCACAGACGTGGCCTTCAGCGCACCATTGGTCGGATTGACCACCCACACGCTGGCTTGGCCGTCAGCACCGCGCTGGACCGCACCCAGCGGCAGCTGCAGGGTCCCGCTGCGGCCAGCACCGGCGACCACCCGCGCACTCTGGCCCAGCTCCACGTCCTTGAGCGCTTCCTCGGCCAGGCTGACCCGCGCCGCATAGGTGCGGGTCTGCGCGTCGGCCGCTGGCGCGATCTCGCGGATGGAGCCCGGCAGCAGCTGGCCCGGCGTGTTCCACAGTTCCACCTGCACGTCCTGGCCGACCTTGTAGTCGCGGATGTGGCTTTCCGGCAGCGCGATCAGCACTTCGCGGCCACCGTCGGCGGCCAGGGTGAAAATGGTCTGTCCGGCGCTGACCACCTGCCCGGCTTCGGCCTGGCGGCTGGCGATCACGCCATCCACCGGTGCGCGTAGCTGGGCGTAGGCCGCCTGGTTGCGGGCCACCGCCAGGTTGGCGCGGGCGGCGTTGGCCTGGCCCTGTGCGGCCTTGAACGCGGCAGTCTGTGCGTCCAGCGTGGACTGGCTGACCAGTTGCTGCTCGGCCAGCTTGGCATAGCGCTTCTGGTCGTCGCGGGCGCGGACCAGGTCGGCTTCGGCCGCGGCGAGCTGGGCCTGGCTGGCGCTGGCCTGGGCGGCGTAGTCGGACACGTCCAGCTCGGCCAGCACGTCGCCCTTGCGCACGCGCTGGCCGGCATCGACATGGCGGCGGATCAGGTGCCCGCCCACCTGGAACGACAGCGGACTTTCCTCACGGGCATGCACTTCACCCGGGTACGCGGCCACTTCCTGGCCCGCCACCGTACCCGGCTGCACCACCAGCACCGGCAACGGCGCTGCCGGTTCTGCATCCTGCTTGCCACACGCTGCCAGCATCAACGCCAGCAGGCCACCGCCCATCCATCGCAAGTTGTTCATGAGGTCCTGGACCTTAGAGAAACCGGGGGAAAGCGACACCGACGAGACACTCTATATCGGCGCCGAAATTATTGAACCGGCCGGTATAGTATAAATATCGAACCGATTGGTCTAGTATTCAATCAATGACCGATCCGACCTCTTCCTCTGCGCCGCCCAAGCCTCCCGCCAAGGCCGCCGGACCCGGACGTCCGAAAGACCTGGGCAAGCGCGCCGCGATCCTGGATGCGGCCAAGGCGCTCTTTGTCGAGCAGGGCTACACCGGCGTGAGCATGGACAGCATTGCCGCCCAGGCAGGCGTGTCCAAGCTGACCGTTTACAGCCATTTCGGCGACAAAGAGACGCTTTTCACCGAAGCTGTGCAGTCTACCTGCATGGAAATGCTGCCCGACGCCCTGTTTGTAACGGATGCCGAAGGGCCGCTGCGTGAACAGCTGCTGGGCATTGGCCGGGCGTTCTTCGCGATGATCACCTCGCCGGCCGCCGTCGCCGTGCAGCGGGTGATGATGGCCCCGGATACCGACGACCGCATCCGCGAGATGTTCTGGGTGGCCGGTCCGCAGCGCACGAGCGCGGCCCTGGCCGAGTTCCTGCGGGGCCGTACCGTCCGCGGCGAGCTGGAGATTTCCGACTTCCAGACCGCCGCCCTGCAGTTCTTCACCCTGATCAAGGGCGAGCTGCATACGCATATGATGTGCGGCATGCGCCCGGCCCCGGCCGAATGCGATGCCGACGCCCATGTGCATGCCAGCGTCGACTTCTTCCTGAGGGCGTACGCTACCCGCCGCTAGCTCTGTTTTCCCAACCTGAATGGACCGGAGGTCGCGGTGACTTCCGGCACTGCGTTCCCCACATGTCGGCAGCGATGCTTTGATCGCGCCGCCGGCTCCCGGCACCGGTAAAATGGCCGGCCCACTGCGCTGGATTAGAACCTCATGACGATCGATTACGCCCACGCCCGCGAACTGATGGTTGAACAGCAGATCCGTCCCTGGGACGTGCTGGACATCCGTGTGCTCGATGTTCTGGCAACACTGCCGCGGGAGGCGTTCGTCGCTGAAACGCACAAGAAGCTGGCCTACACCGATGTGGAACTGCCGCTCGGCTTCGGCCAGAAGATGATGAAGCCGGTCATCGAAGGCCGCACCCTGCAGGCACTCGACCTGCAGCCGGGTGACGAAGTGCTGGAAATCGGCACCGGCAGCGGCTACCTCAGCGCCTGCATCGGGGCCCTGGCGCGCGAAGTGCTCAGCCTGGAAATCCAGCCGGAGCTGGCCAGCAGCGCGCGCGCCAACCTGGACGCCACCGGCCTCGGCACCAACGTGCGCATCGAAACCGCCGACGCCCTGAGCTGGACCAGCGAACGTCGTTTTGATGTCGTCGTAGTGACTGCGGCGGTCGATACCATTCCGTCACATTTCGTCTCGCTGCTGCGTCCGGGTGGTCGTCTGTTCGTGATCCGCGGTACCTCGCCGGTGATGGAAGCGGTGCTGGTCAAGGCCGACGGCAGCACCGAGTCGCTGTTTGAAACCGATATCGCCTACCTGCGCGGTGCCGCCCCGGCACCCCAGTTCCAACTCTGAGTCCAAGGAAGCCGCAATGATCCGCCGATCCCTCGCACTTGCGCTGGCCGCCGCACTGCTGCCGATGACCGCCTCTGCCGCCGACCTGCTGCAGGTCTACGAAATGGCGCGCAACGGCGATCCGCAGCTGGCCGCGGCAGAGTCCACCCGTCTGTTCGACAAGGAAGGTGCCGTCCAGGCCCGCGCCGCGCTGCTGCCGCAGATCAACGGCCAGGCCACGCTGGGGCGTAACCGCACCACCCCGAACCACGATGTGGACACCACCTCGTTCACCACCAAGAGCCGCAACTACACGATCGACGGGTCGCAGACGCTGTTCAACTGGACCCAGTTCTCGAACCTGCGTTCGCAGCGCGAGCTGAGCAAGGCGGCCGACTTCACCCTGGATTCGGCCAACGACGACCTGATCGTGCGGACCTCGGCGGCGTACTTCAACGTGCTGGTGGGCATCGAATCGCTGTCGGCCGCACAGACCAACGAAGCGGCGGCCAAGAAGCAGTTCGACTTCGCTGACAAGCGCCTGGAAGTGGGCCTGGCCCCGATCACCGACGTGCATGAAGCCCGTGCGCAGTACGACCAGGCCCGTGCCAACACGATCATCGCCCAGAACACCCTGGCCGATGCCTACCAGGCCCTGACCGAACTGACCGGCCAGCCGGTGACCGAGCTGCGCGCCCTGCCGGAAGACTTCCGTCCCGAGCTGCCGGCCCAGTACGCCACTGTGGATGCGCTGGTAACCAAGGCCGTGGAACAGAACCCGGCGCTGAAGGCTTCGGAGCTGAAGGTCAGCGCAGCGGAGTCGTCGGTGTCGGCCGCACGTGGCGCGCACTACCCGACCCTGTCGCTGGGTGCCAGCGCCGGCAAGTCGGCCAGCTGGGGTGACGTGGTCGGTTCGGGCAGCAACTTCAGCCCGGACCAGCGCACCAACAGCATCGGCCTGACCCTGAGCGTGCCGATCTTCTCCGGCGGTGCCACCCAGTCCGGCGTGCGCCAGGCCCTGGCCCAGCGCGACATCGCCCAGGACGGCTACGAGCAGCAGAAGCGCGCCCTCGACCGCAACACCCGCAATGCCTACCAGACCCTGGTTGCCGGCATCAGCGAAGTGGAAGCACGTCGTCTGGCCGTGGTCTCCGCACAGAGCGCCTACGACGCGTCGCAGGTCGGCCTGGAAGTCGGTACCCGCACCGTGCTGGACGTGATCCAGAACCAGCGCATCCTGTTCTCGGCGCAGCTCGAATACGCACGTGCCCGCTACAACTTCCTGCAGAACCGCCTGCAGCTGGGTCAGGCCGTGGGCGTGCTGGATATCGCCGAACTGCAGGACATCAACCGTCTGCTGACCCAGCAGGCCGCCACGCCGAGCACCACGGTCAACAACTGATCGCGGTGTAACGCTGGAACGAAAACGCCACCCTCGCGGGTGGCGTTTTTTTATTTGTAGAACGTGCTGCGTCCGCCCGGCTGGCGCTTGAAACGCCGGTGTATCCACAGGTACTGATCGGGTGCCTCACGCACCATCGCTTCAATCGCCTGGTTGACCCGCGCGGTATCGGCTTCCACGTCTTCGCTGGGGAAATTCTCCAGCGGCGCGCCGATCTTCAGAAAGTACTTCCCGCCTTCGCGTCGGTGGAAGTATGGAATCACCGCACAGCCGGTCATGCGCGCCAGCTGATGCGTGGCGGTGATGGTGGACGCGGTGTGGCCGAAGAACGGCACGAACACCGTGTCCTTGCCACGCATGTCCTGGTCGGGCGCGTACCAGAGGAAGCCGCCCTTCTTCAGATGCCGCACCGTGGCACGGATATCTTCATTGGCGTACATCGCCTTGGCATAGCGCAGGCGACCGAACTTCACCGCCCATTCGTAGACCGGGTTGCGGTGCTTGCGGTACATGCCCGACAACTCAACGTGGTCACACAGCAGGCGGCCGCACATTTCCAGGGTCATGAAGTGACCGGACACCAGCAGCACGCCGCGGCCTTCGGCCTGCATTCTGTGCAGGTGCTCCAGCCCTTCGATCTGCACCTTCGGGCGGATGCTGTCGATGCTGCCCCACCACGCACGGGCAAACTCGAAGATGCCCACGCCGAGTGCGTCGAAGCTGTCGCGCAGCAGGCGCTGCCGCCAGGCTTCGTCCTGTTCAGGGAAACACAGCTTGAGGTTGACCTCGGCGGCCTTGCGCCGGCTGCTGGCCAACCGATAGGCCACCGTGCCAACACCCCGGCCCAACGCCCGCTGCAGGCCCCAGGGCAGCCGGGCGACCGCGAAGGCCCCCAGCATGAAGGCGAACATCGGCCAGTGCCGGGGATTGCGCAGCGACGGGCGGGTCGCGGTGGAAGCGTTATCGGACATGGTTCGATTCTAAAGGATGCGTCCGCCCCCTGTGGCGCATGTCTTTCCCCGGCCGGCTCCCGTATCCTCTGCCCATGCGTAATCGCCCTGTTGAGTGGATCCTGCGCGGCCTGTACTCGGCCGTGCTGTACATACTGCTGCCCATCACCGTGTACCACCTGGTGTGGCGGGGCTTCCGGGTGCGCCAGTACTTCCAGCGCTGGGACGAGCGCTACGCCTCCTATCCGCAGTCCAGCCTGCACCCGCGGGTGTGGCTGCACGCGGTATCGGTGGGCGAGGTCAATGCAGCGGCACCACTGGTCAATGCCCTGCGCGCGCAGCGCCCGGATATCCGCTGGGTGATCACCACCATCACCCCGACCGGTTCGGAACGGGTGCGCTCGTTGTGGGGCGATGCGGTGGACCACGTGTACCTGCCGTACGACGTGCCGGGCAGCGTAGGTCGCTTCCTCGGCCATTTCAAGCCGAGCCTGGCGCTGATCCTGGAAACCGAGCTGTGGCCGAACCTGCTGTTCGGTTGCCGCGACCGCGGCATTCCGGTGTACATCCTCAACGCACGCCTGTCGGCCCGTTCGCTGCGCGGCTACCGGTTGCTGGCTCCACTGATCGCGCGTGCACTGCGCACGGTCACCTGCGTGGCGGCGCAGTCGCAGGAGGACGCCGAGCGCTTCATCCAGCTCGGTGCCGAACCGCAGCAGGTGCGTGCGCTGGGCAATCTGAAGTTCGAGATCGCCAGCCCCAACGTGCGCGAGTTCATGGCGAACTTCCATGCCGCCGTGCCGCCTGCGCGCCCGGTGTGGATCGCCGCCAGCACACATGAGGGCGAGGAACAGGCCACGCTGGACCTGCACCGGCGGCTGCGTGCGGAAATTCCGGATCTGCTGCTGCTATGGGCCCCGCGCCATCCCGAGCGTTTCCCGCGGGTGGAAGCGCTGGCCCGCGAGCAGGGCTGGAAGGTCGCCACGCGCCGCCAGGAGCAGTGGCCGCAGGCCGACACCGATGTGTTCGTGATCGATACGCTGGGTGAGCTGATGTCGTTCTACAGCTGCGCGGATGTCGCCTTTGTCGGCGGCAGCCTGCAGCCGATTGGCGGGCACAATCTGCTGGAGCCGGCGGCGATGGGTACCGCTTCGGTGACTGGGCCACACCTGCACAACTTCTCGGAGATCTCGCGGCGCATGCGCGAAGCCGGCGCGGTGTTGATCGCCGACGATGTGGAGGGCGTGTACGTCGCCCTGCTGATGCTGCTGCGCGACCCGCAGGCACGCGAGGACATGGCCCGCGCCGGCTGCACGCTGGTGAGCACCGGCCGTGGGGCGTTGCAGCGCACGGTGGATCTGGTGACGCCGCAACTGCCGCCTGCGGTGGTGTGATTCCGTCCCCATCGACGTAGAGCCACGCCCTGCGTGGCTTCGACCATATTTG
>ENA-OWLM01000959-OWLM01000959.1-metagenome-genome-assembly--contig:-NODE-959-length-10872-cov-3.001017_pt1 | contig 10872 bp, 8 predicted proteins | sample MGYA00245349_ERZ651102 | MGnify/ENA primary metagenome ERZ651102 (study PRJEB26857, sample SAMEA4031759) | metagenome | biome: human; feature: oral; material: saliva | place: Philippines | collected 2014 | study... | reverse complement strand
GCGTTCGTTGACCTGGGCGGCATCGATGGTCTGCTGCACATCACCGACATGGCATGGCGCCGTGTCCGTCACCCGACGGAAGTGCTGCAGGTCGGTCAGGAAATCACCGCCAAGGTGCTCAAGTTCGACCAGGAGAAAAACCGCGTCTCGCTGGGCATCAAGCAGCTGGGCGAGGATCCGTGGGTCGGCATCAGCCGTCGCTACCCGCAGAACACCCGCATGTTCGGCAAGGTCACCAACATCACCGACTACGGCGCGTTCGTCGAGATCGAGCCGGGCGTGGAAGGCCTGGTGCACGTTTCGGAAATGGATTGGACCAACAAGAACGTCAATCCGTCCAAGGTTGTGCAGGTCGGTGACGAAGTCGAAGTGATGGTGCTGGACGTCGACGAAGAGCGTCGCCGCATCTCGCTGGGCATGAAGCAGGTTGCCGCCAATCCGTGGGAAACCTTCGCTGCCATCCACAAGAAGGGCGACAAGGTGTCGGGCCAGATCAAGTCGATCACCGACTTCGGCATCTTCATCGGCCTGGACGGCGGTATCGACGGCCTGGTGCACCTGTCCGACATCAGCTGGAACACCACCGGCGAAGACGTGGTCCGCAACTTCAAGAAGGGCGACAACCTGGACGCCGTCGTCCTGGCCGTCGATCCGGAACGCGAGCGCATCAGCCTGGGCGTCAAGCAGCTGGAGCAGGATCCGTTCGGTCAGTACATGGCTGCCAACCCGAAGGGTTCGAAGGTCGAAGGCGTGGTCAAGGAAGTGGACGCCAAGGGCGCTACCATCGAACTGGCTGACGGCATCGAAGGCTATGTGTCGGCTCGCGACGTTGCCAACGAGCGCGTTGACGATGCGACCCAGTTCCTGAAGGTCGGCGACAAGGTGGAAGCCAAGTTCGTGGGCATGGACCGCAAGGGCCGTACCCTGCAGCTGTCGATCAAGGCCAAGGACGACGCCGAAATGCGCGAAGTGCTGGAGGAATACCAGTCCGCTTCGGGCGGCACCACCCAGCTGGGCGCGCTGCTGCGTGCGCAGCTGAACGGTAACAAGTCCGAGTAATCGGCCTTACCCGTTGCAGTAGTTTCCTGAGCGGCCCGGACACCTGTCCGGGCCGTTTCAGGGTTGGAATCCCTCGAAGCGAGTCCGCAATGACCAAATCCGAGCTGATCGAAATCCTGGCGCGCCGACAGGCGCATTTGAAGTCGGACGATGTCGATCTGGCGGTGAAGTCGTTGCTGGAAATGATGGGGGGCTCGCTGGCCGGCGGTGATCGTATCGAGATCCGCGGGTTCGGCAGTTTCTCGCTGCACTACCGGCCGCCCAGGCTGGGCCGTAATCCCAAGACCGGTGAATCGGTCGCACTGCCGGGCAAGCATGTCCCGCATTTCAAGCCGGGCAAGGAACTGCGTGAGCGCGTCAGCGCCGTGGTCCCGCTGGAAGGCGATCCCGCCTGAGCTTGTCTCTCTGCCACGCCGCAAGCTGGTAGAGCGGACCACCGGTCCGCTACTCTTGGTCCCTAACGGAATGGGAGCTGCCACATGAAAGTTGCACGTCTGTTGATCCTGTTGGCCGTGCTGGTCGCCGGGCTCATTGTCGGTGCCCTCAATTCGCAGGAAATGATCCTCAAGCTCGGTTTCACCGAGATCCATGCCAGCACCGGGCTGGCGATCACCGTGGCCCTGCTGGCCGGCGTGCTGATCGGGGCCGGACTGGTCCTGGTGGGGATGGTCATTCCGCTGTATTCAAAGCTGCGCAAGGCGCAGAAAGCGGTCCCGGCAGCGCCGGCCGCACCCGTTGCACCCTCTACTTCTTCTTTTGACGGACGCTGAGCGCCGATGGAATTCGTCTCCGAGTGGTTCTGGTTTTTCCTGTTCCTGCCGCTGGCAGCGGTCTCTGGCTGGGTGATCGGCCGGCGCGGTGGCCAACGCCACGGCGACAACCAGGTCAGCCGCCTGTCCAGCACCTACTTCCGTGGCCTGAACTACCTGCTCAACGAGCAGCCGGACAAGGCCATCGAGCTGTTCCTGCACATTGCCGAGCTGGACAAGGAAACCTTTGAAACCCAGGTCGCGCTGGGGCACCTGTTCCGCCGTCGCGGTGAAGTCGACCGCGCCATCCGCCTGCACCAGGGGCTGGTCAACCGCACCGACCTGAGCGACGCGCAGCGCGTGCAGGCACTGCTGGCGCTGGGCGAGGACTACATGAAGTCCGGGCTGCTGGACCGTGCCGAAACCGTGTTCACCGAGCTCGCCCAGATCGACCAGCGTGCGCCGCAGGCACTCAAGCATCTGATCGGCATCTATCAGGCCGAACGCGACTGGGAAAAGGCGATCGACAACGCCACCCGCTATGAAGAAGTCACCGGCGAGCCGATGGGCAAGCTGGTCGGGCAGTTCGAGTGCGAACTGGCTGAGCGCCATCGTGGTGCCGGCCGGATCGACGAGGCGAGGGCGGCCATTGCCCGTGCCTACCAGGCCGACGCGATGTCGGTGCGCGCCGGCATCATTGAAGGTCGCCTGGAAACCGATTCCGGCAATGCCGAAGCCGCCGTACGTGCGTTCGAGCGCGCGGCCCGCAACGACCCCGAGTACCTGCCCGAAGTGCTGCAGCCGCTGATGCAGAACTACCGCAAGGTCGGCGACCTTGGTGGCGCGCGCGCATTTCTTTCGGAAATGACCGAACACTACCGTGGCATTGCCCCGGTGCTGGCGCTGACCCAGTTGATGGAAGAACAGGAAGGTGTGGCTCCGGCACGCGCCTACCTGGGCCGGCAGCTGAAGGATCGTCCGTCGGTACGCGGCGAGTCGGCGCTGATCGACCTGACCCTGGCTGAAGGGGCCGATTCCACCGCCACCCTGCACGACCTCAAGCACATTACCGACCAGTTGCTGGTCCGCAATCCCGCTTACCGCTGCACCCGTTGCGGTTTCGGTGCGCGCACCCACCACTGGCAGTGCCCGAGCTGCAAGGAGTGGGGCACGGTCAAGCCGCTGCTGAACTACGCGGTGCTCTGAAACATGGCCCTGATCGGCGGGCTGGGATTGCTGGCGGTGCTGGCGACCTCGGCGGTGCTCACCTGGGGTGCGCGCCATTACGCGCTGCGGCGCAACCTGATGGACCAGCCGGGTGAGCGCCGCAGCCATGTCGTGGCCACCCCGCGTGGCGGCGGAATCGCCATCGTGCTGACGCTGCTGCTGGCCGCGCTTGTCGGGGCGCTGTACTGGCCGGAAGCCCGGGTCACCCTGGCCGTGTTCAGCGTCGGTCTGGTGCTGGTGGCCGGAATCGGTTGGTGGGACGACCATCGGCCATTACCTGCCGTTCGTCGGCTGCTTGTGCACGTGGTAGCTGCCGCCCTGGTGGCCGGCCTGGTCTGGCAGGCCACCGGCAATCCGCTGCAGGCACTGCTGGCGCTGCTGTTCACCACCTCGCTGATCAACATCTGGAACTTCATGGATGGGATCAACGGCATCGCGACCACCCAGGCGGTGCTGGCCGGGCTGGCCTTTGCCTGCGTGCTGCCAGGCCCGCTGGCCCTCGCCGGGGCGGTGCTGGCGGCTGCCTGTCTGGGTTTCCTGCCGTTCAACTTCCCGCGCGGGCGCATCTTCATGGGCGACGTGGGGAGTGGCGCGCTGGGCTATGCCATTGCCGCGCTGGTCTGCCTGGGCAGCGTGGCTACCGACATCTCCTGGCTGCTGCTGCTGGTCCCGCTCACCGCCTTCCTCGTGGACGCAGGCTTCACACTGTTGTCCCGCATGCTTTCGGGACAGCGCTGGATGGAGCCCCACACCCAGCACCTCTATCAGCGGGCCATCAAAAATGGCAAAAGTCACACTTTTGTGACCGGAACGTACTTTGTTTTTGGTCTATTCAGTATTACAGTGTTTAATGCTTGCACGAATTTGCAGCCGAGGTGGGAGGCTGCCGTGGCCGCCGCCTGGTTGATCCTGGCGACCGGTCTTTGGCTACTCCTGCGCAAGGGAATGCGCCACTAATAGGATTGCTTGTTTTATGACGCCTTGGCAGGACCGTTTCACCAGTCTGCTTCCGCGCGCCGCGATTGTGGCGCACGACCTGTTCATGGTCTGGGCATGCTGGCAGCTGTTGCACGCGGGCCGGTACTCGATGCTGGCTGAGGCACCGTCGCTGCCGCTGTGGAATGTGGACACCTCACTGGTCCTGGTCATCCAGGCCATCGTGTTCTGGCGCGTCGGTCTGTATCGCGGCCTGTGGCGGTTCGCCAGCGTCGCCGACCTCCTGCATATCTTCAAAGCCAGTTTCATCGGCCTGCTCGCCATTGTGGTGGTGCTGGCCTACAAGCGCTTCGCCGGCGTCCCGATGTCGGTGCTGGTGATCTACCCGTTTGCCCTGTCCGCGTTGCTGGGCGCTCCGCGCCTGCTGTACCGCGCGTGGAAGGACTACCAGTCGCTGCAGACCGACGCCAGCGCCCGCCGCGTGCTGATCCTCGGTGCTGGTCAGGCGGCCGAAGCACTGGTCCGCGACCTGCGCCGCTCGGGCGATTTCGAGCCGGTGGGCCTGCTTGACGACGCCCCGCATCTGCAGGGGGCCAAGCTGCAGGGCCTGCCGATTCTCGGCACGCTGGACGACGCGCCCTCGATCGTCCGCGAAACCGCCGCCAAGCTGCTGGTCATTGCGATCCCGTCGCTGGATGCCGCCGGCATGCAGCGCGTGGTCGCGATCTGCGAAAGCACCGGCGTGCCGTTCCGCACCGTGCCCAAGATCAACGACGTGCTGCTGGGGCATTCGCTGCCCGGCGAGCTCAAGGAAGTGGCGATTGAAGACCTGCTGGGTCGTAAGCCGATCCTGCCGGACTGGTCGCTGATCCGCGGCTGGCTGGGTGGGCGCACCGTGCTGGTCACCGGTGCCGGTGGCTCGATCGGTTCGGAACTGTGCCGCCAGTGCGCGCGGCACGGGGCAGGGCGGATCGTGCTGCTGGAAATGAGCGAGCTGCTGCTGCTGACCATCGAGGCCGAGCTCAAGCGCAGCTTCCCGGAACTGGAAGTCGAGGCGGTGCTGGGCGACTGTGGCGACCCGGCGGTGATCCGCCACGCGCTGTCGCTGTCGCCGGTCGACGCGGTGTTCCATGCCGCCGCCTACAAGCAGGTGCCGGTGCTGGAGCGCCAGCTGCGTGAAGCCGTGCGCAACAACATCCTCTCCACCGAGACGGTGGCGCGCGCCTGCGTGGAAGCGCGCATCGAGCACTTTGTGTTCATCTCCACCGACAAGGCGGTTGATCCGGTCAACGCGCTGGGTGCCAGCAAGCGCTACGCGGAAATGATCTGCCAGAGCCTGGACCAGAAGACCAGCACGACCCGTTTCGTCACCGTGCGCTTCGGCAACGTGCTGGCCTCGGCCGGCAGCGTGGTGCCGCTGTTCCGTGAGCAGATCCTCAAGGGCGGCCCGGTCACCGTGACCGACCCGGAAGTGACCCGCTACTTCATGACCATTCCCGAGGCCTGCCAGCTGATCCTGCAGGCGGCCGCGTCGGCGTCGCACGGGGCGATCTACACCCTGGACATGGGCGAGCCGGTGCCGATCCGGGTGCTGGCCGAGCAGATGATCCGTCTGGCCGGCAAGCAGCCGTACAAGGACATCGCCATCATCTATACCGGCCTGCGTCCGGGCGAGAAGCTGCACGAGACCCTGTTCTATTCGGACGAGGACTATCGGCCCACCGCGCATCCGAAGATTCTTGAAGCGGGCGTGCGCACCTTCGCGCGCGACCAGGTGCTGGGCAACGTGCCGCGCCTTCGCGAGGCGATTGCCAACTACGACACCGACGCGATCAACAGCATCCTGTTCGCGACGATGCCGGAGTTCTCCCCGCTGCAACAAGAAAATCACGTCGAATCGGCTAATGTGGTGCCCTTTCCGGCACGAGAGGCCAACAGGCAGTGACCCATAAGCGTATCCGCAAGGCGGTGTTCCCGGTCGCAGGACTGGGGACGCGCTTTCTTCCCGCGACCAAGACCGTTCCCAAGGAAATGCTGCCGATCATTGATCGGCCGTTGATCCAGTACGCCGTTGACGAGGCGATTGAAGCAGGGTGTGACACCCTGATTTTCATCACCAACCGCTACAAGCACGCGGTGGCCGACTACTTCGACAAAGCCTACGAACTGGAGCAGAAGCTCGAGCGCGCCGGCAAGAAGGAGCAGCTGGAGCTGGTTCGCCATGTGCTGCCCAACGGTGTCCGCGCGGTATTCGTAACCCAGGCCGAAGCGCTGGGCCTCGGTCACGCAGTGCTGTGCGCCAAGGCGGTGGTCGGTGATGAGCCGTTCGCGGTGCTGCTGCCCGACGACCTGATCTGGAACCGCGGCGATGGCGCGCTCAAGCAGATGGCCGATCTCAACGAGGCCACCGGTGCCAGCGTGATCGCGGTCGAAGACGTGCCGCACGAGAACACCGCCAGCTACGGCATCGTCGCCACCGAGGCGTTCGATGGTCGCAAGGGTCGCATCGCGCAGATCGTGGAAAAGCCCAAGCCGGAAGACGCACCCAGTGACCTGGCTGTGGTGGGCCGTTACGTGCTCAGCCCGAAGATCTTCGAACTGCTGGAAGCCACCGGCACCGGTGCCGGTGGCGAGATCCAGCTGACCGACGCGATCGCCACCCTGCTCAAGACCGAAGAAGTGGACGCCTATCGTTTTGAAGGCACCCGTTTCGACTGCGGCACCCACCTGGGCCTGGTCGAAGCAACCATCCGCTTCGCGCTGGAAAGCCACAAGCTCGGCAAGCCCGCCCGCGAAAAGCTGGCGCAGATGCTGGCCGAAGACGAAGGTTGACGCCCTCGTCCGGACTGCCGACCAACGGTCGGCAGTTACCGGTAGTGCCGGCCGCTGGCCGGCAACCACGCACAAATGAAAAGGGCGGCCCGCGGGCCGCCCTTTCTCATTGCAGGTGTCGGGTAGGTACCGACCGTTGGTCGGTACCCACGTATCAATCACAGCGCCTCAAACACACCCGCAGCGCCCATACCCGTACCAATACACATCGTCACCATGCCGTACTTCTGCTGGCGGCGGCGCAGGCCGTGCACCAGGGTGGCCGTACGGATTGCACCGGTCGCACCCAGCGGGTGGCCCAGAGCGATGGCACCGCCCAGCGGGTTGATCTTCGACGGATCCAGACCGCAATCGCGGATGACCGCCAGCGACTGCGCGGCGAAGGCTTCGTTGAGCTCGATCCAGTCCAGCTGGTCCTGGGTCAGGCCGGCCTGCTTCAGCGCCTTCGGAATCGCAGCAATCGGGCCGATGCCCATCACTTCCGGACGCACGCCGGCGACCGAGAAGCTGACGAAGCGGGCCAGCGGCTTCAGGCCGTAGTCCTTCACTGCCTGCTCCGAAGCCAGCAGCACCGCAGCGGCACCGTCGCTCATCTGCGAGGAGTTGCCGGCGGTGACCGTGCCACCGAACTGGCCGTTGCGGAACACCGGGCGCAGCTTGGCCAGGCCTTCAGCGGACGAATCCAGACGAGGGCCTTCGTCGGTGTCGACGATGCGGTCGCGGGTGATGATGCGGCGGCCGTCGGCCAGGTCCGGGGTGCGGGTGCGCACGTCGTACGGGCTGATCTCGTCCTTGAACTCACCGGCCTGGATGGCGGCAATGGCCTTCTGGTGCGAGGCGAGGGCGAACGCGTCCTGCTCTTCGCGCGAGACCTTCCATTCCTCGGCCACCTTTTCGGCGGTGATGCCCATGCCATAGGCGATGGCGACGTGGTCGTTGTCGAACACGCTCGGAGCCATCGCGATCTTGTTGCCCATCATCGGCACCATCGACATCGACTCGGTGCCGCCGGCCAGCATCAGGTCGGCGTTGCCCAGGCGGATCTGGTCGGCGGCCATGGCCACGGCCTGCAGGCCCGACGAGCAGAAGCGGTTCACGGTCTGCGCGGCGATGGTGTTGGGCAGGCCGGCCAGCAGCACGCCGATGCGTGCCACGTTCATGCCTTGCTCGGCTTCGGGCATGGCGCAGCCGATGATGGCGTCGTCAATGCGGTTCACGTCCACGCCCGGAGCCTGGGCGACCACGCTCTTGAGCACGTGGGCGAGCATGTCGTCGGGACGGGTGTTGCGGAATACGCCCTTGGGTGCCTTGCCGACCGGGGTGCGGGTGGCGGCGACGATGTAGGCGTCCTGGATCTGCTTGGTCATTGCGGTGATCTCTTGAATTTGGTGTCGGAAGGCGAAGCCGGGCAAGCCCGGCTCTACGGTTCCGGTCAGTTACGCAGCGGCTTGCCGGTCTTCAGCATGTGCGCGATGCGGGCCTGGGTCTTTTCCTGCTGGGCCAGTTCGACGAAGTGCTTGCGCTCCAGGGTCAGCAGCCACTCTTCGTCGACCACGGTGCCGCGATCCACTTCGCCGCCGCACAGCACGGTGGCGATGCGCACGGCAATCTCGTAGTCGTACGGGCTGATGAAGCGGCCTTCCAGCATGTTGACCAGCATCATCTTGAAGGTCGCAATGCCGACGTCGCCGGCCACCTGGATGCGGCGTGCCGGCATCGGCGGACGGTAACCGCCTTCGGCCAGTGCACGCACTTCGGCCTTGGCGATGTACAGCGCTTCATAGCTGTTGAACACGACCTTGTCGGTCGGGCGCATCAGGCCCAGCTCCTGCGCATTGACCGCGGAGTTGGAGACCTTGGCCATGGCCACGGTTTCGAAGGTCTTCTTCAGTTCGGCAAACACGTCGCCACCCGGGCCCGCGGCCTGCGAGGCGCGCACCGCCAGTTCCTTCAGGCCGCCACCGGCCGGCAGCAGGCCAACGCCGGCTTCCACCAGACCGATGTAGCTTTCCAGTGCGGCCACGCTCTTGGCGCTGTGCATCTGGAATTCGCAGCCGCCGCCCAGGGCGAGGCCGCGCACGGCGGTCACCACCGGCACCAGGGAGTACTTGATCGCCTGGCTGGTGCGCTGGAAGTTGTGCACCATTTCTTCGAACTGGTCGACCTTGCCGGCCTGCAGCAGGCCCAGCGCACCGGCCAGGTCGGCACCGGCGGAGAAGGGCTCCTTCTGCTGCCAGATCACCAGGCCCTGGAAGCCCTGCTCGGCGCGCTTGATCGCTTCCTGCAGGCCGTTGAGCACGTGGTCGGACACGGTGTTCATCTTGGTCTTGAAGCTGACCACGGCAATGCCGTCGCCGTCGTGCCACATGCGCACGCCGTCGTTCTCGAACACGGTCTCGCCCGGGCTGAAGGTTTCACCCAGCAGCGGGTCCGGGAAGCGCTGGCGCTGGTACACCGGCAGCGACGAGCGCGGCAGCTTGGCGTTGCGCGACGGGCTGTAGCTGCCTTCGGCGGCGTGCACGCCGTCGCGGCCATCGAACACCCAGTCCGGCAGCGGCGCGTTGCTCATGCTCTTGCCGGCGACGATGTCATCGGCGATCCACTGCGCAACCTGCTTCCAGCCGGCAGCCTGCCAGGTTTCGAACGGGCCCAGCGACCAGCCGTAGCCCCAGCGGATGGCCAGGTCGACGTCGCGTGCGGTCTCGGCGATGTCGGCCAGGTGGTAGGCGCTGTAATGGAACAGGTCACGGAAGGTCGCCCACAGGAACTGCGCCTGCGGGTGCTGGCTTTCGCGCAGCTTGGCGAACTTCTCGGCCGGGTTCTTGATCTTCAGGATCTCGACCACTTCCGGCGCAGCGGTGCGGTCAGCGGCGCGGTAGTCCTGCTTTTCCAGATCCAGCACCACGATGTCCTTGCCGACCTTGCGGAAGATGCCGGCACCGGTCTTCTGGCCGAGCGCGCCCTTGGAGATCAGCGCGTCCAGCCACTTCGGCGACTTGAAGTACTCGTGCCACGGGTCATTCGGCAGGGTGTCGCCCATGGTCTTGATGACGTGGGCCATGGTGTCCAGGCCGACCACGTCGGAGGTGCGGTAGGTGGCCGACTTCGGGCGGCCGACCAGCGGACCGGTCAGGCCATCCACTTCGTCAAAGCCCAGGCCGAACTGCTGGGTGTGGTGGATGGTGGACAGGATCGAGAACACGCCGATGCGGTTGCCGATGAAGTTCGGGGTGTCCTTGGCATACACCACGCCCTTGCCCAGGGTGGTGACCAGGAACGCTTCCAGGCCTTCCAGCACGGCCGCGTCGGTGGTGGTGGCCGGAATCAGCTCGGCCAGGTGCATGTAGCGCGGCGGGTTGAAGAAGTGCACGCCGCAGAAGCGATGGCGCAGCTGCTCCGGCAGCACGTCGGCCAGCTTGTTGATGCCCAGGCCCGAGGTGTTGGAGGCCAGCACCGCGTGGTCGGCGACGAACGGGGCGATCTTCTTGTACAGGTCCTGCTTCCAGTCCATGCGCTCGGCAATGGCCTCGATGATCAGGTCGCAGTCCTTCAGCTGTTCCAGCCCGGTCTCGTAATTGGCCGGGGTGATCGCCTCGGCGTAGGACTTGCTGGCCAGCGGGGCCGGGCTCAGCTTGCCCAGGTTGGCAATCGCCTTGAGCACGATGCCGTCGGCGGGACCTTCCTTGGCGGGCAGGTCGAACAACACGGTGTCGACGCCAGCGTTGGTCAGGTGGGCGGCGATCTGGGCACCCATGACGCCGGCACCCAGCACAGCGGCGCGGCGGACTAGCAGGGAATTGGACATGTCAGTAAGCCTTTGGTGGTCAGTATTCAGCCGGGCAGAGCCCAGCGGTACGGGGGATCGGGCAGGGCCCGGCATTACGAAGTGGAAACGGGAGAGGCGGCTGCGCTGGCGCGGAAGCCGGCCTCGGCGAAATGGATCAGTTCGTGGGCCGCATGGGCACGATGCGCTGCTTCGGTGACACCGGCGGGTCGCTTGATCAGCCCGAAGTCGGCCATCGCGTAAGTCAGCGATCCGGCCAGGAAGTCCAGCCGCCAGGACAGCTCT
>ENA-OWLM01000958-OWLM01000958.1-metagenome-genome-assembly--contig:-NODE-958-length-10872-cov-4.146806_pt1 | contig 10872 bp, 8 predicted proteins | sample MGYA00245349_ERZ651102 | MGnify/ENA primary metagenome ERZ651102 (study PRJEB26857, sample SAMEA4031759) | metagenome | biome: human; feature: oral; material: saliva | place: Philippines | collected 2014 | study... | reverse complement strand
CATTACGTCAAGCCCAGAAGAAACTGTTGCATTGGGCAAAAAAATCGGCGGAATGTTGAAAAACGGCGACGTAATCGCAATGCAGGGAACTCTCGCCGCCGGAAAAACCACAATTACGAAAGGAATAGCCGCCGCACTCGGCATAGAAGACACTATTACAAGTCCGACATTTTGCCTAATAAGCGAATATCAAGGGAAAATGCCGCTTTACCACATGGATGTATACAGACTTAACGGCGCGGAAGATTTTGCAGAGCTAGGAACAGACGATATGATTTACGGAAACGGCGTTTCCATAATCGAATGGAGCGAAAAAATCATGACGGAGCTTCCGCGAAAAACGATTTTACTGAAAATCACCCCACAGGAAGACAAAAGAAAGAACAAGGAGACCGGCGACCGTCTGTCGATCATTCCTGAGTACACGCTGAACTCCACCCTGAGCTGGCAGGTGCAACAGGACGTGTCGCTCCAGTCGACCTTTACCTGGTACGGCAAGCAGCAGCCGAAGAAGTACAACTACAAAGGTCAGCCGGTGACCGGGTCTGAGAAAGACGAAGTCAGCCCGTACAGCATCGTAGGCCTGAGCGCGACCTGGGACGTGACCAAAAACGTCAGCCTGACCGGCGGCGTGGACAACGTCTTCGACAAGCGCCAGTGGCGCGCGGGTAATGCCCAGACCACCGGGAACACCACTACCGGTGCGTATATGTACGGTGCGGGTGCGTATACGTATAATGAGCCGGGCCGGACCTGGTATATGAGCGTGAATACGCATTTTTAAGGCACTGAAGTCAATCCTTCCCTCTCCCCTCCGGGAGAGGGTCAGGGTGAGGGGGAAAACCATGCACACAGCCCACAGCACATTTTCCCTCGCAGGCCTCACCCTTCATCATATTACCTTCGACCCCGCCACCTTCACCGACGCCGATCTCCTCTGGCTCCCCCACCACGCTGAGCTTTCACACGCCGGACGCAAACGCAAAGCCGACCATCTTGCCGGACGCATCGCTGCCGCGTATGCATTAAACGAACGCACCATTCCCGGCATCGGCCCCAGCGGCGAACCGCTCTGGCCGGACGGTATTTCCGGCAGCATCACCCACAGCGGCACGCAGGCGATGGCTGTCGTCGCGCCATACCCTGCACTTATCGGTATCGATAGTGAAGCGATCCTCGCCGAAAACGAAGCAAGAGAAATCAAAGACGGCATTATAGATGCCCAGGAGGAGCGTGTGCTTTCCCGCTCGGATTACCCGTTCGCCCTCGCCCTGACGCTGGTTTTCAGCGCCAAAGAGAGCCTATTTAAGGCTCTCTTCCCGAAGGTGAAGTCATATATGGGATTTGACAGCGCCCGCATCACGATGCTCGATAAAGAGACGCTGATGCTGGCGCTGACCCGTCCGCTGACGGGGTTTGACGAAGGCACTGCCTTCACGCTTCACTGGCTACACAACGGCGATGGGGTTATCACCCTGCTGTCACGGTCTCCTGCCGACGGGCCTTCGCGCTGGTGATCCCGAACGTCACGATAAACACCATCGCGAACAGCACGACGATGGTCGGCGCAGGCGCGCTGTCGAGATAAAACGACGCATAGACACCGCTTACCGACACGAGGGCTGAAACGGCGACCGCGACCAGCAGCGCCACGTGGAAGCGTCGGGTGATCAGCACCGCCACCGCGCCGGGGGCAATCAGCAGCGAAATCGACAGAATAATCCCCACCGCCTTCAGCGTCGCCACGATGGTCAGCGAGACCATGCACAGCAGGCCGTAGTGCAGCCAGCGGGTGCGTAGCCCGCTCGCCTGCGCCTGCTGGTAATCGAAGCAGAACAGCAGAAAGTCGCGCCACTTCAGGCCAATCACCAGCGCGATCAGCCCCGCCACGATCCCGCTTTGCAGAATGTCCATCCCGTTAATGCCCAGCATATCGCCGAACAGAATGTGGTCGAGATGCACCTCGGGCTTGACGGCGATATAGAGGATCAGGCCCGCGCCGAACATGCCGGAAAAGACGATCCCCATGACCGTATCCTGCTTGATTCGGCTGTTATCCTTCAGGTATCCGGTGGCGACCGCGCAGAACACCCCGGCCACAAACGCGCCCAGCGCCAGCGGCAGGCCCATCATCCACGCCAGCACGACGCCGGGAAATACCGCGTGGCTCATGGCGTCGCCCATCAGCGCCCAGCCTTTCAGCACCAGAAACACCGACAGCAGCGCGCAGGGCACGGCCACCAGGAGTGAAATCAGCAGCGCGTTATTCATAAACGCAAACTGGAAGGGTTCAAGGAGCAGCGCCATCATGGGTGTGCCTCCCGCGCGCGACGGCGGCTGGCGAGCAGCCCGTGCTTCGGCGCAAAGACGAACGCCAGCAGGAACAGCAGCGTCTGGGCGACCACGATAATGCCGCCGGTCGCGCCGTCCAGATAGTAGCTGGCCCACGCGCCAAGGAAGCTGGTGATGCTGCCAATGGCGACGGCAATCATCAGCAGGCGTGGGAAGCGGTCGGTCAGCAGCCACGCGGTCGCGCCGGGGGTGACCACCAGGCAGATCACCAGAAACGCGCCAACGGTTTGCAGCGCCGCCACGGTGGAGACCGCCAGCAGGGTAAAGAAGAGAATTTTCAGGCGTTCAGGACGCAGGCCGATAGCGCGGGCGTGGTTCTCATCAAAAAAGGTCACCATCAGATCTTTCCATTTGAACAGCAGGATAACCATCGACACCACGCCAATAATCGCCAGCTGAACGATATCTTCCGGGGCGATAGCCAGAATATTGCCGAGCACGATGGTCTGAATGTTCACCGAGGTCGGGTTGAGCGAGACCATAAACAGCCCCAGCCCGAAAAAGGAGGAGAAGATCAGCCCGATGATGGCGTCCTCCTTGAGGCGGCTGCGCTGGTTGAGAAACAGCATGCTGCCCGCCGCCAGTCCGCCTGACAGGAACGCCCCCAGCGAGAACGGCAGCCCAAGCATGTAGGCTCCCGCCACGCCGGGCACGATGGAGTGCGACAGCGCATCGCCGATCAGCGACCAGCCTTTAAGCATCAGGTAGCAGGAGAGAAACGCGCACAGCCCGCCCACCATCGCCGAGACCCACATCGCGTTGAGCATGTACTCGTAGCCAAAGGGTTCGAGAAGCGCGTTCATTTGACCTCCTGTCGGTGCGTCACGAAGGGCCGCTCATCGTCGGTAATAATGCGATCTTCCGAGCCGCTGAGCACCACGTGGCGCAGCACGCCGCTAAAGGCACGCTCAAGATTCTCGGCGGTAAAGGTGGTTTCCGTCGGACCGCTCGCCAGCACGGTGCCCTTGACCATCACCGTGTAATCGCAGAATTCCGTAACCGAGCCCAGATTGTGGGTCGAGACCAGCATCGTTTTGCCCTCGTCGCGAAGCTCGCGCAGCAGGCTGATGATCCTGGCTTCGGTTTTGACGTCCACGCCAGTAAACGGCTCGTCGAGCAGGATCACCTCGCCCTGCTGGGCAATCGCCCGCGCCAGAAACACGCGCTTCTTCTGCCCGCCGGACAGCTCGCCAATCTGCCGATGGCGCAGCTCGAGCATATCCACGCGCTTCAGGGCGTCGGTCACGATCTGCTTATCGCGATCTTTAGGCCGACGCAGAAACCCCATGTGCCCGTAGCGGCCCATCATCACCACGTCTTCGACCAGCACCGGAAACGACCAGTCAACCTCTTCCGACTGCGGCACGTAGGCGACCAGGTTCTGACGCAGCGCCCGGTGAGGCGGCAGCCCCAGAATGGTAATAGTGCCGCTCGCCGCCCGCACAAAGCCCATCACCGCCTTAAACAGCGTGGATTTGCCGGAACCGTTCACCCCTACCAGGGCGGCAATGGATCCGCCCGGCACGCTGAACGACGCGTCGCGCAGCGCCGTGTGGCCGTTGCGGTAGGTCACGGTCACGTCTGAGACTACAATCCCCTCGTGCATGGTTACTCCTTCATGCCGTCACGGATGCCCTGCACCAGCGTGCGGGTGGTGACGTTCAGCAGATCGATATAGGTCGGCACCGGGCCGTTTTCCGCGCTCAGGGAGTCAACGTACAGCACGCCGCCGTAGTGGGTGTCGGTTTCCCGCGCCACCTGACGCGCGGGCTTATCGGAGACCGTGCTTTCGCTAAACACCGCCGGGATGTGATGTTTTTTCACCAGGTCGATCACCTTGCGCACCTGCTGAGGCGTGCCCTGCTGATCGGCATTGATCGGCCACAGGTAAAGCTCTTTCATCCCCAGATCCCGCGCCAGATAGGAGAAGGCCCCTTCGCTGGTCACCATCCAGCGCTTGTCTTCCGGGATCTCCGCAACCTGCTTGCGCAGCGGTTCGAGAGTGGCGACGATCGTCTGCTTGTAGGCTTCGGCGTTGCGCCGGTACGTCTGCGCGTTGGCCGGATCGTACTTCACCAGCGCGTCGCGGATGTTATCAACGTAAATCAGGGCGTTGTCCGGCGACATCCACGCGTGCGGGTTGGGCTTGCCGTTATACGGCCCTTCGCTAATCCCCATCGGCGTAATGCCCTGGGTAACAATCACTTCCGGCACGCCGTTCAGGTGCTGATAAAAGCGCTGGAACCAGAGCTCCAGATTCATGCCGTTCGCCAGGATCAGCTGCGCCTTCTGCGCGCGTTTGATATCGCCCGGGGTGGGCTGGTATTCGTGAATTTCCGCGCCCGGCTTAGTGATGGACGTGACTTCTGCGGCGTCACCCGCCACGTTTTTCGCCATATCGGCGATAACGGTAAAGGTGGTGATAACCTGAAACTTTTCAGCCGCCAGCGCGCAGGTTGTGGTCGCAGTCATGAGCAGCGCGCCGAGCAACAGACGCTTCAATCCTTGCCGTGGGTGCATCGCAGAAGTCTCCTGAGGTGATTAAATTCAAAGCAAAATTAGCCCGTGCTATAAGGTATAGCACAGGCTATGTTTAAATGAAAATGGTTATCATTAAAGTTGTGTCAATGAAGGGCATGCCTGATGGCGCTTCGCTTATCAGGCCTACGGTAAACCGATTTTGTAGGCCGGGTAAGGCATCGCCGCCACCCGGCTTGAGGGCGACGGCGATGCCTTGAGAGGTTGTTCAGCTCAAACCTCAAACATCCGGGAACATCACGCTATTCCCCGGCGCTTCCCTGTGCAGATGGATAAAGTTCAGGTGCCGTTCATACTGGTCCAGAATGTCCGTAATCACCTGCTCCTTGCTGTAGTCCATCAAATCATTCCCCTGGCTCCCTTCCAGCAGGAAGGTCTCCAGCCGGTAGTAGGTCGACTTCCCGCTGCGCGCCCGGTAGGTAAAGCCGGGAACCGAATACTGCTGCGGCCAGATCTGATAGACAAAGTTCTGCTCGTCGCCCATGTGCACCAGCAGATCCAGGTGCCCCAGGTTCTCGCCCTCGTCCGGCGGCAGGTTTTTCAGCTCCACGTAGGCACCGCGCAGCTTCAGCTCCTGCGCCACCTCCTGCATTGCCGGGTAACACACCGTCTCCATCATTTGTCGGGTATAGCGCGTGCCGGGGTAGTTCATCAGGCGTGAGAGGCGTTTCTTCCAGCTCAGTCTGTCCTGCGCCCCCAGCGGTCGCGGCGCGGTGTCGCGGCTGGCGCTTTCGCGGCGGTAATCTTCCACCTTGAGCGATTTATACAGCCCGGCCATCACGAAGAAGATCACGAAGCTGAACGGCAGACCCATTATCACCGTGGTGTTCTGCAGCGCAGAGATACCGTTGGTCATCAGCATGCCGAGCGTCAGCAGGCCGATGGCGACGGACCAGAAGATGCGCAGCCAGTTCGGCGCGTCGCTGTTGATGTCCTTCAGCTTCGAGGTGAAGTTCCCCAACACCAGCGCGCCGGAATCCGCCGAGGTGACGTAGAACAGCAGGCCGGTGATGGTCGCCACCGAGGCGCTAAAAGTAAACGCCGGATACTGCGCCAGCAGGCTGTAGAAGCCGCGCTCCGGGTGCGCCATCGCTTCCTGCGCGAAGGTCGCATTGCCGTGGATGATCTCGTGCAACGCGCTGTTGCCGAAAATCGACAGCCACAGCAGGGTAAAGGTGAACGGGATAATCAGCGTGCCCATCACAAACTGGCGGATGGTGCGGCCACGTGAAATACGCGCCAGGAACAGGCCGACAAACGGCGACCACGCCACCCACCACGCCCAGAAGAACAGCGTCCAGTTGTTCATCCACTCTACCGGGCGGTCGAAGGCGAAGCTGTTCAGCGTCATGCCCATAAAGCGGTTCACGTAGTCGCCTACGTTGAGCACTAAGGCATTGAGCAGGAACGAGGTGTCGCCCATAAACAGCACGAACAGGATCAGGCCCAGCGCCAGCGCCACGTTCAGCTCGGACAGCACGCGGATGCCTTTATCCACGCCCGACGTCACCGAGATGGTGGCGATAATGACGGAGAGCGCAATCAGCGCCGCTTTGGCCGCCATCGAATCCGGGATGTCAAACAACACGCTCAGCCCGTAGTTGAGCTGCACCACGCCAATCCCGAGCGTCGTCGCAATACCGAAGATGGTGCCGATCACCGCCGCAATGTCGACGCTGTGGCCAATCGGGCCGTTAATTTTTTTACCGAAGATCGGGTAAAGCGCGGAGCGGATGGTGAGGGGTAAATTATAACGATAGCTAAAGTATCCGAGCGCCATGCCCATCAGGGCGTACATCGACCAGCCCGTCAGGCCGTAGTGGAACAGCGTCCAGACCATCGCCTGGCGCGCGGCCTCCATCGTCTGCCCTGCCCCTTCCGGCGGCTGCATATACTGCGTGACCGGTTCGGCCACGGAGAAGAACATCAGGTCGATGCCGATGCCGGCGGCAAACAGCATTGCGGCCCAGCTCAGCAGGCTGAATTCGGGCTTGGACTGCTCCGGCCCGAGCTTCACCGAACCGAAGCGCGAGCAGGCAATGCAGACCACGAAGACAATATAGAGCGTCGCGGCCAGCAGATAGTACCAGCCGAAGGTCTTCGACACCCAGTTCAGGGTGCGCCCAATCCACTCGGCAGAAAAATCGCTAAAGAAGATCGTCGTCAGGGAAAACAACAAAATCAGCCCGGCGGAAGTATAAAAAACGACCGGGTTGATTTTGTCTTTTTCTCTGTCCTGTGAAAGGTCTGTCATCCAGTATCCCCACTGTTTTTGCAACTATTAAAATCAAAATCCGCAACAATTAAGACACATTTTATATTGAACGTCCAATCAAAAACCGCTTTAATGTATTACCAACGCTGATGAATGGAGTGGCAAAAATGCCCAAAGTGGGGATGCAGCCGATCCGGCGCAGGCAGCTTATCGACGCCACGCTGGAAGCAATAAATGAGGTGGGTATGCATGACGCGACGATCGCGCAGATCGCCCGTCGGGCGGGCGTTTCCACGGGGATCATCAGTCACTACTTCAAAGACAAAAACGGTCTGCTGGAAGCGACCATGCGCGACATCACCGGCCAGCTTCGCGACGCGGTATTGAGTCGCCTGCACGCCCTGCCGGACGGCAGCGCGGAGCAGCGATTGCAGGCGATTGTCGGCGGCAATTTTGATGAAACCCAGACCAGCGGCGCGGCCATGAAGGCCTGGCTGGCCTTCTGGGCGAGCAGCATGCACCAGCCGATGCTCTACCGCCTGCAGCAGGTGAGCAGCCGCCGTCTGCTGTCGAATCTGGTGTACGAGTTTCGCCGCGAACTGCCGCGCGAGCAGGCCGAAGAGGCGGGCTACGGGCTGGCGGCGCTGATCGACGGGCTGTGGCTGCGCGCCGCGCTGAGCGGCAAGCCGCTGGATAAAACCCTGGCGCAATCGCTCACCAGCCACTTTATTAGCCAGCATTTACCGACCGACTAACCGAGGAGGATTTATGTCCCGAATGGCAGAACAGCAGCTTTATATCAATGGTGGTTATACATCCGCCACCAGCGGTCGCACCTTCGAGACCATCAACCCGGCCAACGGTGACGTTCTGGCGACCGTACAGGCCGCCGGAAGAGAAGACGTCGATCGCGCCGTGGAGAGCGCAACACGCGGGCAAAAAATCTGGGCGGCGATGACCGCCATGGAGCGTTCGCGCATTCTGCGTCGCGCCGTCGATATCCTGCGCGAGCGCAACGACGAACTGGCGAAGCTGGAAACCCTCGACACCGGTAAAGCGTATTCCGAAACCTCAACCGTTGACATCGTCACAGGCGCGGACGTGCTGGAGTACTACGCAGGGCTGATCCCGGCGCTGGAAGGCAGCCAGATCCCGCTGCGTGAGACCTCATTCGTCTACACCCGCCGCGAGCCGCTGGGCGTGGTGGCGGGCATCGGCGCGTGGAACTACCCGATCCAGATCGCCCTGTGGAAATCGGCCCCGGCGCTGGCGGCGGGCAACGCGATGATCTTCAAGCCGAGCGAGGTCACCCCGCTCACCGCCCTGAAGCTTGCCGAGATCTACACCGAAGCGGGCGTGCCGGACGGCGTGTTTAACGTCCTGCCGGGCGTGGGCGCGGAGACAGGCCAGTACCTGACCGAGCATCCGGGGATCGCGAAAGTCTCCTTCACCGGCGGCGTTGCCAGCGGCAAAAAGGTGATGGCTAACTCGGCGGCCTCGTCCCTGAAAGAGGTGACGATGGAACTGGGCGGCAAATCTCCGCTGATCGTTTTCGACGATGCGGATCTGGATCTCGCGGCAGATATCGCCATGATGGCGAACTTCTTCAGCTCCGGCCAGGTGTGCACCAACGGCACCCGCGTGTTCGTGCCCGCGAAATCTAAGGCCGCGTTTGAGCAGAAAATCGTCGAGCGCGTGGGCCGCATCCGCGCGGGCGATCTGTTCGATGAACGCACAAACTTTGGCCCGATGGTCAGCTTCCCGCACCGCGACAGCGTGCTGCGCTACATCGCCAAAGGCAAAGAGGAAGGCGCGCGCGTGCTGTGCGGCGGCGGCGCGCTGAAGGGCGAAGGCTTTGACAACGGCGCGTGGGTGGCCCCGACCGTGTTCACCGACTGTACCGACGAGATGACCATCGTGCGCGAAGAGATCTTCGGCCCGGTGATGTCCATCCTCTCCTATGAATCCGATGAAGAAGCGATCCGCCGCGCCAACGACACCGACTACGGACTGGCGGCGGGCATCGTCACGGCCGACCTGAACCGCGCGCACGGCGCCATTCATCAGCTCGAAGCGGGCATCTGCTGGATCAACACCTGGGGTGAATCCGCCGCAGAGATGCCGGTGGGCGGCTACAAGCACTCCGGCATTGGCCGCGAAAACGGGGTGATGACGCTGCAGAGCTACACCCAGGTGAAGTCCATCCAGGTTGAGATGGGTAAATTCCAGTCCATATTTTAACCGGGAGGTTTATTTGCACTTTGACTACATCATTATCGGGGCCGGCTCTGCCGGCAACGTACTGGCAACGCGACTGACTGAAGATCCGAATACCACCGTCCTGCTGCTTGAGGCGGGCGGGCCGGACTACCGCTTTGACTTCCGCACCCAGATGCCCGCCGCGCTGGCGTTCCCTTTGCAGGGCAAGCGCTACAACTGGGCGTATGAAACCGAGCCAGAGCCGTACATGAACAACCGCCGCATGGAGTGCGGACGCGGCAAAGGGCTGGGCGGCTCGTCGCTGATCAACGGCATGTGCTACATCCGCGGTAACGCGATGGACCTCGACAACTGGGCGAAAGAAACGGGCCTTGAGCACTGGAGCTACCTCAACTGCCTGCCCTACTACCGCAAGGCAGAGACGCGCGACGTGGGGCCGAATGACTACCACGGCGGCGACGGTCCGGTAAGCGTCACCACCTCGAAACCGGGCGTGAACCCGCTGTTTGAAGCGATGGTGGAAGCGGGCGTGCAGGCGGGCTACCCGCGCACCGAGGATCTCAACGGATATCAGCAGGAAGGCTTCGGTCCGATGGACCGTACGGTGACGCCGCAGGGCCGACGCGCCAGCACCGCGCGCGGCTATCTGGACCAGGCGAAGCCGCGCCCGAACCTGACCATCCGCACCCACGCCACGACCGATCGCATTATCTTTGACGGCAAACGCGCCGTGGGCGTCGAGTGGCTGGAAGGCGAAAGCACGATTCCCTCCAAAGCGACGGCGAAGAAAGAGGTGCTGCTGTGTGCAGGGGCCATTGCTTCCCCGCAGATCCTCCAGCGCTCCGGCGTGGGCAGCGCGGACCTGCTCGCCGAGTTCGATATCCCGCTGGTGCACGACCTGCCCGGCGTGGGTGAAAACCTGCAGGATCACCTGGAGATGTACCTCCAGTACGAGTGCAAAGAGCCGGTCTCCCTCTACCCTGCCCTGCAGTGGTGGAACCAGCCGAAGATTGGTGCCGAGTGGCTGTTTGGCGGCACAGGCGTGGGCGCGAGCAACCACTTCGAAGCGGGCGGGTTTATCCGCAGCCGCGAGGAGTTCGAGTGGCCGAACATTCAGTACCACTTCCTGCCGGTAGCGATTAACTACAACGGTTCGAACGCGGTAAAAGAGCACGGCTTCCAGTGCCACGTCGGCTCCATGCGCTCCCCGAGCCGCGGCCACGTGCGCATCAAGTCGCGCGATCCGCACCAGCATCCGGCAATTCTGTTCAACTATATGTCCCACGAGCAGGACTGGCAGGAGTTCCGCGACGCGATCCGCATCACCCGCGAGATCATGCACCAGCCCGCACTGGACAAGTACCGCGGTCGCGAAATCAGCCCGGGCGTCGAGTGCCAGACCGACGAACAGCTGGACGAGTTCGTGCGCAACCACGCCGAAACCGCCTTCCACCCGTGCGGCACCTGCAAAATGGGCTATGACGAGATGGCGGTGGTCGACGGCGAAGGCCGCTGGGACGGTGAGGACTTCGGCGTCGAAGACTACG
>ENA-OWLM01000957-OWLM01000957.1-metagenome-genome-assembly--contig:-NODE-957-length-10875-cov-3.611460_pt1 | contig 10875 bp, 11 predicted proteins | sample MGYA00245349_ERZ651102 | MGnify/ENA primary metagenome ERZ651102 (study PRJEB26857, sample SAMEA4031759) | metagenome | biome: human; feature: oral; material: saliva | place: Philippines | collected 2014... | reverse complement strand
CCTGAAATTCATGGTCACGGCGCTGTCGTTCTACGGCATGTCCACCTTCGAAGGCCCCATGATGGCGATCAAGACGGTCAACGCCCTCTCCCACTATACCGACTGGACCATTGGTCACGTCCACTCCGGTGCCCTGGGCTGGGTTGCCATGGTCTCCATCGGCGCCGTGTATCACCTGATCCCGAACCTGTTCGGCCAGGGCCGCATGTACAGCATCAAGCTCATCAACGTCCACTTCTGGCTGGCCACCGTGGGCACCGTGCTCTACATCGTCGCCATGTGGATTTCCGGTGTGATGCAGGGTCTGATGTGGCGTGCGGTCAACGACGACGGCACCCTGACCTACAGCTTCGTGGAGGCGCTGCAGGCGTCCTATCCCTTCTACTTCGTGCGCTTCCTGGGTGGCTGCTTCTTCGTCACCGGCATGCTGCTGATGGCCTACAACGCCTATCGCACCGTCACTGCGCCCAAGGGTTCCCTGGAACCTGTCGCACAGCCAGCCTGATTTGAAGGGGTCTAACGCATGAGCAACAACAACCGTCACGAAATTTTTGAAAAGAGCGTCCCCATGCTGGTGGTCGGCATCATCTTTGCCATCAGCCTCGGGGGCCTGGTCGAGATCACCCCGCTGTTCTTCCAGAAGCAGACCACGGAGCCGGTGGAGGGCCTCAAGCCCTACACCGCCCTGCAGATGGAAGGCCGCGACATCTTCATCCGCGAAGGGTGCAACGTCTGCCACAGCCAGATGATCCGCCCGTTCCGCGCCGAAACCGAGCGCTACGGCCACTACTCGGTCGCCGGCGAGAGCGTGTGGGAGCACCCCTTCCTGTGGGGCTCCAAGCGTACCGGTCCGGATCTGGCCCGCGTCGGCGGCCGCTACTCCGATGACTGGCACCGCGCCCACCTCATCAACCCGCGCGACGTGGTGCCCGAGTCCAACATGCCCGCCTTCCCCTGGCTCGAGACCAACGTGCTGAGCGGCGAGCTGACCGGCAAGAAGCTGGCCCTGTTCCGGGATCACTTCGGCGTGCCCTACACCGACGCCGACATTCAGGGGGCCGGCGAGGCAGTCAAGGGCAAGACGGAGCTGGATGCCCTGGTGGCCTATCTGCAATCCCTGGGTCATGCCCTGAAATAAGGAGTCGGAATATGGATTACGGCACCTTCCGCGGTCTGTACACCCTGCTGCTGATGCTCATCATGATCGGCATCATCGTCTGGGCTTACAGCAAGCGCCGCAAGGCCTCCTTCGACGAGGCCGCCAACCTGGTTTTTGCCGATGACGAGCAACCCAGTGCTGATAACAAGAACGCAGGAGCGAAGCAATAATGAGCACTCTGTTTAGCATTTTTGTGACCGTCATAAGCCTTGGCACCATTCTCGGCTGCTTCCTGCTGCTGGCCTGGTGCATGAAGGACAAGATGGGCGCCGAAGAGGGCAAGCCCATGGGCCACACCTTCGACGGTATCGAGGAGATCAACAACCCGTTGCCGAAGTGGTGGTCCTACATGTTCCTCTTCTTCATCGTCACCGGGCTCATTTACCTGCTCGCCTTCCCGGGCCTTGGCAACTTCAAGGGCCTGCTGGGCTGGCAGAGCTCCAACCAGGACGTTCGCTCCCTGGCGGAATCCAAGGCTGCGGCAGCGTCTGCCAAGGCGGAAGGCCGTGCGGTCGAGTACGACCGTGAACTCGCCAAGGCCGATGAAGTCTACGGCGCCAAGTTCCGCGAGCTGACCTATCAGGCGGACGGCAAGAGCTACAAGGAGATCACCGAGATCGCCAAGGATCCGGAAGCCCTGAAGGTGGGTCAGCGTCTGTTCCTGCAGAACTGCTCCCAGTGCCACGGCTCCGATGCCCGCGGTGGTCGCGGCTTCCCGAACCTGACCGACAGCGAATGGCAATGGGGCGGTCAACCCGACCAGATCAAGACCACCATCATGGGTGGGCGTCAGGGGGTCATGGCCGCCTGGGGCGAGATCCTGGGTCAGGACGGGGTGAAGGAGGTGGCCTCCTACGTGCTGAGCCTCTCCGGTCGCAAGGTCGATCTGGTGGAAGCCAAGAAGGGTGAAGCCCGCTTCGCGGTCTGCGCCGCCTGTCACGGCCCGGATGCCAAGGGCGGCATCGCCGTCGGTGCGCCGGATCTCACCAACAGCACCTGGCTGTATGGCGGTTCCCGTCAGGTGGTCGAGCAGACCATCACCCACGGGCGTCACGGCGTGATGCCGGCCTGGAAGGATATCCTGGGGGAAGACAAGGTCCACCTGCTGGCATCCTATGTCTATAGCTTGTCCCACCAGGCGCAGTAAAATAAGCAGTAACATGTGATAAGCACGTGATTACTCAGCAAAAAGCCTCGACTCTTCGAGGCTTTTTGTTATCTTGTGTTGGCTGAATTACCGCCATTTCGTTAACCATTTGTTTCGGTAGCACCATGACTCAACCCTGGTATCGCCAATTCTGGCCCTGGTTCATCATCGCCCTCCCCTGCGCCGCCGTGGTAGGCAGCATCGCCACCGCCATCATCGCCAGTCAGGACGGTGTGAATCTGGTGGCGGAAGACTATTACAAGCAAGGCAAGGAGATTAACCAGGATCTCAGCAAGTTCGATCGCGCCGAGGCCCTCGGCATCCGCATCGAGCTGACGGTCAACGACAAGGAGCTGACCCTCAGGCCCCTGTCGGGGGAGATCCCCCCCGGGCAGGCGCTGCGCCTCTCCCTCTTTCACCCGACCCTGGCGGGCCTGGACAGCGAACACCTGCTGACGGCGGATGGCAAGGGCATCTACCGCCTGCTGCTGGACAAACCCGTCACCGGCAAGTGGCATATCCGGGTCGATGCCTTCAATCATGAATGGCGCCTGCAAGAGACGGCAAAGCTGCCGACCCGGGCCCCCGTCGAACTCGATCCCAGGGGACGTTGAGCCATGGATGAGCGGCTCACGTCGCCCCGGCAGACACGCCTCCCCCCTTACCTTGCCCACGAGGGCAGCATCAGAGAGGGATGATGACCATGACCGGCTGTTTTCACTGTGGTGAACCGGTTCCCACTGGCAGTAGTTTTACCCTCGAGATCAAAGGCATAGTGCAACCCATGTGCTGCCCGGGTTGCCAGGCCGTGGCACAGACCATTCTCGAATGCGGTCTCGCCAGTTACTACGAGCACCGCACCGCCCCGGGCAGCAAGGGGGAACTGGTTCCCGCCGAACTGGCCGCCCTCACCCACTACGATCTCGCCGAGGTACAGCAGGACTTCGTCACCGAGGCGGGGACCCTGCGGGAGATCCAGCTCACCGTGGAAGGGTTGACCTGCGCCGCCTGCGCCTGGCTCATCGAACGCCATCTGATGGGATTCCCCGGCCTGCACTATGTCAACGTCAACACCACCACCCACCGGGCGCGCATCAAATGGGATCCTGACAAGCTCTCTTTAAGCGACATTCTCAAGGGATTTGCCAAGGTTGGCTATCGCGCCTACCCCTTCCAGACCCACCAGCAGGAGGCGCTCTACGCCCGTGAGGTGCGCAGCTACATGTTCCGCATGGCGCTGGCGGGGCTCGGATCCATGCAGGTGATGATGTGTGCCGTGGCGCTCTACATGGACCTCTTCATCAGCGTGGAAGAGGAGTTCATGATCTATTTCAAGTGGATAAGCCTGCTGCTCTCCACCCCCATCATGATCTACTCGGCCCAGCCCTTTTACGTGGGTGCCTGGCGCAGCCTGAAGCAGGGTCACCTCTCCATGGATGTCTCGGTGTCCCTTGCGCTGATAGGCGCCTTCGTCGCCTCCATCTGGGCCACCGTCTTCAACACCGGCGAGGTCTATTACGACTCCATCACCATGTTCGTCTTCTTCCTGTTGCTGGGGCGCCTGCTCGAGCTGCGGGCCAGGCGCAAGGCGTCGGAGTCCAGCTCCAACCTGGCTCGTCTGGTGCCCATCATGGCTACCCGCATCGATGATGACGGCGAACACGAGGTGGCGGCCAAGACCCTGCGGACAGGAGACAGGGTCCGGGTGCTGGCCGGGGCCACCCTCCCCGCCGACGGCATCATCCTCCAGGGCCAGGCCAGCCTCAACGAGTCCATGCTCACCGGCGAGCAGCTGCCCCTCTTCAAGCAGGCGGGGGATCCCGTCTTCGCCGGCACCATCAACACGGATGCGCCGCTGGAGATACGGGTCAGCCACGCCATCGAGGAGTCACGCCTCGCCCAGATCATGCGGCTGCAGGATCATGCGCTGGACGACAAGCCCGCCATCGCCCAGCTGGCAGACGTGTTGTCGCGCCACTTCATTCTGGTGCTCTTGCTCATTGCGGCGGCGGTCTGGACCTTCTGGCACTTTCATGAGCCCGAGCGGGCGTTCTGGGTCACCCTGGCGGTGCTGGTGGCCACCTGCCCCTGCGCCCTCTCGCTGGCCACCCCGACCGCGCTCACCTCGGCGACCGCTCACCTCACCCGCAGCGGTATCCTGCTGCGCCGCGGCCACGTGCTGGACGTGCTCACCCGCGCCAACCGCATCGTGATGGACAAGACGGGCACCCTGACCACGGGCAACATCAGCCTGGTGAGCGTCCAGCCATTGGCCGAGCTCGATGACGCCCGCTGCCTTGCCATTGCCCAGGCCCTGGAAGCCTACTCCGAGCACCCCATCGCCCGCGCGTTTCGCAGCCAGCCGGTGGCGGACGGAGTGCTGCTCGCCGCAAGCGACGTCACCCCCGTCATCGGCCACGGCATTCAGGGGCAGATCGAGGGCGCCTCGTACCGGGTAGGCAGTGCCCGCTGGCTGGGCCTGTCAGATCAAGATCACGTAGATATGGTAAGCCCGCAGGAGGTGCCCGGAGATCTCGTCGTCTATCTTGCCGACGACCACAGGCTGCTCGCCCGCTTCACCCTGGCCGACACGGTGCGTGCCGATGCCGGCGCCCTGATCCGGGCTTTCAGGCAAGCTGGCCTGCAGACCACCATGCTGACCGGTGACGGCTCGGCCCAGGCGGACAAGCTGGCCCGCGAGCTCGGGGTCGACGAGCTGGTCAAGGGGGTGACCCCGGACGGCAAGCTCGCCTACCTCAAGGCCCGGGAAGCGGCCGGGGATATCAGCATCATGGTGGGTGACGGCATCAACGACGCTCCGGTGCTCGCGGGGGCTCACGCCTCTTTCGCCATGGCGGGGGGCACGGACCTCGCCAAGAACAGCGCCGACGCCATCCTGCTGGCCGACGATCTCTCCCGCCTGCTGGCGGCCCGCGCCCTGGCGCTGCGTACTCGCAAGATCATCAAGGAGAACTTCGCCTGGTCCATCGGCTACAACCTGCTGGTGCTGCCGCTGGCGGCGAGCGGCTGGCTGCCCCCCTACCTGGCGGCGGCGGGGATGTCGTTGAGCTCCCTCATCGTGGTCACCAACTCCATGCGGCTCAACCGATGAACCGCTCAGACGGCGGTGCCTCCCTTTTCTGGCCGCGGGTATCCAGCCCCCGCCGGGTGGTCATGACCGTTTTCATCACAGGGCCCTTGCCATGAACATCATCTTCGTCCTCATCCCCATCGCCATCCTGTTCGTCATCATCGCGGGCGTTGTCTTCTTCTGGGCCATTCGCTCCGAGCAGTTCGAGGATCTCGACAGGCAGGGGTCCAACATCCTGTTTGACGAGGAGCAGCCCGCCCAGCAAGAGAAAAAGTCAGACGATCACGGCGAAGATGATGGCAAACAATCTTGATCTCCTGGGGGCCCTGCTGGTGGGACTGGCAGGCTCCGGCCACTGCATCGCCATGTGCGGCGGCGTCTCGGCGGCCCTCTCCATGGCCATACCCGCCGACCGGCAGCACTTCTGGGGACGGCTTTGCTACCTGTTCAACTACAACCTCGGCCGGATCCTGAGCTATGTGCTGGCTGGCGCCCTGGTCGGCGGGCTGCTCGCCACCACCAGCGAGCTGGGGGCAGGCAAGCATGCCCTGGCGGGCCTGCGCGTCATTGCGGCCCTGCTGATGATAGCGCTTGGCCTCTATCTCGCAGGCTGGTGGCAGGGCGTACTGCTGCTGGAGCGTATCGGCGCAAAATTCTGGCCCCTTATCAAGCCGCTGGCGGGCAAGTTCATCCCCTTCTCCAGTGCCCTGCAGGCCCTGCCGTTTGGCATGGTCTGGGGCTGGCTCCCCTGCGGCCTGGTCTACTCCATGCTGACCTGGAGCGCGGCGGCGGGCTCCGCCGGCGGCGGCGCGCTCATCATGCTCTTTTTCGGCCTGGGTACCCTGCCAACCCTGTTTGCCCTGGGGGGGCTTGCCGATCGGCTGCGCTACTGGCTGACCCTGCGCAGCCTGCGTCTTGGGGGCGCCCTGCTGCTCATGGCATACGGGCTGCATACCCTCTGGATCGGGCTGGCATCCTTTTGAAGCCCTATCCAAAACGGATGAGTTGGTGGTAAACTTGTTTGATATAAATCAATTATTCATATGAGCCTATGATCCCGGACAAGAAACCTGGCAGACGTATTCAGAGCGGTGGCTGTGCAATTCATTGCCAGGATTGCAGCATCAGCCAGCTCTGCATCCCCTTCACCCTGAACGACACCGAGCTCGATCAGCTGGACAGCATCATCGAGCGCAAGAAGCCGATCCAGAAGGGCGAAGAGTTGTTCAAGGCCGGCGACGAGCTGAAGTCGCTCTACGCCATCCGTTCCGGGACCATCAAGTCATATACCATCACCGAACAGGGTGACGAGCAGATCACCGCCTTCCATCTCGCCGGGGATCTGGTCGGTTTCGATGCCATCCACAAGCAGGCACACCCCTCCTTCGCCCAGGCGCTGGAAACCGCCATGGTGTGCGAGATCCCGTTCGACGTGCTCGACGATCTCTCTGGCAAGATGCCCAAACTGCGCCAGCAGATCATGCGCCTGATGAGCAACGAGATCATGGGGGATCAGGAGATGATCCTGCTGCTCTCCAAGAAAAATGCCGAAGAGCGCCTCGCCGCCTTCCTGCACAACCTGTCGGTACGCTTCTCCGAGCGCGGTTTCTCCGCCAAGGAGTTCCGTCTCTCCATGACCCGGGGCGACATCGGCAACTACCTTGGCCTCACCGTCGAGACCATCAGTCGCCTGCTCGGCCGTTTCCAGAAATCCGGCCTCATCAGCGTCAAGGGCAAGTACATCACCGTATTGGACCACACGGCCCTCGGCATCATGGCCGGTGCCACTCGTCCCCCCTGCGGCTGACCTGCTCTCCGCCCACCCGATTCTCAGCCGGATCTGTTCGCCCTGAAATTTGATCCGGCACACCTTCCCGACGCCCCCCTTGGACTAAGCTGTAATGGCTAAAGAGTTGCCATCATTGGCCTTTTTGCCAAGGAGGAGAACATGGTCAAGTACCGAAACATTCTGGTGGTGATCAACCCGGAAGAGGAGCGCCAGATCGCCCTCGAGCGCGCGGTCAAGGTCGCCGAGCTGGAGCAGGGCTCCCAGCTGACCCTGCTCCTGACGATTTACGACTTCTCGTATGAAATGACTGCCATGCTGTCGGCTGACGAGCGGGAAGAGATGCGCCACGGTGTCATCGCCCAGCGGCGGGAGTGGCTCGACGAGATCCTCCAGCCCTACCGAGACAAAGGGGTGGAGTGCGAGGTGAAGGTGCTGTGGCACAACCGTCCCTTCGAGTGCGTCATTCAGGAGGTGCTGGAGCAGCGCCACGATCTGGTGGTCAAGGCGACCCACAAGCACTCCTTCCTGCAAACCTTCATCTTCACCCCGACCGACTGGCACCTGCTGCGCAAGTGCCCCTGCCCCGTCCTGCTGGTGAAGGAGGGTCACTGGCAACGGGGTGGCAGCCTCATCGCCGCCATCAACTGCTCGAGCGATGACAAGGAACAGAAGGTCTTGAACGATCGCATCACCCGCGAGGGGATCGCCATCGCCGAACTGCTCGGCGCCAACCTCTATCTGGTCAACACCTACCCGGGTACCCCGGTCAACGTGGCCATCGAGCTGCCCGAATTCGATCCCAACGCTTACAACGACGCCATTCGCAAGCACCATGAAGATCTGCTGCGGGAACACGCCGATCAGTTCGGCATCAACCACATGTGGACCAAGGTGGCAGAAGGCCTGCCCGAAGAGGTGCTGCCGGACATGGCGGACGAGCTCAAGGCCACCCTGATGATCATGGGCTGTGTCGGTCGTACCGGGCTCTCCGCCGCCCTGCTCGGCAACACGGCGGAACACGTGGTCGACAGGCTCAACTGCGATATCCTCATCCTCAAGCCCGACGATTACAGCTGCCCGGTGGATGACAGGCGGCATACTGCATAAGCGTTTCTTGCCCTCCCCCGGGACATGGCTATAATAAGCCGCTTATTTTTGTCCCGGGTTTGAGGCCATGCTAGAAGAGCTTAACGCCAAAGAGAAATACAGTTTCAACAAGCTGCAGAAACGCCTGCGGCGCAACGTGGGCCAGGCCATCGCCGACTTCAACATGATTGAAGAGGGCGACAAGATCATGGTGTGCCTGTCTGGCGGCAAAGACAGCTTTGCCATGCTCGACATCCTGATGAGCCTGAAGGCCAGCGCCCCCATCCATTTCGATCTCGTGGCCGTCAACCTGGATCAGAAACAACCCGGTTTCCCCGAACACGTGCTGCCGGAATACCTGACCTCCCTCGGCATCGACTTCAAGATCGTGGAAGAAGACACCTACTCCATCGTCAAGGAGAAGGTGCCGGAGGGCAAGACCACCTGCGCCCTCTGCTCCCGCCTGCGTCGCGGCATTCTGTATCGTACCGCCCAGGAGCTGGGTTGCACCAAGATCGCCCTCGGCCACCACCGTGACGATATCCTCGAGACCCTGTTCCTCAACATGTTCTACGGTGGCAAGCTGAAATCCATGCCGCCCAAGCTGGTGAGCGACGATGGCAAGAACGTGGTGATCCGACCGCTCGCCTACTGCAAGGAGAAGGACCTAGTGCGCTATGCCGAGGTCAAGGCCTTCCCCATCATCCCCTGCAACCTGTGCGGCTCTCAGGAGAACCTGCAGCGCCAGGCCATCAAGCAGATGATGCAGGAGTGGGATCGTCGCTTCCCCGGTCGTCTCGAGACCATGTTCACCGCCATTCAGGACGTGATCCCGAGCCACCTGCTCGATCACCAGCTGTTTGACTTCAAGAGCATCAACCGCGACTCCGGCATCATCGACGGTGGCGACAAGGCATTCGATCCCCCCGAATTGCCCAAGGCCCCCCTGCTGGACATCGACGAGATGGACATGCTGGACGTGATCGAGGTGCGTTGAGCCCCGTCACCCACAAAAAAGGAGCGCCTGGCGCTCCTTTTTTATTTCGCTACATAAGCATAAACAGATTGTCGCCCTTACCCCTTGTGCAGCCAGGGGGTCAGACGCAGGACTTCTCCCTGCAGTTGCAACTTGCCACCGGCAAACGCTGCCAGCTGGGCGTTGCTGAGAAGCAGCTGCCCCTCCTGCCAGGAGACTGCCTCCTGACGGGCACCCTCGACCAGGTAGGCCGTCCCTGAAGGCGCCACCAGGGAGAGACGCACCCCTTCCATCTTCGGCAGGAAATACTTGCCGACCATGCCGGCCATCTTGTCGAGCAACTGCTGCATCTGCTGCTGACGCAGGGTGATCTCCGCCAACGGCATCTCGGGGGTGGCGGGCGCATCGGCCATCACCTGCACCGACATGTCGCAGGCGGCGTGCGGCTCGCTGAGCCCCACTACCACAGTCGCCTTGTCGAGATTGAGATCGTCGTCATAGGGCAGCCGCAGTTCGCTGTCCACCGTGACCTCGGCGGGCACGTCCCTGTCAGGGGTCGAGACCCTGGCCGAGGTGAGCAGGCAACGCTGGCCGTTTTGCTGGCTGGTCAGGTAAAAGCCCAGCCTGGCGTGACCGAACTCCCCCTTGGCGAACGTCTTCATCTGGCTGTAGAAGGTGCCGTACGCCAGCTCCAGCGACGGCGCCGCCTGCCCCAGCATGGGAGCCAGCAGCAGCGCGGCCGCCACCCCGTATCGATTCTGCATATGCCATCCTTTTTCATCGCGCAGCATAGTGCGCCGACCTTGGCGACAGCCTGACAACCCTGTCCGTCAGGCGTTGAAGTGATCCGGCCCCTGCCCGCCGGCGTTGTCCGCCACCTCGGTCACCTCCACGGCAACCCCGCACAGATCCCGGTAGAGGATCCCCTTGCAGTTGAAGTAGAGGGGCGCCACCCAGATAAGCCCCAGCCCCATGGGGATGAGCGCCAGGAAGAAGAGCGCCAGCATGACCCCGTGCAGCAGCACTATGCTGGGCCAGCCGCGGGCAAACAGCTTGAGGGAGACCAGAATGGCCTGGGCCGGCGACAGGCCGCGCTCCAGCACCAGGGGGACGGTGAACACCAGCCCCATGCCCACCAGGGCAGAGGGGATGAAGGCCAGCATCACCGGCAGGCCCACCAGTTCGAACAGTTCCTGCGCGCGCGCCCAGGCGGCGCGGCGCGGCGTGCCATGCACGATGGGCCCCTGGGCCACGATCTCGCCCACACGCTGGCGGGGGTTTAGCGATCCGTACGGATCCTGGAACACCATCTGCACGCGGCGCGCATGCGTGCGCCGGGCCGCCGCGCCCTTGAAGGCTAGCGGCGCGCCGGCCAGCGTGATGCTGCCGTTGTCGGGCGGCAGCAGGCCCAGCAGCGTGCGCGCCAGGGTGGATTTGCCCGAGCCGCTTTCGCCCACGATGCCCAGCGTGCCGCCCTGCGGCAGCGCCAGCGTCACGCCGTCTACGGCGTGCGTGACCCGTCCGGGCCGGCCGAACCAGCCGCGATTGCGGTAGGTCTTGGACAAGCCCTGCGTCGTCAGGATGGCCGGCGCGGCCGCATCCAGGGACGCGCGCGCCGCGGCGGGCG
>ENA-OWLM01000956-OWLM01000956.1-metagenome-genome-assembly--contig:-NODE-956-length-10877-cov-3.827666_pt1 | contig 10877 bp, 7 predicted proteins | sample MGYA00245349_ERZ651102 | MGnify/ENA primary metagenome ERZ651102 (study PRJEB26857, sample SAMEA4031759) | metagenome | biome: human; feature: oral; material: saliva | place: Philippines | collected 2014 | study... | reverse complement strand
AGCTCTTTGGAGTATTGATAGTTATTATCCATCATATACTTGCCGTCCCACTCGGTGGTGGAAGAGCATGCACCTTCGTGGAAAATCGCTTCGATATCGCCGAAATCTTCCCCGGCCATAATCTGGATTAGGAAGTCTTCCTTGTCCATGTAGTCAGCAATATTCAGATCCACCAGGTTAACAAACTTGGTGCCGTCTTTCAGGTTGTCCACCACCAGAATGTCGGTGATGCCTTTATCATTCAGGGACTTAACGATGTTGCTGCCGATAAAGCCCGCGCCGCCGGTAACGATGATCATAAATGTAACCTTCGAATTATGGAGTCAGAGACAATCTCAGACACGAATACTTTCTATCATATCACTACATGGCCCAAGCTTCAGCCATTCACCGATAAGCCGTGCGGGTACACGTGATTTATGCTTCATTTTGAAGAAGTGATGATGCGTCATCTCGTATCAACGTATAGCTTTGGGTAATATGTGCTGAAATTTGCCCTGTCTGGAGAATTGAAATGCGTGGGGATTTTTACAAACAGTTAACGAACGATCTCGACACCGCACGTGCGGAAGGATTGTTTAAAGAAGAGCGCATTATTACGTCTGCCCAGCAGGCGGATATCACCGTGGCAGATGGAAGCCATGTTATTAACTTTTGTGCGAACAACTATCTGGGGCTGGCTAACCACCCGGAACTGATTGCAGCGGCAAAAGCGGGTATGGATTCTCACGGGTTTGGCATGGCTTCGGTCCGCTTTATTTGCGGTACTCAAGACAGCCATAAGCAATTGGAGCAAAAACTGGCAACCTTCCTCGGTATGGAAGATGCCATCCTTTACTCTTCCTGCTTTGACGCCAACGGCGGCCTGTTTGAAACGCTGCTGGGCGCAGAAGATGCGATCATCTCCGATGCCCTGAACCACGCCTCTATCATTGACGGCGTTCGTCTGTGTAAAGCAAAGCGTTTCCGTTATGCCAATAACGACATGGTCGAGCTGGAAGCGCGCCTGAAAGAAGCGCGTGAAGCGGGTGCTCGTCATATCCTCATCGCCACCGATGGCGTGTTCTCTATGGATGGCGTGATCGCTAACCTGAAAGGCGTTTGTGACCTGGCTGATAAATACGACGCGCTGGTCATGGTTGATGATTCCCATGCCGTCGGCTTTGTCGGTGAAAATGGTCGTGGCTCCCATGAATACTGTGATGTGATGGGCCGTGTGGACATCATCACCGGTACGCTGGGTAAAGCACTCGGCGGCGCATCTGGCGGTTACACCGCAGCAAGCAAAGAAGTTGTTGAGTGGCTGCGTCAGCGTTCCCGCCCTTATCTGTTCTCCAACTCACTGGCACCGGCGATTGTTGCAGCCTCCATTAAAGTGCTGGAAATGGTTGAAGCTGGCAGTGACCTGCGCGATCGCCTGTGGGCGAATGCACGTCAGTTCCGCGAGCAAATGTCCGCAGCAGGCTTTACCTTAGCCGGTGCGGATCACGCGATCATCCCGGTCATGCTGGGTGATGCCGTCGTGGCTCAGGCGTTTGCCCTCGAGCTGCAAAAAGAGGGGATTTACGTTACCGGGTTCTTCTATCCGGTGGTTCCAAAAGGCCAGGCACGTATTCGTACCCAGATGTCTGCGGCGCATACCCCTGAGCAGATTACGCGTGCGGTCGAGGCGTTCACACGCATTGGTAAACAACTGGGCGTTATTGCCTGAGGATGTGAAATGAAAGCGTTATCCAAACTGAAAGCGGAAGAGGGCATTTGGATGACCGACGTTCCTGAACCGGAAGTCGGCCATAACGATTTGCTGATTAAAATCCGTAAAACAGCCATCTGCGGGACTGACGTTCACATCTATAACTGGGATGAATGGTCGCAAAAAACCATCCCGGTACCGATGGTCGTTGGGCATGAATATGTCGGCGAAGTTGTTGGCATCGGCCAGGAAGTTAAAGGCTTTAAAATAGGCGATCGTGTTTCTGGCGAAGGTCATATCACCTGCGGACATTGCCGTAACTGCCGCGGTGGGCGTACTCACTTGTGCCGCAATACGACCGGTGTTGGCGTAAACCGTCCGGGCTGCTTTGCGGAGTACCTGGTGATCCCGGCATTTAACGCGTTTAAAATCCCGGACAATATCTCCGACGACCTGGCGTCTATCTTCGATCCGTTCGGTAATGCAGTGCACACGGCGCTGTCGTTCGATCTGGTTGGGGAAGATGTGCTGGTTTCCGGTGCGGGTCCAATCGGTATTATGGCGGCGGCGGTCGCGAAGCACGTTGGCGCACGCCACGTGGTGATCACCGACGTCAACGAGTACCGCCTCGAGCTGGCCCGAAAGATGGGCGCCACCCGCGCCGTCAACGTGAGCAAGGAGAAGCTCTCCGACGTCATGGCCGAGCTCGGCATGACCGAGGGCTTCGACGTGGGGCTGGAGATGTCCGGCGTACCCAGCGCCTTCCAGGACATGATCGACAAGATGAACCACGGCGGCAAGATTGCCATGCTCGGCATTCCCCCCTCCACCATGGCCATCGACTGGGGCAAGGTGATCTTCAAGGGACTGTTCATCAAGGGGATCTACGGCCGCGAGATGTTCGAGACCTGGTACAAGATGGCAAGCCTCATCCAGTCCGGGCTCGATCTCTCCCCCATCATCACCCACCGCTTCAACGTCGACGACTTCCAGCAGGGGTTCGATGCCATGCGCTCCGGCCAGTCTGGCAAGGTGATCCTGAGCTGGGACTGACGAGCTCCGGGCACATAGGCCCCCGCCTTGACTGACTCATGAAACCCGGTGCATATCGGGTTTCTTTTTGGGGCCACCAGATCTTCCTCTCTCCTGTCGTCGAAACTTTGTTCGCAGATTGCTTAACACTTCACACACAAGCGTTTAAATGCCTGTAACTATTCGGTTATAATCCCGTCGTTTTCTAGGGATAATAAGAGCCTGCTGGGAGTACATGAGCGTGTTGAAAAAACTGAGCTATTTACTGGCTGCCGGGATGGCGGCCGCCACCCTGTCCGGCACCGTGTTTGCCGCCGATGAGATGTCACCGGAAGCCATCGCCGAGCGCATCGCCCCGGTCGGGCAGGTCTATACCGCCAAGGATCTGGAGGGGATCGCGACGGCCGCCGCAGCCCCTGCCGCCGCATCGTCCGGTCCGCGGGATGGCGAGACCGTGTTCAAGGCAGCCTGTTTTGCCTGCCACGACACCGGTGCCGCCGGCGCCCCAAAACGGGGAGACAAGGCGGCCTGGGAACCGCGCATCGCCCAGGGCTTCGATACCTTGCGCAAGCATGCCATCGAAGGCTTCACCGGCAAGGCCGGCATGATGCCACCACGGGGCACTTGCGCAGCCTGTAGTGACGAAGAGATCGAGAACGCCATTCACTACATGATCGACAAGCTCTAAGTATCTGACAGGGCTCCCATTGCAGCCCTTTCAATCCAAGCACTTCCGACTACGCTTGAAGGTAAGTTGATTCGGGAGCATTGCATGTCAGTCCAGTCCACCACGCCGCCAGACTCCTCCTCTTTGCTGGCGGTCATTTCATCCATCATGGATTTTCCCGCTCCCGGCATCGCCGCCCCCCAAGATTACGCCAGACTCGTTGCCCAACTGGACAGACTCTGCCCCTTGCAACACTTTGCCATGCTGGGGCTGGTCAACGGTGGCCTGCGCTGGCTGCATGAACATCAGCTGCCCGAGGCATTCAAGCAGCAGCTGGGACGGGAAGAACCCCGCCTCACCGAGCAGCTCACCCGGCTCGATGAGCATCAGGGCTGGTGCGTGCAGATCGTGGAGCACCTCGAGGTACAGTGGCTGCTGGCCCGCACGACCCCGGAGCAGACACCCACCCTGCGGCTGCTGCTGGAGTGCCTGGCCAAGCGCCTGCACGAGACCCAGGCCGGCGCCCAGCTGGCTGGGCAGGCCTCCCCCCTCATGCAACGGGATCCCCACTGGCAGGAAAAAATAGAGAAGATCGGCCGTATCATGCGGCTCGCTCACAACCTGCCGCAGCATGCCCTGTTTGCCCAGCTGGAGGCGGTGCTGCGCCAGATGCTGGCCGTCAGCGACATGTTGCTGATCCGGCTGGAGAACCAGCGCCTGGATCGGCTTTACCCGACGCACCTCTCGTACGATGACGACATTCTCCAGGCCCTGTGCCACAGCACCAACAGCATCGAGCGCCACGACGCCGGCCTCTACTGGTACAGTCTGCCCCTGCGCCAGCAACAACAGTATTTTGCCCACCTCATCATCAACACGGCCCACCCCCTGGCAGCCGATGACAGGCTGTTTCTCGACTTCCTGCGCCATCAGCTGACCCTGCTGCTGGAGCTGAAAAGAGTCCGGCAACAACTGGATGCGCTCAACTCGGAAGAGTCCATCAACCAGCGGCTACAGCAGCTTCGCCAAACCAACCTCAGGCTGCAAAAGCGGCTCAAGCACTACCAGGAGCTGGAGCGGCGGCTCCAGTTCAACGCCCTGCACGACCCCCTGACCCAGCTGCCAAACCGGGCTCTGCTGATGAATCACCTTCACCATGCCATGACACGCTACCGCCGTTACCAGAGCGCCGGTTTCACCCTGATCTTCGCCGATGTGGATCACTTCAAGCAGGTCAATGATGCGCTGGGACACAGTACAGGGGATCAGCTGCTGCAGGAGCTGGGCAACCGCCTGCAGAGCTGCATCAGGCAAAATGACATGGTGGCACGGCTCGGGGGGGACGAATTTGTCATCTATCTCGACAACAGCCAGCGGGAAGCGGACATCAGCCCCGTGCTCAACCGCATCCTTGCCCGCATTGCCCACCCGTTCCGGCTGCAGGGCAATGAGCTGACCATTACCCTCAGCCTGGGGGTGGCCAGTGTGTCGGAGCAGACCGCCGACATCAGCGAACTGCTACACCAGGCCGATCTCGCCATGTATCAGGCCAAGCGCAACGGCCGCAGCCGCATCGTCATGTATTCCGAGGCCTGCACCGAGCATGCCGGCTCACCGGAGGAGCGGCTGTTCAGGGCCTTGCGAGAAGGCAGGGTCGTCCCCTACTTCCAGCCGGTGATCCGGCTGTGCGACAGCCGTCTGGTCGGCCTGGAGGTGATGGCGCGCTGGATCACCGAGGAGGGGGAACTCAAGGATGCCTTCGACTTCATTCCCCTGGCCGAGCAGTGCGGCCTCATCCAGGATCTGGATCGCCAGATCCTGAGGCGCACCTGCCAGCAGCTGAAGCTCTGGTTGCCGGTTTCGGGGAACAGTCGCTTCAAGATAGCCCTCAATCTCTCCGGCAAGCATCTGGCCAGCCGCGATCAGATCATGCGGCTGGTCGGCATCATGGAGGAGGAGGGAGTCATTCCAGGTTATTTCATCTTCGAGTTCAACGAGCGCGAGATCTCCAGGCAGAGTGCCGACTCGCTCACCGCGCTGCATGAGCTCAGGGCCAAGGGGATCCAGATCAGCCTGGATGACTTCGGCACCGGCTTCTCCTCCCTCAACGCCCTGTTCCACTTCCCGGTGGACTACATCAAGGTGGATGACAGCTTCACCCACCGCATGATGAATTCCCCCAGGGATCTCGCGCTGATCCGCGCCATGCGCGACATCTGTCAGGATCTCGATTTCACTCTGGTGGTCGAGGGCATCGAAAACCAGCAGCAGCTGATGAAGCTGATCGAACTCGGCTGTGCTCTCGGGCAGGGGCGCCACATCTCTCCCCCGCTGCCGGGAGCCGACATCCTGCCCCTGCTGAGTCAGACGGGTCGGGAAATGATACCTTCCGACATCAATCCTTCTTGAACATGGCGCGCAGGTTGGCCACCGCCATCTGCCCCTTCTGCTGGCGCTCCTCGGCGCTCACCTGCTTCTGGTTTTCCCACTCCAGGTCATCCTGGGGCAGTTCCAGCAGGAAGCGACTCGGCTCCGGCCGCACTGACTCGCCATACTGGCGCCGCTCCTTGCAGAGGGTGAAGGTCAGCTCGGCCTGGGCCCGGGTAATCCCCACGTAGGCGAGGCGACGCTCCTCCTCCACGTTGTCCTCGTCGATGCTGGTCTGGTGGGGCAGCAACCCCTCCTCCATGCCCACCATGTAGACATAGGGAAACTCCAGACCCTTGGAGGCGTGCAATGTCATCAGCTGCACCTGATCCGCCTCGTCCTCCCCCTCGTTGCGTTCCATCATGTCCCGCAGAGTGAGGCGTGTGACCACCTGGGCGAGCGTCATCGACTCCTCGAGCTCATCTCCCTCCAGCATCTCGCTGATCCAGCGATAGAGAGTGGAGACGTTCTGCATCCGCATCTCCGCCGCCTTGGGGCTGGGAGACGTCTCGTAGAGCCACTCCTCGTAGTGGATCTCCTTGATCATGTCCCGCACCGCTTCCACCGGGTTGCCGCGCAGGGCCTGATCACCGAGCCGTACCAGCCAGTTGGTGAAAGCCTGCAAGGCGACAAGGCCGCGACCGGAGAGGTGCTGCTCCAGCCCCAGCTCGAAGCTGGCGGCAAACAGGCTCTTGCCGCGCTGGTTGGCGTACTGGCCCAGTTTTTCGAGCGTGGTGGGGCCTATCTCGCGCCGTGGCAGGTTCACCACCCGCAGGAAGGCGGTGTCCTCGTCCGGATTCACCAGCAGCTTGAGGTAGGCCATGATGTCCTTGATCTCGGTGCGGGAGAAGAAGGAGGTGCCCCCCGAAATGCGGTAAGGAATACGGTTGGTCATCAGCGCCTTCTCGAAGATGCGCGACTGATGGTTGCCCCGGTAGAGAATGGCGTAATCCTTGAAGCGGGTGCGGTTCATGAACTTGTGGCCCATCAGCTCGGCGGCGATGCGCTCCGCCTCGTGCTCCTCGTTCTTGGCAAACAGCACCTTGAGCTTGACCCCCTCGTCCAGCTCGGAGAAGAGCGCCTTGTCGTAGACGTGGGGGTTGTTGGCGATCAGGATGTTGGCGCACTTGAGAATGCGCCGCTTCGAGCGGTAGTTCTGCTCCAGCTTGATGAGCCGCAGATTGGGGAAATCCTCGTTCAGCAGCACCAGGTTCTGCGGTTTGGCCCCGCGCCAGGAGTAGATGGACTGGTCGTCGTCCCCCACCACGGTGAAGCGGGCCCGCTCGCCGACTATCTGCTTCACCAGCTCGTACTGGCTGGTGTTGGTGTCCTGGTATTCGTCGACCAGCAGGTAGCGGATCTTGTTCTGCCAGCGCTCGCGCACCTCCTGGTTGCTCTTGAGCAGCAGGGTCGGCATCACGATGAGATCGTCGAAATCCAGCGCATTGTAGGCCACCATTTGCCGGTGATAGCGCTCGTAGAGCTGAGCCATCAGCACCTCTTCCGGCCCGCGGGCGATGCGCATGGCGCGGGCAGGCAGGATGAGGTCGTTCTTCCAGTTGGAGATCTGGCTGATGAGGGCCGAGAGCTTGTCCTTGTCGTTGTCGAGCTCTTCCTCGGTCAGCTCTTTGAGCAGCGCCAGCTGATCGGTATCGTCGAACAGGGAGAAGTTGGCCTTGAGGTTCAGGCTCTTGTGCTCGCGACGAATGATCTCGAGCCCCAGGGTATGGAAGGTGGAGACCATCAACCCCCGCGCCTCCTTGCGACCCAGGGTCTGGCCGACCCGCTCTTTCATCTCCCGCGCCGCCTTGTTGGTAAAGGTGACTGCCGCTATGTTGCGCGCGTTGTAGCCGCACTGCTGAACCAGATAGGCAATCTTGTTGGTGATGACGCGGGTCTTGCCCGATCCGGCTCCCGCCAGCACCAGGCAAGGGCCGGAGACATACTTGACCGCTTCGTTCTGATTGGGGTTGAGCTTCATGGGCCGGATCTCTTGGCTTATGATGAGGGGCGGCATTGTAGCAGAGATCCTGCGGGCAGCCGAAACCGGACACGGGAGCCCGTCACTTCGTCTTGTGTTTGCCCGCCATTTTCCGGATCATGACCGACTTTTCCAGATGAGATGAGGGGAGCATGAATCAGCAACAGCACGCCCTGCTGCGCGGCCAGTTTCCGGCCTTGGCACAGGAGGTCAACGGCCACCCTCTGATCTATCTGGACAACGCCGCCACCACCCAGAAACCGCAGGCGGTGCTGGATGCGATCAATCACTACTATCAAGCCGATAACGCCAACGTGCACCGTGCCGCCCACGCCCTGAGCGGCCGGGCCACCCGGGCCTTCGAAAATGCCCGCGAGACGGTCACCCGCTTTATCAATGCCCCTCGCAGCCACGAAGTGATCTGGACCCATGGCACCACGGAGGCGATCAACCTGGTGGCCCAAAGCTGGGGGATGAGCGAGCTCAAGGCAGGGGACGAGATCCTGCTCAGCACCCTGGAGCACCACGCCAATATCGTCCCCTGGCAACTGGTCGCCCAGCGTACCGGTGCCGTCATCCGGGTCATCCCTCTCGATGAGCGGGGCAATCTCGACATGGCCGTTTATCTGACCATGCTGGGGCCACGTACCCGACTGGTGAGCGTTGCCCATGTCTCCAATGCCCTCGGCACCGTCAACCCTGTCGGGCAGATAGTGGCGGCGGCCAAGGCGGTCGGTGCCCTGACCCTGATCGACGGCGCCCAGGCTGTGGCCCACCTCGAGGTTAATGTGCAAGCCATCGGCTGCGACTTCTACGCCTTCTCCGGCCACAAGCTCTACGGCCCGACCGGGATCGGCGTGCTGTGGGGCCGCACTGAGCTATTGGAGCGGATGCCGCCCTGGCAAGCGGGAGGCGAGATGATCGACAGGGTAAGCTTCGGCGGCACCACCTTCAATGCCCTGCCCTTCAAGTTCGAGGCGGGGACTCCCCATATCGCTGGTGCCATTGGCCTGGCTGCCGCCATCGATTTTGTGATGGAACAAGACCGGGGGGCATTGACCCGCTACGAAGAGGCGCTGACCGACTGCCTGGTCGCCGGCCTGCGGCAGGTGCCGGGGCTGCGTCTGGTCGGTGAGCCAGGCCAGCGCGCCGGTGCAGTCTCCTTCCTGTTGGAGGAGATCCACCCCCAGGATGCGGCCACCCTGCTCGATATGCAGGGGATTGCCCTGCGAGTCGGCCACCACTGCGCCATGCCGTTGATGGAGAGCCTTGGCATTGGCGGCACTATGCGAGCCTCACTCGCCTGTTACAACAACCGTGACGATGTGGACGCCCTGCTGGCCGCCCTGCACAAACTCAGTGACTTCTTCTAAGGCAGACAAACCGATGAACAGCCTCGCAACCTATACCCGGATCGGCCTTGATCCCGATGCAGATAGCATCCGCCGACAGTTTGCGGCGGCAAACGGCTGGGAGAACCAGTACCGGCTCATCATCCAGCTCGGCAAGCTGTTGCCCGCGCTACCCGGCGAATGGCAGCAGGAGGAATTCCGCCTCAAGGGATGTGAAAGCCAGGCCTGGCTAAAGGCAGAAGTGGGTGAGGATGGCAATTGGCACTTTGCCTGCGACTCCGATGCCCGCATCGTGCGTGGCCTCATCGTCATCGTGCTGGCGGCGCTCAATCATCAGACTGCCGATACTATCCAGGCTTTTGATATGGATGCCTATTTCAGCGAGATCGGTCTCGAGAAACACCTGAGCCCGTCGCGGGGCAACGGGCTCAGGGCAATCGTGTTGGCAATCCGGGAGCAGGCCGTCTAACCCGCCTTGTTCAGTGGCCGATCAGGCCTCACCAATCGACCCTGCGCCTTCATTCCCGGCCTCTTTCTCGGCGCGGGCCCCTCGTTCGGCAATCTTCTTCAATACCCGGGACGCTGCAACCAAGCCAAAAGTGGCTGTCACCGGCGTCACGGCACCAAAGCCGGAGGCACAATCCATCTTCATATTGCCATCGCTGGCCGCCTTGGCCTGACAGGTGCCGCCATTCCCGTCCGGGTAGCTCAGCTGCTCGGTTGAGAAGACACACTCCACCCCGAACTTGCGCGCCGGATTCTTGCTGAAGTTGTGTAGCCGGCGCAGGTCGGAGCGCACCTTGGCGGCCAGCGGATCCTGAATGGTCTTGGCCAGATCGGCCACGGTGATCTGGGTGGGGTCCATCTGCCCACCGGCACCGCCCGCCACAATCACAGGGATCTTGTTGCGCTTGCAGAAGGCAATCAGCGCCACCTTGGCCTTGACCGAGTCAATGGCATCCACCACATAGTCAAACTCCCGCTTGATATGCTCGGCCAGATTGTCGGCGGTGACGAAGTCATCCACCTCGATCACCTCACAATCCGGGTTGATGGCACGGATGCGCTCTGCCATCACCTCCGTCTTGAGGCGACCGACCGTCCCCTGCATGGCGTGGATCTGGCGATTGGTGTTGGTGATGCAAATGTCGTCCATGTCGATCAGGGTGATCTGGTTGATGCCGGCACGGGCCAGCGCCTCTGCCGCCCAGGAGCCGACGCCGCCGATCCCGACCACGCAGACTTTCGCCTGGCTGAAGGAGTTAAGCGCGCTCTGGCCATAAAGACGGGCAATGCCCCCGAATCGCTGTAGATATTCTGCTTTCATACCACCACCTTGCTTGAGGGCGGCCATTATAGCGACAACCATGGGCGGCGGCGAATTTCAGATAAACATGAAACGGGATGGAGCAACGAAATCGGGCTAACCGAGATGAGATAGAGAGATCATAGAGACGAAAAAAAAAAGCACAGTCTTTCGACTGGGCTTCTTGTTAGTGGCGGAGCGGGCGGGGAGACTGACAGCGTCCGGCTCAAGCACAAAGGACAACAGACAGGGACCGAGTTGCCAGTGGCAAGTCGCAGCCCTAGCGGTTGTCTCTTGTTTCCTCATCCCGTTTGCAAAACGCCAGATAGCAAAAAGGCCTTCCCGTCAGGAAAGGCCTTTCAATTTAGTGGCGGAGCGGACGGGACTCGAACCCGCGACCCCCGGCGTGACAGGCCGGT
>ENA-OWLM01000954-OWLM01000954.1-metagenome-genome-assembly--contig:-NODE-954-length-10889-cov-4.601625_pt1 | contig 10889 bp, 11 predicted proteins | sample MGYA00245349_ERZ651102 | MGnify/ENA primary metagenome ERZ651102 (study PRJEB26857, sample SAMEA4031759) | metagenome | biome: human; feature: oral; material: saliva | place: Philippines | collected 2014... | reverse complement strand
CAAAATTATTTATAAAAGATAAAAAACTACAAATCGGTTTAACTTTTGATAAAGAAAACAATACAAACTTAATTGACTTACTTAATCCAAGAAAAACAAACACAATCAATAATGATGATATAACTATTGCTTGTCTACATTATCCATATTTAGATAGTGTGGATAAACATTTGCAAGAATACATTGGTAAACATTTTTTAAAAGATAATGATTATTGGATTAAGGTTAGTAAATTATTAAATAAAGATCACAATGATGTTTTAGAAGAAATAGAAATCAATAAATATAGTATGTCATTGATGTTTGCAAATCTAATTATCAGGAATTCATATTTATTAACATTGCCACATAAGGTTGTTCCCCAAAATGTTAATTTAACTCAAGAATTAATGAATCAAAACAATTCATTATACAATTCAAATAATGACATAACAAATACAAGTGTAGCTACAATTGAAATCAAACCATTAATTAAATTTTTTGAAGTTAAAAGTGATAGAAATAACACCATTAATAACCAACGCCCGTCATTATTAACAATTGGTAAATATTACCAACGTGTTTTAGATTTCCCAGCAGATAGTCAAGAAATTCAAAACTTAACTAATTTATATAAAGCTGAAATTGGAACGTTAAAATTAAAATTTGTTCCCAATAATGATGTGGAGAACTGGATTCAGGTTTATAAATCACCTTATTTGTCTTCATGTATGTCAAAAGAAGACACTATTGATTCAATTCGATCTTATGCCGTATCATCGCCATACTGGGATTATCATCAGAAAGTAAAAACTGAATCTGGAATAATTGATAATAAAATAGAAAAACGCTCTTTTAAAGATAATGGATTGGTACTTTGTTATTGTGGTGATATAAATTCTGCACAAAGTCGTGCAATTGTTAATTTAAAAAACAAACAATATGTGTCTAGTTATGGAGATAGTAAAACCATTGATTTCCTGCTACAAGAACATGGTTTTAAAAAAAATGATAAAGCGTTTGAAAACGTACCTATTGTGATTACAAAAACAACTAGACAAATTGATAATAAATCAGAAACCTTTTGGTTTGGTCCCTATGTGGATGGTGATACTCAATCTGGCAATATTGATTTTGAAATTAAAGATAACGACCGTGAATTAATGTTAGTGCAACTTACATCAGAAAAAGTAGAATCTGATTTGGATTTAAATAGTGATAAAGCACGAGTATTAAATAAATGGCATGAATTCCGATGCCCATGTTGTCGCAACATTTATGATTTAAACCAAGCTAATCCAATTTTTACAATTGAAAGTGATGGCACATTATACGATTCAGGTACTTCTATATGTAAAAGTCTTGGATGTGAAAATGATTCTTATTATGGTGTTCCAGTATACAAAGGATATGATCAGATTTGGATTGAAAATTATCATGAAGCTTTGAGAGATGAAAGTGTAATAAAATGCAATAATGAATATTATATCAATGACACAATGACATTACATATTCATGACATTGTGCATTCAGAATATCAAAACAAATGGCTGGATAAAAAAGCATCTGATGTTGTTTATGTAGAACATATCAATGATTATGTGGAAGATGATCATGTTGTGGAAAGCGATTATCTGCAAGAAACGATTATGAAAAAAGATGCCTGTTGGTCAGATTATCATGATAGTTATTTAATTGAATCCAATTGTGTTTATTCCAAACAGTTTAATAGCAATATAGATGAAGATATTGCTGTTTTGGTAGAGAATGAATATTTTCCTGATGATGTGTTGGATACTGATAGTGACGGTTATTATAGACTAAATGATAAAGGACAAAGATATCTGGGATTGGATGAAGATGAAGCACTGGAACTCATGTACTCCATCCAAGATGTTGAAATTCCTACACCAGATGAAGAAGATGAACCAACTTATTCAAGTTCATCAAGAAAAAAATATAATGGCTTTTGAACATAAATAAAAATATTCGGTTAGGATGTGATTTTGAACATATCCTAACCGAATATTGCTAATTTAAAATTAAGCAACGTAACGTTCTTTAAGTGTTAACAGGCATGGTGCTTTAATGTTTTCCATCATTTTAAACAATTCTACCAAATCATCTTTATCCAATTTTAAATCACGCAAACGTTCAACAGCCAATGAGATGTTACGTTCATTCAAAATACTGGTAATATCAATTAAATTTGCATACATTTTTACAAATTTCACATCTGTTTTTGCGATTTCAAAAGTGAAAAGTGGATGATGTTTTTTAAACAATTCAATTTGTTCTTGAGTTAATGAAGAAAGTTTAATTTGAATGGAATTGATGAAAAAGATTTTTAGGTTTCGCTCATCAATTTCACTTTGCAATTTGGCAACCACATTATCCAAATCCCCTTCCAAGATTGACACATCAACATCATGTTTACTTTTACCACAAACCAATTTATACGCTTCATCCATAGTCAATGAAGAATCCAGTTCCACATCGTTAAATTTGGTAAAGTAAACTGTGTCAACATTGGATTGAGCCGCTTGATACAATTTATTCATTACAGTATCAATGTTGTCAAATGGGTTTTGTTCGATTTGGATTCGGTTCATTTTGATTACCTGTTTCATTTTAATGTTAATGTATCAACGTTAAGCACTTATGTTACATTAGATATTGTTTAATAGATAAAACGCCAACTGGATTGGTGTTTCTACAATTAAATCACATTGTGTTTAACAATGGTAATTGGTTGCCCCATATGTTTTTTGAGTTGTTCATATGAGAAGATGGCTTTAATTTTTTTAGTATCTAAAAATTGGATAACCATTGGAAATTGTTTTTCAGTATTCATTTTATTACCTTTCATAGTGTCATGCACTACATTTAATTAAAAATCAAAAAAAATATTCCCCAAATAAAACAACTTGGATTGTTTCATTGGTCAATTATTTGAGGAACATTATGTACTTGTTTAGATCGGTCAGATCTGACAGAAAGAAGATATTATATTCTTTTCCTTTTCCAAAAACAAGGTGTTTTTGGAAAATATATGTAAACGTATTTAATTTGGTTTTAATATATAGGATAGTTTAATTATTAATCACTATCTAGTGATATATTGTCATATCAACTTACAAACTGTAATATTGGATTATTTAATCAAATATAATGTTTGTCATGGATTTTATTATCAGAACCACAGTATCCAATTTGATCCCATGATGGTGGATATAAGCCATCTGATTGTCCAATATAGGCAATTCTCACTGTTTCACCATTTAGACATTTATAGGTGTAAATAGCGTAACAGGCATTACTATTACTTTTATAATAAAACTCATGATTAAATTCAGTGGAAACTTTTAAAAATTTGCCATCAGTTTTACTTTTAATTTTATCCAAGAATGACTTGTTTCTAAATTGTTTTAGCAAATCATCAGAATATTTTTGAACATTATCAATTTCACCACGTTCACATAAATCTTGATAAATGGTTTTTAAAGCTGAAATGGTTTTGGACATAATTTAATCCTTTCTTTTGTTTATTCATTAAACTATTAATAATAATTCAATAGATTAATGAACCAATAGTTTATTTGTTATCACATGTTATCACACAACTAATAATGTTATTGTGATGGTTTTTATTGATTCACATCCAAATCATTTTTTTGTAAACCAAAACGTTCAGTAATTTTTGGATAAAACCATTGGATATTTGGGTTACGATTTTTAAAATTGGATAATTGTTGATTAAACAATTCAATATTATCATGTCTTAAATCATCCAAGTACAAACAGATAATATTGGATTTATCTGTGTTATCCGCAACTGGTTTTACGCCATGTGCATCATGATTAATTGCTTTATTTTCTTTATCTTTAATGTTTTGCTGATTTCCATTAATTACAGATTCAATATATGTGAGATAGGATTCAAGGCGTTTATGTGATACGCCTATTGTATATTTAGCACAATGAAAAGTAACACTTGGATGGAACTCAAAGAATTCATATAGTTCTTTTCTATCACAATTCAATAACATAATGTCATTTGGATTGGTTGAAAACCATGATGAAATGCCAACAATATGAACATCATATTGTTTTTGAATCATTTGATTAATAAAATCGTTAAGTATTTTCAACTGATGGCGATTAACCAAGTTACCATAACATAAACCGCCTTTGGTTGTTTTGGAAAACTTGATTTCATTTTGTAACGCTTCAACCATTCCAAAAATATCTTTTGCTTGTTGCAGTTCAGCCAATTTTAGGTGGTCTTGATTGCTGTTCAAAACACCATCAATATCCAATGCAATAAAAAGTTTATTGTTCATAAATAATCCTATTATTCAATATTTTCATGATTTTTAGTTATATCCAAGTTCTGATTGTTGTCTGCACGATCTTTACGATGTAATTCTTGTGTGTAACTATGTAAATCAGATATATCAGTTGCTTTATTTTTTAATCTCCAATGACATAACCATATAAATCCAAAGCCTATTAACAAACTAATTAAAAGGATAATAATTTCCCACATAATATTGAACTCCAGTCATATTAAAATATTTTAACGAATATAAAATGTATATTATGACTGGTTTTGTGTTAAATATCAATATCTGCTCGTCTTAAATTATATTGCAACTTGGATTGGTTTAGGGAAAAACTGTTCCCATAAGAGTATTTTTCATTAATTCCAAAAAAATCAATGATTTTACCCACAAAAAGTCTTTCAGTTACAATCATTAGGGAGCAAAAAAACAGTGAAGCCCAAAATGACATTCCAAGTAGGTTAAACACAATAGGGAAAGTAATAATAGATAACAACCACAATTGTGTATAAAATAGCTTTTTAACAAAATGATTTGCTACAAAAGGTGTGATGATAATAAATTTATTATTTTTTGGATTATCTTCAACCAATCGTTGAATACATTTTTTGATAAACACCACACGTTCCATTTCTACAAACAAATAAGACAAGATTAATGAATACAATCCCACAATCCACAATTTATCTGATGTAGTGTAAAACACTTTAAATGTTTTATCATATTCATCTGACGTATAGTAATAGGATGAAGAAAAAACACTAACAATAAAAAGTCCAAACAACATAAAAAGTACCAATTTACCAATCATGCCAGTAGGTTGTTTTTTAGTGAAAGTAAATGTATCCAGTTTCATAATATTAATCTCAAAATAAATATCTAAATTGTTAACAATCTTGATATGCTTATAAGCCAATTATAACTGGATTATATGTAATTTGAAAAGGCAAGAAGTGTAAAAACAAGTGATGGTTTGTTAGATGCGTTTAAATATTTTACTTTTAAATCAACGCATTATAAATTGAATGGTTTTAAATAGGACTATTTTTGAATTTTTTAACAATAAAAACATCATATTACAAAAAATCATTTTTGGATAAAATTATGTTGTATTTTTTAGAATTTTATTAATGAAATTCAAACGTTCTGATATATTTTTAATTATTTAACACACATCAGAACGTTTGATTTCTATTCATTGCCTAGCACCTAGCACTCGCAATTTTATTATGCAAAGGCATTAAGCGCATTGTGTTTTGATGATTCATATTGGTCTTGGATTTTTTGTAGGTCATCAGCTTCAGACTTATCCAAGCGGAACTCAATAAACACAGGTAGGAACAATGAATATTGGTTGTTATTGCTGGTTGGAGGCATAATGCTGTTGGCTCGCACTGTCAAAATCTTATCCAAGTAATCTTCACGGTTATTGGATACTTCTGCTTTTAATTTATCATCAAAGCCTGACACTGGCACATTGACAGACAGTTTGCCATCAGCAGAAACGCAACGGATTGATCCAAAGAACTGTTCATTTTTCCCAGTCCCATCCAAGAATTCTTTAATTTGCAATTCAATTTGAAATTCGTTTTTCAATTTAATTTGTTCTTTTGAAGTACCATTTTTCCATTTCATAGATGGAAGTTTTACCACAGTACCTTCTTTGTTTTCAGCTAACATCTGTTCAAAATGGGTATGAGCTTCAAAGATACTTGGATAGTGGCGTGTATCAACCAGTTTAACCAATGACAATTCACTATCATCCAGTAATTCAGTTTTATGAATATCTTTTTTCAATGATTCCAAACGTTCTACATAGGCAACATTTTTATTGGATTTTTCATTATCCAAGACATCAAAATGCACTTTATCCCAAAATGAAATAAATGGTACATATCCGTCTTTTTCTAACAAATCGGTTGCTTTTTGAGTAGAATTCGTGGATGTGGCACTTTTAAGAATGGTGTTAAACAATCCATTACTGATTTGACGTGGTAGGATTTCCCCAGTTTTATCAAACATCAACAGTTCGCCATGATATTGATGATTAGGTTCAAATCCAGTTTCAATCAATTTAAACAGATGATTCAGGGCGTTAAGTTCTGGAATTTCAGTACCTGCTCGTGAAAGGAATTGAACACTAGTTTCGCTGACATTGACATTTACAAACATGCCATCCATTTTTTCTTGAGAAATAACTGGATTATGCCATTTGGGTTTTTCTTTGTCAGTAATGGCTTTGACTAGTGAACAACGCATGTAGCCCATAGTAGGAATTAATTTTGGGAAAATCTTATTAATAGTGGTAGTGCTGACTCCACATTTCAAATCTTTTTCCAAGATGTTATTGAACAATTCCCATTCATCTGATGATTGAATTTGGTTTTTCAATGATAAGTAAAGAATACGTGCTTGATCGCCAGTTGCTTCACGAGTGGCAAACTTTTCCAAGACTTGAAACATGGTTAAATCAGTAGGATTATTTTGGGCAGTTAAGCGTAGAATAGCAAACTTTTCTTCATCCATATCTTCCTTATCAAAAGGTTTCAGATAAAAACGGATTTTAGGATTGTAAGCAAAATCAAATACTTTTTTTAAGAGTTCAACACTTGGATGGGAAACAGTAGATTTTAAAATTTCCTGTTTTTCATTACTGGATGATGTGCTGGAAAGTTTTTTAATGGTGTCAATAGCGAAAGTTAACATAATAAAATCCTATATAGAATGTAATAATAATGAAATATGAAATTGAGATGTTTTTACCAATTTTCAATTCCAGATTTCATTATTATAAAGCAATTTATTGTTGATTTGTTAGTTAATAAGTCAAAATGTGTTGTAAAATGTAAATATTACATTGTTATTTTTAATAATAATTTGATGATGATGTAATTAATTAAACTAATCCAGATTTGGATTTAAATGGTGCAGTGAGTTTGGATTAAAACTGTACCAAGATTGAAAAGGTTTATCTTTAATTGAAGCCCATAAAATCATATTATCTTTTACTTGTTTCATTGGTTCAATTAAGGCATTTTTCATTTTATTTAAAATGTTAATTTTTTTCTTAATTAATTTAATCGTGTTTGAATCTGATGTTTCCTGAATTGCATTTAACATCTTATTAAAACGATCAATAGTTGAAGGGTCTTGACTACAGCAATCTTTATGGTATATAATTTACTAGCTGCGCCAAATAACAAATTTTATTTGACATAACACATAAATATAAATATAATTTGTCTATGATCTTCGATCCATAATCTATGAACTTTGATCATGTTCTTAATATTTAAATTAATAGTTACAGTTATACATGATAGATAAATATTAAAACAAAATTAAATCTGTTATCATAGATGGCATTTTACAAATTGTAGATCGTAGATCAAAGATAGTAGACAGAAGATATAAGAGCAAATTAGCATAATGTGAACTAAAACAAATTATGATTGAAGATATCAAAGATAATGTAGCTAAAACTACCGTAGGTACCATAGGTCACACAAGTGGCGAAGTAGCTAAAATCGACATGAAGGCGGAGCAATCCAAAACAGTGAAGACGAAACAGACCCAAACTGAAGCTTCCAGCAAAGGCGAAGCGAGGGTAATTCGTAATTTTACCTATGAATTACATGATGTAGAAGATATCTTTACATCAAAAATATCGTTTTTCTTAACAGAATTAAACAAACAACTTAACGCTTTGGTAAACTCCAATATTTATACTAAAAACAAAGACAAATTGGATAAGGTTCTAAAATCTAAAAGTGATTTTAGAAAAGCATTATTACACTTGTTAAAAACAGAATATACAGATTTTTATCAAAAATATTATTTTGAAGCCAAAATATTTGGTAATAAAGCCAAATATTTCAGAACTGTTATAGAAGAATATCGAAGAATTTTGCTTTCTCGTTTGTCACGTCAGACTGTTATTGATATGATTGTGAATAATCCCGAAATCACTTATCAGGAAGTTTTCAACAAATTATGTGAACTTAATGATGGAAGCTCGGATAAAGATTATAAATTCAATTGGATCAGTAAAGCAGAATTCAATAATATTATTAAACAAGTGTCCAACTTGGATAAATCTACTAGCGAAGCTGGCGTAGCCAAAGCTGCGAGTTACACAGTTGTGCAGCAAGTTATTAATGTTTATGCAATTGATTACAGTATTGAAGATGATCAAATTTCAGAATTTAATCTCACTGAATCGGAAGATAAAGAATATTATCTTATTGAATTTAAATTAAAATATAGTGATTATACGACACAATCGGATTCTTTATTAACCTATCAATGTAAAATCCCTAAAAAACAAATTAAGGGCTTAACTACCGGTTATACCAAACTTAAAAAATTTACCAGACCAAGAGTTTATCTGAATACAGAGCAAAATAAACTTTATATTTCATATAATTATGAGTTGGAAGTAGCTAGATCGCACAGTGAACAAACCATAGTTGATGACACATGGCAGTTTAAAACAATGGGTATTGATATTGGTGTTGCCAAGTCTGCTACCGCAGCTATCATGACTACCAATATGTGTTGGGCAACTAGTGATGGCGAAACAGGCGAGCAACAACGTGAAGTCCAAGATGAAACTAGTGGTAGCAACACAAAAACGAAACAAGACAAACCAGAACGAATAGTTGCGATAGATATCACAAAACCTGTTGCCATATCTAATGAATTAACAATTTCAGATAAAACCAAAGCTGTATCGGAACATATAGAAAAACTGAAAGAAGAACAAAATCATATTTATAAAAAAGAACAAGCAATATATGATTTACTTAAATTAAAAGCGAAGCAACCTGATGATAGCGAAGCTTTAGTTAACCATGCTGGCGACAGAGCCGCTGTTTCAATATCGCTGGATTCTGCCGCTGCAGCTAGTGGCGTTGCCGCTACGCCTACTAACTCAACGCCACTATTACAGAAATATCAAATATTAAACAAACACAGATTACATTTGCGTCATAAAGTTTCCAATTTGAAAAAAGAATTATCCTTCTTGACTGCAAGAGACATGATTTCACATACCATTGATAATGAAGTTGACTTAATTACAATGGAAAAACTCAGTTGGATTCGAGACGAGCATCATACCACTTGGGATTACAATCAAATTCAACAAAGAATTATCCATGAAGCAAATATCTATGGGATAAAGGTAAAAAAAGTTTCTTGTGCTTATTCATCAGCACATAATCCACTTACCTTAGAAAAAGAAGAAGTGGATCAAAATAGAACATTGGTTAAATGTCTGTTTGACCGAGATTATGCTGCCGCAATTATTTTAGACAGGAGAGGAGTAAAATTAGGTAAGAAACAACTAAAAATTAATGAAAACTTAACACATATTAACGACAGCTTCCAAGCCGTTAGCTACTCGATTAAGCCTAGTCTGAAGTATCGACAACTTAAGTTATGTGAACAAAAATCTATAATATCTTACAGATCTGCAGGAACTGCAAGATGCGCTTCAAGCAAAGCTAGTGAAGCTAAAGCAAACTTTGCGTATTACAACATATTATAGATTATAAATTAACGGTATGATTGGATTTAACTAATTGATCTTGATTTCCATGACGCAAATCAAATTTATAATTTTTTAACAGTGACTCTGGTAAAATTGTGCCAAGATATTCCATATTCATAACAAAGTCCTGATTTAATATAATTTTATTATTAAATCAGGACTTTGTTATTGTCAAATCATTTTACCAAGAAATTTTAATATATGAATCTGCTTCAGCTTCAAAATCTTCTTCAGTAGTTGGTTGCCAATGTACAATCTTAAATCCACGTTCCAATAATGAATTGTATAGGTTGCGATAATTACTTGGTTGATTACCAGTCATACATTGTAACAATCCGTGATAAACATCACCATAATCAAAGAATGTCAAACTGTTTTCTCTGTTTGAATCATCTGAAATTTTTTTAATATCTTCATCAAATAATGTTACTGGTACTTGACTTGGATTTTGTGCAATCCATTTTGCTTCTGTTGCTGTAACTGGTTTTGCACCAAATAAAAATTGATTTAAAATATTCATTTTTTATTCCTGTTTTAATTAATTGAAAATTGGAACAACATATTAAGTACATTATAGAATGATTGGCTAAATTATTTTCACATCCAAGTAATCATAATATATGGATGTTTTTCATTCCAAAAATCTTCTTTAGTAGTTGGCTGCCAGTGTGTAATTTTGAATCCACGTTTAATCAATGATTCATATAGATTTTGATAATTGCTTGGTTTGCCATTCAAACAATCAACCAAACCATGATATTCATCACGATAATCCAATAGTTCCAAGTGATTTGGTTTACTGCTGTCATTGGCAATTTTTACAATTTCTTCATCCAGCAAACGAACTGAAACCTGTTTTGACTTGGATAGCAATAAATGGTGAATGTTTACACATATGTGATTAAACATTTGAAACACATTTAATGACAATGATGTGAAATTGGATTTTGCAGGCATCTTTATTAAATCCTTAATAATATTCTGATTTACATCAGCGTTATAAGATATTATAA
>ENA-OWLM01000951-OWLM01000951.1-metagenome-genome-assembly--contig:-NODE-951-length-10917-cov-3.475603_pt1 | contig 10917 bp, 13 predicted proteins | sample MGYA00245349_ERZ651102 | MGnify/ENA primary metagenome ERZ651102 (study PRJEB26857, sample SAMEA4031759) | metagenome | biome: human; feature: oral; material: saliva | place: Philippines | collected 2014... | reverse complement strand
GGCTTCAATGTTAGTTCCCAGTCACTTCCATCTCTTACGCTATATGTTTTTGAGTGCGCATCATTAAAAGGGAATGAAGCATCATTTCCTTTCCAAGCTTTCAACATATTATAATAACAAAAATCTTTCGTTACATAAGCTGCAAGCGGAGATGGACTAAAAGGCTCATATACATAAAAAGCTGTATAGTTACTATTGCGATACATCATACTATATTGTTTTAACTTTGCAAAGTTACTCATTCATAACGAGAAAGGCGAATAAAACGGCAAGAAAACGCCCCTTGCGGAGCATAAAATGTCGCAAGAGGCGTATTTGATAATTAGGGTATATAAAACAGAGAAAACTCCACATTTCGTCGTTTGACAAGACCTCTGAGGACTTTGCCCTTGTATCGGCAGAAAGAGACAAATTCACGGTAGAAATTCCTGTCTCCCGACTCTATCTTCCGCAGCAATCGGCTTTTGGGATGTTTGCCGTATCCGAGCAGCCTGCCCGTCCCGACGTTGTAGGAAAGGACGGCAAGCAGCAGGGCATCCTTTCCGTAGTCCTTGAACATCATCAGACGCTTCATCAGGTCTGCCCGAAGCAGCGAGTCCGCCTGTCGTTCCGTCATCGCCGCAGTAAAGCGTTCTCCCTTTTGCAACTTATGACCATATCCTACATAGGGTGCGGCTTTGAACCCGTGCAGTCCCTCGAAGTGCTTGATACAGACCACGGCACGCTCAAAAGGAGGCAACGAGAGCAGTGCATTCCTTCTGTCCTGAGCGGAAAGTCGTAAGCAGGAAAGGCAGACAAGGCACAATACGACAAGTTTACTTCCTATCCTCATCTTTCTTCTTCTTTTCCTTTTCCTCGTCCTTTTGGCTGTTGAACTCAAACGAGAGTTTTGCCGTCTGTCCGAAATTATCCTCCACATACACGTCTATCGTCTGCTGATCAGAGGAAGCAGATGTGTAGTATAGTCTGAACTCCTCCGTCGTGAGCGGATAGCGGTCATTGGGCTTGAAGATTGTACCATTATCCATCTTCAATCTTCCTTTGCCGTCGGGTTGGAAATAACGGATGGTATAGCGTGCGTCTTCAAATCGTCCCTGCCGTTTGAGCGTGCAGCGTATCTCCGCCGTCTGCCCCTTGGCGATGTGCTTCTGCACCGGCATTGTCTCTACCGTGAACGGGTACGCCTGCTGAATATCCAACTCGTGATCACAAGCAGATAGACAAAACACGGCAATGGAGAGTACCCCCATTACCCAAATTGTATTCAATATTTTATTCTTCATTTTTCATTATCGTTTTGTTGTTATACATTATTCTCTGCATTCTCGGAAAGCAGAAACTCATTCAAATCTTTGTAGTCGGCATATAGGGCAGAACGGTCAATGACTTTCTCCCCGAAGCAGTCGTGCAATCTCTGAAAAGTCCTTCGTCCTGCATCGTCATTGTCAAGGAAGCATTCTATCCTTTCATATCCCTGCAAGGCTTTCACCGCTTTCTCCACATTGGATACGGAATTAAGCACAAGCCAATCCGAAGCGATGATGCCTAACTGCATAGCCGAGAGGTAATCCATAAAGCCCTCGAATACGGCACATACGTCCGAGCCGTTACGCTTCAATGAAATATCTGTCGGCGGTATGCAGCCCTTGAAAAAGTGGTTGCGCAATTCCAATCCTCCGGCATCGTTGCGAAAGCCGATGGCATAGTACCGTTTGCCATGCACCCGGTATCGAACCTCCTCACAGTTTGGGATGGCAACGTGGGCATTGATGCCTCTTTCTTTCAAGTAGCCCAGCAGTCTGGCATCTTGCAACGGGCGTACCCATATATCCTCGAAGATGGGTTCTTTCTCTTCATTCCTTTGTGGGCGTTCTATAACGGGAAACGGATATGTTCCGCTCTTTGCAATGAAAGCTGCCCGCAGGAGAAAATCACCGCTTCCGATAAACTCTCCCGCCAAGTCGAAGATGTCGCCCCCTTTGCCGATTCCAAAGTCGAACCATACATTTTTATTCGTATCGACCTTGAACGAGGGTGTCCGTTCTGTGCGGTAAGGGGCATTGTACCAAAGTATGTTGCCTTTTTGCTTTTTGGGCTGAATCCCCATTGCGCTCAGGAAGTCCGCAATGGGGATTTCTCTCATCTGTCGCACGTCCATCAGTCCAGCATGATTTTTAGTCCGACACCGTACTGGGCATGGAAACGCTCCGTAGATCCACCCCACAGGCAACGCTCTCTGCCATAGAACAGTAACACCAATCTGTCCGTCAGATAGGTCTCCGCCTGTAAGGTAACGGCACCCCCATAGAGAAAGCTGTCCTTATTGCGTAGCGTAGCACCGTCAAAGAGCAGTTTCTTTCCACCATTGATCGTCTCATAGCCAGCCAAGGCGGAAACGCCTGCGGAGAGGAAGAAGGTCTTGCTTCCGTCTGAAAGCACGCCAAAGAAGAAACCTCCCTCGCCCGTGAACTGCTCCACCGGGATACGGCTATCCCGATAAGGGTGGTATCTGTGGAGATACTCCGCTCCGAAACTCCATTGGTGTCCGCCTTTCGTATAGGTGGCAAGCGAAGCCCCGAACGAATAGCCCGCGTTGTTGCTTGCCGACTTGGCATAAAAGCCGTCCGCCATGCCTGCGGTAAGGCGTATGCCCTTCATCTTGGGCAGACAGCGTTGGGCGTGTGCCTGCCCTGCAAGGAGGGCAAGCGACACGACAAACAGGAAAAACAGAGACTTTCTCATACTACTTCACTTTGAGTTCGTCAATCTCCCTTGCACGCACAAGGTCTTCATTCTCCACAACGAAAGACTGGTGTCTTCCACCGTTCTTCTCGTGCATCTCTACAATGAGCTGCTTGTCATCGGGGATGGTGAACTTTTGCAGGGTGAATACCGTGCGACCGTTCTTCTGTCCCGCCACGCAGGTAACATAGTTGTAGGCACGCAGCGGAAGCAGTACCTGCTCCTGCATAGCGGTCTGCTTGGCGACTTTCTTGTCCACGATTTTGAACGTGATGAAGTCGATGTCGAACGGTACATTGGACTTGTTGCGCAGTTCCGTATGGAAGTACAGCAGTCCGTTGTGCGAATACAACCCTTTGAGCAGGTACTGAATACCGAAGGACTTGCTGCCGATGTGCTTCACCGTCCGCTTGTCCTCCTTGTGAATGGACTTCATGATGAGCCGTACCAGCATCGGACTCTCGCTGCCGAGTTCCTTGAGATAGACCTCCATCGCGTTATTCGGTCGGTTTACGCTCGCACCGTCATGAATGAAGTCCGTCATCTCCACGTTCAAAAGCAGCGGTTCATCAGCATACTTGACATTAAATGTGTAAAACGCACCGTCCTCCGTGATGACGCTCATATTCGTCTCCTCACGGAACTCCTTGACCGTCGCTTTCACACGGATAACGTTCTCCGCTCCGTCCGCCTTTCCCGCAATGAGATTGGGCGAACCCAAATCGACATAGCGGACGGCAGAGGGGAAGATGATGTGCACTGTCTTGTCATAGGTGATTTCCAGACCGTGAGGCGGTATCATCCGCTCAAAGGCAATTTTGCGGGTCAGACCCTCATAGAGGTCTCCCGTTGAGGTTGTTTCCTGTGCGTTCGCACAGACTGCGCCCAGCATCAGGGCGATGGCTAAAACTGTTCTTTTCATTTTTACTGTGGATTAAAGTGGTTGTTATTAAAATGAATGATTACTCTTTGGAGGGAGAGAGAAAGACCCTGTATCCTGCTTTGAGATGTACCTTGACGGTGCGCATTTTCTTGGAGAAATACTGCGAGGTGCCTTGTATCAGTCCCTTCCCCAAATCAGCGGCAAGCTGTGCACCCGCATCAGTGGAGAAGTTCATACTGCTGCCTGCGGAAGTACCCATTCCTGCGACAATCTCCTTGGCGGCACTGCGCTCCATCGAGCCGGGGATGAATATCCCAGCTTGTCCGTCCGTATCGTACACCGCCAACTCCACGGGGATGATGTTCCCGTGATATTCCAGCGAAGAGATGAGTACGTTCAGGCGTTCACCCTGTATCTTCGCCACGCCGACCACCGAGGTGTTCCGAGGGATTTCCTTGCCGGATACCAGCATCGGTTCCAAGAGACGGAAACGTACCGTTTGCCCGTCCGTAACCGTCTGCCAGGTATGTACACAGGCGGAGATGGTATTCTTCTCCGTCAGCGGGGCTGTTCCGATGGCGGTATGGAACATGTAGTTCCTCTCCTTGACATATTCGGAGCGGAAAGTCGAGTCGCTCATCGGCTGTGCCAGAGCCGACACCACTTGTTCGCTCACGGGGGAAACGGGAAAGGCTACCGCCTTCCCGTTTCGGGTAGTTACGACCGCTTTCCTTTCGGAAGCCGTCTCCCCGTCCGATGCCAATGCCATATTGGAAGAGGACTGTCCACCACCCGACGGCATATATTTTGCCGCCAACTGATAGGACTTTTCAAGTAGTGCCATCTGGTCGTTCACGGTTATAGCGGGCGACTGTTGTTCATTACTCATACGACTTTCCAACTCCTTCAAACGGGTACGCATTTCCTCCTTTTCCGGATCTTCTCTCGGCATCTCATAGAAACTGCCGAGCGTGCGGTTGATGTCTTGGTAAGCGGAAGCCGAAGCATGGAATCCCTCCTGCGGAGCAGTAGTGCGAGAGCCGAAACCGTTGTCTCTTTCCGACAAATTCGTCTTCAAGGCCAACTCTTCGGAACTCTGCTCCGGTTGTCCTCCTGTCATCTCCCCGAACATGGAACTCAGACTCTGCATCGCGCGGCTGCGCTCCTGTTCTTTCTCCTCCATCATCTCCTTCTCGTAGACTTTCTTCTTGTCGCCAATCAGTTCGGCTGCTGTCGGGTCGGGCACTTCCGTGTTGAAGCCCTTTGCCTGTTTCTCCCCTTCTTTCTCCGAAGGAGCGAAGATGAGCCACATGGAGCCTGCAAAAAGCAGGAACATCAGGGGGTAAATGACAAACTTCTTTCGCCTTTGTCTCTCTTCCTCCGTCAGCTCAGGCGAGGTGCTCGTATCGGAGGCTGTCTTTCTTTTGAATGGGAACATAATCGTAATACTTTAATAGGTTGATACTGTCGTTGGGATAGAGCCGCCTTACTTCTGGGGCTTCTATATGCTCGATTGCCGGTAACGTTTCCTCTTCAGAGTCTCCGTCTGAGAAGATACGGTACAAACCGTTGAAGAAAACATAGTTGGCAAGTATGGCGAAAAAGAGAAGCTTCGTCAGGACGACATACAGCCTCAGATGAGTGGGGATGCGTCCGCACAGGCGGCGGAGTCTTGCCTCCGCTCCCTCCCGCATCATTCGGAACAGACTTTTCTTTTTCATCGCTTACGGGTACTGATGTCCTTGTTCTCCACAATCTCAAATCCTTCGATATTGAAACCGTTCGGATTGTCATCGCTGCGGCTCGTATTGAGCAGGCGGCATACGGTCACGAGACTGCGCTCGGTCACGTTGGTGGCACGGATAATCATCTGTCGGGCATACGTCCGTACCGCATAGGGATAGCGGTCGAAGTCACAGAGTACGCTGTCCACCTGCACGACCTGATTGATATTTCCCGCCACGATACGGTTGTAGTACCCTTTCTCAGAGAAATCCCGATAGTAATTGTAGGCACTCTTGTCCGCCAAGAGCAGCGCACGGGAGATATTCCCCTCAATGGCACTCTTATCGGGCGAAAGGGTGAAGAACAGCTCGTGGAAGCGGCGCACATGCTCCTTGGCTTCCGCGGGTCTGTTCTGCGACAGATCCTGCGACAGGGCGAGCATCAGCGACTTACCGCCATCCAACACATAGATTTTCTGCCTCTGGGCTTCGGCAAAGGAGTAGGCACTCCATACCGAATACCCCGCAAGGAGAGCACACAGGCAGACGACGACCAAGGTAAAGAGGCGTATCTGCCTGAAACTTGTTTCGATATTCTTTAATGACTTAAATTCCATAGCTTTTCATTCTTGTTTATTATTCGTGGGAATTGCCGCCCTTGTGGAACAGTCGTCCTGCCACATCTTTGGCTTTTTGTCCGGCACTGTGCAATACTTGTTTTCCGTGTCCGCCTGCAAAACCTCCTGCGGCCCCGGCAACAGCACCCGTGATGCCTGCGCCCTTGGTGGTGGCATAATTCACATTCTTTCCGAAGTTTCCTGCCCCTCCGGCTTGTATCACCCAGCCCGCAACCGTCGGAATGGTGAAGTAGCCGATGATACCGATAATCATAAAGACGAGGTACACCCCATTCGAAGCATCTATCGTATAGGTGGGATCATTCTGTAACTGCGTGATGTCGTGTTTGAGCATCAGTTCCTGAATCTTTGCCAGCATCGAACTGAACAAGTCCGCCACAGGTAGCCACAGATAGATGGAGATATACCTCGTGAACCATTGCGTGAGGGTGCTTTGGAAACCGTCCCACACGGAGATGGCAAAGGCTATCGGTCCCAAGATGGAGAGGACAATCAGGAAGAATGTCCGAAGCGTGTCGATGAGCAGGGCGGCAGCGGCGAAAAGCAGTTCCAAGAGCTCCCGCACCATATTGCGGAACCATTTCTTGAGGTTGTACATGCTGCGTTCCACGTACATTCCCGCCATTGTCGCCATATCCGAGGGAGAGATACCGAGTTCATCCAGTTTCTTGTCAAACTCTTCGTTACTCACCAGATAGGCTGTTTCGGGATTCTTCACCATCGCCTCGTATTCCAGCTTGTCCCGCAACTTGCGGTATTCGTCCATGCTGAAAGTCTGCTTTTCGAGCATCTTGTGCGTACCCTGCACGACGGGACTAAGCACACCGTTGATGGTCTCCAGCACCATCGGAAAGAAGAGGATGCAGAGACCGAGAGCGAACGGACGGAGCAAAGGATAGACGTCGATGGGTTCGGCACGGGCAAGCGTCTGCCATACCCTGAGTGCCACATAGAAGAGTGCGCCCAAGCCCGCAATGCCTTTGGCGACACCAATCATGTCACCGCACATCGGCATCATCTCCGTGTAAAGCGAACGGAGCACCTGATGCAGGTTGTCAAATTCCGCTCCCATACCTACCAATACCTTTCGTTGTCCGTTCCATAGAGCGAGAGTACTCGGTCAGTGTCCTGCTGCTTCTTGGCTCTGAGATAGCTCACGGAGATGTTCTTGTTCGTGTAGTAACGCACAAGGTTGCGGTAGTCCCTGATTTCCTTGTAGCAGCGATCTACCACGTCCATACGCTCCTTGTCGGTCATCTTCAGCGTGGTGATGTTCACCACCTGCTTGAGTTCCTTGAGTAGGTTGTTGCTTTCTCCGAGCAGTTTGGTGTAGCCGTTGGCAATGGCGACCAGCTCTTCCGGACGGAAGTTCGGGTCGGAGAGCATCTTCTTGTAGTTCTTCACATAGATATCGGAGATTTCTCCGACCATCAAAATCGTCTCCTTTACCCGTTGGGCGTCCCGCACGAGGTTGTTCACCTTTTTCAGGGCATCGTAGTACTTTTTACTCTCATTGTAGAGCTTCTCGACCTCCTTGAAGTTGTCAAGCGTGTTCTTGACCGTCTTGGAGGTCTGCACGATTTCCTTGGTCGTGTTGATGATGCTCTGTGCAAGGTTGGTGGGGTCTGTGACCACCCACTGGGCATGTGCGCTGCCTGCCAAGAGGCAACCGCACGTGATAAGCATTAAAACTTTCTTTCTCATTTTACTTTGGATTTTAGTGTGATTATTCTTGACTATTCTTTTTCGGCGAGCTGCCTGACGGCAAGCTCCATATTCCCGCCGAGTTGCTCGGCTCGTACGAGCACCCGCATCTTTTCCGTCTCCTCCGTCGTGTAGGTGAGGTATTCGGCTTTCGACACCTCCGTGGCATAGACGGCGGACTGTACGCCGCCCAGTCCGATCCACACCTCCTTGTACGACCGTGTGGCATCGTTGCTCTGGTTGATGGAGAGTATCTGCCCCCGTTCCTTGTCCGTCAGTCCCAAGAGTACCTGAATCTGGTCGAACTTGTTCATGTACTTGCGCTGGTCAAGCAGGATCTTGCAGTCGGAGTTGTTGATGATGGATTCTTTGACCACGGGCGAGGAAATGATGTCATCCACCTCCTGCGTGACCACAACCGCCTCACCGAAGAATTTTCTTACCGTCTTGTAGAGATAGCGAATATAACCTGCCATGTTTGCGGACGCAATCGCCTTCCAAGCCTCCTCGATGAGGATGACCTTCCGTATTCCTTTCAGACGCCGCATCTTGTTGATGAACAGTTCCATAATGATGATGGTCGTGATAGGGAAAAGGATGGGATGATCCTTAATCGCATCAATTTCGAAGACGATAAAGCGTGCATTCAAGAGGTCGAGTTGCTTGTCCGAGTTCAGCAGATAGTCATATTCGCCACCTTTGTAGTACGGCTCCAGCACGTTGAGAAAATTGGCCAAGTCAAAATCCTTTTCCCTGACCTTTTTCTCACGAAGCAATGCCGAATAGTCGGTGGTGAGGTACTCGTAAAAGCTGTTGAACGAGGGTACGATACCATCGTCCGCCTTGATACACTCGATAAAGAGCGACACGGCATTGGAAAGGGCGACCTCCTCCGAACGGGTGGCAGGCTCGTTGTCTTTCTTCCACAGCGTGAGCAGCAGTGTCTTGATGCTCTCCCGCTTTTCCACGTCGAATACCTTATCCGTCGTGTAGAAGGGGTTGAAGCTGATGGGACTCTCGTCCGAGTAGGTAAAGTAGACCCCGTCCTCACCCTGTGTCTTGTGGCGTATCATCTCACACAAGCCCTGATAGCTGTTTCCCGTGTCCACTAAGACAATATGGGTGTTCTGTTCCCAATACTGCCTCAAGAGGTGGTTGGTGAAGAACGATTTTCCTGACCCCGAAGGACCCAAGATGAACTTGTTTCGGTTCGTGATGATGCCTTGCTTCATCGGCAGGTCGGAGATGTCGAGATGAATCGGCTTGCCGCTGCGGTCTGCCATCTTGATGCCGAACGGCGAGAGCGAATCGCGGTAGTTGGTCTCTTCGTTGAAGAGGCAGACCGCCTGTTCGATGAACGTGTAAAAGCTTTCTTCTGCGGGGAAGTCTGCTTCATTACCGGGAATGCCCGCCCAGAAGAGCGTCGGCACGTCCACCGTGTTGTGTCGTGGCTTACACTCCATCAGTGCGAGTTGGCTGCCCACGTCGTTGCGGATACGGCGGAGTTCCTCCTCGTCCTCGCTCCACGCCAAGACGTTGCAATGACAGCGGACGGAGGTAAGCCCGAAGCTGTGCGCCTCGTTCAGGTATTCGTCAATCCATTGCTTGTTGATTTGATTGGAGCGACTATAACGGGAGAGCGAATGCATATTCCGTGCGCTCTTCTCGAAGCGTTGCAGGTTCTCGGCACTATCATCAATAAGCACATACTGGTTGTAGATATGGTTGCACGAGAGCAATAACCCTACGGGAGCAGCAAACGAAAGGCGGCAGTCGCTGCGGTCAGTGGATAAACGCTCATAGCGCATATCCGTGCCTACCAGCCCGGGCAGGTCTTCCGTATCGGAAAGGGTATGCAGGCAGAGCCGCTTATCGCCGATACGCATTTGGTCGGCTTTGAGGTCGATGTCCTCCAAAACCGTCGTGTCGGAGAGGGACAGCGAGAAATACTTCTCTATCAGTCCCGGTTTTTCCTCCGTGCCGACAATCTCTTCATCCCTCAGGCGAGAGAGATGAATAAAACCGCACTCGTTCATAATCCGCTCGAACTGCTCGGTGGCTTCGAGAAACTTGCGGGCGGTATCCTTGTCCCGTACCTCCTTGGGGATGATATGTCCCCGGCAGAGGGTGGAGAAGTTGCTTTGCTGCCGGTTGCGGTTCTTGGTTGTCTTGGTCAGGAACAGGTAGCAGGCGTGATTCAAGAACGGTCGCTCATTGAAGTGCCGCTCGAAACTGCGGGAGAGGAAACTCATATCCTCCTTTTGTAAGTCCGGACGGTAGCCCTCCTTGACGAACCAATCCTGCTTGTGCACGACACTGTAGGTCGGCAACACCTTGATTGCCTTTACCCAAGAAGAATGGATGGCGGCATACTCCGCACTTGTCACTGTATAGAGTTCGGGAAGCTCGACCCGAAAGGCGACCGTAATGTCGGCATCTTTCGAGAGGATGCAGCCCTCTTCGACGGCAAGCAGCGGAAAGCGGTTCTCCAGCGTGGTGGCTTTCAATAGGTTTCTCATTGCTTTTCCTCCTTTCTGTTTTGCAGATTCTTCATCGGTCGGGTTACCGCTCTTTTCCGCTCTCGATGGCGGAAGAGACGGGGGATGCGTCGCCGGTTGATGAGGTAGCGGGGATGGCTGTGCAGCGCGGAACGCTTCATCAGCCCGTGTTCCCCGTACTTTCTGTTTAGGGAGAAAGTCTGCCACACCAGAATGGATGCGGAAGTCCCTCCGAAGCCGATACAGATCCATTGATTGACACCCGCCATATAGAGGATGACAAACAGCACGAAAAGGGCAAGCAGCCCTCCAGCGAAAATGAACAGATACTGGCTTTTGAGTCCCTGAAACTCTACCGAGCGACCGATTCCCTTGTTGATGGGATAGGTCTCCATAGGCTTAGAGGAAGAAACTTCTTAAAATGGTGGCTGCGACAATGAGGAAGATACACGCACCGAACCACGAGGCGGCGGTCTTCGACGTGTCCGGATCTCCGGACGAGAACTTTGAATAGACCTTTACCCCTCCGATAAGTCCCACGACCGCACCTATGGCATAGATGAGCTTGGTGGCAGGGTCAAAATAACTCGTTACCATGTTGGTGGCTTGGTTGATGCCCGACAAGCCGTTGCCTTGGGCAAAGGCAGAGGAAATGGAAAGCAGCAGGACAGCTGCGATAAGAAAATGTCTTTTGGTCATAAATCTTTGTTTTGTGCCAGAAGGATTGG
>ENA-OWLM01000950-OWLM01000950.1-metagenome-genome-assembly--contig:-NODE-950-length-10917-cov-4.581753_pt1 | contig 10917 bp, 10 predicted proteins | sample MGYA00245349_ERZ651102 | MGnify/ENA primary metagenome ERZ651102 (study PRJEB26857, sample SAMEA4031759) | metagenome | biome: human; feature: oral; material: saliva | place: Philippines | collected 2014... | reverse complement strand
TGTGTATCCACGGCGGAAAAAAAGCCAAAATGCGTCCGGGTGATGTATTAGGGGCACTGACCGGAGATATCGGTCTGGATGGGGCGGATATCGGAAAGATTGCGGTTCATCCGTCGCACGTTTACGTGGCGGTTCGCCAGTCGGTGGCGCATAAAGCCTGGAAGCAGCTGCAAAACGGTAAAATTAAAGGCAAAGCCTGCCGCGTTCGTCTGCTGAAGTAACGGAAAAAAGCGTCTCAGAGCTCTGTCTGAGACGCTTCGTTTTATTTCACTTCCAGCACATTCAGACGCAGTTCTTCTAACTGACTGTCATCTTCTTCCGGCTGCCAGCCCGCAGGCTGCATTGGGATCTCTTCCCGGTCAAACGCCAGATCGCCACCGTTAATCACTTCTGATTCGTGGTTTATGCCTTTGAAGTCAAACAACTCAACATCCGCGAGATGGGAAGGGACGACGTTCTGCATCGCGCTGAACATGGTTTCGATCCGACCCGGATAGCGTTTGTCCCAGTCGCGCAGCATGTCACCAATCACCTGACGCTGCAGGTTCGGCTGCGAGCCGCAGAGGTTACATGGAATGATCGGGAAACCTTTAGCCTGAGAAAAACGCTCAATGTCTTTTTCACGGCAGTAGGCGAGGGGGCGGATCACAATGTGCTTACCGTCATCGCTCATCAGCTTAGGCGGCATGCCTTTCATCTTGCCGCCGTAGAACATGTTCAGGAACAGCGTTTGCAGGATATCGTCGCGGTGATGGCCGAGCGCAATTTTAGTCGCGCCCAGCTCCGTCGCGGTACGGTAGAGGATCCCGCGGCGTAAGCGTGAGCACAGCGAGCAGGTCGTTTTCCCTTCCGGGATCTTCTCTTTAACAATCCCGTAGGTGTTTTCTTCGACGATTTTGTACTCAATGCCCAGATTTTCCAGATACTCTGGCAGAATGTGCTCAGGGAATCCTGGCTGTTTCTGATCGAGGTTGACCGCCACCAGGGAAAAATTCACCGGTGCGCTTTGCTGAAGATTACGCAGGATCTCCAGCATGGTGTAGCTGTCTTTACCCCCTGACAGACAAACCATGATGCGGTCGCCTTCTTCAATCATGTTGAAGTCCGCAATGGCTTCGCCCACGTTACGGCGCAAACGCTTTTGCAGCTTGTTCAGGTTGTATTGTTCTTTTTTGTTGATCTCTTGATTTTGTTGCATTTATTACTACCTTCGGAGCCAGCAGGGTCGAAAGACGGGTTAGCGCTGGCAGATAAAAGCCAGCAGGCAAAAGTATGCCGCGTATGTTACGGATTCCGGCGGCGAATACCAGCATGTTTTAGAGCGGTGTTGGATTGATAAAGAGTAGTAGGCTTCCCGGGATGGCAACAGAGAGGGCGAGACCGATTCCTGTGATTATGGGGAAAAAGAGAGTGCTTTATAGTCGAACTTGAACATTAAAAGCACCCTGTATTATCTGGTCAAAACCGCTGATTAAATAATGAACTCTTTAAACTTCTCTTTATTATCGACTAAGTAAGCCGGAAACTCAGGATTTTTAAGATCCTGCTTGACTAATTTTCTGTCTCGACCCCAGATGTCCTCTGCATTCGTAATCACTTTCATGATGTGTTCAGGGTTATTGAATTCTGGCGTATCGTGTTCAGTATGAGAGATCGTAGACATCTTCTTGGAGATGCGTTCAGGCGACATAACCCATGAGAAGTGCCAACCTGCATTTTTTACAATCTTATTTCTATATTTGAATGTCAGTCTTGACAAAAAGTCTTTATAAATTTTAGTGGACTTAACGTTTCTAAAGTCAAACGCGTTTCCGCCAAAACGGTCTCTAAGATTGCGTAACGTTGTCGCGCGCGGAAGTGTGCACAGGCGCGGAGAGCCATCTTTATTAAAGACTTGCAGGTTAAATTGATAGTTGAAGAAATTCATGTGGAAGGTCGTACATAATTTCTTCGGGTTAATTTGCTTAATGGCTTCAGGGGTGAAGATCTCATCGACATCGGAGATGATAATAATATCGTCGTCCTTAGCATCACGAAGTCCGCGCATCGTTGCGTTTCTGGTCGCGGCCTCGTTAGCCCAGGCATCATATTCCCCTTCGACGCCATTTTTCAGCTTAGGAAGTGAATCGTAAACAACGTAAATGATTTTATCTTTAAATTCAGGGAATTTGTCGATATTAAAATTGAGAGGCTTCGGAATTCCAGTAAATGAGTGAGTTGATTCTACAATCACAAACTTATCAATGACTTCGTTTAACGTATTGAGGCGAAGTTCAAGCAGCATATCTTCATCGTAGTATAAAAAACAATCATAAATCATTTTGGAATTCCTTTATCTTTTCGCCAGGTTGGTGCATTTATCCAGCATTTTTCACGTTCTTCTTTCCGTAATGCTACCTTAGAGGGCTACAAAACTAAACAGATGGAGATCGCTCGTCTCTCAGGATATCCGTATTTTACAAAAATAGTTAATAAAATCAATCCCATGGTTACGGAGGACAGTATTGGCCGAGAATGACATAGCGCCAACCTGATACATTCACGTTATCGCGTATAATACGGCATCTGAATACGCTCAATGTTACCGTGGTCACTGCTATGACGCTCAATCGTTTTTGTTATCTGCTCCTGTTTACCGCTGCGACCGGCAGCCTTTTTACCTCGAATCCTCTTGTCATGTGGTTCGTGCTCATCAATGTGCTGACGGTGGTGATATATGGCGCGGATAAAATGGCGGCGCGAAAGGGCATGCGCAGAGTCCCGGAAGCTACATTGCTGGCGTTTGGGGTGACAGGGGGTTGGCCTGGCGCCATCCTGGGTCAACAACTGTTTCGCCATAAAACGCAAAAGCAGCCCTTCAAAACCTACTTTATGCTCAGTGTGGTCGTGAGCATCGCAGCGATGGCGGCGATTTATCACTTCTCTGCGTTATGAGTCGGTTGGCGTAACAAACACTCTTTTTACTGTATTCCTGCTACGCTTTACTGTTGTACAAGGGAGCGATCATGAAGAACAAAGAAGAACAAACAGGATTGGTTGGGCTGGCGATTGGGGCCGCCGTTATTGGACTGGTTTCCGCGCAGAAGCCGATCAACCGCGATAGTATCGTTGAAGAACTGGTTAGACTCGGCAGACAGAAGGGCGATGGCGTTGAAGACGAGGTGTTTGTCAAAGCCGCTGCGCTGGTCAGAAAAGGTGTATAGCGATGTTTTGAGCCCGCAGAAAGCTGCGGGCTCGTAGGATCAGAACTGGTAAACCAGGCCTAATGCAACAACATCGTCAGTGCTGATGCCGTTATTTTTGTAGAAGCTGTCGTCTTCGTCCAGCAGGTTGATTTTATAATCAACATAGGTGGACATGTTTTTGTTGAAATAGTAGGTAGCACCTACGTCAGCATATTTAACCAGGTCCTGATCGCCCTGACCGTTGCCCAGATCTTTACCTTTGGACTGCAGGTAGGAAATTGCCGGACGCAGACCAAAGTCGAACTGATATTGCGCGGTAACTTCAAAGTTCTGAGTTTTATTAGCCACATTAGCGTCGTTATCACCGTATGGCGTCATATTACGGGTTTCGGAATACATTGCCGCCATGTAGATATTGTTGGCATCGTATTTCAGGCCAGCAGTCCATGCATCTGCTTTATCGCCGCCCGCGGTTGTACGTGTCACCTGATCGTTGGTGCGGTCAGACGAGGCGTAAGCCGCGCCTGCACTGATGCCCATGCCGAAATCATAGGTGGTCGAGATACCGAAACCGTCGCCGTTCTCATGGCGCGTATCACGACCGTTGTTGGTCCCTTCCTGATTGTTATTGCCGGATTCGTTTTTGCCCTGATATTGCAGCGCAAAGTTCAGACCCTGCACCAGGCCGTAAAAGTCGGTATTACGGTAGGTTGCCACGCCGTTTGCACGGCCGGTCATAAAGTTATCAGCGTAAGTGTATGAGTCGCCGCCGAATTCTGGCAGCATATCTGTCCAGCCTTCCACGTCGTACAGCACACCGTAGTTACGGCCATAATCGAATGAACCGTAATCACCCACTTTCACACCCGCGAAGGCCAGACGCGTCCAGGACTGGTTATCAGACCCTTCGGTGTTGTTAGCCTGTACGTTGTATTCCCACTGCGCGTAGCCGGTCATCAGGTTGTTGATTTGGGTTTCGCCTTTGAAGCCCAGACGCATATAGGTTTGATCGCCATCTTTTGACGCATCGTCAGAGAAGTAGTGGAGACCATCTACTTTTCCATACAGGTCTAATTTGTTGCCGTCTTTATTATAAATTTCTGCTGCATGTGCTGCGCCTGCCATTAACACCGCAGGAATCATGAGGGCCAGTACTTTTCTTTGCATAGTGATATTCCTTTGCAATCATTTTTATTTAATTACCAGATGAACTTTCCACACTGGAAAGATGTCTCATGCTAAATCACTCCTAAAGAGGAGTCGTAATTATATTTGTTACGTTTTAAGTAAATTCTCAACTAAATAATACTGTTGAAACCTTAATAGATTTCATGAATGTATTAACCGAAAGCATACAAAACAAAAATTATTAATTGCGTGGGGAAAAGGTAAGATCGCCGTCGTTATATGCCTTTAAGATTTCTTCATCCATAATTGATGTGAATATTATTTAGTTATCTAAATAGTTTTCTGTGATTATCTGGATTAGCCCGGTGCGAATACATCGGGCTTTTTTTATGACAAAAAAATGCCCGGACGAGCCGGGCAGGTAGACTTATTCGCTGGTCGATTTATCTGCTTTTCCGGCCATCTGGGCCAGGAAGTCATAGCGATTTTGCAGATCCGCGGCGGCATCTTTCCAGAGCTGTTCTGCCACTTCAGGCTGTTGCGCGTTGAGGCGGCGGAAGCGCTGCTCCTGCATTAGCGTCTCGGCAAGAGCATCAGAAGGCGGACGTGAATCCAGCGCCAGCGGCAGTTTGCCTTCATCCGCACGGCGTGGATCGAACCGGTACAGCGGCCAGAAGCCGGTTGCTGTGAGCTGGCGCATCTGATCGTGGCTGAGTGCCAGATCATAGCCGTGCTCCTCGCAAGGGCTGTAGGCTATGATCAGCGATGGGCCAGGGTAGGCTTCCGCTTCCTGAATCGCTTTCACGGTCTGATTAAGCTGCGCACCGAGTGAAATCTGCGCGACATAAACGTGGCCGTACATCATCATGCTGACCCCGAGATCTTTACGCGCTTTGCGTTTACCGTGCTCACCAAATTTAGTGACGGCGCCTAACGGTGTCGCTTTTGACGCCTGGCCGCCCGTGTTTGAATAACACTGCGTATCCAGTACCAGAATATTAACGTTTTCGGTCAGGCTCAGAACATGGTCAAGCCCGCCAAAGCCAATATCGTAGGCCCAGCCGTCGCCGCCGATCAACCAGATAGATTTCTCAACCAGCGCATCGGCATCCGTCAACAATTGTTCCGCACCCTCAACGCCCTGCAGCGCGTTACGCAGTTCAGCGACCTGCTCGCGGCGCACGTCTGGCGTGGCTTCCGAGTGAAGTGCCTCATTCAGTTCCGCCGGGATGTTATCGGCAAACTGCTCCAGCAGACGCATCACGCGCGCGCGGTGCTGGTCGACGGTCAGACGGAAGCCAAGGCCAAACTCGGCGTTATCTTCAAACAGCGAGTTCGCCCATGCCGGGCCGCGACCGTTAGCGTCGGTGGTGTACGGTGTGGAAGGGAGGTTACCACCGTAAATAGACGAGCAGCCGGTGGCGTTAGCGATCAGCATCCGGTCGCCGTAAAGCTGCGTAAGCAGTTTGATATACGGTGTTTCTCCGCAGCCAGAGCAGGCTCCCGAGTATTCGAACAGCGGGGTAATCAGCTGCGAGGTGCGAATATCTATACGTTCCAGCTTGCTGCGATCGATTTCCGGCAGGTTCAGGAAGAAGTCGTAATTCACTTTCTCCTCTTCAACGTGTTCCAGACGCGACATCATATTGATGGCTTTGATGTCCGGGTTTTGACGATCTTTCGCCGGGCACACTTCGACGCACAGGTTACAGCCGGTACAGTCTTCAGGGGCGACCTGCAGAACGTATTTCTGTCCGCGCATGTCGCGGGATTTCACATCCAGCGAGTGCAGGCTGGCCGGCGCGGTTTCCATCTCTTCAGGTGAAACCACTTTGGCCCGGATGGCCGAGTGCGGGCAGGCCGCCACGCAGTGGTTGCACTGCGTGCACAGCTCTTCTTTCCAGATCGGGATCGCTTCGGCGATGTTCCGTTTTTCCCAACGGGTGGTGCCCATGGGCCAGGTGCCGTCCGGGGGCAGCGCCGAGACGGGCAGGGCATCGCCCAGACCGGCCAGCATCGCCGCTGTTACGGTTTTCACGAAATCCGGCGCCGCGTCGGACACCACCGGAGGACGGTTCGGGCTGGCTGCGTTCACCTGCTGCAGCGGTACCTCAAACAGCGATTCGCGGGCCAGCGCCAGCGCCTGCCAGTTGCGCTCAACGAGCTCCTGACCTTTGCTGCTGTAGCTTTTGGCAATTGCACCCTGCAGCTCCATCAGCGCACTGTCGCCCGGCAGAATGTTGGTCAGGTGGAAGAAGGCCATCTGCATCACGGTGTTGATACGCGCCGCCAGACCACATTCACGGGCAATTTTGGCGGCGTTAATCACAAAGAGGCGGGCTTTTTTCTGATTCAGCACTGACTGCACTTCCTGCGGCAGCCGCGCCCAGACTTCATCAACGCTGTACGGGGTGTTAATCAGGAAAATACCGCCAGGTTTCAGGCGCTCCGCCATCTGGTATTTGTCGATAAACTGCAGCTGGTGGCAGCCGACAAAATCTGCCTGAGAAATAAGGTAAGCCGAGCGAATAGGGTGTTCGCTGACGCGCAGGTGGGAAACGGTCAGCCCGCCCGCTTTTTTGGAGTCATAGACGAAATAGCCCTGGGCATACCACGGCGTCGAATTGCCGATGATTTTGATGTTGTTTTTGGTTGCTGAGACGCTACCGTCGCTGCCCAGACCATAGAACAGCGCCTCGAGTTTGGCGGTCGAGGGCAGGGTGTTTTCCGGCAACGACAGGGACAGGTTAGTCACATCATCATAAATGCCGACCGTAAAGCGCGGTTTTGGCTTCGCTGCATTCAGCTCGTTAAAGACCGCCAGCACGCAGTCCGGGCCAAACTCTTTGGATGACAAGCCATAGCGCCCGCCAATAACGCGCGGCAGCATTTCGCGTTCGCCGCTGTTAAAGGCTTCCGCCAGGGCCGTCATCACGTCCAGATAGAGTGGTTCCGCGTGCGCACCTGGTTCTTTGGTACGATCAAGAACGGCAACGAATCGCGCGCTTTCCGGAAGCGCTGACAGCAAATGTTTTGCTGAGAACGGACGATAAAGCCGCACTTTCAGCACGCCGACCTTTTCGCCGCGCGTCAGCAGTTCATCCACCACTTCTTCACAGGTGCCGATGGCTGAGCCCATCAGTACAATTACGCGCTCCGCCTGCGGATGGCCATAATATTCGAACGGTTTGTACTCCCGTCCGGTGGCGGTGGCGAACGCATTCATCGCCTGTTCAACATGGTGATAAACCGCGTCGTACCACGGGTTGGTCGCTTCGCGGGACTGGAAATAGGTATCCGGGTTTGCAGAAGTTCCGCGAATCACAGGATGTTCCGGATTGAGGGCGCGAGCACGGTGCGCATCGATTTCCGCCTGTGGCAGAAGATTGAGAATCGTATCGTCAGCCAGCGGAACGATTTTGTTGATTTCGTGAGAAGTGCGGAACCCATCAAAGAAATGAATAAACGGCACGCGGCTTTTCAGCGTCGCGATATGCGAAATCAGCGCGAAGTCCTGTGCCTCCTGGACGCTGCTGGCACACAGCATGGCGCAGCCCGTCTGACGGACCGCCATCACGTCTGAGTGATCGCCAAAGATGGAGAGGGCGTGAGTCGCGACCGTACGGGCAGCGACATGCAGCACAAACGGCGTCAACTGACCGGCTAATTTGTATAACGTCGGGATCATCAGCAGCAATCCCTGAGAGGAAGTAAACGACGTGGACAAGGCGCCAGTCTGAAGCGCACCGTGCACCGCGGCAATCGCGCCCGCTTCAGACTGCATTTCAACCACGCGTGGGACATCCCCCCAGACGTTTTTTACCCCGTTTCCGGCCCAGGCATCCGCCTGTTCAGCCATCGTGGAACTTGGCGTAATCGGGTAGATGGCGATAACTTCGCTGGTACGGAACGCAACTGACGCGACTGCACCATTACCGTCAATAGTTTGCATAAGACGACACCCTTACATTGCGCAAAAAGAGGGGCCTGTATAACGGCAACAAGCCCTGATAATTATTCTTTTATTTTAGCAAAGCTCAGGTTTTGCGATTTTCGCTTTTGTGTCCTCGATATTCCCGGCATCAATGAGTAGATCAAACTTTTGCCGGAAAAATTGCGAGAAATTGTTTCCGGAGCGCATAAATATGCACATCCACTCTCGACGATGCGGCGCAGCGTGCCTATTATGCATAGGTTTGTCATTATTTATGGGGGAGAGAACATGCGTTCAGCGTTTTGGGTAGGGTGTGCCGCATTATTATTGTCGGCATGTAGTAGCGAACCTGTTCAGCAGGCAACGGCGGCGCACGTCACGCCGGGTATGAGAGCTGCGATGTCAAGCTCCGGCCAGGCCAACTGCGCGATGATTGGCGGTTCGTTATCGGTTGCTCGCCAGCTTGACGGTTCTGCGATTGGTATGTGCGCGTTGCCAAATGGCAAGCGCTGCAGTGAACAGTCGCTTGCCGTGGGATCTTGCGGTAACTACTGATTACTCAACGCGCTTAAACATCAGCGTCTTATCGGCTGTCGCCAGCGTTAACTGGTCTTCTGTCAGGTCGACCTGTGCGCCCTTGCGCAGCATGTCGCCGATGGCCTGATCCAGTTCGTTAAGCTGTGGGTCAGTGCACAGTTTACGGGTCATCGCCAGCGTTTTGACGGTCAGCGCGCCTTCGGACAATTTCCCCTGTCCGTTATAGCTGTTACACATCACGCCTGAGACAGTGATGTTTTTAATCAGGCTGATATCTGACAGCGCGCTAAAGCTTATTTCAGGCTGCGTTGCCGTTTTGGTGATGGTTTTACCATCGACGTTTTCCAGCACAAAACGGTGGTTTTGAAGCTGCTCCGGCTGAACGGACGCTTTACCCGGGTTAACGCAGCCCGCCAGGGCCAGGCTCAGAAAAGTTACTGCAATGAGCTTTTTCATTTTTCTTCTCTAAATATCAATGCTGTGAATCTATTCCAAGTGTAACCATACGCCCGCGCGAGTTAATGGGGTTTATCTGAAAGTGCGAGAAGAGACCGGGCAGCAGCGCGGTGCCCGGCACAAGGTGTTAGTGAGATTTGAATCCCGCCGCCGCCATCAGCATGCGGAAGAACATACTTACGGCGGCCAGCGCCAGGACGCTACCGCCCCAGATGATGGCCAGCCACATCAGACGTTTCCAGACAGGTTGTTGCATCAGTGATAACCCTCCCCATGCTGTACTTTTCCGCGAAATACGTAATAACTCCAGAAGGTGTAGACCAGAATGATGGGAATGATCAACAGTGCGCCCACTAACATAAAGCCCTGGCTCTGCGGTGGCGCAGCGGCCTGCCATAGGGTGATAGACGGCGGGATGATGTGCGGCCAGATGCTGATCCCAAGACCGCTGAATCCGAGGAAAATCAACCCCAGCGTCAGCACAAACGGCAGGTTATGGCTATCGAGATCATTCAGGCTTCGCCACTGCCACAGGCTCAGGATTGCCACCAGCGCCGGGACGGGCAGCAGATAAAACAGATTCGGCAGCGTAAACCAGCGCGCGGCGATAGCCGGTTGCGCCAAAGGCGTCCAGATACTGATTGCTGCAATGAATGCCAGAAGGACGATTAACAACGTTTTTGAGACCTCACGCATCCGCTGTTGCAGGGCATTTTCGCTTTTCATCACCAGCCATGTAGAGCCTAACAGGGCATAGGCTATGACCAGACCTGCGCCACAGAAAAGGTTAAAGGCAGTGAACCAGTCAAAGGGGCCGCCGCTGTATGCGCGTCCGGTAACGGAGAAACCGTTAATCACAGCACCGACGGTCACGCCCTGGGTGAACGTCGCCAGTATCGAGCCGCCGATAAAGGCTTTATCCCAGAACGGTCGGTGTGCCGGTGTGGCTTTGAAGCGAAACTCAAACGCCACGCCCCGGAAAATAAGTCCGATCAGCATTAATGTCAGCGGAATGGTCAGCGCGTCGATGATGACCGCGTAAGCCAGCGGGAAGGCACCAAACAGGGCCGCGCCGCCAAGCACCAGCCAGGTTTCGTTTCCATCCCACACCGGCGCAACGCTGTTGACCATCACATCACGATCGTCGCCATCCTGCGTCGCGGGGAACAGGATGCCAATTCCCAGATCAAATCCATCCATCACGATGTACATCAGCGTGGCGAATACGATGATCACAAACCAGATCAGGGAGAGATCGATTCCCATTATGGTTTCTCCTTACGTTCAGTGGTAACGGCAGATAGGGGGCGAGCAGGGCGACCATCAGCTTCAGTGGCAAACGACTCATGAGGCTGAGGGCCTTTTTTGATCAGGCGTACCATATAGCTGTAACCCACGCCAAACACCGAGGTATAAACCACGAAGAAGGCCAGCAGGCTGACGCTCATGTGCAGATCGCCGTGCGCGGAAACCGCATCTTTCGTGCGCTGCAGTCCGTAGACCACCCACGGCTGGCGGCCCACTTCCGTAGTAACCCATCCGGCAAGGATGGCAATCAATCCGGATGGTCCCATCAGCAGGGCAAACCACAGGAAGGGACGAGAGGTATACAGCCGTTTTTTGTAGCGCAGCCAGACCGCCGCAACGCCCAGCAGCAACATCAACATGCCCAGGCCT
>ENA-OWLM01000947-OWLM01000947.1-metagenome-genome-assembly--contig:-NODE-947-length-10935-cov-2.894026_pt1 | contig 10935 bp, 12 predicted proteins | sample MGYA00245349_ERZ651102 | MGnify/ENA primary metagenome ERZ651102 (study PRJEB26857, sample SAMEA4031759) | metagenome | biome: human; feature: oral; material: saliva | place: Philippines | collected 2014... | reverse complement strand
ATGCGATAAGCCCATTCAATTGAGGCGGATAGGTAACCCACAACAGCATCGAACCACACGTAGAGTTTCTTGGCATTGTTGTCCTGCCAGCCCTCAATGGGGATGGGCACACCCCAGTCAATGTCGCGGGTCATGGCGCGCGGACGAATGTCCTCAAGAAGGTTCAGCGAGAACTTCAGAACGTTGGGGCGCCAATCTTGCCGCTCTTTCAACCAGGCGGACAGGGCGTCGGCCAGCGCCGCCAGCACCAGTTGCATGCCCAGCGACTGGAAGCCCGAATGGCCGTAGGCCAGCACGGGCATCTGCAGCTCGTCGGCCAGATAGCGGTAAGGCACGAAGCGCAGGTCGTTGCTGGTCAGTTCCGACGACCCCAGGATGACCAGCCGGTCTCCGGTGCGCAGCGCCTGGCTGAGGCGCGACAGGTTGCGCGTCTGCTCGTCCAGCGTATTGCCCAGGTTGGGAATGTAGAGGCCCGGCGCGGCGGCGGGCACCGGCTCGGTTTTCAGCGCGAGCGCGTGCAGGGCTCCCCAGCCGGCCGCTACGGCCGCGGACAGGGTCAGCGCCGCGGCCAGGGCGTGCTGCCGGAGAGTGCGTTTGAACATGGGAATCCGAAAAAGCGCGGCGGCCTGGGCAAAGGCCGCGATTGTTAGCGGATGTTATCCAGCGTCCATGACAGGGACAAGCGCTGTAAACCCTGGTAGGCGCGCCGATTCGCCTTTTTGCCACACCCGGGAGGCCGGGCGTGCCGACAGGGCCGGCCGGCCTCCGGGCGGAGAATGCGATAGCATCGTTGTCGCGCGCCGCTTCTGGATTTCCAGGATTGACCGCAACCCGCGCCGCTGTCCGCGGCGTCCCACCGCTGAATCGCCCTACGCCGCCCATGACCGAGCCTACCCGTATCGTCCGCAGCCACCCCGATGAACTGATCGTGGGGCTGGTGTCCGTTTCCGACCGCGCCTCCACCGTCGCCTACCAGGACCAGGGGCTGCCCGCACTACGAGAATGGCTGGGCGGCGCGCTGGCTTCACCCTGGCAGGCGGTGGACCGGCTGATTCCTGACGAGGCCGGCGGCATCTCCGACACCCTGATTGAACTGGTCGACGTGTGCGGCTGCGATCTGGTCCTGACCACCGGAGGCACGGGGCCCGCGCGGCGCGATGTCACCCCCGAGGCGACGCTGGCCGTCGGCACCAAGGAAATGCCGGGCTTCGGCGAGCAGATGCGCCAGATCAGCCTGCGTTTCGTGCCCACGGCCATCCTGTCGCGTCAGGTGGCGGTCATCCGCGAAACCGACGGCCATGCCGCCCTGATCGTGAACCTTCCCGGCCAGCCCAAGTCCATACGCGAGACCCTGGAGGGCCTGAAGGCCGAAGACGGCGCCGTCCTTGTGCCGGGCATCTTCGCCGCCATTCCCTATTGCATCGACCTGATCGGCGGCCCGTACGCCGAAACCCGCGCGGAGGTCATCGCGGCCTTCCGTCCCAAGTCCGCCCGGCGGGCGCCGCAAGCCTGAGCCCAGCGGCCGCGCCCACGGGCCCGCCGGGGCCGTGCGTTATAGTTGGCCGCCCCGATCCATCCCCTAGCCCGAGTAGAGTCCAATAGTCATGAAGGTTCGCATCGTCCTGTCCCTCGCCGTCCTGGCCGCCCTGTCCGCCTGCGCCAACGTCAAAGATGTGCGCGATCGTGATCCCGTCTTCTATGGCTCCACCCAGCGCACGGCCGAGGACTACACGCAGTGCGTGGCCGACGCCTGGAAGGCCCAGGGCGTCAATTTCAAGCAGACTGCGGTGCGCAATGGCTTTGAACTGGTCCAGGAAGACAGCCTGGGCGTCGAGGCCGTGCTGTCGACCATCCACTGGAAGGGCAAGACAGAGGTGCGCCTGTCCACGCGCATCGCCCGACGCGACCAGAGCATGATCGAACCCGCCAACCTGTGCCTGTAAGCGCCATGATCGAACGCCGCGACATCCTGCGGGCTGGCCTGGCCGCAGCCGCCGTCTGCCTGGGCTGGCCGGCGCGCGCGCAGCAGGAAGGCTATATCAGCCGCAAGCTTGACGCCCGGGTGCCGGGCGGCGTGGCGGTGCTGGCGCTGGGCGACGGCGATCGCGCGCCCGAAGTCAGCTACCTGAACCGCCGCGTGCTGGTCGTGCGCGAAGAGGGCAGGCAGTGGATCGCGGTGGTCGGCATCCCGCTCAGCGTGAAGCCCGGCCAGCAACAGATCGACGTCAAGGACGCGAAGGGCCCGCGCAAGGTCGCGTTCACGGTCGGCTCCAAGAAGTACGTGGCGCAGCACATTACGTTGAAAAACCCGCGCCAGGTCGATCCCAATCCGGACGACATGAAGCGCATCGAACGCGAGATGGCCGAGCAGAGCGCGGCCAACCGCGGCTACCGGGCGGGCGTCACGCCCAGCAATCTGCTGCTGGACCGGCCGGTCAATGGCGGCCGCCTGTCCAGCCCGTTCGGCCTGCGCCGCTTCTTCAACGGCCAAGAGCGCAACCCCCATTCGGGGCTGGACTTCGCCGTGCCGGCGGGGACGCCCATCAAGGCGCCGGCTGCCGGCGTGGTCGTGCTGGTGGGAGATTACTTCTTCAATGGCAAGACGGTGTTCCTGGACCATGGCCAGGGCTTCGTCAGCATGTTCTGCCACATGTCCGCCATCGACGTGAAAGTCGGCGACGAGGTGCCGCGCGGCGGCGTGGTGGGCAAGGTGGGGGCAACGGGGCGGGCGACCGGCCCGCATCTGCACTGGAACGTCAGCCTGAACGACGCGCGCGTCGATCCGGCCATCTTCATCGGGGCGTTCAAGCCCTGATATGCGGCAGGCGCTTCAGGCCTGCGCGGCCTGCAGCGCGATCCGGTTCAGCACGAACTGGTGCATGCGTTCGGCATACTCCATCTGTTGCCGGACGTGCAGATGCCCGGCTTCCTGGTCGTCCAGGCAGTTGTCGTACTTGGTCTTGGCTTCGGCGTAGGTCAGGCCGGTGTTGCGCAGGCTGTTGATGAAGGCCTCGCGCGACTGGCGCAGCAGGCGCAGTCCATCCTCGCCCCTCACGAATCGTTTTCGCGCCAGGGCAAGCTGGTCTGCGGCGGCTTGCAATTCTTCTTTCAGATCCATCGTGCTTCGTGCGTATCCGGCCCGGCGTCGCGCCAGGCGGGGACCGCCATTCTTTCATGAACGGGCGTTCCACGCATTACGGCAGTTCGCGACACCGGCTTAAGATTCGCGGGCTGCAGGGCTGGGGAGCCGGCGCCGGGCCGGCAGCCCGGCTTAACGGCGGTATTGCTGCGGACGCTGCGGCGCGGGGGCGCGCTCGTCCTTGTGGCGGAAGTTGATCCGGCCCTTGGTCAGGTCGTACGGAGACATTTCCAGGGTCACGCGATCGCCCGCCAGGATGCGGATGCGGTGCTTGCGGATGCGGCCGGAGGCGTAGGCGCCGACTTCGATGCCGTTGTCCAGCTTAACGCGGTAGCGGCTATCGGGCAGCACTTCGTCAACGATGCCATCCAGTTCGATGAGTTCTTCTTTAGCCATTCTCTACTCCTTGATCAATACGCGCAGCCATGCCGGCGGCATGGCGCGCCGCTCAAGGCGGCACGCGCGTTGGACACAGATAACCAGGTCCAGCGGTTTGAACGTAAAAACGTCCGGGCAAGCGCGGGTATGGGCCACGGCATCCAGCGGATGTCTGAAATGGCGGATACTCGCGCCCCGAGGGTAAGTGCGCGCGGGGCGCGCCTTGGTCGCGGCAGCGGCGTTTTGCGCACGTTGCCGGAAGAAGCGGGTTGGAGCGTCTGCTGCAATGCCTTGCGCCGCGAGGGTTGCGGCGGCGCGATTGGCAGTGGTGGGGTTCGCCCAAGAAAAACCGGATGCAGTTGGCGTAGCTGGCGCGCTTCCATTAGCGCCGTCCCGCTGGCGCTACAGGTTGGCACGCAGAGTGACCGAAGCCCGGTTTTTGCGGAAAAATCACGGGCTTATGTTACTGCAAAGCGGGCCGATTAGCCAGTTTTTATGCCCGGCCATCCCGTGATAGTTGCGCTTGAACGACTTTAGGAGCGGGGGATGCGCGCCTGGTATTCGGCTTCCCGGGCCGCAATGGCCGACCAGAACGGGCCAGGTTCGCGCCCGGCCAGCCTGGCGGCCAGCACGTTCAGGTGGGTGTGCCAGCCGCCGGCTACGTCGATCATGTCGGCACGGCTGGCGAGCTTGCGGTGCGTGAGCACGAGCAGAGTCCCTTCATCAAGCGGGGACAGTTCAAACGCGACCTCAGACGGCGAACCCGCCGAGCCGCCCCAGGTGTAGGCCAGCAAATGCGGCGGCTCGCAGCGGGTGATCAGGCCCTGGGTCGTGACGCCGTCTTCGTAGGGCTTGTAGGCCTCGGGCGTGGGTTCCCGCACGGACGACAGGTCCGCGTGCAGGAATCTTAGCGTGACCCCGCCGCCTTCGACCAATTCCATGTCGCCCGACGCCAGCCACCGGCCCCGCTTTTCGGATTCGGTCAGCCAGGCCCAGACCTGCGGGACGCTGGCGGGCAGCTCGCGCGTGAAGCGCAGGGTGGCGGGGTCCAGTACGACGCCGTGGTCGTTCATATCAATCTCCTGTGGGAGGCGCGAGCCGGGCCTGCCCTCATCGTCCGTGCGAAAAGGTCAGGTGGGATATCTGCGCCTGGTGGTCGGGGGGCTCGTCGATGGGGCCTGGATGTTGCGGCAGGTTGTCCGTGATGTCGAACCACGGCGCCTTGCTGGAAACGTGGCAGTGCGCCTCGGGCTTGACGCCCGGATCGTCGTCCAGGGCGCCCAGCGGCAGGCCGTAGACATCGGGCGTCTGATCGAAGCGGCTGAGCAGCGGCGTGCCGCAGGCCTCGCAAAAACCGCGGTAGCTGCCGGGCGACGAGGAATACCAGGTGACGTGGTTTTCTCCCTGGGTCCAGGCGAAGTCCTTGGCCTGGACGGTGGCGCGGCTGCGGAAGGCGGCGCCGTGCGACTTGCGGCACATGACGCAGTGGCAGTTGAGGGCGTTGGTGAGCGGACCGTTGATCTCGTACGCAACCCGGCCGCACAGGCAGGAACCTTTGATCATGATGAGCGCCAAGCGAGTGGGGAACAACTTCAATATACCTGCGCCGCAGCGCGTGCGAACCGGGTTTTGTGACAGACGTCTTTCAGTTCGTTCCGGCGTCCCCAATTTACGCCAAATGTTTTGATTTTCAGGTCATCTTGCTGTCATGCCGCGTAAACAGAATGCGCCCATGAACACATCCAAGGGGATCTGGCGATGACGAACGCCATCGAAGTTCAAGGACTCAGCAAGTCATTCCAGGCCGGCGCGCGGGCGCTGGACGGCGTCAACCTGCAGGTGGCCGATGGCGAGATGGTCGCGCTGCTGGGCGCTTCGGGTTCCGGCAAGTCGACCCTGCTGCGCCACCTGGCCGGTTTCGTGGCCGGCGACGCGGGCAGCGGCAGCGTCACGGTCAATGGCCGGCTAATCCAGCGCAATGGCCGCCTGAGCCGCGACGTGCGGGGCGCGCGGGCCGGCATCGGCTTCGTGTTCCAGCAGTTCAATCTGGTGGGCCGCCTGCCCGTCATTACCAATGTCCTGACCGGCATGCTGCCGCGGGTGCCCCTGTGGCGCAGCCTGACCCGCTGGTTCCTGCGCGACGAAGTGCGCCAGGGCCTGGACGCTCTTGCCCAGGTTGGTATAGACGACTATGCATTTCAGCGCGCCTCCACCCTGTCGGGCGGCCAGCAGCAGCGCGCCGCGATTGCCCGCACCCTGGTGCAGAACGCGCGCGTCATCCTGGCCGACGAGCCGATCGCCTCGCTCGACCCCGAGTCCTCGCGCCGCGTGATGGACACGCTGGCGCACATTAACCGCAGCCGCAAGGTGGCGGTCGTGGTGTCGCTGCACCAGGTGGACGTGGCGCTGCGCTACTGCCCGCGCGTGGTCGCGCTGCGGCAGGGCAAGGTGGTCTACGACGGCCCGTCCGCGGACCTGACGCCCGCGATGCTGAGCAGCCTGTACGGATCCGAGCTGAACGAACTGCTTCCCGAATACGCGCCGCAGGCGCCGGCCATGCCGGCTGCGGCGCGACTTTCCCGACTGGCGCAAGCCGCCTGAAACCCTGGCCCCCACCTTTCCCGGAGCCCTCCATGCTACGCAGAACTTTCTTCACCCTGATCGCCACGGCGGCGCTGGCCACGCAGGCCTACGCGCAGGACGCCAAGACGCTGAACTTCGGCATCATCTCGACGGAGTCGTCGACCAACCTGAAGTCGGTCTGGCAGCCCGTCATCGACGACCTGAGCCGCGCCATCGGCGTGCCGGTCAAGCCGTTCTTCGCCTCGGACTACGCGGGCATCATCGAGGGCATGCGCTTCAACAAGGTGCAGATGGGCTGGTTCGGCAACAAGTCGGCCATCGAGGCCGTCGACCGCGCCAAGGGCGAGGTGTTCGCGTCGGTTATCGACAAGGACGGCAACCCGGGCTATTGGTCGCTGCTCATCGTCAACAAGGACAGCGACCTGAAGACGCTGGACGACGTCCTGAAGAATGGCGCCAAGCTGAGCTACGGCGCGGGTGATCCGAACTCCACGTCCGGCACCGCGGTGCCCGGGTACTACCTGTGGGCCGCCAACAAGATCGAGCCCAAGACCTTCTTCAAGACGGTGCGCGCCAGCAATCACGAAGCCAACCTGCTGTCGGTCATCAACAAGCAGGTGGACGTGGCCGTCAACAACACCGAGGCCCTGGAGCGCTATCGCCTGAACACCGGCAAGGACGCCAACGACAGCGTGCGCGTGCTGTGGAAGTCGCCGCTGATTCCCGCCGATCCGCTGGTGGTGCGCAGCGACCTGCCGGCCGACCTGAAGACCAAGATCCGCGACTTCTTCATCAATTACGGCAAGGGCAAGGACGCCGAGCGCGAACTGGCCAATCTGAAGGCGCTGACCTACAAGGGCTTCCGCGCGTCGGACAACCAGCAGCTCGTGCCCATCCGCCAGATCGAACTGGCTCGCGAAAAGGCCAAGGTTGAGGCTGACGCAACGCTGGGTCAGGCTGAAAAGCAGAAGCAGCTGGCCGAACTGGATGGCAAGCTGGCCAGCCTGGGCCAGCCGGCCGCGGCCAAGCAATAAGCACCATCCTGAGCCGGCGCGCCCGCGGGCGCGCCGGCGTCCTTTCCACGCATACCCCAAGCGGACTCCCACCCCCAATGAACCTGGCCACGCATTCTTCCCGCCTGCCCGCCGCGCCGCGCTCGTCGCTGCCGGTCCTTCTAGTCTGGGCCGTCGTGCTGGCGCTACTTGTCATGTCGTGGCGGGGCGCCGACATGCGTCCGCTGGACCTGCTGCGCGACTCCGGCAACATGGCGCAGTTTGCCGCCGATTTCTTCCCGCCGAATTTCCGCGACTGGCGCATGTATCTGGACGAGATGATCGTCACGGTGCAGATCGCCGTATGGGGCACCTTCCTGGCCATCGTGGTGGCCGTGCCGCTGGGCCTGATGTGTTCGTCGAACATGGTGCCCGCCTGGGTCTATCAGCCGATGCGGCGTCTGATGGACGCGTGCCGCGCCATCAATGAAATGGTCTTTGCGATGCTGTTCATCGTCGCGGTGGGACTGGGGCCGTTCGCAGGCGTGCTGGCCCTGTGGGTCCATACGACGGGCGTCCTGGCCAAGCTGTTCTCGGAAGCGGTCGAAGCCATCGACCCGCGGCCCGTGGAGGGCGTGCGCGCCACCGGCGCGAATGCGCTCGAGGAAATCGTCTACGGCGTGATTCCGCAGGTGCTGCCGCTGTGGATTTCGTATTCGCTGTACCGCTTTGAATCGAATGTGCGGTCGGCGTCGGTGGTGGGCATCGTGGGCGCCGGCGGCATCGGCACCGTGCTGTGGGAAATCATCCGCAGCTTCCGTTATGCCGAGACCTGCGCGGTCATGATCATCATTGTGGCGTTCGTGGTGGTGATCGACATGGCGTCGGCGCGGATCCGCAGTGCGCTGATCTAAGGGCGCGGGGCCCGCGCGGGCCCCGGCGCCTTTTCCCTCATGGTTCCAGGCGCAGCGCCTGGAACGCCGGCAGGGCCAGCAGGCCCGCCAGGCGCGCGGCGTGGACGTCGGCGTCCGACAGCGCCGGGCGCGGCATCAGGAAATTGACGGTGCCCAGGCAGGCGCCGCCGTACACCACCGGCACGTTGATGACGGACCGCAGGCCCAGGTCCCGGATCGCGTCATGGTCGTTGAAGAATTCGCGGATCGCGTCCTCGCCTTCTCCCACGAATACCTGCTGCTCCAGCAGGACATGGCGGCCCCAGGCCGTGCCGCTCTTGTCCTTGCTGCCCCCGGGCGGGTAGGCCTGGGGGTTCGAGCTGTACAGGCGCACCACGCGCATGGCCTGGGCGTCGAAACGATTGACCGTGCACAGGGCGTGCGCCAGGCTGAGGCGCGCGTAGTCGTCGATCGCCTGGAAGGCGGCGCCCGCGTCCGTGCCGGCGTAAGCCCGGGCGATCGCGGCGACGCCCGCAAGCGCAGTGTCCGCGCGCGGGAAGGCGCTGTTGGCGTCCGTCATTCCGCGGTGATTCCCAGTTCTTTGATGAGCTTGCCGTACTTGTCGGCATCGCGCGCCAGGATCTGGCCGAACTGATCCGGCGTGGTCTCGGTCAACAGCACGCCCATGTCGGCCATCTTCTTGATCACTTCGGGACGCTTGAGGATCAGGTTGATCTCGCGGTTCAGTCTGGCCGTCAGTTCGGGCGGCATGCCGGCCGGGCCGAACGCGCCGTACCAGACCGCCAGCTCGTAGCCGGGCAGCGTTTCAGCCACGGTGGGCACGTCCGGCAGGAACGGCGAACGGGCGTCCTCGGTCACGGCCAGCAGCTTGAGCTTGTTCGTCTGCACGTGCGGCAGCGTCTGCGTGCCGGCGCTGAACAGCACTTGCGTGCGGCCCGCCACGGTGTCCAGCACCGCCGGCGCGCCGCCGCGGTAGGGGATGTGCATCATCTTCACCCCGGCGGCCTTCTCGAACAGCGCGGCGCTGAGATGGTTGGTGGAGCCCTGGCCCGCGGAGGCATAGGCCACGGCGTCGGGATTGGCCTTCACGTAGGCGATGAATTCCTTCAGGTTCGACGCCGGCACGGACGGGTGCACCACCATGGTGTTGGTGACGAGCGCCAGTTCGGCGATGGGCGTGAAGTCCTTCACGCCATCGAACGGCATGTTGGAGTACAGCGCCTGGTTCATCGTGTGGGTGCTCATCGAGCCCACCAGCAGCGTGTAGCCGTCCGGCTTGGCGCGGGCGACGAAGGTCGTTCCGATGTTGCCGGACGCGCCCGAACGGTTCTCCACGATGACCGGCTGGCCCAGCGACTGGGTCAGCCCTTCGGACAGCACGCGCGCCAGGATGTCGGTCGATCCGCCCGCGGCCCACGGCACGATCAGCGTGATGGGACGGTCGGGAAAGGCGGCGTGGGCCGCGGGCAGCGCGGCCGCCAGCGCCAGTGCGGCGCAAGTCTTGCGGAACATGATGGTTTGTCTCCTGTGGGGAAGCTGCTGTTGTTATGGAAGGGATTGCGCGGCGTCCGGGACGCGGCGCAGGATCTTGCCGGGGCGCGGCATACCGGCTTCGGCCGGAAACACCTGCCGGCCATTGACCAGGACCTGCTCCACGCCGATGGAAGCCAGGGTGGGCTCTTCCCAGGTGGCGCGGTCCACGACGGTGTCGGCATCAAACACCACGATGTCCGCCCACGCGCCCACGCTGAGCTGGCCCCGCCCCGCCAGGCCGAAGACGCGGGCGGGCAAGGACGTCATCTTGGGCACCGCGGCCTCCAGCGTCACAAGCTGCGCCTCGCGCACATAGCGGCCCAGCACCCGCGTAAAGCTGCCCCACAACCGGGGATGCGGGTGCGCGTCGTTCGGCAGCCCGTCGGAGCCGACCATGCAGCACTCATGCTGGAAGATGCGGCGCACCTCGTCCTCGTCCATCGCGAAGTAGATCGCGCCGGCCGGGCACAGGCGCTCGGCCGCCGTGGTCTTGTCGCAGCCCCAGCGCGCCGCGATATCGCTGAGGTATTCGCCGCTGCACTCGGGGTGCGGCGTGGACCACGTGATGCGGATGTCGTCGATGGTCTCGGCGCGCTCCGGGATCAGGATGGTGGAGCTGCCCGGATAGGGATAGATGTCCAGCGCGACGTCCACGCCTTCGGCGCGCGCGCGGTCGATGTTGGCCAGCGTGGCGCGGCTCTTGCCCCAGTTGCGGGGCATCATGCACTTGTGGTGCGACAGCACCGTGGCGCAGCCGGTGCTGCGGCCGATGGCCAGCACTTCGTCCACCGCGGCCTCGACCTCGTCGCCTTCATTGCGGATATGGCTGGTGTGCATTGCGCCATGCGCCGCCGCGACGTGCGCCAGGCCTTCCAGTTCGGCCTGCCGCGCCATGCCGCCCGGCTGGTAGGCCAGGCCGGTGCTGAAGCCCACGGCGCCCGCTTCCAGGGCGTCGGCCAGCATGCGCTGCATCAGGGATTGTTCCTCGGCCGTGGGCTGCGCCGTCGGATCGCGCATGGCGGCCAGGCGCAGATTGGCGTGACCCACCAGGGCCGCCACGTTGATGACAGGCTGGCGCACGCGCAACTCGTCAAAGTAGTCGCCCATGCTGGCGAACAGCGGGGTCTCGCCCAGCAGCGCCAGCGCCGCCGCGGTGTTGCCCGCCTGCGGCGCAGGCGCGCCGCTCACGCCACAGTTTCCGACCACGACCGAGGTAATGCCCTGGCTGGTCTTCCAGGCCAGATCGGGCTTTTCCACGAACATCAGGTCATCGTGGCCGTGCACGTCGATGAAGCCGGGCGCCACGATCCTGCCGGCGGCGTCCACGCGGCGCCGGGCGGGAACCGCCGATAGGTCGCCGATGGCCGCGATGCGCTCGCCCGCCACGCCCACGTCG
>ENA-OWLM01000946-OWLM01000946.1-metagenome-genome-assembly--contig:-NODE-946-length-10946-cov-4.066293_pt1 | contig 10946 bp, 10 predicted proteins | sample MGYA00245349_ERZ651102 | MGnify/ENA primary metagenome ERZ651102 (study PRJEB26857, sample SAMEA4031759) | metagenome | biome: human; feature: oral; material: saliva | place: Philippines | collected 2014... | reverse complement strand
TCTGGCGCTGGCCTGAACAACGCCGGGTGGCGCTTGCGCTTACCCGGCCTACAAAGCAGGCCGTTATTTCTGATTAAGGCTGCCGGAGAGGATGCAGAACACCCCCATCAGGTCAGCGTGACGGATAGTCACTTCCGTCTTTTCATTCACTTTTGGCTTGGCGTGGTAGGCAATGCCCAGGCCAGCCGCTTTGATCATCGGCAGGTCGTTCGCGCCGTCACCGATCGCGACGGTCTGGACGACCGGAATTTCATATTTTTCCGCCAGGCGCGTCAGCGTATTGGCTTTGTACTGGGCATCCACGATATCGCCGATCACCTGGCCGGTCAGCTTGCCGTCCATGATCTCCAGCTCGTTGGCCACCACGGTGGTCAGGTGCAGTTTTTCCCGCAGGTAATCCGCGAAGAAGGTGAAGCCACCAGAGGCGATCGCCACTTTCCAGCCGAGGGACTGCAGCTTCAGCACCAACTGCGTCAGCCCTGGCATCAGCGGCAGCACGTCGCGCACCTGGCGCAGGATGTTGGCGTCGGCCCCTTTCAGGGTCGCCACGCGCTGGCGCAGGCTGGCGGTGAAGTCCAGCTCGCCGCGCATCGCGCGCTCGGTCACTTCCGCCACCAGCTCGCCGCTGCCCGCCAGCTTCGCAATCTCGTCGATGCATTCGATCTGGATCGCCGTAGAGTCCATGTCCATGACCAGCAGGCCTGGGGTTTTCAGGTGCGGAATTTTACCGAGTGGCGCGACGTCCAGCCCGGCGTCATGCGCCAGACGCGTTGCGCGCTGGGTCAGGGAACCCGCCAGGCGGATGACCTGGTAGTCTTCCACACACCAGGCGGCGACGATGACCATCGCGGCCCCCAGCTTGCTTTGGTACTGGGTCAGGCGTTGCTTGTCCAGACCGCGTCCGTACAGCAGCCAGCCGCTACGACCGGCGTGGTAATCCAGAGGCATCACCTCATCGCCACTTAAAGAGAGCGGCAATCCTGGCCATAAAGAGACATCCGTTGGCAGGTCACACCAGGTAATGTTCGGCATTAAAGCTCCTGTAAATTCGTTCGCGCCGGAAGGTTCCAGAGGGAAAATAACGCATGAGGCTACCCTGTAACCATCACTTCTGGCAACATTAAGCCGTAAATTTTCAGCAGGTGGAATATGGCTCGCGCAAAACTGAAATTCCGGCTTCATCGCGCCGTGATTGTCCTGATCTGTCTCGCACTTCTGGTGGCGCTGATGCAAGGGGCATCGTGGTTTAGCCAGAACCATCAACGGCAACGTAACCCGCAGTTTGAAGAGCTGGCCCGCACGCTGGCGCGTCAGGTCACGCTCAACGTTGCCCCCTCAATGCGTACTGAAACGCCGGACGATAAGCGGATAGGCCAGGTTTTACGTCAGCTCACTGAAAACAGCCGTATTCTGGATGCCGGCGTTTACGATGAGCAAGGCGACCTGATTGCCCGCGCGGGCGAGCACGTTAATGTGCGCGACAGGCTGGCGCTGGACGGCAAAAAAGCCGGGGGCTATTTTAACCAGCAGATTGTTGAACCCATTCAGGGCAAGAATGGCCCGCTGGGCTACCTGCGCCTGACGCTCGACACCCACACCCTGCCGACCGAAGCCAAACAGGTCGATAACACCACCAATATTTTGCGCCTGATGCTGCTGCTCTCGCTGGCCATTGGCGTGGTGCTGGCGCGTACCCTGCTTCAGGGCAAGCGTACCCGCTGGCAGCAGTCGCCGTTCCTGCTGACCGCCAGCAAGTCCGTTCCGGAAGACGAAGAGAGCGAAAAGAAAGAATAGTGATAAAGTAGGCGAATGACTCAGAAAAGGAACTTTGCCATGACGACGTTACGCCTGCTTATCTCTGACTCGTACGATCCCTGGTTTAATCTCGCGGTGGAAGAGTGCATCTTCCGCCAGATGCCCGCCACCCAGCGCGTGCTGTTTCTCTGGCGCAATGCCGACACGGTGGTCATTGGCCGCGCGCAAAACCCGTGGAAAGAGTGCAACACGCGACGCATGGAAGAGGACAACGTCCGTCTGGCGCGCCGCAGCAGCGGCGGCGGCGCGGTGTTTCACGATCTCGGCAATACCTGCTTCACCTTTATGGCGGGCAAACCGGAGTACGACAAAACCATCTCGACCTCGATTGTGCTCAACGCGCTGAATTCGCTCGGCGTGACGGCGGAGGCATCGGGGCGTAACGATCTGGTGGTGAAAACCCCCGAGGGCGACCGGAAGGTCTCCGGCTCCGCCTACCGCGAAACGATGGATCGCGGCTTCCACCACGGCACCCTGCTGCTGAACGCTGACCTGAGCCGTCTGGCAAACTACCTGAATCCGGACAAGAAAAAGCTCCAGGCTAAAGGGATTACCTCTGTGCGCGGGCGCGTGGCGAATCTGGTGGAGCTGCTGCCGGGGATTACGCACGAGCAGATCTGCGATGCGATCCGTGACGCGTTCTTTGAACATTATGGCGAGCGCGTGGAAGCGGAAGTGATCTCCCCGGACAAAACCCCGGACCTGCCCAACTTCGCGGAAACCTTCGCCCGCCAGAGCAGCTGGGAGTGGAACTTCGGCCAGGCACCTGCGTTTTCTCACCTTCTGGACGAGCGTTTTACCTGGGGCGGCGTGGAGCTGCACTTTGACGTGGAGAAAGGCCATATCACCCGCACGCAGGTGTTTACCGATAGCCTGAACCCGGCACCGCTAGAAGCGCTGGCGGCGCGTTTGCAGGGCTGTTTGTACCGGGCGGATAGGCTGCAGCAGGAATGCGACACGTTGATGGGGGATTTCCCGGAGCAGGAAAAAGAGTTGCGAGAATTATCGCAATGGATAATAAATGCGGTTCAATAATACTGAATACCCCACTAAAGCTTGCGAAATAGCTTTAGTAGGGTAAGTATTTTTAGTAAATTTAATTTACATTTAATAACAGTCATACTATTAACTTTATCATTCCATTATTTATTTAGCCCTTCTGAAAACACGCTGCAAATAATCTAAATAGACGTATTCCTCATCCGAAACGAAAATGCAGGCTCGCAAGATAATATTCATTATCCCTTCCGCGATTACTTCATATTTTCGTTAAGGATTAACGATGAAAAAGTTATTAGTTGCAACAACCGTTGCTATGGCACTTTCCGCGGCTGCACACGCGGCAGACTCTACCGCACTGTTAAAAGTTCAGGGTGTCCTGACTAACGACGCCTGTACCCCAACGCTGAGCGGCGGCGGTACCGTTGATTTCGGCACCACCTATGTTGATACGCTCTCGTCAACGGAAACCAACCAGCTCGGTAAAAAAGACATCACGCTGACTATTGCCTGCTCGGCCCCCACAACCGGCGTTGCCTGGGGCATTGAAGATAACGTCGGTTCGCCTGCAGCGGTAGGCATCACCAACCCTGGCTTTACCGCGGGTGGCGATGTTTATGACACTCAAACCAGTGTCCAATTTGGCGTAGGCAGTACCACTGGCGGAGTCAAAATTGGCGCCTATGCCGTTACGATTGATAAAGCAAATTCAACGGCTGATAGCGTCGCGCAGACCGTTATTGAGGCATATCCCGCTAATTTCAAGGGGTGGACGCAATTTTACGGCGGTTCCAGTTCCCGTGATTACGTTGAACATAATGGATACGTCTATTCGCTGGGAACCACTGCAGCCATCCCCGTCGCCTTTACCAACGCCGTCTTCCCGCTGCGCGTAGCCCTCGCCGTGGATAAAACCAGCACGCTGGCGATTACTGACGATACCCCAATTGCAGGTCAGGCAACCATTACGCTTTATTACATGTAATCCCTTTCGTGCCGCTGATATTGGCGCGATGAATTAACCGTTAAGGAACAACGATGAAAAAGATTTTACTCGCCAGTGCCGTCGCGATGGCGCTGACCGCCGCAGGCGCAAACGCAGCCTCTACCGCTGTACTGAAAGTGACCGGCCTGCTCTCTGTTGAAGCCTGCACCCCGACCCTGAGCGGCGGTGGCGTAGTGGACTATGGCCGTATTCACCTGGCTGACCTGTCCGCCACGACGGATAATCAACTGGGTACCAAAGACATCTCCCTGACTATCAACTGTCCGGATGCCGGCGCGAAAGCGGGCTGGACCATCACCGATGACAGCGCCGCGTCTCGTGCAACAGGCGTGACCATCACTAACGGCGATGCTGCAAACGGTTCAGTCTCCAGCGCAGACCAGTCTTACGGCGTGGGTCTGGCAGGCGACGTGAAAATCGGTGCTTACTCGGTTTATACCGATGTCGCCAACGTCCTGGCTGACGGCGTAAAAGCGGATCCGATCTTCGGTGCGGCAACCACCCCAACCTGGGCGAAATCCACCACCGGTATCATCAAAAACGGCAATGCTGAAATGATGACCGTGGCGGCCACCGGTACCACTGCACCACTGGCTTACAGCTCTGCAGTATTCCCGCTGAAGGTTTCTCTGGCGATTGAGGACACCACTACGCTGGCCATTACGGATGACACCAACCTGTCAGGCCAGGCCACGATCACCGTGAAATACATCTAATTATCATCACGATAATGAATGTACCAGGCCTCCTTTTATTGAGGAGGCCTTTTTTATCAGGTTAAAGGAATAATCTCGATGTCTGTCTCATCCTCTCTTTGCAAACTGGCGCTTGCCGCCCCATTTCTGTTTTCTGCCCTTGTCACGCAGGCGAATGCCGCGGGCATGGTGCCGGAAACCACGCTGCTGGTGATTGATGAATCCACCCACAGCGGCGTGATGAACGTCAAAAACACCGATAACGGCCCTGCGCTGCTGTACACCACCATTATCGATCTGCCCGATGACACCGGCATCAAGCTGGACGTGACCCAGCCGGTCGTTCGCGTCGAGCCAGGCCAGCAGCAGCAGCTGCGCTTTATTATGCAGAACCCGCAGCCGCTCACGGTTGAGCACCTCAAGCGCGTGACGTTTGAAGGCATTCCACCAAAAAGCACCGATAAAAACATGAAGATTGGCTTCAACATGCGCCAGGATCTGCCGGTGCTCATTCGCCCTAAAAACCTGCCCGTGGTCACCGATGCCTGGAAGCTGCTGACCTGGTCCGGCAGCGGTCAGACCATCAAAGTGAAAAACCCGTCTGCTTACGTGGTTCGCCTGGCGCAAAACGTCACTTTCCTGCCGTCCAATACCGTTGGGAAGCTGCAGAAAACCTATATCCTGCCGGGCCAGACGCTGGACGTCAGCGTGGCGAAAGGCATTACCGGTGATAAATCCGTGCGTTTCTATCCAGCCAGCCGCTACGGCATTAGCGTTCCGGATTTCACCGCGCCGTTAGGCCAATAATAATAAATATATTGAGAGTTAATGCGTGAACAACCTGAACCTTGCCTCTTTGATTCGAGCAGCACTTTACTGCTCGCTGACAGTTTCACTGATCCCAGGCTCGCCGTTGCTGGCGAGGGAAGTGACCTTTGATACGGATATTCTTGCCACGCGCGGGATCAGTAAAAACCTGGCGGATTACTTTGCCGAGGCGCCGCGTTTTCTTCCCGGAAGACATACCGTTTCGGTCAAAATTAACGGCGTGGACAAAGGGTCACTGGCAGTGCTTTTTGGCGATAAAGGGCAGGTGTGCGCGGATGAGGACTTTCTCAGCGCCATGGGCTTAATGCCCTTGCGCATTGGAAAGAATGAATCCTGCCACGATTTGCTCGCGGATTATCCCTCTGCCGTCATTAACGCCATGCCCGGCAGCGACTCGCTGGAGTTTTATTTACCGGCAGAAGCCCTGGATAACGGTTTTCTGACCCCGCAAAACTTCATTAAGGGCGGTACCGCCGGGCTGTTAAACTACAACCTGTTCAGCAGCCGCAGTGAATATAGCGGTTCAGAAAGCCAGGATTATACCCAGGCCAACCTCGAAGCCGGGTTTAACCTCGCCGAATGGGCGGTGCGTAGCCGCTACATGATCACCGACGACAACGGGAAATACCGTTCAGACAGCCTGTATACCTACGGTGAACACGTGTTCCAGTCACAGAAGGTTCGCGCGCAGGTCGGGCAAATTAACGTTCAGTCTCAGCTTTTCGGCGGTGCGGCCATCAACGGCGTACAGTTTATTCCCGAACAGGGCTTAGCGAAGGATACGCCTGGCGTTACCGTTAAGGGGCTTGCGCGGGGCAACCAGGCGCGCGTTGAAGTGCGCCAGTCAGGACAGCTGATTTACTCCACGCTGGTCAACGCGGGGCCGTTCAGCCTTGAAAACGTGCCCGTTGTCCGCAGCAACGCCAACCTCGACGTCAGCGTGGTGGAAACCGACAACGCCATTACCCGCTTTACCGTGCCGTCCTCTTCGTTCAACTTCCAGGTATCGCGCCCGGTGGGCCTGGCGATGTCGCTGGGCCGCGTTCGCGACGTCGACAGCGATTACTCCATGCCCTGGGTCTACAACGTTTCCGACGGCTGGCGTCTCGACAGAGACTGGATCACCACCGCATCCGGCGTGCTCGCCCAGGACTACCAGGCTGTCGGGGGCATGCTGCAGTGGCTCCCGGCTGAACGCATGACGCTTTCCGGCTCGCTGCTGGGCAGCAAAGCAAACTACGGCGAATCGCAGCAGGGGGCGAAGGGCGAACTGAGCGCCGGGATGTCGATGCCGGGCAACCTGAACGTCAGCTTAAGCGCGGCGAAATACAGCACCGGCTATCGCGAACTGACGGAAGCCCTTGTCGACGACTTTGACGGCTATCAGAGCAGCTACAGCGCGAACCTGAGCTGGAGCAATAATATGCTGGGGACCTTCTCTCTGGGCTATTACGGCTATCAGGCCACCAATGACAGCGATGATACCCGCAGCGTGATCGTCTCCTGGGGCCAGTCGTTCAAATACATGAATATTTCTGCCAACTGGCAGCACGCCGTGAATCAGCAGTCGGACGACGACAACGGCAGCACGCTGAACGACGACGATATGTTTTACGTCAACGTCAGCTTCCCGCTGGGATCGCAGCGCGTCGGTGCGTATATGCGCAGCCAGGGTGAGAAAACCAACTATGGCCTGCAAAATAGCGGTTCGCTGGGACAGGACACGAACTACTACCTCTCTGCCGATCGTGATGACCAGAATCACGAAAACAGCTTCAACGGCAATATCAATACCAACCTCCATTACACCCAGCTCGGTATTGGAGGAGGCACCACTGGCAGCGACCAGCGCAACTACAGCGCAACGCTCTCCGGCGGGATCGCCGCGCACGAACATGGCCTGACCTTCTCGCCATACGAGGTGAAAGAGACCTTCGGTATCGCTCGTCTGAGTGAACCTGAGAGCGGCATTGAAATCTCCACGCCTCAGGGCCGCGTCTGGACCGACCGCTGGGGTCAGGCCGTCGTTCCTGAAATGACGGAGTGGCGGAAGTCACGTATCGAAGTGAACGCCAACACCCTACCGAAGAGCATGGACCTGGCTAACGGGATCAAAAATATCTCGGCAGCCCACGCCGCCTTCAAAGAGCTGGATTTTGAGGTACTCAACACCCGCCGCGTCATGCTGGAAGTGAAACAGGCTGACGGCAGCTGGTTACCGAAAGGCACCAGTATTGTGGATGAGAAAAACAACTATCTGGTCAGCACCGTCGATGGCGGGCGCATTTTCGTCTCCGATATGTCGCAAAGCCCGACGCTGTATGCTGTGGATGACAACATGCAGCGCCTGTGTCGCATTAAATACACGCTGAGTAACGATCAGGACAAAGAAGCGTTCTATGAAATGGCGCAAGGAGTTTGCCAATGAGTTCCCGGGGAAAATATCTGCTGATTGCCGTTGCAGCCTTATCTTCACTTTCAGCCCGCACGGCCCTGGCGGATGATGAATGCCAGGTCTCCTTTACCAACAGCGGCGTCAGCTTTGGTCTGCTGAAGCAGAATGACGTCGTGGAGGCAAAACAAGGCTGGAACCAAATGCCGTCCAGGGAGATCAACGTCAACGTCAACTGCCCGGAAAGCCAGCCCATCGCCCTGTTTATCCAGGGGCGCGCCGGGGAAAAAGGCCGCTTCTACTTTGGTGATAGCAGCGGTCTGGCAGTGCGCGTGAGCAATATGGTGGTGGACGGAAAAAGCTACGCGTTCTCAAAAACGGTCGATCGCACGCAGTTCACCCCGAGCGGAGAGAGTCAGGAAAGCCTGTTACTGCGAAATAACGACGGGATCATTGCCGTCGATAACCAGGCTCCGGTAAGCGGTAGCCATATGAGTTTCACCATGAAATTGACGCCCGTTCTTAACGATCGGCAATTTTCATACTCAACGGATATCACAACGCTTGAAAGTGATTTGATGTGGGAAGTGTTAACGCAGCAGTAAGAACATGCCGGGCAGCCTGGCTGCCCGGCAAAGATAGCATTACTCTTTATCGCCCAGCAGAACGGATTCCAGCGCGATTTTGATCATGTCGTTGAAGGTGGTCTGACGCTCGGCAGCGGTGGTCTGCTCGTGGGTACGGATGTGGTCAGACACGGTGCAGATGGTCAGAGCTTTCGCACCAAACTCAGCCGCCACGCCGTAGATACCCGCCGCTTCCATTTCCACGCCCAGGATGCCGTATTTCTCCATCACGTCGAACATTTCGCCGCCGTCCGGTGCATAGAACAGGTCAGCAGAGAAGATGTTACCCACGCGCGCTTCAACGCCCAGCGCTTTCGCCGCGTCAACCGCGTCACGCACCATGCCGAAGTCAGCAATCGCCGCGAAGTCGTGGTCTTTAAAACGCATGCGGTTCACTTTGGAATCGGTGCAGGCACCCATACCGATAACGATGTCGCGCAGCTTAACGTCCATGCGCACCGCGCCGCAGGAGCCCACGCGGATGATTTTCTTCACGCCGAAATCGGTGATCAGCTCTTTAGTGTAGATGGAGCAGGATGGGATACCCATACCGTGGCCCATTACGGAGATTTTGCGGCCTTTATAGGTTCCGGTGAAGCCCAGCATGCCGCGAACGTTGTTCACTTCACGCACGTCTTCGAGGAAGGTTTCCGCAATGTGCTTCGCGCGCAGCGGGTCGCCCGGCATCAATACGACGTCAGCGAAATCACCCATTTCTGCATTAATATGTGGAGTTGCCATTTTTTATCCTTATCTTGTTGTTATTGCCTGATGGCGGCTACGCCTTATCAGGCCTACAAAACGTATTCAAATACCCTAAGGATTTCGCGTTGTAGGAAGGCGACGAATTCGTGAATCCCCGGAGCATAGATTAACTATGTGACCGGGGTGAGCGAATGAAGTCAACGCATCTACAGCGCGAAAGACAACGGGTATTACAGCATGTTTTTACCGTAGTCCATTGGCGACGTACCAAAGTAACTCGCCAGCGTCTGACCGATATCCGCGAAGGTTTCACGGTGGCCTAAAGAGCCCGGTTTCACTTTCGGGCCGTAGACCAGTACCGGAATGTGCTCACGGGTGTGGTCAGTGCCGGTCCAGCTCGGGTCGCAGCCGTGGTCGGCGGTCAGGATCAGAATGTCATCTTCACCCACCAGCTCCATCAGCTCCGGCAAACGGCGGTCAAACAGTTCAAGACCGGCGGCGTAACCCGCGATATCACGACGGTGCCCCCAGGAGGAGTCGAAGTCCACGAAGTTGGTGAAAACAATGGTCTTGTCACCCGCTTCTTTCATCTCTTTGATGGTGGCATCGAACAGCGCATCCAGACCGGTGGCTTTCACTTTTTTGGTGATGCCGCAGTTGGCGTAGATGTCCGCGATTTTACCCACGGAAACCACGTGGCCGTCTTTCTCTTCGACCAGCTTCTGCAGCACGGTCGGTGCCGGTGGCTCAACGGCCAGGTCGTGACGGTTACCGGTACGCTGGAAGTTACCCGCTTTGTCGCCGATAAACGGACGCGCGATCACGCGGCCGATGTTGTAGCCGCCTTCGGTCAGCTCTTCACGGGCGATTTCGCACAGCTCGTAGAGTTTATCCAGACCGTAGGTCTCTTCGTGGCAGGCAATCTGGAACACGGAGTCGGCAGAGGTGTAGAAAATCGGCTTGCCGGTTTTCATATGCTCTTCACCCAATTGATCCAGGATCACGGTACCGGAAGAGTGGCAGTTGCCGAGGTAGCCCGGCAGGTTGGCACGTTTTACCAGCTTATCCAGCAGTTCCTGCGGGAAGCTGTTTTCATGATCGGAGAAATAACCCCAGTCAAACAGAACCGGAACACCCGCGATTTCCCAGTGGCCAGACGGCGTATCTTTGCCGGAAGAGAGTTCATGCGCCCATGCGTAGGCACCGATCACTTCCGCGTTACCGTCCATGCCAGCAGCAATTTTACCGGTAGAACCTTCGTGAGCTTTCACCAGGCCCAGGCGGGTCAGGTTAGGCAGAGTCAGTGGACCTTTGCGACCATTGTCAGCTTCACCTTTCGCACAGGCTTCTGCAATGTGTCCCATAGTGTCTGAGCCTACGTCGCCAAAGCGATCCGCATCTTCAGTCGCACCAATACCAAAGGAGTCCAGCACCATAATAAATGCACGTTTCATATTAATCTCCGTACCTTTTGCGCCGCAAAAAAGCGATCAGATCAGTATACAGTTATTCGGTTATACGACGATAGACTGTCGGTGTAATTTCTGGCGCTTTATCGTCAAGGCTGATTGCCGCTTTGACCGCTTTCGCCGCTTCCTGCCAGCTGGCTTCATCTTTGGCGTGGATCACCGCCAGCGGACGCTGTCCGTCTACGCTGTCGCCCAAACGCGCCATGTCGCTAAAGCCAACGCTGTAATCGATAGTGTCCGATGCCTGACGACGACCGCCACCCATGGAAACGACCGCCATTCCCAGCGCACGGGTATCCATAGCGCTGACAAAGCCTTCGGTATCAGCATATACCGCTTTGCTGAGCATTGCCGTCGGCAGGTACTTCGCATAATTTTCGACGAAATCGGTCGGGCCTTTCTGCGCCGCCA
>ENA-OWLM01000945-OWLM01000945.1-metagenome-genome-assembly--contig:-NODE-945-length-10948-cov-2.541724_pt1 | contig 10948 bp, 9 predicted proteins | sample MGYA00245349_ERZ651102 | MGnify/ENA primary metagenome ERZ651102 (study PRJEB26857, sample SAMEA4031759) | metagenome | biome: human; feature: oral; material: saliva | place: Philippines | collected 2014 | study... | reverse complement strand
TGTCGTCGCGCCATTCCAGATTGGCCAGCAGCGCCGGCAGCAGTTCCAGTGCCGGAATGCCGCGACCGAAGCCGTGGAAGATCGCGCCCTTGCTGGTCTGCAGATCACGGTGGTAACCGGACGGCAGCGACAGCAGTTGTTCGATCTCGGTACGTGCCGCAGCCACGCTGGCATGGGTGGCGCGCAGCAGCTCGACCACGTCGGGGTTGCGCTTGTTCGGCATGATCGAGCTGCCGGTGGTGTACTGCGCCGGCAGCGCGACAAAGCCGAACTCACCGCTGGTGAACAGCGACAGGTCCCAGGCAATGCGACGCAGGTCCAGGGTGGCACCGCCGAGCGCTTCCAGTGCGGCCAGCTCGAACTTGCCGCGCGACAGCTGCGCGTAGATCGGCGAGATCTGCATGCGCGCAAAGCCCAGCGCTTCGGTGGTGTGGGTGCGGTCCAGTGGCAGGTTGACGCCGTAACCGGCGGCCGTGCCGAGCGGATTGGCGTCGATCAGCGCGAAGGTATCGTGGGCGCGGATGGCGTTGTCGATGAAGGCCTCGGCCCAGCCGGCCCACCACATGCCCGCCGAGGACACCACGGCGCGCTGGATGTGGGTGTAACCCGGCAGCGGAATGTCCTTCTCGGCTTCAGCGCGGTCGAGCGCGACCTTGGCGATCTCGCGGCTCAGCTCGGCCACGCGCAGCAGCTTGTCCTTCAGCCACAGACGGGTGGCGACCAGGATCTGGTCGTTGCGGCTGCGGCCGGTGTGGATGCGGCGGCCAGCGTCACCGAGGCGTTCGGTCAGGCGGGCTTCGATCGCCGAGTGACAATCCTCGAAGCGCTCATCGAGCACGAACGCGCCGCTGCGGAAATCGTCGGCCAGGATGTCCAGCTCGCGCAGCAGCCCGTCCAGCTCTTCGCTGCTGAGGATGCCGATGTGCTGCAGGCCCTGCGCGTGCGCCTTGCTGGCGGTCACGTCATACAGGAAGAACTCACGGTCGAGGATGACGTCATCGCCGGCCAGGAAGGTCTGGATCTTGGCGTCCACCGCCACGCCGGGCTTCTGCCACAGAAGGTCTGCCATGTCTTGCTCCAATCAGTGCGGAATCGCGGTGAGTTCGTCCAGGCCCAGGGCCAGGTTGAGGTTCTGCATGGCCTGGGTGGCCGCGCCCTTGAGCAGGTTGTCCAGCGTTGCGACCACGACCACGCGCTTGCCGCCCGGGGCGACGTCGAAGCCGCCGATCTGCACGCCGTGACGGCCGGCAATATGGCTGACCCACGGGGCCTGGTCGATCACCTCGACCAGCGGTTCTTGCGCGTAGAAGGCCTGGTAGCGCGCCAGGATCTGCTCGCGGGTCATTACCTCGGTCAGCCACAGGTTGACGGTCATGGTGATGCCACGGAAATGCGGGGCCACGTGCGGCATGAACTCCACCGGCACGCGCAGGTGCGCGGACACTTCGCGCTCGTGCACGTGGTTGGTGAGCGCATACGGCATCAGGTTGTCGGCCAGCAGCTCGGGGTTGTTCTTGTCCGAGGGCGTGGTGCCGGCACCGGAGTAACCGGACACGCCAAAGCACTGCGGCGGCCCGGCCAGCTGGGTCAGCAGCGGGCTGATCGCCAACTGCATCGCGGTGGCGTAGCAGCCGGGGTTGCTGATGTGCTTCTGACCGGCGTAATCGCCACGGGTCAGCTCGGGCAGGCCGTAGTACCAGCTGCCTTCAAAGCGGTGGTCAGCGGACAGGTCGACGATCACGGTGTCCGGCTTGGCCGCATCAAGCGCGGCCACAAACGGGGCCGAGAGGTTGTTCGGCAGCGCGAGGATGACCGCGTCCATGCCCTTGGCGGCCACGGCGTCAGCGTCGAGGTTTTCGAAACGCAATTCGCCGGTGATGTCCGGGTAATGGTCACCCACGCGCTGGCCGGCCAGCTCGCGCGAGGACACAAAGCCCAGCTGCAGGTTCGGGTGCGCGGCGATCAGCTTGATCAGCTCGGCCCCGGTGTGGCCACGTGCGCCGACGATGCCAACGGTGTAGGTCTTGGAAGTGCTCATGCGGTTCTCTTCACTCAGCCCAGCAGGCTGGGGGTGCGGGCAGCACAGTGGTCAACATAGCTGCGGATACGCTCGAAGCCGTCCGCGCCAAACCAGAACACCTTCCAGTGATCCTGCTTGTAGCAGCCGTCAGATTCGGCGTAGTAGAAGTGGTTGATCGGGTTGCCATGACGCGAGCGCCAGAACAGCTGCGGGGTTTCGTCCAGCATCACGTTCCACACCGCACGGCCCAGTCCTTCGCCCTGCGCATCATCGAGCACGGCGAACTTGTCCAGGTACACACCTTCGGCTTCGTCGGTAAGGATCACCGCGGCGCGGTAGTTCTCGCTGACGTAGGCGCGCAGCAGCTTGGTCTTGTCGAAGTAATCCGGCACCAGGGTGCGGCCGAAGCTGGATTCAATCAGGCCCTTCAGGCGCGGCAGGTCCAGTTCGCTCCAGGCGGTGGCGCGCAGCACCTTCTCGCCCTTGCGCACCAGCGTGCCCGAGCCCTTGTGGGTGAACAGTTCCTTGGCCAGGTCGGCCGGGCGGGTGATCGAGACCGACGATTCCAGCGGCAGGCGGTCGAGCAGGTCTTTGATCTGCTCGATCTTCACCTTCATGCCGCCGTGGATCCACGGCTGGGCAATGAGATGGTCGTATTCGGTGGACAGGTTGATTGAGTCAATCACCTTGCCCTCTTCGTCCAGCAGGCCGCCGGTACCGGTCAGGAAGATGATCTTGTACGGCTGCAGTTCCTGCACCAGCTCGTTGGCGGCAAAGTCTGCGTTGACGTTGAGGATCTGGCCGCAGCGGGTTTCGCCCAGGCTGGTGATCACCGGAATGGAGCCGGCGCGCAGGCTGGCTTCAATCGGCGCGAGGTTGACCTTCTTGACCTCACCGACCAGCCCGTAAGTGGACTGGTCCAGGTACTCGGCTTCGAACACGCCGCCGGTTATCGAGGTGGCGCGCGCGCCATTCTGCTGCAGCGCTTCCACCAGTTGCAGATTGGACTGCTGGAACACCCGGCGCACGATGGCCAGCCCTTCCGGCGAGGTCACGCGCAGGCCGTTGACGGTTTCCTTGACGATGCCGGCGGCCGAGAGTTCCGCATCCAGCTGCGGGCCCGCGCCGTGCAGCACGATCGGGGTCAGGCCGACTTCCTGCAGGAACGACAGCGAGGAGGTCAGCGCATCAAGATCGTCGCGCAGCACCGCGCCGCCGACCTTGACCACGGCAAAGCGCTTGGCATCCAGCTGCGAAAAGCGCTTGAGGTACTGGCTGATCTCCTTCGCGCTGGCCATGCTGGAAAGCAGGCGCACGATGGTCTGGCGGGTCTGGCGGTGGGGCTGGAGTGCAGGAGACATTTCGGTTTCGTCACAAGCGGCCGCAGCCGCAGGAAGGGGGAACGTCGCAGCAGGCTGCGACGCGCTCATCAATCAGGCACCGGCGGCGATGATGCGGTGCACGGAATCGGTGTAACGCTGCAGCTGCTCCAGCGTCACGAACTCATCGGCGGTGTGGGCCTGGGCGATGTCGCCCGGGCCGTACACCATGGTGGTGTAGCCACCGGCGGAGAACAGCGAGGCCTCGGTCCAGAAGTCGACCGCGTTGCCAATCGGAAGTTCCAGCGCGTCGGCCACATCGCGCGCCAGCAGGCGGCGATGTTCGGCTTCGGCGATGTCACCGGCCGGCAGGCTGGGGCCACGGAAGGTTTCGGTGAACTGTGCCGCTTCCGGTTCTGCGAAGCCGGCAAAGGTGGCCAGCAGCGCGTCGATATCCATCGACGGCAGCGGACGGAAGCCGAAGCGCAGCTCGGCGGCCGGGGCGATCATGTTGGCCTTGATGCCGCCTTCGACGCGACCAATGTTGAAGCGCAGGCCAGTCAGCCCGCCGAAGCGCGCGTGGGCCAGCGATTCCACGTGGTCCAGCGCGCGGTTGCCCCAGCGCATGGCCTGGTGCAGTGCACTGGCGGCAGCGTCCTGCTTGCCGGAGGCATGCCCTGCCCGCCCGGCGAACTGCATCAGCACCGAACTGATGCCCCGGTGCGCGAGCACCGCTTCGCTCATGGTCGGCTCGGCCACCAGCACCGCTTCATACGGAATCCCACGGGCCAGGAAGGCGGCGATGCAACGCGGATCGTTGGCCTCTTCGTCGCTGGAGAACAGGAAGGCCGCATCGCCATCGCTGGCGTTGGCGGCCGCGACCAGTGCCGCCGCCGCGCCCTTGATGTCGCACACGCCCAGCCCGATCACCCGGTCTTCGGCGCGCCGCATCACGTGCGGATCAGCGCTCCAGTGCGGGGAATCGGGCACGGTATCCAGATGCACGTTGAACAGGTACTTCGGCGTACCGCGCACCGCATACAGGCTGACCGCACCGGCACCGTGGTCGATCACCTCGACGTTGAACCCGGGCAGGTTCGCACGCAGGTAATCGAAGATGCCCCCGGTGGTGATCGCACGCGGCGGATTGCGGGTGTCGAACGACACCAGGGCCTGCAGGTGGTTGAGCGTTTGTTCAAGCATGAATCAAGGTTTCCTGTGGAGCCGGGCATGGCCCGGCACTACATGGGATGGGCTCCGTGGAGCCGGGCATGGCCCGGCACTACATGGGTGGGCGTAGTGCCGGGCCATGCCCGGCAACCAAGCGGTGCTGATCAGCGATTGACCTGGGCGTACAACGTAGAGCTCATGCCGAAGAGCTTGATGAAGCCCTCAGCCTCTTCCACACCCCAATCCGCCGACTGCGCATAGGTCGCGCCCTTGGTGTTGAGCAGGTGCGGCGACTTCACCGCCACGGCATCCACGCGACCGCCACGGGTTTCCAGCACCACTTCACCGTTGACCTTGCCCTGCGAGGACTTCAGGAAGGCTTCGATGTCGGTCTTGAGCGGGTCGTGGTAGAAGCCTTCGTACACCAGCTCCACCCACTTGCGCGCCACGTCCGGCTTGAAGCGGTTCTGCTGCTTGGTCAGCACGGCGTCTTCCAGCGCGCGGTGCGCGGTCAGCAGAGAGACCAGGCCCGGGGCTTCGAACACGATGCGACCCTTCAGGCCGATCACGGTGTCGCCGGTGTACACGCCACGGCCAACACCGTACGGGGCAAACAGCTTGTTGAGCTGGGCCAGGATCTGCTCGCCCGGCAGCGCCTTGCCGTTCAGTTCAACGGCTTCGCCTTCGACAAACTTCAGGGTGACGTTCAGTGCTTCGGTCGGCCACTGGTCACGCGGCGCACACCAGCCACGCGCGCCTTCGCCCGGGGCTTCCCAACGGTCGATCTCGCCGCCGGACATGGTCACGCCCAGCAGGTTCTCGTTGATGGTGTAAGCCTGCTGCTTGGCGCGCACGCCGAAGCCGCGCTCTTCCAGGTACTTCTGCTCGTAGGCGCGGGTCTGGGTGTGTTCCTTCTGGATTTCACGGATCGGCGCGACGATCTGGTAGTCACCCAGGGCCTTCACCGCCAGGTCGAAACGCACCTGGTCGTTACCCATGCCGGTGCAGCCGTGGGCGATGATGTTGGTGCCCAGTTCGGCCGCGCGCTTGAGCGCGGCATCCACGATCAGGTAGCGGTCGGACACCAGCAGCGGGTACTGGCCCTGGTAGCCTTCGCCGGCCCACACGAACGGCTTGACGAAGCCCTTCCAGATGGCCGGGCCGCCATCGACGGTGACGTGGCTGGTGACGCCCAGTTCGGCGGCGCGCTTTTCGATGAAATCGCGTTCTTCGTCATCCACGCCGCCGGTGTCGGCGAACACGGTGTGCACGTTGTAGCCGCGCTCCTGCAGATAAGGCACGCAGAAGCTGGTGTCGAGTCCGCCGGAGAAAGCCAGGACGATGTCTTTGTTCGTGGTCATGGGGGTGAGGTCCGATTGCGATGTATGAGGTGATTTCGGGAATGGATCAACGACCGGCGACAGCCGCCATGATCGCCTTCTGCACGTGCAGGCGATTCTCGGCTTCGTTGATGGCAATGCATTGTGCGGAGTCCATCACACCGTCGGTTGCCTTGACGTTGCGACGAAGCGGCAGGCAGTGGCTGAACACACCGTTGTTGGTGAGCGCCATCTTGCGTTCGTCGACGATGAAGTGCTTGTACTGGTCGCGGATCGGCTTTTCCGGTTCCCAGTTGCCGAAGAACGGCAGCGCGCCCCAGCTCTTGGCGTAGACCACGTCGGCACCGGCATAGGCGCTGTCGATGTCATGGCTGATCTTCAGCGAACCACCGTTCTCGGCCACGTTCTGCTCGGCCCAGCCCATGTAGCGCTCGTCAAGGATGTAATCAGCGGTCGGGCACAGCAGGGTCACGTCCATGCCCATGCGGGTGGCGATGGTCAGCGCCGAGTTGGCCACGGCGGTGTTGAGCGGCTTGGGATGGTAGGTCCAGGTCAGCACGTACTTCTTGCCGCGCAGGTCCTGGGTACCGAAGTGTTCCTGCAGCGCCATCACGTGGGTCAGTTCCTGGCACGGGTGGGTGATGGTTTCCATGTTGATCACCGGCACCGGCGAGTACTTGGCGAAGCTGTTGAGCACGATGTCCTGGCGGTCGTAAGCCCAGTCAACGAACTTCGGGAAGGCACGCACCGCGATGATGTCGCAGTAGCGGCCGAGCACCTTGGCCACTTCGGCGATGTGCTCTTCGGTGTCGCCGTCCATCACCGTGCCCAGGTTGAACTCGATCGGCCAGGCATCTTTGCCCGGCTGCAGCACCACCGCATGCGCGCCCAGCTGGAACGCGCCCAGCTCGAAGCTGGTGCGGGTGCGCATGGACGGATTGAAGAACACCAGGGCGATGGACTTGCCTTTCAGCTGGTCGCCGAGCTTGTTCTGTTTGAACAGGGCGGCCTGGGTCAGCAGGGCATCCAGTTCCGGACGGCTCCAGTCCTGGGTGTTCAGGAAGTGCTTCAGGGACATCGATCGATCCTTTGAGGCGGGTTTCAATGGAAGAAAGGGTACAAATGCAACTTTTCAAATCGTAGAAACGAAAAAACCCAGCACGGGGGCTGGGTTTTCCGAACAGACAGCACGAAGCTCCGGTTACCCAGCGAAAATGTGGGGTTCCGGTCGGCGGGCACGCGACGTCATGCCCGTAGCCATACGGGCGGCGCTGGTGTCGTGCTGGAAGTCGGTGAGTTTCATCGCCCGCCATCTTTGCATGTGGCGACCGGGAACACAACCGGTAGGTACCGACCGTTGGTCGGTACAGAGGCGTCCGTGATCAGGGATTGGCCGGCCCGGCCTGCTGCTCAGCCCCGACCCAGGGGGTGATCGAGACCCGGATCTTGAGCCGGTTACCGGGGTCATCCGGTAACCGCGAACGGTATTTGGTGCCCTTGTAGACGTAATCCACGTCATAGGCGATGGGCCGGCGGAACTCAGGGCCGACCGGCACGATCTTGCAGTCGCGGGTCAGCAGCGGGCCGTTGCCGGCGGCCGGAGCCGCTTCCACCACCGGGCTGCCATCCTCGTTCACGGGGGCGTCGTCACGTTTGAAGATCGAGCGCACCGAGTCCATGAAGCGGCCAAAGCGGCCCTTCTCTTCCTGCGGCTCCTCGCCGGTCACGTTGACCGGGGCCAGGGTCCGGGTCGACACCGGCTCGCAATGTTCCTCGGTGCGGGTGGCACGCAGGGTCTGGAACACCGGCTCCACGTTGAGCACCTGGGCATAGTCGAACTTGACGTTCTCGACGATGACGACCCGGTTGCGGACGTCGGCTTCCTGGGCGCACGCCGTGAAGGCGGCACTTCCGGTCAGGCAGCCTGCCAGCGTCAGCAACAAAGCGGATTTCATCGGAAACGGGTCAGAGGACAAGGGGGATAGTGTAGGCAGTGCAAGGGACAAGGGGCTGAACATTACCCGTCCGTGACGCTAATGCCCATAGCTGGACGGCCAGAAAGCGACACCATACGGCGTGATCAGCCCGCCCGAGGCCTTGCCAGGCCGGCGCGCGGGGCCGTTGTGCTCTAAAATCGGGGGCTTGCCCCACTCCCCTCGGCCACCGCCCCTCATGACCCTGCGCCTGCACAACAACCTGACACGCCAGCTCGAACCGTTCACCCCGCTCGATCCGGCCTGTCCGACCCTGTATGTGTGCGGCCCCACGGTCTACAACTATGTACATATCGGCAACGCCCGTGGCCCGGTCGTATTCGGGGTGCTGGCCGACCTGCTGCGCCGGCGTTTTGGCGGGTTGCGCTACGCGCGCAACATCACCGACGTGGACGACAAGATCAACACCGCCGCGCGTGAGCAGAACGTGCCGATCACCGCGATCACCGACCGCTTCGCCGCCGCCTACCGTGAAGACATGGCCGCGCTGGGCGTGGTGCCGCCGGACATCGAGCCGGAAGCCACCGCGCACATGGCGCAGATCATCACCATGATCGAGCAGCTGATCGCCGCCGCCCGCAGCGGCCTGCAGACCCAGGCCATCGCCGCCAATTTCGCCACCATGGGCGCCAAACCCGGCACGCTGTTCGGCGCGGACCTTGCCGCGTTCGAGACTGCGGAGCGCAAGAAGTGGGGCGGGCTCATCAAAGACCAGGGAATCAAAGCGCAATGAACACGCCCATCGCTTTAGTCACCGGCGGCAGCCGGGGAATCGGCCGCGCCATCGTGGCGCGGCTGCTTGAGGACGGCTACCAGGTCGTCAACTTCAGCCGCACGCCGCCCGAGGAAACGCTGCCCGGCGAGACCTTCCGGTCCGTCGACCTGGGCGATGCGGCCGCGACCCAGGCCGCGGCCCGCGAACTCGCGGCGCAACGCCCGGTGCTGAACCTGGTGAACAACGCGGGAATGATCCAGGTCGCCAACATCGAAGACGTCACGCAGGAAGAACTGGCGCGCACGATGGCGCTGAACATTGCCGCGCCGCTCCTGCTGATGCAGGCGCTGCTGCCGGGCATGCGCCGCGCGGGCTACGGGCGGGTCGTGAACATAGGCAGCCGAGCGGCCCTGGGCAAGGGGGGGCGGTCGGTGTACGGCGCATCCAAGGCCGGGCTGGCGGGCATGACGCGCACCTGGGCGCTGGAACTGGCGGGCGACGGCATTACGGTGAACACCGTGGCGCCAGGTCCGGTCGCGACTGAACTCTTCAATCAGTCCAATCCGCCCGGCGCGCCTAAAACGCAGGCGCTGGAAGCCTCGATTCCGGTGGGCCGCGTGGGCCGCCCGGAAGAAGTGGCGCATACGGTCGCGATGTTCCTGGACCCGCGCGCGGGCTTCATGACCGGGCAGGTGCTGTACGTGTGCGGCGGGATGTCGGTGGGGCTGGCGGGCTAGCCGGCCGGATCATGGCCGGGTCCGCTTGTGCAGGGGCCCGACATGCTGTTCGACGGCCTTGCGCGTCATCTTGCCGGCGCCTTCCAGCGCGCGGGCCCGTTCCTCGCGCAGGCGCCGCAGCACTTCGGTGGGCGCGACGCCGAAGTGCGCCGCGAACTTGCGCTGAAAGGTGCGGCGCGACATGTGACAGGCGTCGGCCATTTCATCCACCGACCAGCGCGCCGACAGCCGCGCCTCCATTTTCTCGACCAGTTCGCGGAAGGGCGCGGCGACACGGTCCTGCAGGCGCAGCGCCTGGCTGTATTGGCGCTGGTCGCCGTTGCGGCGCATGAAGACGACCAGCCGCCGCGCCACCTGCTGCGACAGCGCGGCGCCGTGGTCGCGTTCGATCAGCGCCAGCGCCAGGTCGATGCCGGCGGTGACGCCCGCGGACGTCCAGTACTTGCCGCTTTCAATGTAAATGCGGTCGTCATCCACCCGCAGGGCGGGGTGCAACAGGCGCAGCCGGTCGGCCGAACGCCAATGCGTGGTGACGCTGCGGCCCTCCAGCAGGCCGGCCGCGGCCAGCACGAAGGCGCCCGTGCAGACGCTGCAGGTGCGGCGCGAGCCGGCGTCGCGGCGGCGCAGCCAGGCGCGGGTTTCGCCGTGGGCCGATGCGCGGTCCACACCCGGGCCGCCGGGCACCAGCAGCATGTCGATGGGCGTATCGACGTCTTCCTCGAACGTGCCGTCCACCTGCATGCGCAGTCCCTGTTCCCACGTGGAGACGACCGGCGCGGCCGCGATCGTGCTTAGCTGGTACAGCGTGCGGCCCGCCTCTTCGTTGGCCGAACTGAATGCCTGCCACGGGCCGGCCAGGTCCAGCGGCTGAAATCCGTCGTACAACACGAACACCACGCGTTGTGGCGCATTTGGCGACTTTTCTGGCGCAGCCGGCCGGGCCCGTGGGCCTATGCTGGGCGCTGGCGTTTCCAAGGGAGCATCGTCATGCATGTGAATTTTGTCTTGTTCGAGGGACTGACCCAGCTGGATATGACCGGGCCTTACGAGGTGCTGGCGAACGCGCCGGGCTTTACCGTGGATTTTGTCGCAAAAACGCTGGAGCCGGTGCGCTGCGACCGCGGTTTGCGCTTCATGCCCACCCAGACGCTGGCGTCGGCGCCGCCCTGCGACCTGCTGGTGGTGCCGGGCGGGCCGGGCACGGATGACGCCATCGTCGATCCTGATTGGGTGGCGTTCACGCGCCGGCAGGGGCTGGGCGCGCAATATCTGTTCGGCATCTGCACCGGATCGCTGCTGCTGGGGGCGGCCGGCCTGTTGCGCGGCAAGCGGGCGTCCAGCCATTGGCGCGCGCGCGAGCTGCTGTCCCGCTTCGGCGCAACGCCCAGCGACGAGCGCATGTGCGTGGACGGCAATGTATACACCGCGGGCGGCGTGACGTCGGGCATCGACATGGGGCTGAAGGTGGTGGCGGCGCTGTGCGGCGACGACGTCGCCAAGCTGATCCAGTTGCAGATCGAATACGACCCCAAGCCGCCGTTTCCGGGCGGTACGCCCAAGACGTCCGAGCCGGCGGTGGTGGAACGCTACCTGGCGATGTCCCAGGCGCGCTTCGAACGGCGCAGCGCGGCCGTGGACCGGGCCGCAGCGGCC
>ENA-OWLM01000944-OWLM01000944.1-metagenome-genome-assembly--contig:-NODE-944-length-10957-cov-5.177123_pt1 | contig 10957 bp, 1 predicted proteins | sample MGYA00245349_ERZ651102 | MGnify/ENA primary metagenome ERZ651102 (study PRJEB26857, sample SAMEA4031759) | metagenome | biome: human; feature: oral; material: saliva | place: Philippines | collected 2014 | study... | reverse complement strand
CGGTGATGTCGCTGTCATTGCCGTTGCCTGGGGCTCCCAGCGTGTTGCCGCCGCCGCTGATGTTGCCGCGGCCGTCCACGCCGCGCACGCGGATGACGAAGCTGCCTTGGGCGGTGCCCGGCGGCACCTGGCCACTGAGGGTGCGGGTGGCTTGGTCGAACACCATCCATGAGGGCCATGGCTTGTCTTCCACCACGGTGGTCACGGGGCCATGATCTTCGCCGTACTCGAGATACTCCTCCACCACCGCCGGGCTCAACCAGACGCCATCGCCGTCGATCTCGGTGTACAGGTTCTCCGGCAGGGTGATGCTGAAGCTGCGCCCGATGCTCAGGGTCATGTCGCCCAGCGTTACGCCGGGGGTACGGAACGGGAAGTTGTCCGCACCCACATTGAGCAGCACCGTGGCGGTGCTGGTCAGCCCGGCGGTATCGCGCGCCTGGATCTGCAGGCTGATCTGCCCGGTGGGCTCGAGATTTGACCAGCCAGTGAGGCGGATGGTGCCGGCCACGTTGTCTACGGTGGCATTGATCCAGGAAGGCAGGTTCAACGCTTCAGCGGTGATGGCATCGCCTTCGCGGTCGTAGAACAAACTGCTGAATGCCAGGGTGACGTCCAGTCGGTCGCCGCGGCGGATGCCCGGTAGCTGGTAGCCCTCTGGGGTAAGCACCATGGGCGCACGGTTCGCCCGCACCACCAGATTGACGGTGACACTGCTGGTCTGCCCATCCGGATCGGTAGCGGTCAGGGTCACCGCATAGGTGGTGCCATCGGCCACCGTGGACGGCACATTGCCATCCAGACGCAGCGTCGGGTTGGCCTGGTCCAGGAAGGTAAAGTTCAGCCAGCTCGGCAGGCCGCTGGCGCGCACCTGCAGGGCGTCACCATTGGGGTCCACAAACAGCTGGTTGAGCGACTGGCTCCAGCTGTAGGCACGTCCCTGGCTGGCTTCGCCCAGGTTGGGCGTGGCCACCACATTCGGGCCGGCGTTGGCAGCGGTGCGCAGCTGGATCGTCTTGACCACCGAGGCCCCGTTCTGGTCGGTGGCGCGCAGGGTCAGGGTGATGCTCTCGCTCACCAGCGGGGTGCCACTCAGACGCAGCACGTAGGGGTTGCTCAGGTCGACCTTGAGCCAGGCCGGCAGGGAGCCGGCGTTGTCCAGGCTCAGGCTGAGCATGTCACCGACGTCTTCGTCGATGAAGTACATCGAGGCGGGCAGCTCGGCGGCCCAGGGGCGGTCGGTCTTGGCGTTGAGCTGGGCGACCTCGCCGTTGAGGACGCGCGGTGCGGTATTGGTGCGGCTGCGCACGGTAAACAGCGTGGCCACGTCATTGGCCGCGTTGGCGGTTTCGCGGGCGGTGAGCTTGACCACGATGTCGGCATCACTGCTGCCGGCTGGCGGTGCGGCGCTGAAGATGATCTCGCCGGTGGTGGCATCAAAGCGGGCACCCAGCCAGGACGGCAGCGCGCTGCCATCGGCCAGGGTGATGTCCAGGGTGAGCGCGTCCTGCTCGGCGTCGCGGAAGACGTCGCTGAACAGCACGCGGAACTCGGACAGGATGCCCTTGCGCACGGTGCGGTCGGCCACGGCCTGCACGGCAACGGGCCGGGTGTTGGCGACCGGCATGGCCGCCGCATTGGGGCCGTGGCTGGACTGGACCAGCACGCGGCGGCGGTTGCCGACGGCGTCATAGTCGTAGCGGATATCAAACATGCGCCGGGCGGTGCCGCTGGAGGCATCGTCCTGGACCACGCGCTGGACCCGGTTGTGGCTGTCGTACCAGCTGCGGGTAAAGGTGTGCACCAGCGCACCGGATCCGTCGCGGGTGTAGGTTTCTTCCAGGGTCTTGTTGCCGGCCGCGTCGTACTCGTAATAGCTGTAGTTGCCGGCGCTGTCGGAGACGCGCTTGAGCTGGCCGTTGGCGTAGTAGTTGTAGCTGCGGGCGGCGTCGACCACGCCGCCGCCGTTGCCGTGCTCGTAGCTGAGCTGGCCGCCGGGGCTGTACTCGTAGTTGTAGTCGCGGGTGGACAGGTCGTTGTGGTCGGCGTTGCGGCCAAACACGTCGTACTGCCAGGTCAGCTCGTTGCGGCGCACCTGCTGGCCGTCGCGGTCGGCACCGGCAGCCACTGCCAGCGGGTTGCTTTCCAGGGTCTTGCGGCCAAGCACGTCATAGCCGTAGCTCTGGATGACGCCCATGGCGGTCTGGCTGCGCACCACCAGGTGGCGGCTGTCGTAGTCATACAGGGCGGTGTAGCCGAGCGCGTCGGTGACGGCCAGGCGGTCGCCGTTTTCGTTGAGGCGGTACTGCTGCAAGGTGGTGCGGTAGCGGGCGGTGCCGGCATCGTTGAGCAGGAAGTCGCCAATGGCGCTGACCCGGCCGAGGCGGTCGTAGTCCTTGCTGGTGATGTAACCCAGCGCGTTCTGCTGCAGGCGCTGGTTGCCCAGCGCGTCATAGGCCATCACGGTGGTGGCGCCGACACCATCGCGCGATTTGATCAGCTGACCGGCCGTGTCGTAGTCGCTGGTGCGCATGTTGCCGTTGGCATCACGGGTGGCCACCAGCCGCCCGAACACGTCGTAGAACCATTCATTGACCGGGCGCACCCAGCTGCGCGCGCCGGTTTCAGCGACCACTTCCACCAAGGGGCGTTCATCGCGGGTGATCTGGTTGAAGCTGTTGTACTGGTAGTTGGTCTGGTAGCCGCGCGCGTCGATGATCTGGGTGACGTTGCCCCAGCGGTCAAACTGGCGCACCAGCGAAGAAACCGCGCTGTCATTGGTATTGAAGCTGGGCAGGTCGGTGCGCAGGGCGCGGCCGAGGCGGTCGGTGTGGATGGTGGTGACGGCGCTGACGTTGGCGGTGCCGTTCCAGCTGCTGCGACTCTGGCGGACCTGGTAGCCGGCCAGGTTGTAGCCCAGCACGACGTCGGCCCCACCCTCGTTGGAGCTGACCATGTTGCCGCCGGCGTCATAGCCGTACTGCAGCGTGCCGGCCAGGCCGCTGTGGGTCTTGCTGGTGATCTCGCCAAAGCCGTTGTAGACGACGGCCTCGGCGGTATCGAGGATGTTCACGCCGGTCATGACGCGGGTGGTGGAGCTGGTCAGCTGGCGGCCGCTGCGGTCGTAGCTGTACTGGCCGATCACGATGGCATTGCGCTCGGCGCTGGAGCCGGCCAGCGTGGTGCGGGTGCGGATGACGTGGTCAGCCGCATCAAAGTGGCTGATCTGCACATTGCCCAGCGCATCCACCGCGCGCACCAGGCGGCCCTGGCGGTCGTACTGCAGGGTCTGCAACTGGTCGCGGGCATCATCGGCAACCGGGGCGCTCTGGCCGTTGACCCAGCCGTTGGCGTAGCGGCGCATCTGCACGGCATTGCCAAAGGCGTCGTACACCGTGGTGGTGTACGGCGAGGTCAGCTCATACAGCGCGGCATTGGCCAGGTCGAGGGTGGCGTTGGCCTGCAGCTGGCTTTCGGCGCTGGCACGCAAGGTGGCGCGCTCAGGTTCGCGCACGGTGGTGACCCGGCCCAGGGCGTCATAGCCGGTGGTGGTGGTGCCGTTTTCGTCGCTGGTGGTGATCACCCGGCCGAGCACGTCATAGCCGGTGCGGGTCTGCACCTCGCGCTGGCCGGCGCTGCCATCGGCGCGCTGGAACTGGCGGCTGGCCGTTTCGGTGATCTTGCGGCCCAGCGCGTCGTAGGTGTAGCTGGTGCGGCGGTCAAAGCCGGTGACCGCATCGCCACTGAGCGGGGCCGGCGGCTGCTGGGCGCTCAAGGTCGCCAGCGACAGGGCGCGGGCATGCTCGGTCTGCGCGGCAATCTCACCGGTCAGGGTGTACTCGGTGCTGGTGGCATAACCTTCGGCATCGACGGTCATCACCTTGCGGCCAAGCACGTCGTAGTAGTGCCAGGTGTGGGCCCACTGCGCATCGGCCTGGTCGGCGGTGCCGGTGAGCAGCTCGCTCAGGCGCTGCAGGTTGCCGTAGCCATCGTACTGGTAGCGCACGGTCGGGGTGCCCTGGCGGGCGATGCCATCAGGGCCGATGTACTGGCGGGTGGAATTGAGCGTTTCCACCTTCTGGCCGAGCACGTTGTAGCGGCTGAGCAGCTGGCGGTCATTGCCGCTGGCCACCAGCCCGCCACCGTCGCGCACCTGGGTGGCGGTCAGCGCCGTGCCGGCGCTCCAGCCGGCAATGGCACCGCCATTGAGGGCATTGGCAAAGCGGCGCAGGCCGGTCTGGTTGCCGTAGGCGTCATAGCTGTAGCTGCTGACGTAACCGTCGGCGTCCACGTCATAGCTCAGCTGGCCGAGCACGTCGTAGACCTTGTAGGTGTAATTGCCGCGCACGTCCTTCTGGACCACGGCGCGGTTGAGGGTGTCGTAGCTGACCTCGATGGTGGGGCGCGATCCGCTGGCCACCAGCACGCCGCTGGCCTCGTCGATCACCCACGGGTCGGGGAAGGTGGTGCGGATCTGGTTGCCGCGGTTGTCGTACTGGTACTCGGTGATGCGCGGGGTACCGCCGTCGGCATCCTCGCGGCGCTCGGTCACATTGCCTAGCGCGTCATACGCGGTGCGGGTGACGATGGGGCGGGTGGCCACCGTGAACTGCCCGTTGCTGCCCACCGTGGCCACGGCCACGGCCGGGGAGGTCTCGCTGGTGCGCTTGCCGACCGCGTTGTAGGTGTAGGTCCACACCTGGCCGGCGGCATCGGTGTAGGTCAGCAGCTGACCAGCCCCGTCGTAGCTGTAACGCTCGCTCTGGCCCAGTGCATTGGTGTGCACGGCCAGTCGCCCGGCCGCATCGTACTGCTGGCTGTCCAGGCGGCGCAGCTCGGCCGGCTGGGCGGCGGCCCAGGCGCTCAGCGTGGCCAGGGTCTGGGCGCTGTTGGCATCGGGCTTGATCAGGTAGGTAACGCTGGCCACGACCTGGCCGAGGGCGTCATAGCGGATCTCCTTGACCGCCCCGCTGGCATCAATGCTGAAGCGCTGGCGGCCGGCGGCATCGAGCACCACCCGCTCGGTGCGGGCGGATCCTGCGGCGCGCAGCGGCACCAGCAGGGCATCGAGCGCGGCCACGGTCTGCAGTGCATCGAAAGTGACGCCTGCGCCGTACACCGTGGTGGAGATGCGGGCGCTGCCTTCGTAGCCGTACTCGGTCACCCGGCCCAGGCCGTCAGCGTCGCGGCGCACCTCAAAGCGCACGCGACCGGCCGCGTCGAGCACCACATACTGGCTTTGGTTCTGGGCGCTGTTGCTGAGCAGCCCGGCCATCGCCGCCACGCTGACACTGCCGCTGCCCAGATCCAGGCGGCGCTGGGCGGTCAGTTCGATACGGTCGGCGTAGGAGACGGTACCGACCTGTGCACCGGAGGCGTCGTAACGACGCTCCAGCACGCTGCCATCGGCGGCGATCTCATAGCGCACCCGGCCCATCGCATCGAGCACCTGCCAGCTGCTGGCATCGCGGGACGGATCTACGGTGAGGCCAGCCATCACCTCGGCCGGGGTGATGGCCCCGGTGAGCAGGCCGTTGCCCAGCGCGGACAGATTGACCGGGTTGGCATAGCGCACCTGGCGCACGCTGCGCCCGGCCCCATCGCGCTCATTGCCGGTGACTGCACCGGCCCCGTTGATGCTCAGGCGCAGCTGGCCGTCGCCGTCGTAGATGAAGTACTGCTGCAGGTCGCGTGCGTTGAGGGCGGTCAGGCGCGCCTGCACCTGGGCCACAGTGACGGCTTCGGGCAGGTCGGTCAGGTTGATGGCGGCGGCATAACTGCGCTGGGCCACCACGCGGCCATTGTGGTCATACCAGCTGCGGGTGACCCCGCCGGCGGCATCAACGGTGAATTCCAGGCGGTTGTCGGCGTCGTACACAAACCGGGTCATGCGCCCGGCCGGATCGATGCTGGCCACCACGTTGCCGTTGGCATCAAAGCGGTACTGGGTGGTCAGGTTCAGACGCCCGGTGCCCGGATCGACGGTCTGGCTGATGCGACGGCCCAGGCCGTCGTACGCATAGCTGGTGGTGACCTGCTGGGCGGTGCCCACGCCCACGGTCACGCTCAGCTGCTGGCCGGCCGCGTTCCAGGTGTAGGTGGTCTTCAGCGCCAGGCCGGCCGGGTCGACCAGGGTCTCGATCAGCTGACCGTTGGCGTCATAGCGGCTGCGCGTTTCCACCCCACGGCTGTCCACCACGCTCAGCTGCCGGCCGGCAGCGTCATAGCGATAAGTGGTGGTCAGGTTCAGGCCCTGCGGGTCCACGCTTCGCTGCAGCAGGCGGCCGGCGGCATCGTAGCTGTAACTCACGCGGCGGCCACTGGCGTCGGTGCTGCTGATCAACAGCCCACGCACATCAAAGGCCTGGGTCTGGCGGCTGCCGTCGGCACCGACCACGGCGGTCTGCTGGCCGCTGGCGTCGTACTCGTAACGGGTCACCGCACCGCGTGCATCGGTGACGCTGATGGTTTCCCCGTGCGCGTTGTGCTCGGTGCGCAACGTGATGCCTTCGGGCGAGCGCACGGTGACTGTGCGCGCGGCATCATCATAGGTATAGGTGGTGACCGCCCCTTCAGCATCGGTGCTGCTCAGCACCCGATCAAAGGCATCGTAGCTCTGGCTCTGGCGCTGCTCCACGCCATTGACGCTCTGCCAGCTGGCCACCTGACGGCCGTTGCGGTCATAGGCCCACTGGCGCACCTGGCCGCGTGCATCGGTGCTGCTGATCGCACGCCCGAACGCATCGTAGGTCCAGCTCTGGCTGGCCTGCAGCGCGCCTTGGCCTGCGATCAGCGCGGTACGCAGACCGCGTGCGTCGTAGCGGCTCTCGGTCACGCGCTCCTGGCCGCCGCCCAGTGCAATCCGCTCGAAGGTCTGCTCGCCAAAGGCGTTGTAGGCGAACGTGCGACGGTTGCCGAGGGCATCCACGCTGGCGCTCAGCTGCCCGCGGTTGTCGTACTCCATCTGCACGCGTACGTCGGTGCCGGCCACGTACTGCAGCGTGGTGATGGCAGCAAGAATGCTGGCCCGGTTGCCCGGCGTGGCCAGGGTCAGCCGGCCGGTGTAGGTGATGCTGTCGATCACCTGCCCAAACACGTCGTAGCGGGTCTCGCTGACTTCGCCGGCTCCATTGGCGATGCCATTGGCATCGTGCACGCCGCGCACGGTGTGGGTCACACGGCCTGCGGCGTCGTGGAAATACCAGGTGCGATTGCCCTGCGCATCGATGCTCTCGATGCGACGGCCCACCGCGTCATAGCTGTGGCGCACGCCATACTGGGCGTAGATCGCATCCAGCTGCGCCTCGCTCATGCCCGGCAGCAGGTGGGTGGCCCCGTTACCGGAGAGCTCGCCGATCAGATTACCCAGCGCGTCATAGCGCAGGTGGCCCTCGCGCACCTCGCTGGTGCCGGCGGCTACCGTGGTGGACACCAGGTTGCCCAGGCTGTCGTATTCGTAGCGGGTGAGCGTGCCTTCGGCATTGAGCTCGGCCACCGCACGGCCCAGTGCGTCATAGGTGATGCGCGTTTCGCGCACGCCGCCGCCGGCTACGCCGGCCAGCAACACCTGCAGCGACTCGCTGCCGGTCAGCGATTCCAGTCGACGCGCATAACCGCGCGTGGCGCGCACGTTGTTGACGCTGTCATAGACCACCTCGCTGAGGTAGCCCTCGCCATCGAGCACCGCCACCAGACGGTTGAGACCGTCGTAGAAGTTGCGCGTGGTCTGGTCGCGGGCATCCGTAGCCGGACGCAGGTCAGCCAGCGAGCCGGTGGCGCGCTGTGCCGGGGAGGTTGCGGTGGCATAGGCGACGCTGCGGATCAGGCGACCGGCCGCATCAAAGACCATCTCGGTGAGATACCCACCGGCGTCCAGCGTAGCTACCTGGCGACCATCGGCATCAAAGAAGTAACGCGTGGTGCGCGCGGTGGCCGCTGTGCCGGCCGCATCCAGGCGCACGCTCTCCACCAGCTGGCCGGCCCCGTCGTAGCGGTACACCACCTGGTTGCCCTGCGCATCCAGGCTGCGCACGCGCAGGCCGGTGGCATCGTATTCCTCGCGCAGCACGCGATCATTGGCGTGTGCTGCGGGCACGTACTGCGACCACTCGGTCAGGTTGAGGGTGCCGTTGTTCACCCAGCCACTCGTATCCAGCGCGGTGGCATGAGCGGTGCTGGTGGTGATGTTGCCAAACGCATCGCGCGCGTAGGACACCGCCGTGCCGGTCGGGCCGACCTGCGCCTGCAACAGGCCCTGGTTGTCATAGAAGTAGTAACTACGACCACCACTGGCATCCTCGCTGGCGCGCAGACGACCAAAGCTGTCGTAGTAGTTGCGGCTGGTGCGGCTGAGGCTGCCATCCACACTGGCGGTAGTGACGCTCAGCGTACGCCCGCTCGCATCACGCAGCTCGGTGCTCACCCGCTTGGTCCCACCGTCCACGCCGGTGGTCACGCGCACGCTCATGCCGGAGTCGAGGTAGTTCCACACGCTGTTGGACAACACCGTGGTGCCGCTGCGGCTGACTTCGGACAGCAACCGGCCCAGGCCGTCGTAGGTGTAGGTCACCGTTTCCTGCACGATCGCACCGGGCGCACCGCGCTCGACCAGCGTGCCCAGCAGACGGCCCTGAGCGTCGTAGGTGTTATGCCGGGTCACCGCGGCGGCATTGGCAATGCCGTTGCCGGTGACATCCAGATCGGCGTATTCGGTGCGCCCGCTCGCCCGGCCCCAGGCGTCATAGCGGTAGTCCACGCGTGCACCGGCACTGCCGGCGTTGCTGCTGGCCCAGCTGCTCAGGGCAGTGAGCGTGATCTCACCATCAAAGCGGCTGGCCGCATAGCTGCGCTCGCTGGCCAGCTGACCCACGCCATTACCACTGGCGTGATAGGCCAGCTCGCGCACCTCACCGCTGGGGCTGACCACAAAACGCAGCCGGTCCTGCGCGTCATATACGTAGACCGTGGTCTGACCGCCGGTGGGCGCAGAGGCGTTGCCGGCCCCGTCCGCATCCAGACCGGTAAACACGGTTTCAGTGGCAATCTGGTTATGCGCGGTATACGTGCGCTGCACCGCCCGTGCACTGCCGTCACTGCCCACCCGCTCCCACTGCCACAGCACATTGCCCTGGGCGTCGTAGCTGAAGTCGGTCTGGCGCAGGGTTTCAGACCCGCGCTGGGTGATGACCTGCAGCACGTTGCCATCGCTGTCATAGCTGTACAGCGTCACATCGCGCAGGCCCTCGCGCGCGGGCAGTTCCACCCGCGTCAGCCGGCCCTGTGCATCAAACCCATAGCTCCACGTTGCACCGGTGGCATCGCTGACATCGGTGCGGCCGCTGGTGCTGTCATAACGGTAGGTCACCGTCTGGCCGACACCGTCGGCATCGTTGGCGTTGGTGTCGCCCACCGTGGCGGTGGTCACACGCCCCTGCGCGTCATAACCAAAGCTCAGCAGCGTGCCATCGCTCTGCCGCACCACACTGATGCGCAGGCTGTCACCGTCATACGCATACGAGGTGCGATACAGCAGGCCATCGTTGCCGCCGGCCTCGTTCCACTCGGCACGGTCGGCGGCGTTGGACGGGGTCAGGTCCACCAGCGACGAGGCCAGGCGACCCAGACTGTCGTAGCTGTAGCTGACCCGGCCGGTAACCTGGCCGGGCGCGGAACCGTGCACTTCCACCTGCTGCAGGCGGCCGGATGCATCGTAGGTATAGCGCAGCGCGGCCAGCGAATCGGCATCGCGCACAGCGCTGATGCGGCCCTGGGTGTCGTAGTCCACCAGCCACGTGGTGGCATTGGCGCGGCCGTCGGTGAGGGTGAGCAGGCGACCGCGCTGCTGCGCATCATCGTGCGCCGCATAGGTTTCGGTAATGCGCGTGCTGCCCTCCACATACGTCCAGCTGGAACTGGCAGTGGACCAGCTCAGCGTGTCGTGCGCGCCGTCACCTGCAGTGGCGCGGTAGGTGTTGGGGGCCACATAGACGAAGTCCTGGTAACCACCGTCACCGGTGTGGCGGCGCATGATGCTGCCAGCCTGATTGAGCACACCTTGGAGCAGTTCCACACGGCGCTCGAAACCGGTCATCCAGCCGTCGCTGCCCACCTGCGCCAGGCTGCCCTGGCTGTTATAGGTGCGCACGTTGCCGATGCTCATGCCCCGCAGCAGCAGTTGCTCGTCCTGCGACTGGAACACCAGATTGCCGTTGGCCACGTTCACGTACTGACGGTCCGTTCCCTGACCGTTACGCGCTGACCCTGCGCCAGACCCGGTCAGGCTCGCATTGAACAAGCCCAGACCATTTCCCGTGAACACTGCGACCATGCCGGAATTCCCCGCGGTTCCAAAGTGCGGCGCGGAGGAAATCCGGGCCATCTCTGGGAACACTCCCGGCAGGCAGAAAAAAGTTTAGGGGGAATTCAGGATTTTTTCTCAGTCCGGCCGCTGCAGCTGCTGGAGCAGCGCGTGGAACTGTGAAACATGCTGTGGATCCTGCTCCAGGGTGGCCTCGATGCTGTCCAGCATGGCCTCCCACTGGCTGTGCTCACGCAGGTCCGGGCCGAACTGGGCCACCAGGACGGTGCGGATGAGGCGGCGACGTGCGGACTTCACCGCCGCCGGGTCTGTCAGGTCGACCTGACGGACGACCTGGACCAGTTGTGTGCGCAGCGAGGGTCGCCCCTGCCCTGCCCCCGCCGCAGCGTCGGCACTGGCGGCATTGGGCTTGCTCGTTGTGCGGCGACGGTCGCTGCCAGCCAGTTCCGCCTTCAGCAGCGAAATCAGGGCGGCGGCCGAGCCTACCGGACCAACGTTCATGGCCGTCAGTGCTGGCCGTAGCGGCTGAGCAGCATCGACACGGGTTCCTGCACCGGTGTCGTGGCGGAGGCCGACCCGGTTCCGGCCTGCTCACGCACGCGTTGCAGCCATTGGCGCATGTCGTCGGTCACGGCGGGG
>ENA-OWLM01000942-OWLM01000942.1-metagenome-genome-assembly--contig:-NODE-942-length-10972-cov-2.692406_pt1 | contig 10972 bp, 10 predicted proteins | sample MGYA00245349_ERZ651102 | MGnify/ENA primary metagenome ERZ651102 (study PRJEB26857, sample SAMEA4031759) | metagenome | biome: human; feature: oral; material: saliva | place: Philippines | collected 2014... | reverse complement strand
CGGCCGTGCTGCCGTTTTCGCAGCGCCAGTAGCAGGAAACAGGGCCCGGCACCCGTGAAGGGCCCAGGCGCTGTTCTCAGCCGCGATCCAGCCCCACCTCTTGCAGCACCGTCGTGGCGATCTCTTCGATCGACTTCGTGGTGCTGGACAGCCAGGATATGCCTTCGCGGCGCATCATGCGCTCGGCTTCGGCGACTTCGTAGCGGCATTGTTCAAGCTGGGCATAGCGGCTGTTGGGGCGGCGCTCGTTGCGCACTTCGGCCAGGCGTTCCGGCTGGATGGACAGGCCAAAGAGCTTGGCGCGGTGCGGGGCGATGGTGGAGGGCAGGGTGCCGCGCTCGAAGTCGTCGGGCGTGAGCGGGAAGTTGGCCGCCTTGATGGCGTACTGCATGGCTAGGTACAGGCTGGTCGGCGTCTTGCCGCAGCGGGATACGCCCACCAGGATCACGTCGGCCTGGTCCAGCTGGTTCACGAACTGTCCGTCGTCGTGCGCCAGACTGAAGTTGATGGCGTCGATCCGGTTCCGGTATTTTTCCGAGTTGGCCTGCATGTGCGAGCGGCCGATGGAATGGCTGGATTTCAGCCCCAGCGCCTGCTCGATGTGGCTGACGAAGGTGCCGAAGAGGTCCAGGAAAACGCCGTTCGCCTGGCGAACACGGGCCAGGATTTCGGGGTTGACCAGGGTGCTGAAGACGATGGGCGGAACGCCGGCGTCCTGGGCGCTGCGGTCGATCCGCATGGCCACTTCCGCGGCCTTTTCCAGCGTGTCGACAAAAGGCAGCCGGATGGGCTTGAAATTGACCTCCTCGAACTGCGAAAGTACTGACTGGCTGAAGGTTTCCGCAGTGATGCCGGTACTGTCGGAAACGATGTATACCGTGCGTACGATAGGGGTAGATGTCATGTGTAAAAAATTCCAACCGGGCAGATGGCCGGACGTACTCCACCGAGTACAATCAGGCCCCTATAAGTCACCCCAAGGGCGGTCCAAGGCCAGTTTGGTCAGCGTCTGAAAAAGCCTTTTTGCATGCCGGCAGTCGTCTTTGCCGGCGCGTCAAAACAGCACATTTCATGCATTGACCAAACTCGCTTTCATTCCATTGTAAAAGGTGACTTCAATGTCGTATGTTGTTTTGTTCGAGCAGCTCCGCATGACGGACGTGGACTCGGTAGGAGGCAAGAACGCATCACTGGGCGAAATGATCAGCCAGCTGTCTGGCGCGGGAGTCCGCGTGCCGGGCGGCTTTGCCACGACCGCAGACGCCTTCCGCGACTTTCTCAAGGCCTCCGGCCTGGACAAGCGGATCGCTGAGCGCCTGACCACGCTGAACCCCGAAGACGTGCGCGAGCTGGCCGCCGCCGGCGCGCAGATCCGCCAATGGATCGTCGATGCGCCGTTCTCGCCGGAATTCGAAACCCAGATCCGCGACGCCTTCGCCAAGCTCGACGCCGACGGCAAGGGTTCGTTCGCCGTGCGCTCGTCCGCCACGGCCGAAGACCTGCCCGACGCCTCGTTCGCCGGCCAACAGGAAACCTTCCTGAACGTCGTCGGCATCGACGACGTGCTGGACAAGATCCGCCACGTGTTCGCGTCGCTGTACAACGACCGCGCCATTTCCTATCGCGTGCACAAGGGCTACGCCCACGCCGATGTCGCCCTGTCGGCCGGCATCCAGCGCATGGTGCGCTCCGACAAGGGCAGCGCCGGCGTCATGTTCACCATCGACACTGAATCGGGCTTCCAGGACGTGGTGTTCATTACCTCGTCCTACGGCCTGGGCGAAACCGTGGTGCAGGGCGCGGTCAACCCCGACGAGTTCTACGTCTTCAAGCCCACGCTGGCCCAGGGCCACTTCCCGATCGTCGGCCGCCGCATCGGCTCCAAGCTGATCAAGATGGAATTCGACCCCGAGCGTCCCGAAGGCCGTGCCGTGCGCACGGTTGACGTGCCGGTGTCCGAGCGCAACCGCTATTCGCTGACCGACGACGAGGTCAATGAACTGGCCCGCTACGCCGTCATCATCGAAAAGCACTACCAGCGTCCGATGGACATCGAATGGGGCCGCGACGGCGTCGACGGCAAGATCTATATCCTGCAGGCGCGCCCGGAAACGGTGAAGTCGCAGCAGGGCGCCAACGACGTGCAGCAGCGCTACCGCCTGAAGGCGACCGGCCAGGTCCTGATCACCGGCCGCGCGATCGGCCAGAAGATCGGTTCCGGCCCGGTGCGCGTGGTGGGCGACATCTCGGACATGGACAAGGTCCAGCCGGGCGACGTGCTGGTCACCGACATGACGGACCCCAACTGGGAGCCCGTGATGAAGCGCGCCTCGGCCATCGTGACGAACCGCGGCGGCCGCACCTGCCACGCCGCGATCATCGCGCGCGAGCTGGGCATTCCGGCTGTCGTGGGTTGCGGCAACGCCACCGACCTGCTGAAGGAAGGCCAGGCCGTGACCGTGTCTTGCGCTGAAGGCGACGAAGGCCGCATCTATGACGGCCTGATCGAAACCGAAGTGGAAGAAGTGCGCCGCGGCGACATGCCCGCCATTGATCTGAAGATCATGATGAACGTGGGCAATCCGCAGCTGGCGTTCGACTTCGCCCAGATCCCCAACGGCGGCGTCGGTCTGGCCCGCCTGGAATTCATCATCAACAACAACATCGGCATCCACCCCAAGGCGGTCCTGGACTACCCGAACGTGGACGGCGAACTGAAGAAGGCCGTGGAATCGGCGGCTCGCGGCCATGCCAGCCCGCGCGCGTTCTTCGTCGAGAAGATGGCCGAAGGCGTGGCGACGATCGCCGCCGCCTTCTACCCCAAGCCCGTCATCGTGCGCATGTCGGACTTCAAGTCCAACGAGTACCGCAAGCTGGTCGGCGGTTCGCGCTACGAGCCCGAGGAGGAGAACCCCATGCTGGGCTTCCGCGGCGCGTCGCGCTACATCGCCGAGGACTTCGCCGAGTGCTTCCGCATGGAATGCGAAGCGCTCAAGAAGGTGCGCGATGAAATGGGCCTGACCAACGTCGAGATCATGGTGCCGTTCGTGCGCACCCTGGGCCAGGCGGAGAAGGTCGTGAACCTGCTCGCCAAGCACGGCCTGGCGCGTGGCGAGAACGGCCTGAAGCTGATCATGATGTGCGAGGTTCCGTCCAACGCCATTCTGGCCGAAGAGTTCCTGCAGTACTTCGACGGCTTCTCGATCGGCTCCAACGACATGACCCAGCTGACCCTGGGCCTGGATCGCGACTCCTCGATCGTGGCGCACCTGTTCGACGAACGTAACCCGGCCGTCAAGAAGCTGCTGTCGATGGCGATCAAGGCGGCACGTGCCAAGGGCAAGTACGTCGGCATCTGCGGCCAGGGCCCGTCCGATCACCCGGATCTGGCCGAGTGGCTGATGCAGGAAGGCATCGAGTCGGTGTCGCTCAACCCCGACACCGTGGTCGACACCTGGCTGCGCCTGGCCAAGCTGAAGGCCAACAGCTGATCGTTGCGCTGACATGATGTTCATCGCGCTCGGTTCACACTGATCGCATCCAAAGCCCCGCCCTATGCGGGGCTTTGTTTTTCCAGCCCCACTCCGGAGACCCCATGCTCGCCACTGCCGCGCCCATCACCACGCCTGCCTTCTTCCGCGAATGGAACTGGCAGCACATTCTGGAAACCTACGGGGTACCGCTGCTGTCGGCGGTGGTGGTGCTGCTGATCGGCCTGTGGCTGGCACGCCGCCTCTCCAACGTGATGCCCCGCGCGACCGCCCGGGTCGGCGTGGACCCGATGCTGGGCACCTTCCTCCGCAACGTGGTGTATGCCGCCGCGCTGGTGATCGTGGTGGTGCTGGCGATTGCCACGCTGGGCGTGCCGGTCTCACCGCTGCTGGCGGTGCTGGGTACGGCAGGCCTGGCCGTAGGTTTGGCCCTGAAGGACTCGCTGTCCAACATCGCCTCCGGCGTCATGCTGGTGACGCTGCGCCCGTTCAAGGTGGGTGATGTGGTCACCGTGGCCGGGCAGACCGGCAGTGTGCGCGAGGTGCGCATTTTCCAGACCGTGATCACCGGCGCGGACAACCAGCACACCACCATTCCCAACAACCTGATCACCGCTGCGCCGATCATCAACCTCACCGACGAACCGACCCGACGGGTGGAACTGGTGATCGGCATCGGCTACGAAGACAACATCCAGCTGGCGCGTGACACCGCATTGGCGCTGGTGAAGGCAGATGCGCGCGTGCTGCAGACGCCGGCCCCGGACGTGGTGGTGTACGAACTGGGCGCGCATTCGATCAACCTGGGGATCCGCTGCTTTGTGAAATCCGCAGACTGGTTCGGGACGAAAGTGACGCTGCTGGAGCAGATCAAGCTTGGGTTTGATCAGGCGGGGATCAATATTCCGTATCCGCAGCAGGACATGCATCTGTATCTGCATGGGAAGGATGGTGGCGTGCAGACCGCCGACGCGTTGATTCGCGATCATTGATCCGCTGACACGCATGGCGTGTCACTACGTAGATCGATTGTCCCGTGGTGACGCGCCGTGCGCGTCATATCGCAATGCCAGAAGTCCGTAGTGACGCGCCATGCGCGTCATCACGATGCGTCGGAATTCCCCGCCACCACCGCATACGCCGCGCGCACGGTCTCATACCCATACGTGCGCTCCAATCGGCGCACGATGAAATGCCCGCGCGCCATGTCCTGGTAGTAATCGGTAAACATGGTGTTGAGCGTCGCGCCCGCCACCGCCCCCACAATCGGCACGGCCTGCGCGGCGAACTTCTCGGTCACCACCACGCCAAAGCGCGCGGCCACCTTCTCCACGATCTTGGCCAGCCACTTGCCCGCTTCCTTCGGGGTCAACCCGATCATCACCCCGCCGCCGCCCACCGCCACACCGGTCAGCTCGGCCGACAGGTGCCGCATGACCTCGGCGGTAAAACCGCGGGTGATGTAGTAGCCGGTTTCGCTGGCATCGTCCTGACCGGAGTTACCGCCCAGTGCGAACACTTCCAGGCAGGCATGGCGGGTGGCCATGTCGTTCATGTCGAAACCTTCGCTGCGGGCGACGTCGGCCACCGCGCGCATCATGATGGTGGTCGACAGCGGCAGTTCGATGAACAGCGCGGTGAAGCCGAACGCCCCACCGACCGCGCCGGTCGCGGCGGCAGCAGCTTTGTGCCAGCGGGTGGAGGCGGCCTTGCCGGGGGTGTTGTCCATGCTCCACAGCGCAGCCTGGGCGGACTTGAACAGCGCCGCCTCCACTGCGCCGTGAATCCGCTTGGATACGGACTTGGGCAGCTTGTTGACCGCGAATTCGAGCGGCGAACCGATCAGGTTGGCCATCTTGGCGGTCAGCGTTGGCGATTCCAGCAACGCCACCGCCCGCCGCAGGTCGGCGTAGTCCTGCGAGGTCGGCAGGATGTGGGACTGCAGCGGCGGCGGCACGGCGGGCAATGAGGTCGTCATGGCCCGGATCATAGCGCCGCATTGTTGAACGGACCGTTGTTGCGCGGGTACCGACCGGACCACACCGGTAGGTCACGACCGTTGGTCGTGACGGCGTTACGCCGGCAACCCCGACAACGCGCCCATGAACTGGCGGTAATGGCGCAGCTCGGCGATCGAATCATGCACGTCGCTCAGCGCGGTATGGCTGGCGGTCTTGCCCACCCCGGCCGCCACTGTGGGAGCCCAGCGCTTGGCCAGTTCCTTCACCGTGGACACGTCCAGGTTGCGGTAGTGGAAGTACTTCTCCAGGCGCGGCATTTCACGGTGCAGGAAGCGGCGGTCCTGGCAGATCGAGTTGCCGCACATCGGCGAGGCACCGGCGCGGATCCACTGGGCCAGGAAGTTCACGGTCTGGGCTTCGGCCTGGCCCAGGGTCACCTGGCTTTCGACCACGCGCTGCCACAGGCCGGAACGGCGGTGCTGGTTGCGGTTCCATTCGTCCATCGCCTCCAGCCGCTCCACCGGGTGGCCAATGGCGAACTCCGGGCCTTCGGCGAGCACGTTCAACTGCGCGTCGGTCACTACCGTGGCGATCTCGATGATGGAGTCGTTGTCGGTGTCCAGACCGGTCATTTCCAGGTCGATCCAGATCAGTCGTTCGCCTTCCGCGCCGTTGTCGGCCATGTGTTCAAACCTTGTACGAAAGCACCATGATACCGCAGGCCGGCAGTCAGCCCGGCGTCAACAACAGCGGCGGTTTGCCGCGCTTGGCGCGGAAATAATTGGTCAGGCGCGTGCTGGCTTCCTTCGCCAGCACCCCACCGTGCAGTTCCACGCGGTGGTTGTGGCGCGGGTCTTCCAGCAGGTTGAAGACACTGCCGCAGGCCCCGGTCTTGGGGTCGGTGGCGGCGTACACCAGCCGTGCCACGCGGGCATGCACGATCGCCATCGCGCACATCGCGCACGGCTCCAGGGTCACGTACAGCGTGCTGCCGAGCAGGCGGTGATTGGCCAGTGCCCTGCCCCCTTGGCGCATGGCCACGATCTCGGCGTGCGCGCTGGGATCATGCTCGGCGATGTTCAGGTTCCAGCCCTCGCCCAGCACCTGGCCATCAGCCCCCACCAGCACCGCACCCACCGGAATCTCATTGAACTCACGCTCGGCGCGCGCGGCCAGCGCCAGCGCGTGCTGCATCCAGTATTCGTCTTGGTCGTGCACCGGTACGCCCAGCGGCGGCGGCGGTGGCAGCCGCTCAACCATGGCCGTTGGCCTTGCGCAGGAAGGCCTCGAACGCCGCCAGAGTTGCCTCGCTGACGTGATGCTCGATGCCTTCGGCGTCGCGCCGCGCCGAATCGGCGTCCACGCCGAGCGCCAGCAGGAACCGCTCCACGGTCTGGTGGCGCGCGCGTACTTCCACCGCCAGCTGTTCGCCGGCCGGGGTCAGGAACACGCCACGATACGGCCGCTGCACCGCCCAACCTTCCTTGACCAGGCGCTTGAGCGCCTTGGCCACCGTCGGCTGAGCGACCCCCAGACGGGTCGCAATATCCACCTGGCGGGCCTCGCGGCCGTCGGCAATCAGGTCCGCAATCAGCTCCACGTAGTCTTCCACCAGCTCGGAGCGGCGCGCTTCACGCACCTGCGCGAAGCCCTCCACATGGACCTGGGCGTCGATCAGGGGGGCGGGCTTGCGGCTGCTGCTCGGCATGCGGGCAATGGTCCGTGGCGGGGCCGATGGGAACTGGTGTGTAGTCTAGCGCAGCCGGCTCCCCTGCCCTCACCGCCGGCTCAGCCGCGCATGCGACGCTGCAGCCGGGTCTCGAACAGCACTTCTCCGTCCATGTTGCGCGCCACCAGTGCGCCACCGTGGGCGCGGGCGAACTCATGGGCGATGAACAAGCCCAGGCCCAGGCCACGGCTCTCGTGGAAACTGGCCTTGAACGGCTCGAACAGGCGCGGCAGCAGCGCCTCGGGGATCTGCCCCTGGTTGCGCACCTGCAGCAGCAGGGACTCGCCGGGATTGCCCCGCACGTACACCTGCACCGGGGCCGCCCCACCGTGCAGCACGGCGTTGCCGACCAGGTTGGACAGCAGCTGCGCCAAGCGGTCCGGGTCGCCGTGCAGGCCGGTGTCACCCTCGATCTGCAGATCGATTCGCGCCTGCGGATGCGCGCGGACCAGCTCGGCCACCACCACGCTGGCCACTTCGGCCAGGTCGCAGTCGCTCTGCTGGATGCGCAGGCCGCCGCTGCGGATGCGCGAGAAGTCCAGCAGCTGCTCGACCATGCGCGCCATGCGCTCGGCACTGTTCTCCAGATGCTTCAGGGTCTGCTGCACCGGGCCGTCGTCAGGCAGGTCCAGCGACAGCTTGTCCGCGCACAGCAGAATCGCCGACAGCGGCGTGCGCAGGTCGTGCGTCAACACCGCCATCATGGTTTCGTTGAGCCGCAGCGCGTGCTCCAGCGCCTGGTTGCGCGCCTTCAGCAGCTGCTTCTGCTGGTACAGCTCGATGAACACATTGACCTTGCTCAGGATCACCTGCGGCTCGATCGGCTTGTGCAGGAAATCCACTGCGCCGGTTTCGTAGCCCTTGAACGCGCGCACCGGGTCATTCGGCGAGGCGGTCAGGAAGATGATCGGCACGTCGCGGCTGCGGGTGGAGCCGCGCATCAGCTCGGCCAGCGAAAAGCCATCGATCTCCGGCATGTGCACGTCCAGCAGCGCCAGCGCCACGTCGTGCTCCAGCAGCAGCTCCAGTGCCTGCGCCCCGGACGCCGCGCACAGGATGTTCAGGCCGTCGCGTCGCAACAGCGCTTCCATCGCCACCAGGTTCTGCGGAATGTCATCGACAATCAGCAGGTTCACGCTGTCGGTCGGCGCAGTGACCGCCGTGGGCTCGATCAGGTTCATCGGGCAAGACCCTTGATACGTGTACAGATGGAGGAAAGCGTCAGCACCGCGTCGGCTCCCGCATGGGCCAGCGCGGACGCCGGCATGGTCGGAGAAAAAGCGTCGTCCGGGCACTGGATCCAGGCATGGCCACCGGCTTGGCGCACCGCCGCCACGCCGGCACTGCCGTCGTTGCTGGCACCGGTGAGCAGGATCGCCAGCACCCCGCTGCCAAACACCTCGGCGGCACTTTCAAACAGCGGGTCGATGGCCGGTCGCGAGTACAGCACCGGCGCATCCACCGACAGCGCCAGGCTGTCGGCATCTTCGACCAGCAGATGATAATCCGGCGGCGCGAACGTCACGGTACCGGGCAGCAGCGGCTGCTTGTCGTCCGCTTCGCGGACCGTCCAGCAGGTCGACGATGCGGCTGGGGCGGTCGCGCGGCAGGTGCAGCACCACCAGCACCGGCAACGAAAGGTCTTCCGGCAAGGCGGCCAGCAGCGCCTGCAGCGCACTCACCCCGCCGGCGGAGGCTCCCACCACCAGGATCTTGAAGTCCACGCGCGGGTCAGCAGCGGTACTCATGCCAGCTTCCGGTACAGGCGCTGTTCGCGCGCGCACGCTTCAAAGTCGCTGGCATGTTCGCCGAACTGCAGCGACTCCTTGCTGCCCAGGCCGAGAAAGCCCTTGTGCACCAGCGCCTCATGGAACAGGCCGATGGCCCGGTCCTGCAAAGCACGCTGGAAGTAGATCAGCACGTTGCGGCAGGAGACCAGATGCACTTCCGAGAACACCGTGTCGGTGGCCAGGCTGTGATCGGCGAACACGATGTTGCGCTTGAGCGCGCGGTCGAACACCACGCTGCCATAGCCACTGCTGTAATAGTCGGAAAGCGAGCCGGTGCCGCCAGCCGCCAGGTAGTTACGGCTGAACTGGGCCAGCCGGTCCAGGCTGAAGGCTCCGGCCTCGGCCGCTTCCAGCGCCTCCGGATTGATGTCGGTGGCGTAGATGATGGTGCGGTCCAGCAGCCCTTCTTCCTGCAGCAGGATGGCCAGCGACCACACCTCTTCGCCGGTGCTGCAGCCGGCGATCCACACCTTGATCGACGGATAGGTGCGCAGCACCGGAATCGCATGCTCGCGCAGCACTTTGAAATAAGCCGGGTCGCGGAACATTTCCGAAACCTGCACGGTGAAGAACTGCATGGCCTGGGCAAAGGTATCCGGCTCGCTCAACAGCCGGTGCTGCAGCGCGCCCAGGCTGTCGCACTCGAAGCGGCCCATGGCGTGGCGCATGCGCCGGCGCAGCGAGGCCAACGCGTAATCACGGAAATCATAGTGATAGCGCTGGTACACCGCCTCCAGCAGCAGCTTCAGCTCCAGATCGAACAGCTCGGCCTCGTTCATCGGCGCGAGCACCATACGCGGCACAGCGAGACCAGCTTGTCCACGTCGATCGGCTTGGAGATGTAGTCGTTGGCACCGGCCTGCAGGCAGTGCTCGCGGTCATCCGGCATGGCCTTGGCGGTCAGCGCGATGATCGGCAGGTCGCGCCAGCGCGCCTCGCTGCGGATTTCGCGCATGGCGGCCAAGCCGTCCATCTCCGGCATCATGATGTCCATCAGCACCAGGTCCACTTCCGGGCCCAGCTTTTCCAGCGCTTCGCGGCCATTCCGCGCGATCTCCAGCTTGACCCCCAGCGGCTCAAGCACGCTGGACAGCGCGAAGATGTTGCGCACGTCGTCCTCGGCCAGCAGCACGGTACGGCCATCCAGCACGGCGTCGCGGCGGCGCGCCTCGCGCAGCAGGCGCTGCTGGTCGGTCGGCAGCGAGGCCTCCACGCTGTGCAGGAACAGGGTCACCTCATCCAGCAGGCGCTCGGGCGAGCGCGCGCCCTTGATGATGATGCTCTTGGAGTAACGGCGCAGGCGCTGTTCCTCATCGCGGGTAAGCGCACGGCCGGTGTAGACGATCACCGGCGGGAACGACAGCGCCTCATTGGCGGCCATGTGTTCAAGCAGGTCGTAGCCGGTACCGTCCGGCAGCGCCAGGTCGGTGACCATGCAGTCGAAGGTGGAGCCGGACAGCGCCGCCATCGCTTCGGCGATGGTGCCCACGCCGACAATTTCGAGCTGGTCACGGCCCAGCAGCAGCTTGAGGTTGGAGCGCAGTTCGCTGTCGTCCTCCACGATCAGCAGACGGCGCACATCGCGCTGGTTGGTCGCCTCCAGCTGCTGGATCGCCTCGACCAGCCGCTCGCGCGTGGCCGGCTTGATCACATAACCGATCGCGCCCAGCTCCAGCGCGACCTGCGAGCGCTCCAGGCCACTGACCACGTGCACCGGGATGTGGCGCGTGGCCGGGTCGCGCTTCAACCGCTCGAGCACGCTCAGACCCGAGACATCAGGCAGGCCGATGTCGAGCAGGATGCCGTTCGGGCGCAGTTCGCTGGCCAAGGCGAGCGCTTCTTCGGCGGTCTGCGCGACCACGCAGTCGAAGTCCAGCTCATGCGCCATCTGCACCAGCGCGCTGGCAAAGGCGGCGTCGTCTTCCACCGCCAGGATCATGCGCCCGGCGCGGCTGCGGCGACCGCGGTCGTCGATCACGCGCGGGGCGTCGCTGGCGGCAG
>ENA-OWLM01000940-OWLM01000940.1-metagenome-genome-assembly--contig:-NODE-940-length-10984-cov-2.879861_pt1 | contig 10984 bp, 6 predicted proteins | sample MGYA00245349_ERZ651102 | MGnify/ENA primary metagenome ERZ651102 (study PRJEB26857, sample SAMEA4031759) | metagenome | biome: human; feature: oral; material: saliva | place: Philippines | collected 2014 | study... | reverse complement strand
AACGGCCACGCAATTGCGGGCGTAGGATGATGTCGTACAGGTGGACCCAATCGGGTCCGGAGGAGCTCCCCATGCTCGACGCCCTGCCCGTGCTCGATGCCATCCTGCAGCGGCACGCTGCCGAACTGGGCAAGGACCACCTGCCGTATCGCAACCACGCCTACCGGGTGGCCAATTTCCACTGGTGCCTGTTACCCGGAAGTGATGAGGACCGGTACGTGGTTTCGGTCGCCGCCGCCTTCCATGACCTGGGCATCTGGACCGACGGCACCTTCGACTATCTGGCTCCATCGGAGGCCCAGGCGCGCGCCTATCTGCAGGCCGAAGGGTGCGGGGATCTGGTGCCGTTGGTGCTGGCGATGATTGACCATCATCACCAGGTGTCGGCGATGGACCGAGCGGCCGATTCGCGCATTGAGGCGTTCCGTAAGGCGGACTGGATTGACGTCACCCTTGGGCTGCGCAGGTTCGGCGTGCGCTCCGAGGACTTCAACCACATTCTGGCGCGATTTCCCCGCTTGGGATTCCACCGCAGGCTGCTGCAGTTCGGCTGGCACCACGGCCTGCACCACCCGTTGAATCCGCTACCCATGCTGCGCCGGTGAGGCATGCCGGGCCTCGCTGTCCAACTCGCTGCGCGGGATGCACCGGTAGGGTCGCACGACAGTCGACCGCCGATATCAACCATCGCTGCTGGAAGGCATGACCCTCGAACGGAGAAGCGCTCCTCCGCCAAAGCCCATGCCCCATCGCGCCGATCACCGTTATCGGCGGTCGACTGTCGTTCGACCCTACCGGTCAGGGCCATGCGCCCATCCGGCGTGTGAGCTGTCGAACCCTCCAGGCCAACCGCGACACGTCCCCTTGCACGCACGAACCTAACACTGTTAGATTCGCCCCTAACAACGTTAGGTAACCTCCCCTCCATGCGCCAGGCCATCGCCCGCGACAACATTGTGGACGCCGCCTTCCAGCTCCTCGACGAGGCTGGCATGGAGGGCGTGACCCTGCGCAAGGTGGCCTGTTCGCTGGGCATCCGCGCGCCGTCGCTGTACTGGCACTTCAAGAGCAAGCAGGCGCTGGTCGATGCCATGGCCGACGCGATGATCGTCGACGTGGCCCGCCACATCCCGGAAGGCCAACCCTGGCGGCAGACCCTGCTGCAGATCGCGCGCGAGTTCCGGGTGGCGTTCAAGGCCCGCCGTGATGGCGCGCGGGTGTATGCCGGTACCTTCATCGCCACTGAGAACGTCCTTCGGGTGGGCGAGGCCAGCATTGCCGCGCTCACCGCCGCCGGTGCACCGGCCAGTTTCGCCGCGACCGCCGCGATGGACCTGGTGTACTACACGATGGGCTTCGTCATTGAAGAACAGTCGTGGCCGGGCGACGGCAGCATGGAAGCGCTCGGCGAGGCCTTCATGGCGCTGGCCGAACAGCGCTTCCCGCACTGCTGGCAGGCTCGCGAGGTCTGGCGTGAAGTCGACTTTGATACCCGCTTTGAACAAGGCGTGGGCCTGATGCTGGACGGCATCGAACAGCGCCTTGCCCGCAACTCCTGATTCTTCTCCCCTTACCGCTGCTCCGACACGGAAGCTCATCCATGCGTTCGCCCTTACTTCGCTTCTCCCTGCTGATGCTCTCCCTGGCCGTACTGACCGCCTGCGGCGGCAAGGACGATGCCGAGGCCGATGCAGCTACCACCTCGGCGCTGCCGGTATCGGTGGCTGCTGCACAGACACAGGTGATGCCGCGCACGGTGCTGGTGTCCGGGCCGGTCAGCGCGTTCGAGGAAATGCAGCTGGGCGTGGAAATCAGCGGCCAGCGCGTCACCGCCCTCAACGTGGACGTCGGCCAGTACGTCAAGAAGGGGCAGATCCTGCTGCAGCTGGATCACCGCACCCTGGACAGCGAACTCGCCCAGGCCGACGCCTCCTTGCGTCAGGCCCAGGCCTCGCAGGAGCTGGCCCGCTTGAACTACCAGCGCAGCGAGAAGCTCGCGGCGGAAAAACTGATCAGCGAGAGCAGCCTGGATGAGCTGCGCGCCAATCGCCTCAACGCCGAAGCGCAGACCGCCACCGCCCGCGCCTTGCGTGATTCGGCCCAGCTGCGCCGCGACTTCGCCGATCTGCGCGCGCCGGCCGACGGCCTGATTTCCAAGCGCCTGGTGCAGCCGGGACAGGTCGTGTCAGCAGGGACCGAACTGCTGCGCCTGATCCGCGACGGTCGACTGGAATGGCGCGCCGAACTGCCGGAAGACCAGCTGACCGGTGTTGCGGTGGGTAATCCGGTGCAGCTGCCCTATGCCGGCCAGACCATCACCGGCCGCATCCGCGCAGTCACTCCGGGCGTCGATGCACAGACCCGCACCGGTACGGTCTACGCCGACCTGCCGGAACCGGGCACGCTGAAGCAGGGTGTCTATGTGGAAGGCCGCATCGTCACCGGCGACGGTGAAGTACTCACCATCCCGACCGCGGCCATCGTGCAGCGCGATGGTCACAGCTATGTGTTCAGCGTCAACGACAAGCAGCAGGCGACCCGCCACCGCGTACGCACCGGGCAGGCGCTGCAGGGTCGTACCGCGATCCTGGAAGGGCTGAAAGCCGGCGACAAGGTGGTGGTGGATGGTGCCGGCTTCCTGGGTGAAGGCGACCGCGTACGCGTGGTCGACGCCACTGCCGCCAAGAAGGCAGGCGCGCAATGAACTTCTCCGCCTGGGCGATCAAGCGCCCGTTACCTGCGCTGCTGATCTTCTTCGTGTTGTGCGTCGCCGGCCTGTGGGGCTTCCACCAGCTGCCGGTGGCGCGCTTCCCGGACATCGCCTTCCCGATGACCACGGTCACCGTGACCCAGCCGGGCGCATCGCCCAGCCAGCTGGAGGCGGAAGTCACCCGCAAGGTGGAAGACTCCGTGGCCACGGTGAATAACGTCAAGCGCGTGATCTCCTCGGTCAGCGAAGGCGTCAGCACCACCACGATTGAGTTCCAGCTGGAAGCCGATCTGGCCACCGCGCTGGATGACACCCGCGACGCGGTCACCCGCATCCGCACGGATCTGCCGCAGGACATCCAGGAACCGGTGATCTCCAAGGTCGACATCGGCGGCTCGCTGATGACCTATGCGCTGGTCGCCCCGCACATGACGCCCGACGAAGCCAGCTGGTTCGTCGACCGTGACATCGCCCGCGCCATGTACGGCGTTCCCGGCGTGGCCCGGGTCACCCGGGTGGGCGGCGTGCAGCGCCAGGTCCGGGTGGACCTGGACCCGAATGCACTGATCGCGATGGGCATCACCGCCGGCGATGTCTCGCAGCAGCTGGCGCGCATCCAGGTCGAGCGTGCCGGTGGCAAGGCCGAGATTGAAGGTGCCCAGCAGACCATCCGTACGCTCGGCACGGTGGCCGATGCGCAGGCGCTGCGCGACTATTCCATCGCCTTGCCCGACGGTCGCTCGGTGCGGTTGTCGACCCTCGCCAAGGTCACCGACGCGGCTGCCGACCCGACCGAAGCAGCCCTGCTCGACGGCAAGGCCGTGGTCGCCTTCTCGATGTCGCGTACGCGTGGCTCCAGCGAAGTCAAAGTGGAAGCCGGCGTGCATGAGGCGCTGGACAAGATCAAGGCCGAGCACCCCGGCATCGACTTCAAGCTGGTCACCACCGCCATCGATGAAACCCACCGCTCCTACGACTCGTCGATGACCATGCTGTGGGAGGGGGCGCTGCTGGCCCTGCTGGTGGTGTGGCTGTTCCTGCGCGACTGGCGGGCGACCTGGGTGTCGGCGCTGGCCCTGCCGCTGTCGATCATTCCCACCTTCGCGGTTATGTACTTCTTCGGCTTCACCCTGAACATGATCACCCTGCTGGCGCTGTCGGTGGTGGTCGGCATCCTGGTTGACGATGCGATCGTGGAGATCGAGAACATCGTGCGTCACCTGCGCATGGGTAAACCGCCACTGGAAGCGGCGCGTGAGGCGGCTGGCGAAATCGGCAACGCGGTGATCGCCACCTCGCTGACCCTGGCCGCGGTGTTCGTGCCGGTGGCGTTCATGCCCGGCATTGCCGGCAAGTTCTTCCGCGAGTTCGGCTGGACCGCTGCCACCGCGGTGCTGTTCTCGCTGCTGGTGGCGCGCCTGCTCACTCCGATGATGGCGGCCTACCTGCTCAAGCCGCACGGTGAAGAAAAGCCCGAGTCGAAACTGATGACCTGGTACCTCGGCTGGGTCGATGCAGCGCTGCGTCATCGCGGGCGCACCCTGTGGCTGGCTACCGGTCTGTTCGTGGCCTCACTGGCGCTGGTGCCGCTGATTCCGGCGACCTTCATTCCGCAGTCCGACCTCGGCCGCAGCAACCTCAGCCTGGAACTGCCGCCGGGCACGCGCCTGCAGGAAACCGTGGCGGTGGCCGAACAGGCGCGCGCGCTGCTCAAGGACATGCCCGAGCTGAAGCAGGTCTACACCGCCGTGGGCAGCGTGCTCGACCTCGGTGACCCCAGCGCCACCGGCGTCGGTGAGCCGCGCAAAGCCACGCTGGTGCTGGACTGGGGCCTGGCTGACGACCGCGACCGCGATCAGCGTGCACTGGAACGCGATGCACGCCAGCGTCTGGCCAACCTGCCGGGCGTGCGCGTCAGCTACATCAGCTCCGAACCGGGCAACCTGCTGCAGCTGGTGCTGTCCGGTGACGACCCGCAGCGCCTGCAGGAAGCCTCCACCGCGCTGGAACGCGACCTGCGCGGCATCCAGGGCCTGGGCAGCGTGACCTCCACAGCGTCGCTGCTGCGCCCGGAAATCCAGATCGTGCCGAACGCCGCACGTGCGGCCGACCTCGGTGTGGCCACAGCGGACATCGCCGAAGCGGCGCGCATCGCCACCGCCGGTGACTACGAACAGCGTCTTGCCAAGCTCAACCTGCCTGACCGGCAGGTGCCGATCCGGGTCGGATTTGCCGAGGCCGACCTCGCCAACCCCTCGCTGGTGCACCAGCTGCGCGTGCCCGGGCGTGATGGCCCGGTGCCGCTGGCCGCCGTGGCCGACATCCAGCCGGGCAGTGGCCCGTCGCAGATCTCGCGTTACCAGCGCCAGCGCAACGTGACTTTGACTGCCGAACTCAACGGTCGCCCACTGGGTGAGGTCATGACCGAGGTACAGGCGCTGCCCACGGTGAAGAAGCTGCCGCCGGGCGTGACTTTCCTCAACACCGGCGACGCCGAAGTATTCGTGGAGCTGTTCATCGGCTTCCTGCTGGCGATGGCGGCCGGGCTGATCTGCATCTACATGGTGCTGTTGCTGCTGTTCAACCATGCACTGATGCCGGTGACGATTCTGGCGGCAGTACCGCTCTGCGCCGGCGGTGCATTCGGTGCGCTGCTGATCACCCAGAACATGCTCTCGTTGCCGGCGCTGATCGGCCTGCTGATGCTGATCGGTATCGCCACCAAAAACTCCATCCTGCTGGTGGACTACGCGGTGATGGCCGAGGACGAGCAGGGCATGAGCCAGCATGATGCGCTGATTGACGCCTGCCGCAAGCGCGCGCAGCCGATCATCATGACCACGCTGGCAATGGGCGCGGGCATGATGCCGATCGCGCTGGGTTTTGCGGGTGATTCCAGCTTCCGCGCGCCGATGGCCATTGCGGTCATCGGCGGCCTGATCACCTCCACGCTGCTCAGCCTGATCGTGATTCCGGCCGCCTTCACCGTGGTCGATGACGTCGGCGAGTGGCTGTCGCGGAAGTTCCGCCACCGTTCCTCGCATCATTCGCACGCTGCCGGCGATCGCTGACCGATGACAGGGACGGCGGATGATTCCGCCGTCTGCACAGGCACTGCGACGTCGTGTCTGTGTGGGGCCCCGGATGCGCTGGAAACTCGTGATGCCTGGGATTCCCGGCTTACGTGGTGGATGCGCGGGGAGTGCGGATTGCGGGAATTCCCGGGATGTGTGGGGACGCGGTAGGGTCGGTCGATAGACGACCGCCGACCTTGTCTATCGGTGCATTGACGCATGACCTCGGTCGGAGAGGTCTCTGCGGCGATGGTCATGCGTCACCGTACTGATCACCGCTATCGGCGGTCGTCTATCGACCGACCCCACCAAAGCAAAACGCCAAAGCAGAGGCCATAGCAGAGGCCACAGCGGACGCAGCAGCCCACGAAACAACCGCTCCATGTGTCCGCAATCGCGCCTCCTTCTTCCGCAGCACCGGTGTGACGCAGTCCACACCGCGTCCCCTGCTGCGCAAATCGTTAACAGAATGTCATGTGGGGGTCACCCGCGCTCCAGATACTCCGGCGCGTCTTCCATCCCCCACTGAGAGCCCATGCGCATTGCCGGACGTCTTCCCCGCATCACCCTGCTGGCCCTGACCCTCACCACTGCGCTGGATGTGCTGGCGGCAGAAGGTGCCCCCGCCGACGATGCGCGCACGCTGGACCGGGTGCAGGTAATCGGCCAGGCCACCAGCTACGCCAAAACCAGCGTCAGCCAGGAAACCCTGCAGCGCCAGCAGATCATCGGCAGCGTCAACGGCGCGCTCAACGAACTGCCCGGCGTGGTGGTCAGCGAAGCCGACGCCACCGGTTCTTCGGTGTGGGGCACGCAGATCAGCATGCGTGGCTTCGTCACCAACCGCGACACCCAGCAGATCGGCACCACCATCGACGGCCTGCCCAACGGCGGTTCGGGCTACGGCGGTGGTTCGCTGGCCAACCGCTATATCGACACCCTGGACCTGGAAACCATCGAGGTCAGCCAGGGCACGGCGGACATCTCTTCGCGCTCCAACGAAGCGCTGGGTGGCACTCTGAACTTCCTCACCAGCGACCCGCTCAGCGAGCAGCGTCTGCGCATGGTGGTCGGGGCCGGTGACAACGACATGCGCAAATACTACGTGCGCTACGACACCGGCGTGCTCGGTGGGCATACCCGCGCCTGGGTCAGCGCCTCGTCCGCACGGGTCAGCGACTGGATCGACGGCAGCGGTAAAACCAGCAATGACCATGTGGCCGCGAAGTTCATCACCGAGCTCGACCGCTGGACCCTGAGCGGCTACGCCTCGTACAACGATGCCGACGAACCGGAGTACACCAGCGTCACGCCGGCCGCCTTTGCCACCAACCCCAGCCGCGACGGCCTCACCGGCACCCTCACCGGCATTCCGAACCTGGACCAGAACTACCGCTCGGGTTCGCGCGCGTTGCGCGAAAACACCTTCGCCTACCTGCGCGGCGCGTTCGACAGCGGCAACGGCTTCAAGGCCTCGATGAGCGGCTACGTGCACAAGATGGAAGGGCGCGGCGACTGGCTGCCGCCGTACCTGGTGCAGGCACGCGATGACGGTGCCGGCGCGCCGGAGTCGGAGTACCTGGGCGGCAGCACGAGCTATGGCGGCAGCGCGCTCGGCCAGTTCTACTTCGTCAATCCGGACGGCAGTGCCGCGCAGATGATCGCCGGCTGCACCCCGCGTGCCGGCTTCAGTGCCGAGTACGACCCCAACTGCTACGCCGCCAACGTGCAGGGCGTGCAGTCGTACCGCCACACCCACTATGACAACGACCGCGCCGGCGTCACTGCCGACGTGGAGTGGACCCAAGACCTCGGCAGCCTGAAGAACACCGTGCGCGCCGGCCTGTGGGTGGAGAAGTTCGATCGCACCGCGCGCCGCGACTGGCACCGCCTGCTCAACGTCGGCACCGACATCGGCTTCGACCAGCAGCCGTATTGGGTGCAGTTCGAGGACGACTACAGCACTGACGAACAGATGTACTACGTCGAAGACGTGGCCCGCTTCGGTGCGTTCAGCGCCCGTGTCGGCGTGAAGCAGTTCTTCGTCGACCAGACCCGCCACCGCACCATCGGTGCGGCCGAGAACGTGCGCTCGGATTCGAAGTCCGACCCGTTGATCTCCGCCGGTGGCACCTGGACGCTGCCGGTGGAGGGGCTGGAAATGTTCGCCGGCTTCTCGCAGAACTTCGCGGCGATTCCCTCCGGCGTGCTCGGCGAGACCGATCCGCAGCGCTTCGCGCGCGTGGAGCCGGAAACCGCCGACAACATCGAGCTCGGCCTGCGCATCAGCCGCTGGCCCTTGACCGGTGCCATCACCCTGTACAACATCAAGTTCGACAACCGCATCGTCTACCTGCCGGCGCGTCTGGCCGACGGGATCGACTATCTGGATGAAACCGATGGTGTGTACGAGAACTTCGGCGGCGTGGAAAGCGACGGCGTGGAAGCCGCGCTCGGCTACGGCTGGGACAACGGCTGGCGCATCAATGGTGCCTACACCTACAACCGCTCCAAGTACCTGGGCAGCGGCAATGCCGACCGCGACGCCGCGCTGGGCATCGTTGATGGTGCACAGGTGATCGGTCAGCCGCGCCACATGCTGGTGATGTCGGCCGACTGGCAGGGCGAGAACTGGAACTTCGGGTTGTCCGGTCGCTATCTCGGCGAGCGCTACCTCAACGCGTCCAACACTTCGAAGCTGTCGTCGGCCACCGTGTTCAACGCCAACATCGGCTTCGACCTGCAGAGCCTGTCGCCGAAGCTGAAGGGCGTGGGGGCCAGCATCGTGGTCAACAACCTGACCGACCGCAAGTACCTGGCGGGTGTCGATGGCAGCAACTCGGCCTTCATCGGCGCGCCGCGTACCGTTGGTTTCTCCGTACGGGTCGACCTGTGACCGACCTCGGTCGCCGTCGACTGCTGCAGGGCGGCATCAGCGCGGGCATTGCCGCGCTGATGCCCAGCATCGCGCGTGCCGCGGCGATTGCCCCGGACGCGCGCACCCGCAGCCTGCAGGACCTGCAGCACATCGTGGTTTTCATGCAGGAGAACCGCTCGTTTGATCACTACTTCGGCACGCTGCCGGGGGTGCGTGGCTTCGGCGACCGCTTCGTCGCCCCGGCTGCGCCGCTGCAGCCCGGGCAACCGGCACGCACGCTGTGGTTGCAGCCGAACGCGGCCGGCACGCGTGCGATTGCCCCGTTCCCGCTGGATACCGCCGCAGACTTCGGGGTGATGCGGGTAGAGGGCACGCCGCACACGTGGCCCGACGCGCAACGCGCCTGGGACCACGGGCGCATGGCGCACTGGCCGGTGGCCAAGCAGGACCATGCGATGGGCTATTACCGCCGCGCCGACCTGCCGTTCCAGTTCGCGCTCGCCGAGGCCTTCACCGTCTGCGACGCCTACCACTGCGCGATGCAGGCCGGTACCAATCCCAATCGACTGTTCCTGTGGACCGGGCACAACGATCCGCACGCGCGCCTGGGTGGCCCGGCGGTGGCCAACTCGCACGACAACTTCCCGGAGTTGGGAGGCAACCCCGACAGCTACACCTGGACCACCTATGTGGAGCAGCTGCAGCAGGCCGGCGTGGACTGGCGCATCTACCAGGACATGGCCGACAACTTCACCGACAACCCGCTGGCCGGGTTCGAGACCTTCCGCCAGGCCTGGCGCGGCGTGCCCGGGCATGATGCGCAACTGCGCGAGCGCGGGGTGAGCACGCGCGGGTTGGCGCAGCTGCGTGAAGATGTGCTGGGCAATCGGCTGCCGCAGGTCAGTTTCATCATTGCCGATGCTGCCGGCAGCGAACATCCGGGGCCGTCCAGTCCGGCCCAAGGCGCGGCGTACACCGCGCGCGTGCTGGATGCGCTGACCGCAAACCCCGAGGTGTGGAGCCGCACCGCGTTGCTGCTGATGTTCGACGAGAACGACGGCTTCTTCGACCACATGCCGCCGCCTGCACCGCCCTCGGCCGATGCCAGCCGCCCGGGTGGCTGGGCGGGTGCGTCGGCCGTGTCCACGGACGGCGAGTATCACCGGCATCCGTCGCCGGGCAACGAGAAGGCCGATCCGCTGGACCTGCGTGAGCGACCTTACGGCTTGGGTCCGCGCGTGCCGTTGTATGTCATCTCACCGTGGAGCCGCGGCGGCTGGGTGGATTCGCAGGTGTACGACCACACCTCTGTGATCCGTCTGATCGAAAAGCGCTTTGGTGTTCCCGCGCCGCAGCTTTCGCCCTGGCGGCGTGCTGTGTGTGGCGATCTCACCGGCGCGTTTGATTTCTCCCGTACTGACGCGCGTCCGTTCGTGGGTGCCTTGCCGGCCACCGCTGAAACCGCCGCACGTGCGGCTGCGTTGCCCGGGCGAACCGTGCCAGCGCTGCCGGCGGGTCTGCAGCCGGCCACCCAGGAGCCGGGCGTGCGTCCAGCGCGGGCGTTGCCGTATCGACCGCGGGTGACGATGACACGCGATGCGGATGCGCTGCACCTGGAACTGCGGTGTGACGGTGCCGCCGCCGTGCTGCAGGTGTACGACCAGCTGCAGCTGGAGGCGATTCCACGTCGCTATACGGTGTCACCCGGTGCCGTGTTGCAGGACACCTGGAACGTGGATGCTGAGCGTGGCTACGATCTGTGGCTGCTGGGGCCGAATGGCTTCCACCGCCGCTATCAGGGTGAGGCCGGTGGCGCGCCGGTGCAGGTGGCGTTGAGCCGAAGCGGGGACGAACTGTGCCTGCAGCTGGACAACCCTGCCGGCAAGGCCATGAGCGTGGACGTGCGCCCGATGGCATACACCGCGCACATGCCGACCCGACGCGTGGAGTTGCCGGCGGGTGGACGGGCCGGGATTCGCTGGCCTGCCGCACCGACGTCGGGGTGGTATGACCTGGAGATCGTGCAAACAGGCGCGTCGCAGCGGTTGGCGGGGCGGATGGAGGATGGTCGGCCAGGGACGACCGATCCGGCGATGGGGACGCAGGCAATGGTGTTTCACCTGGAGTGACCGGTGAAGCAGTTTCGATCCGTAGTCATGCGTTACCGGGCGATGAACCGTTCACGGCCGTCGTCTGTCGACCGACGCTACCGGATCAGACATCACGCACGCGATTCGCAATGTCGCGCGCGTGCCGAGCGGGCGCGCGCATCGGGTCGCCACGCGCATCGGGACCTCACACGCATGTCTGGAGCTGGTAGGG
>ENA-OWLM01000939-OWLM01000939.1-metagenome-genome-assembly--contig:-NODE-939-length-10987-cov-3.402580_pt1 | contig 10987 bp, 10 predicted proteins | sample MGYA00245349_ERZ651102 | MGnify/ENA primary metagenome ERZ651102 (study PRJEB26857, sample SAMEA4031759) | metagenome | biome: human; feature: oral; material: saliva | place: Philippines | collected 2014... | reverse complement strand
GTGGAGATTGAGCAAACGGCCCCCAGCATTAGAGGCCCCGGCCGACGAGTTCACCCTGGGAGAGCCGCAGCGCCAGGAGCTGGGGGATCTGCCCAAAGCCGAGCTGGTCTCCCTGCTCAAGCGCTACCCCATGGAGCTCGAGAACAGCCGCAAGGCGCTGCAACAGCAGCAGGCCGCCCGCCAGATGGTGCAGCAGGACATCGCGCACCTGCTGCAGGGGGGGGAGCAGCTCGGTGAGCGGCTCGCCGCCGCCCGCCAGACGGTGAACCGGGAGCTCGCCACCGTGCTCGGCGTGCTGGCACTCTGCCTGGTAGCGGTCGCCCTGCTGTTTGCCCTGGTGCAGCGCCGCTGGCTGGTCAGGCCGCTGCTGCAACTGCGGGCCGCCTTCCTGCAGCTCGATGCCACGGGTCAGGCGCAGCTGCTGGCCCAGGGGCGCGAGCGCAACGAGCTGGCCGACATAGTCGCGAGCTACAACCGCCTGATCCAGCGGCTGCAGCAGGATCAGCAGCAGAAGGCGGGGCAGCTCTCCAGCGTCTCCTCCAGCCTGCAGGAGATGGTGGCCCAGGTGCAGGAGATCCATCACAGCACCCGCACCACGGAGCAGGCGGTGGACGAGAGCGACACCATGATGCAGGAGCTCAACCAGCTCGCCAGCGAGGTGCATCAGGTCGCCGCCGAAATCGCCCAGCACGCCCAGCACAACGAGCACTCCATGAGCCAGAGCGAGCGGCTGGTGGGAGGCATGCTGACGGCCACCGCCCAGACCGGGCTCGCCATCGACGAGAGCAGCGGCGCCCTGGCCCAGCTGACCCGCTCGGTGGAGGACGTGACCGCCATCGTCGACGTCATCGGCCACATCTCCCAGCAGACCAACCTGCTGGCGCTCAACGCCGCCATCGAGGCGGCCAGGGCTGGGGAGCAGGGGCGCGGCTTCGCGGTCGTGGCCGACGAGGTGCGCCACCTCTCCGCCGATACCCAGCGATCCCTCGGCCAGATCACCGAGATCCTGGCGAGCCTCACCCAGGCGGGGGATCAGCTCGCCACCGTGCTGTCGCGCATCACCGCCGAGGCGGCCGGGCAGCGCCAGCAGGCCGAGCAGCTGCGCCAGACCACCCAGACGGTGCGGGAGATGGCGCGCAGCACCGCCGTCATCGCCCTGCAGGGGGCCGACAACGCCAAGAGCCAGGAGCGCAGGCTGGCGAGCTTTGCCGACCTCATCGGCCGCATCAGCCAGCACGCCCGCCAGGGCAGCCGGCTCTCCGTCCAGGTGTCGGAGCACATCCACCACCAGGCCCAGCAGATCCCCCGGATCCTGAGCCAGGCATGACTCCGGGCCCGGCACCACGCCGGGCCGCGGTTCCCCGCACGTCCCCCTCAGTCTCCAGCAAGAGCCAGCCGTTCCCCGGCGGGCTTGCCAGGGCGCCTCCCGAGCGGCTGCGTTCTCCCCTGGCACCCGCACAGGGGGCAGGCCTGATCCCCATGCCAGCATGGTTGCGCCCGCCCCGGGGTCGGTCACATCTTTTTTTGTGACACAAAATTATATGTTGCCATCAAGTTAACAAAGAAAGTTCAGCCTTCTCGTCAAGATCCGCTCAGGATAACGGTGAACACACCTTGAAAGCGTTCTCATTGCCGACACACATGGGCTGGGAGTGCCCACACCAAGCATCATGATTATTTGCACTCGGTCATATTTTTGAAACTTGGCGGGAACTTCATGTTGATATTTCGCACCGCGAACGTACTCTTGGTGATGTCAGATCGCCAAGGATCCAGACTCAAAAAATAACGACTGAAACGATGCAGATTGTCCCGTGACGATGCGCCAAGGCATACGGACACAGGGACACGACACAGAGAATTTTTTTGCCCTTCGGGGTGTTGATTGCAATGCCAATACCGAGCGGCGGGCCCGTACCCGACTGCCGGATAAAAAAGCTAAGTCCATAAAATCAGGAGCAATAACAAATGGAAAAAGTGATCTTCAAGCGCGCCGCCTTGAGTGCCGCCGTGGTCGCGGCGCTGGTCGCCCCGGGCATGGCACTGGCTGCCCAGGACATGATGAGCCCGGAATACGGCAAGTCCTACCAGGCGTTCACCGACGATGCCAAAGTCACCGGCGGTCTGTTCTACTTCCAGCGTGAACGTGACCGCAAGCAGGCCGGCCCCGGCCAAGATGGCAAATACCACTCCAACCTGAGCCATGCCACCACCCAGGCAGCCCTGAACTTCAACTCCGGCTATGCCTGGGACGTCGTGGGTATCGATCTGGGCGGCTTCGGCGCCTATGACCTGGCCGTTGACGAGAGCAATGGCGTCAACGAAGAGAACGAATTCTCCTTCTGGGGCGACCAGTGGGGTTCAGGTGGTGACGGCGTGCCCGAGAACGGCTTCAGCCTCTCCAACGCCGCCCTGAAATTCAAGTTCGGCGAGCATGTCACCGCCAAGGGTGGTTATACCCAGCTCTACGTCCCGGGTATCCTGGGGGTCAACTGGTCCTATCAACCCGGTACCTACCGCGGCGGCCAGATCGAAGGCACCTTCGGCGGCCTCTACCTGACCTACGCCATCGCCGACGAGTACAAGGCTCCCTGGTTCAAGAACACAGCCGGCTTCTCCAAGAGCAGCCCCTACGCCAGCGATCCCTTCAGCGACGCGAACAAAATCGACTACATCCACGGTCTGGCCGCGCGCTACACCTTCGAAAACGGCACCGCCATCACAGGTGGTTTCGGTCAGTCCGAAGGCTACATGGACAGCTACCACTTCAAGCTGGCCCACAAGTTCGACGTACTGGGTGGCCTGAACACCAGCTACCAGTTCTACGGCTCCGAGACCGACAACAACGATTACGATGGTCTGGCATGGCAACAGGCTCTGACCGCCAGCTGGAACTACGCCCAGTACGGCTTCCGTCTGGAAGGTCTGTGGACCAAGGCCGAGGGTGATCAGGGTAACTACCTGCCCCGTCTGACCCGCGGCTACGGCAACTCCCAGGGTGCGAACGAGATCTGGTGGGATTCCCGCTCTGACTGGAACCACAACGACGAGAAGGCCGTGTTCTTCGGCGTGACCCGCTCCCTGGATGATCTGGTGGGCGCACCGGGTTGGGGTGTCGGTGTCTCCGGAGCCTACGGCTGGGATGCCAACAACGGCGACAGCTCCCTGGAAGGCGGCAAAGAGTGGGCGGCGAACTTCGACGTCATGTACACGGTGCAGGATGGCAAGCTGAAGGGCACCCTGTTCAAGCTGCACTACACCGACTACAACAACGAACAGGACGACAAGGGCAGCTGGTACTACCCGAACATGTTCAGCTCCGAGCATGACGTCAAGTTCCACATCATCATGCCGTTCACCATCCTGTGATAACGCATCTGACGTGACCGAAAACCGGGCCCCTTGGCCCGGTTTTGTTTTTGGCGTGGCCACGCTACCATGCCGGTTCGGGCCACCCGCCGGCCGCCAATCAGGATGATCCTCATGCCCCACCCCTTCGTGCTTGTCACCGGCTGCTCCAGCGGCATCGGCCTCGCCGCCGCCAAGGCGCTCGGCGCCCACGGCTTCACCGTCATCGCCTCCGCCCGCAAGGCCGGGGACGTCGCCCTGTTGCAGCAGCAGGGTCTCTTGGCGGTGCAGCTGGATCTCGCCGACACCGCCAGCATAGAGCGCGGGGCGGCAGAGGCGCTGGCCCTGGCCGGGGGCCGCCTCTACGGTCTGTTCAACAACGGTGCCTACGGTCAGCCCGGTGCCCTGGAGGATCTCCCCACCGAGGCGCTCCGGGAGCAGTTCAACACCAACCTGTTCGGCTGGCATCACCTGATTCGTCAGGTGCTGCCCCCCATGCTGGCTGCGGGCGAGGGGCGCATCGTGCAGAACAGCTCCGTGCTTGGTCTGGTGGCCATGAAGTATCGCGGCGCCTACAACGCCAGCAAGTTCGCGCTGGAGGGCTACAGCGACACCCTGCGCCTGGAGCTCGCGGGCAGTGGCGTGCACATCAGCCTGATAGAGCCCGGCCCCATCGACACCCGCTTTCGCGCCAATGCCCGGGACGCCTTCCTGCGCCACATAGACCCCGCCACCAGCCGTCACCAGGCCGCCTACGCCCAGACGCTGGCCAGGCTGGAGCGCGAAGGGGGGGCCCGTGGCTTCACCCTGCCAAGCGAGGCCTGCATCCCGCCGCTGATCCACGCGCTCAGCAGCCGGCGCCCCAAGCACCGCTACCCCGTCACCTTCCCGACCCGGCTGTTCGCCGTGCTGCGCCGCCTGCTGCCAAGCCGCCTGCTGGACCGGCTGCTGATCAAATCCGCCTGACGCCAGACAAACGCCGCCCCGCAGCCAGAGGCAAGGGGGCGGCATCTTTCAGTAGTGCTGGCCGTTGCTGTAGTAGTGGGATTTAACGATGGGCAACACCTGCACCACCACATAGGTCTGCTCTCCCAGCACCGCCTTGAGATGACGGGTGATGAGGGCCGCGGCGGCGTCCTGCACCTCCTGCGGGCGCTCGAACCAGACCAGCTCCACGAAGGGGGAACCGGCCTCGACCACCCCGTCACGCACCTGGGTCGTGGGGATGCACTCCAGGGTGACGAACTCCGGCTTGCCGCCGGTCAGGGCGCAGAGCTCCGCCGTCAGGGGCACGCTTATCCGCTGAAGGGTGTCGACAGAAACTGCCCGTAAACGAAGGTGGGGCATGGGAAACCTCTTGGCTGTGACAAATGAGGACTTATCATAGAGCACTCATCCCGCTCACATAAGGTGCCTCATGAGATTCCATCCCACGCTGCTCTCCTTCCTGCTCTGCCTGCTGCTGCCGCTGCACGCCTTCGCGGATCCGGCCTTCTACCGCATCAACAAGGGCAAGGAGCAGCACTGGCTGCTGGGGTCCATCCATGCGGGCAAGCCCTCCCTCTATCCCCTGCCGGATCCCGTGGAGCGGGCCTGGCAACAGAGCCGGGCCCTGGTGATGGAGGTCGACATGACCCGCATCAGCCAGACCCAGTGGCAGGAGATGGGCGCCATCACGCGGCTGGTGGACGGCAAGACCCTCAAGGATCACCTGCCGGAGGATCTCTACCGGCGCACCCTGATCGCCGCCGGCCAGAACGGCCTGAACGAGAGCATGCTGGCCCCGCTGCGTCCCTGGTTTGCGGCCATCACCCTGACCCAGGCGGCCCTGGAGCGCACCGGTTTTCGCGGCGATCTCGGGGTGGATCAGCACTTCGCGAAACGGGCGAGCGACGGCGGCAAGCCCATCGTCGGGCTGGAGACCCTGCTGGAGCAGCTCGGCTACCTCGCGAGCGTCGGTGACAACCAGACCCTGATGCTGGAGAGCACCCTGGATGAGCTGCCCGAGCTCGAGAAGGGGTTCGCCGCCGTGATGACGGCCTGGCAACGCGGGGACGAGGCCACCCTCATCAGCCTGCTTAAGGAGGAGATGGCGCCGCCCAAGCTGCAAGCCTGGCTGGAGCAGACCCTGCTGGCGGAGCGCAACCGCAACTGGATCAAGAAGTGGCCCGGCCTGCCAAACGAGAGTTTCATCGTGGTAGGGGCCCTGCATCTTTACGGCGAGCACGGGCTGCTCGCCCTGCTGGAGCAACAGGGCTGGCGCATCACGCCGCTCACCGAGCCCACCCCCGAGGGGGCGAAATAACGCCGTCTCCCGCGGGACGGCGGCCGGCGATGGGAGGCGGCTCACAGAATGGGTTGCCGATTAAACAACCAGAAGGGGACTTGATCGAGATCATCCCCACCCTCCCAAAGAGGTATCTATCATGCCTGTCATCGCCCAGTGACAGGAGTGAACGAAATGGAATTCTGGATGAACCTGATGTTCGGCAACAGCGTGGGGCTGATGTCCATGCTGGTGATCTTCGGCACCTTCCTGCTCATCAGCGCCTACGCGGTCTATTTCATCTACAAGGTGATGCACGCAGAGCCGCCGAAGGAAGGGCAATAACCCCAGAAGCCAGCCATAAAGGGAGGTGCACGCAGCGTCCCACCGGGCAAGACGCCCGGCCCGTGCGGGTGCCCCCTCGCCCACCCCGCCATTCTAAGCACCGGCCAGCCCCGCTATAATGGCCCCCTCATTCTCATGCGGGGAGCCTGCCGTGTCTCATAACGACGAACTCTCACTGTTCCTGCAGGAAGTGGCCGACGTGCGGCCGCTGCGCAGCGACCACATCGCCCCCACCGCGGGCAACAGCCAGCCGACCGAGGCGCAACTCGCGCGCCGCCAGGCCGCCACCGCCGAACAACTCACCCTGGATCACCTCGGCATGGAGGGGATCGAGATGCTGGATCCCCACGCCATCGTCGGCTTCAAGCGCGACGGTGTGCAGGAGGGGGTCTACAAGAAGCTGCGCCTCGGCAAGTACGAGTTGCAGGGCTCCCTCGATCTGCACCAGAAGACGCTCAACGAGGCGCGCACCGCCCTCGTGCAGTTCGTCCAGGAGTGCGAGGCGCGGGACATCCGCTGCCTGCTGATCCTGCACGGCAAGGGGGAGCGCAGCACGCCGCGCGCGCTGCTCAAGAGTCACGTCAGCGCCTGGTTGCCGCAACTGCCGGCGGTGATGGCCATGCACAGCGCCGAGCGGCGCCATGGCGGCAGCGGTGCGCTCTATGTGCTGCTGCGCAAGAGCGAGCGCAAGAAGGCGGAAAACCGCGAACGTCACCAGAAGCGCCTCGGCTGACTGCCTGAGGGTGGCACCACGGTGGATGGCAGTGCTAGCATCGGGCGGCCCCGATCATGCCAGGTACGGGGTGCATACCATCAGGGACGATAACAAGGACAATCCCATGTCATACCAGAAACTCGAACAACATCAGCAACAACTGCACCGCCTCTCCCACCTCTCCGCCATCTGCGGCTGGGATCAGGCCGCCATGATGCCGGAGGGGGGCAACGAGGCCCGCGCCGAGGCGATGGCGGAGCTCGGCGTGCTGATCCACGGCAAACGCACCGCCCCGGAACTCGGCGACTGGATTGCGGCGGCCGAGGGGGAAGCCCTGGACGCGACCCAGCGCGCGAACCTGCACGAGATCAAGCGCCAGTGGCAGGATGCGAGCCTGCTGCCGGGGGAGCTCGTGGAGGCGCTGTCCCTCGCCGGCAGCAAGTGCGAGCACGCTTGGCGTCGCCAGCGCAAGGAGAACGACTGGGCAGGCTTTGCCCCGAACCTCGAGGAGGTGGTGCGGCTGTCGCGGGAGGTGGCTCGCCTGCGCGCCGAGGCGCTCGGAGTGCGCCCCTATGACGCCATGCTGGCGCTGTACGAACCCGGCATGACGAGCGCGAGGCTGGATCAGATCTTCGGCGATCTGACGAGCTGGCTGCCGGATCTGATCCAGCGCGTGAGTGAACGGCAGAAGAGCGACGTGCTCCTGACGCCGCAAGGCCCGTTCCCGATCCCGACGCAGCAGGCGCTCGGTCAGGAGGTGATGGGGCTGCTCGGCTTTGATTTCGCGCACGGCAGGCTCGACGTGAGCAGCCACCCGTTCTGCGGCGGCGTGCCGACGGACGTGCGCATCACCACGCGCTACAACGAGCAGGAGTTCGTCTCCAGCCTGATGGGCATAGTGCACGAGACGGGTCACGCGCGTTACGAGCAGGGCCTGCCGCGCGCACTGCTCGGCCAGCCGGTGGCCGAGGCGCGTTCCATGGGCATTCACGAGAGCCAGAGCCTGTTCTGCGAGATGCAGCTCGGCCATCACCCCGCATTCCTGTCGCTGATAGCGCCGCGCATTCGCGCGCACTTCGGCGCACAGGATGCGCTCGCGCCCGCGAACCTCGAGAAGCTGTACAACAGGGTCGAGCCCGGGTTTATCCGCGTCGATGCGGACGAGGTGACGTACCCGGCGCACGTGATCCTGCGCTACGAGCTGGAGCGCGACTTGATGGAAGGGCGTATCGAGGTCGCGGACATACCCGAGCTGTGGGATGCGAAGATGCAGCAGTGGCTCGGCCTGTCCACAAAGGGCAACTACCAGAACGGCTGCATGCAGGACATCCACTGGACGGACGGCTCGTTCGGCTACTTCCCGAGCTACACGCTCGGCGCCATGTACGCGGCGCAGCTGCGCTTCGCGCTCGAACGTGAACTCGGCGATATGGGCACGCTCGTGGCGTCTGGCCGCCTGCCGGAGATCTTCGGCTGGCTCGGCCGCCACATCTGGTCCCAGGGCAGCCTGCACGGCACGGACGAGTTGATTCGCCGCGCGACCGGCGAGGCGCTCAATCCCCAGTGGCTGCGCAAGCACCTCGAACAGCGCTACCTGAAATAACCGCTCCCGGGCGCGACTCATCTCGCGCCCGCTTTCCCCCTGCCCGACTATTTTTGCTATCCCTGTCCGTTTCTGGCTAGTCACCCCCCTCGCACCCGCTTAGTCTCAGGCACATGCCCACAGAAATCCGAGTCATGCCATGACCACTGTCAGCCCACCCCCATCCCCCAGGGACGAGATCATCCCGGGCCTCACCCAGGAGCAGTGCCACGCCGCGCGGCTCGCGCGCGATGCACGCTTCGATGGCCGCTTCTTCACCGGGGTGCTCTCCACCGGCATCTATTGCCGCCCAGTGTGTCCGGCGCGGGCACCGCACGAGCACAACGTGCACTATTTTCGCTTCGCGGCGGCGGCGGAGCAGCACGGACTGCGCCCCTGCCTGCGCTGTCGCCCCGAACTCGCACCGGCGCAGAGCGGCGATCTGCCGCCGCTCGTCGCCCAGGTGCTGGCGCGCATCGAGCGCGGCGAGCTCGCGGAGTACAGCCTGGGCACGCTCGCGGCGCAGGCCGGGATCACGGAGCGCACGCTGAGGCGCCAGTTCGAGCAACACCTCGGCGCGTCGCCGAAACAGGTGGAGCAGACGCGTCGCCTGCTGCTCGCGAAGCGGCTGCTGACGGAGACGCGCCTGCCCATCACGGACGTGGCGTTTGCCGCAGGCTTTGCGAGCATTCGTCGCTTCAACGACGCCTGGCTTCAGGCGTATGGCATGGCGCCGGGCGCCCTGCGCAAGCAGGAAGGGGGGACTGGCGAGGCGGCGCCGCAATCGAACCTGCAACTGCACCTGCTGTATCGCCCGCCGTTTGACGCGCAGGCCATGCTCGCGTTCTACCGGCTGCGCGCGATTCCGGGGCTGGAGCGGGTGGATGAGCACGGTTACGAGCGCCGTCACCGGGTCGGCGATCAGGAGGGGCTCATCCGCATCGAACCCGTCGAGGGGGAGAGGCTCAGGCTGACGGTGCGGGATCTGCCGCCTGGGGCGCTGCCGGACATCCTGTACCGCGTGCGCCGCATGTGGGATCTCGACGCCGACATGGGCCGCATCGGCGAACACCTGGGGCAGGATCCGCTGCTCGCCGGCATCCAGGAGCGCTGGCCCGGGGTGCGGCTGCCGGGGGGCTGGGATGAATACGAGGTGATGCTGCGCGCCATCGTCGGCCAGCAGGTGTCGGTCAAGGGCGCCATCACCATCATGGGGCGTCTGGTGGCGCGCACCCTGGCGCAGTTCGGCACGGCGCAGCTGCCCACGCCGGCCCAGCTGTGCGAGCTCAATCTGGACGGCATCGGCATGCCGGGCAGCCGCATCCGCACGCTGCAAGGGCTGGCCTCGGCGCTCGCGAGCGGCGCGCTCACCCTGGGCACGGCAAGTGATGAGCAGTTGCTCGCACTGCCGGGCATAGGGCCCTGGACAGTGGCCTACTGGCGGCTGCGCTGCGGGCTGGACACGGACGCCTTCCCCGCCTCGGATCTCGTGCTGCAAAAGGCGCTCGGGGGCGGGAACAAGCTGCCGGTGAAGGAGGCAGAGGCGCGAAGCGCCCCCTGGCAGCCGTGGCGCGCCTATGCCGCGAGCTGGCTGTGGCACGCCATGAGCGAGCAACCGGCGCTGCTCACCCAACCCGGACACAAACAAGACGAGGAGAAACACCCATGATCCGCTACGATATTTTGCCCACCCGCTGCGGCGATCTGCTGGTCGCCATCGACGGGCGCGGCCTGGTGCACGTGGACTTCGTGGCCGGGCTGCGGCCACTGCCCGACATGCGGGACTGGCTGCAGGACGGCGAGGCGCTCGCCCCCTTCCTCGCCGAGTTTGAGGCCTACTTCGCGGGCCGGTTGCAGCGCTTCACCCTGCCGCTCGCGGCGCGGGGCACGGCGTTTCAACAGGCGGTGTGGCGGGCGCTGTGCGACATCCCCTACGGGGAGCCCCGCAGCTATGGCGACATCGCCCGCGCCATCGGCAAGCCGAGCGCGGTGCGGGCGGTGGGGGCCGCAAACGGGCGCAATCCGCTCTCCATCATAGTCCCCTGCCACCGGGTGATCGGCCAGAACGGCAGCCTGACCGGCTATGCGGGGGGCCTGCCCATCAAGCAGGCGCTACTGGCGCTGGAGGGAAGTGACGCCTGAGAAAGCGGCCTGCTCGCCCCAGCCTCGTCTCAGGGGCGCGGCGGTTTGCGTCTGTGGATGACGCCACGGGCGGCGGCCCCCAGCAGGCGGCGAAAGGTGGGACAGCTCATGTGGCTCGGCGCCGGGCAGATGGCGGCATGGCGCAGACCGTCGCGCATGGCGGTCAGCTTCACTATGGTGCGATCCAGCTCTTCGGCCTTGTGCAGCAACTGCTCTCTGTCTATCTCGGGACGCCCGTCGTCCCCGAACATACGTGCGATTTCGTCCAGCGAGAAACCCGCCGCCCGCCCCAGGGCGATGAGCGCCAGGCGCTCCAGCACGCTGGCCGCAAACTGGCGCCTGATGCCCTGACGGCCAAGAGCCTGGATCAGCCCCTTCTCCTCGTAGAAACGCAAGGTCGAGGCAGGCACCCCGGACCGCTTCACCACCTCGGATATATCCACACGCCCCCCTTGACCTCAAGTCGACTTGAAGTCGTACGCTAGCGTCCGTGTCATCACAAGGGAAGAGAAAATCATGAACACTGTGTTTTCCGTGCTGTTGATCGGGGTCGGTGCAACGGCCTTGATGGATCTGTGGGGCGTGGTGC
>ENA-OWLM01000938-OWLM01000938.1-metagenome-genome-assembly--contig:-NODE-938-length-11006-cov-2.794357_pt1 | contig 11006 bp, 9 predicted proteins | sample MGYA00245349_ERZ651102 | MGnify/ENA primary metagenome ERZ651102 (study PRJEB26857, sample SAMEA4031759) | metagenome | biome: human; feature: oral; material: saliva | place: Philippines | collected 2014 | study... | reverse complement strand
TGTAGTCGCCGGGCCGCAGGACGGGATCGTCACAGAACGAGCGGCGCAAGGCGTTCTGGACCTGGCCAAAGCGGCGGTGGCGATCCTCCGAGGCCAGGTTGGCGACGGTGGCCACCGGCCCCCCGGCGCGTTCGCGCAGGACCACCCGGGCATCGGCAACCGCCTGGGCTTCCAGGCCGGTGTCTTCCAGCAACTGCTGAAGGGCCAGCCTAGGCAGCATGACGCCGCGCACCGCGCGGCTCGTTCGGCCATCGGCAAGGGAGGCGGGATACATCACCGACCACCCCGAGACGACACTGAATTGTTCGAGCGCCCGTTCAAGCGGTTGTTCGGGCAGATCAAAGTCGCGCTCAAGGGCACGCGCGAACGCCTGCACGGGCCCGAGCCACGCACAGAGCAGCACGATGCACAGGACAGCATGGCGTCCATCAAGCCCCCTGAACGTAAGCACATGATCCTCGGTAATGCCTTGGCCTTTGACCGGCAGGCAGTCTGGAACATTAGGCAGGGAAGATTTCAGCGTGATGACGCGCGCAAAAATCGCAGGCAACAAAAAAGCCCCTGTTTCCAGGGGCTTTTCTGTAACTCTGGCGGAGTGGGAGGGATTCGAACCCTCGATAGAGTTTTTGGCCCTATACTCCCTTAGCAGGGGAGCCCCTTCAGCCACTCGGGCACCACTCCAGAAATCTGGCTTTCCTCGCTGCGGTGTTACGTCTCAGCGGGGGCGTGAAGAATAACGTTAATCACACCCCAAGGTAAAGCCTTAATTCGAAGAATCTTCACCGCCGGATGCATTCGGCTCATCGCCGCGCTGGATCCGCTGATAGATTTCTTCGCGGTGCACGGCCACGTCCTTCGGAGCGGTGATACCGATACGCACCTGGTTGCCCTTGACGCCGAGCACGGTCACGCTGACCGAATCACCGATCATCAGGGTTTCGCCAACACGGCGAGTCAGGATCAACATTGTTTTTTAGTCTCCAGGGAACCGGTGGTTTTCCCCACCGGCTTGGCGCCCAGCCAAGGAACGCCCCACGACAAAGGGAAAAGATTAGCCATATTACCGTCAGCCCTCCCGCCCCATCAAGGAGCGGAGGCTTCAGAATGTTCAGATACGAGGGGTCACCCAGTCAACGACCCCGTCAAGGGCCGAGGCAAGGGCGGGCCCGTCCTCACCACCACCCTGGGCGAGGTCCGGGCGGCCGCCGCCCTTGCCCCCGATCTGACTGGCGATGTGTGACAACAGTTCCCCGGCCTTGACCTTGCCCATTGCACTGCCGTTCACACCGGCAACCAGGGCCACCTTGCCGTCCTGCGCACCGGCCAAAACGATGACGGTATTGACCAGTTGCTGCTTCAGGCGGTCCATCGCATCGCGCAGCGCCTTGGCATCGAAGCCTTCCAGGCGCACCGCCAGGACCTTCACGCCGTTCACGTCCACGGCCGAACCGCCGAGGTCGGCGGTGGCACCGGCAGCCTGCTTGGCCTTCAGGGCCTCCAGTTCGCGTTCCAGCTTCTTCTGGCGCTCACCGAGCTGGCGGATCTTCTCGACCACGTCGCCGGCGGCACCGCCAAGCAGCGAGGCCGCTTCGGCCAGCTGGGCTTCTTCATGGCTGACGTAGTCGAGCGCGCCCTGCCCGGTCACCGCCTCGATGCGGCGCACGCCGGACTGGATCCCGCTTTCCGAGGTGATCTTGAACAGGCCGATGTCACCGGTGCGGCTGACATGGGTGCCACCACACAGCTCAGTGGAGTAGTCGCCCATCTTCAGCACACGCACGTTCTCGCCGTACTTCTCGCCGAACAGGGCCATCGCACCGAAATCCAGCGCCTCCTGCATGGCCATGTTGCGCACTTCGACGGCGTTGTTGACGCGCACCTGCTCGTTGACCTTGCGCTCGATCACCGCCAGTTCTTCGGCGGTCATCGGCTGGAAGTGCGAGAAATCGAAGCGCAGGCGGTCCGGCGCAACCAGCGAACCTTTCTGCTGCACGTGGGTGCCCAGCACTTCGCGCAGGGCGGCGTGCAGCAGGTGGGTGGCGGAGTGGTTCAGGATGGTGGCCCCACGGCGTGCGCCGTCGACCTGACCGCTGAGCACGTCGCCGACTTTGAGGCTGCCGCTGGCGATCTGGCCGACGTGGCCATGGAACTGGCCGGCGAACTTCTGGGTGTCGGTCACCGGCAGTTGCACGCCGTTGCCGGTGAGCGTGCCGGTATCACCGACCTGGCCGCCGGATTCGGCATAGAACGGAGTCTGGTTGGTGAGCACGATGACGTGGTCGCCCGTTTGCACGCTGTCCACCGGGCGACCGTCCTTGAGCAGGGCGACCACGGTCAGGTCATCAGCCTGCAGGCGGTCGTAGCCCAGGAACACGGTCGGCTTGAGGGTCGCGACCAGTTCAGCCGACAACACGACGCCGGTGTTGCCCTTGCCGCCTTCGCGCGACTGATCACGCTGGCGCTTCATGGCGGCATCGAAGCCGGCGATGTCGACCACCAGCTCGCGCTCGCGCGCGATGTCCTGGGTCAGGTCGAGCGGGAAACCATAGGTGTCGTACAGGCGGAAGGCATCCTCACCCGGAATGACACCATCGGTGACCTTGGCGGCGACGTCGTCGAAAATCTTCATGCCCGAATCGAGCGTCTCAGCAAAGCGCTCTTCCTCAGCCTGCAGCGCACGCACCACGGTGTCGGCCTGGCCCGGCAGTTCCGGATACGCTTCGCCCATCTGCTCGACCAGGGTCGGCACCAGCTTGCTGAAGAACGGCTGGCGCACGCCCAGCATCCAGCCGTGGCGCAGGGCGCGACGGATGATCCGGCGCAGCACATAGCCGCGGCCTTCGTTGGACGGCAGCACGCCATCGACGATCAGGAACGAGCAGGCGCGGATGTGGTCGGCAATGACGCGCAGCGACTTGTTTTCCAGATCGGCCATGCCGGTCAGTTCGCTGGCCTTGCGGATCAGCGCCTGGAACAGGTCGATTTCGTAGTTGGTGTGCACGTGCTGCAGGATCGCGGTCAGGCGCTCCAGGCCCATGCCGGTGTCCACGCACGGAGCCGGCAGCGGCACCAGGGTGCCGTCGGGCTGGCGGTCGAACTGCATGAACACCAGGTTCCAGATTTCGATGAAGCGGTCGCCGTCTTCATCCGGCGAACCCGGGGGGCCGCCCGCAATGTGGTCGCCGTGGTCGTAGAAGATTTCGGTGCAGGGGCCGCACGGGCCGGTGTCCGCCATCTGCCAGAAGTTGTCCGACGCGAACGGCGCACCCTTGTTGTCGCCGATGCGCACGATGCGCTCTTCCGGAATGCCGACCATGTCGCGCCACAGCGCGTAGGCTTCGTCGTCGGTCTGGTACACGGTGACCAGCAAGCGCTCGGCCGGCAGCTTCCAGACCTGAGTCAGCAGTTCCCAGGCCCAGGCGATGGCATCCTTCTTGAAGTAGTCGCCGAACGACCAGTTGCCGAGCATTTCAAAGAAGGTGTGGTGACGGGCGGTGTAGCCGACCTGGTCGAGGTCGTTGTGCTTGCCGCCGGCACGCAGGCAGCGCTGGACGTCGGCGGCGCGCACGTAGCTGCGCTTCTCCGCGCCAAGGAACACGTCCTTGAACTGCACCATGCCGGAATTGGTGAACATCAGGGTCGGGTCGTTGCCCGGCACCAGCGGGGCCGACGGCACGATGGTGTGGCCCTTGCCCTTGAAGAACTCAAGGAAGTCGCTGCGGATCTGGGAGGTGGTGAATTTGGCGGATGCGGTCATGGTGGGGCTGGCTGAGTGCGGGCCGGTCGGTCCCTGGCAACTGCAGGACCGCCGAAACCACCAAGGGTATCAGGCCCGGGGGCCGTACGCGTAGAGACGCGCCATGCGCGTCAACCCGGACCCTCAATCCTCGATGTCGTACCGCGTCGCCCGCCGGATCGAATCCCCGTCAAACCCTCGCCGGGCCAGCAGATCGGCGGCCTTGCGCCGCTGCGGCAGGTCCTGCGGGCCGGCCTCGCCAAACCGGCGGCGCACCAGATCCCGGGCATTCTCGGTCCAGTCGCCCTCGAAGGTGTCCATGGCGCTGGCAATCTGGCCGCTGTCCAGGCCGTGGGTACCCAGCTCGGCGCGGATGTGAATCGGCCCATAGCCGGTATTGGCGCGCATGCGCACCAGGTTTTCCGCAAAGCGGGTGTCGTCCTGCCAGCCCGCCTCGGTCAGCTTGCTGACTGCCGCTTCGGCATCGTCGGACTCGATGCCGCGCGCGGTGAGCTTGCGGGTCAGTTCCCTGCGTGAATGCTCACGGCGGACCAGCAGCCCCAGCGCCCGCTGGACGGGGGTCTGTTCGCGAACGCGGCGCTTCTTGCGGCCGCCTTCCGGGCTGTCGGCATCGTGCATTGCGGTCTCGCAAAGGAGGAAACTGCGGGGCAGCGCCTGCGTCACTGACGGCGCCGCCCTGCCCCGCAGGAAAACTTACTCGTCGTCGCCGTCGTCGTCGCCTTCCTCGCGGGCGGCTTCGGCCGGCTGGAACTTCTCGCGCAGCTCGGCTTCCAGGCGCTGGGCGACCTGCGGGTTGTCGCGCAGGTAGCCGCGGGCGTTGTCCTTGCCCTGGCCGATGCGCTCTTCACCGTAGCTGTACCAGGCACCGGCCTTCTCGACCAGCTTGGCTTCCACGCCCATGTCGATCAGCTCGCCTTCGCGGCTGATGCCTTCGCCGTACAGGATCTCGGTGATGACCTGCTTGAACGGAGGGGCCAGCTTGTTCTTGACGACCTTGATCTTGGTCTGGTTGCCGATGATTTCATCGCCCTTCTTGATCGCGCCGATGCGGCGGATGTCGAGGCGGACCGAGGCGTAGAACTTCAGCGCGTTGCCACCGGTGGTGGTTTCCGGGCTCTGGCCCGGCATCATCACGCCGATCTTCATGCGCAGCTGGTTGATGAAGACCACCAGGGTGTTGGAGCGCTTGATGTTGCCGGTGAGCTTACGCAGCGCCTGGCTCATCAGACGGGCCTGCAGGCCCGGCAGCTGGTCGCCCATTTCGCCTTCGATTTCGGCCTTCGGGGTCAGCGCGGCGACCGAGTCGATGACCACGATGTCGATCGAGCCGGAACGGACCAGCATGTCGGCGATTTCCAGCGCCTGCTCACCGGTGTCCGGCTGCGACAGCAGCAGCTCGTCGACGTTGACGCCCAGCTTGGCGGCGTAGATCGGGTCCAGCGCGTGTTCGGCGTCGATGAAGGCCGCCGTGCCGCCCTTCTTCTGGCATTCGGCGATGGCCTGCAGGGTCAGGGTGGTCTTGCCGGAGGATTCCGGGCCGTAGATTTCAACGACACGGCCCTTGGGCAGACCGCCAATGCCCAGCGCGATGTCGAGCATCAGCGAACCGGTCGGAATGGCTTCCACGGCTTCGATGACGCGGTCGCCCATGCGCATCACCGAGCCCTTGCCGAACTGCTTTTCGATCTGGCTCAGTGCGGCGGTAAGGGCGCGCTTCTTGTTCTCGTCCATCGGAGAGGTCCTTGCAGAGGTCATGTCGTTGGAGGGGGTGTCTTTGGTTGATTTCTTGGCCACGGGGTCACTTTAAGGTTGGCGTATCGCACAGGCTGAGATTCTGCCCGGCGTTCGGAAAAAAATTATCGGACATCCGTACCAACCTCAGCCAAATCAGAGAATCGCCACAAAAGACCGCGCGTTTGGAGCATGGAAGAACTCAGCGATTGGGCCGTAACAGGCCGCAGTAGAGCCCTTCGATGGCGAAATCCTGGTCGGGCAGGACTTCGATCGGTTTGTAGTCGGGATTGCGGGGCAGCAGCCGGATGCGGTCTTTGCCCATCTTCAGCAGCTTGACGGTGATTTCGTCATCGATGCGGGCGACCACGATCTGCCCGGAGCGGGCATCACGGGTGCGGTGCACGCCGATCAGGTCACCGTCGAAGATGCCTTCGTCGATCATCGAGTCGCCCTGCACTTTCAGCAGGTAATCCGGTGCGGGCGAGAAGAACACCCGGTCGAGCACCACGAAATCGTCGGAGCCGATGTCAGCCCCGATCGGCAGACCGGCGGCGACCCGGCCCAGCACCGGCAGCCGCAGCACGCCGTCCGGCAGCGCCGGGGTCGGCAGCGAATCGGGCAGGCCTTCCTGCAGCACCGGGGCCTGGACCAGCCGGATGCCGCGGGCCTGCCCGGGAATGCGACGGATCGCCCCGGCCTGCTCCCGCGCCTCCAGGTGGTACTGCGCGGCGCGCACGCCCTTGAAGCCGAACGCGCGGGCGATTTCCGTCTGCGACGGCGGCGCGCCGTCGGTCTCGATACGCTCGGCGATCAACTGCAGGATCGCCTGCTGGGTGTCGGTGAGTTCCATGGTTAGTAGTATTACTACTAACACCCAGGGTGCGCAAGTGCACGGAACAAAAAAGCGAAGCAGCCAACGCCATCCCAACGCAGGCCCGTAGCAATGCATGTAGAGCCACGCCCTGCGTGGCTGCGCGCCAATACCGAAGCCGACCCCGGACCCAGCACCGCGAAGCCACGCAGGGCGTGGCTCTACGCCCGGTTCAGGCATCGCGAGGACACGCATGGCGTGTCCCTACGGCACCATCAGACCTCGTAGTGACGCGCCATGCGCGTCAACCCCCGCAATCCCGAAGGCCCTGCCCCATCACCGGTTCCGCCAGATCGACACCAGGATCCACACCCCGCAGAACCCGGCTCCGATGAACCCGGCCACGCCCAGGGCCAGCAGCCAGCGGCTCGACACCCCGCCCACGCTGTGCATGACAATCGAGGACCCGATGATCAGCGCGGCGGTGACGATCCCCACCACCAGCCGGTTCGCGGCACGGTTCACCTGCTCGCCAAAGCCCTGTAGCGCGGTGGTCTCCACCTTCAGCTGCAGCCGCCCGCGCCGGGCCATCTGCAGCAGCCGGCGCACGTCGCGCGGCAGGTCGCCGACCAGGTCGAGCGCACCCATCAGGCTGCGCCGGCCGCGCTTGAGCAGGGCCGACGGCGCGTAGCGCTGCAGCATCACCCGCTCAAGATAGGGCCGCGCGGCACTGGCCATGTCGAACTGCGGGTCGAGCTGGCGACCCATGCCCTCCAGGGTGAGGAAGGTTTTGATCATCAGCGCCAGGTCGGCCGGCAGGGTCAGCGAGTACTGGCGCAGCAGCTGGGTGATGTTGCCCAGCATCAGGCCCATGTGCAGGTCCTTCAGCGGGACGCCGCGGTACTGGTCGACGAATACGCTGATGTCCTGCTGCAGACGCGATTCGTCCACGTCCACGCCGCCGGCCCAGTCCAGCAGGATGTCGGCCACCGACTCGGGTTCCTGGTTGACCAGCCCATGCAGCAGCTGTGCGACCTGGAAACGGCGCTGCTCGGAAATGGCCCCGACCATGCCGAAGTCGATCACCCCGATCCGGCCATCAGTCAGGTAGATGATGTTGCCGGGATGCGGGTCGGCGTGGAAGCAGCCGTCTTCCAGCACCATCTTCAGCACGATCCGCGCACCGGTGCGGGCCAGCTGCACCCGATCCAGCCCGGCGGCATCCACCGCAGTGAGATCGCGGCCCGGAATGCCGTCAACGAAGTCCTGCACGTTGAGGCTTTCGCACGTCCACTGCCAGTGCACGCGCGGAATCAGGATGTCCCGGCGGCCCTGGAAATTGCGCGCGATACGCTCGGCATTGCGACACTCGGCGGCAAAATCCAGCTCGCGGCGCAGCGACACCTGGAACTGCTGCACCACCTCGGCCGGGCGATACCGCTGCAGGTCGGGCAGGCGCGCTTCGACGATTTCCGCCAACCGCGCCAGCAGGCGCAGGTCGGCCTCGATCACGTCACGGATGCCGGGGCGGCGGATCTTCAGCACCACCTCGCTGCCGTCATGCAGCCGCGCGCGGTGGGCCTGGGCCAGGGACGCGGCAGCCATCGGCATCACGTCGAGCCAGGCGAACACCTGCTCGGGCGGTGCACCAAGGTCGGCCTCCAGCTGTCCACGCACCTGCTCGAACGGCAGCGCGGGGACGGCGTTCTGCAGCTCGGAGAATTCGGCGATCCAGTCAGGCGGGAACAGATCCACGCGGGTGGCCAGCACCTGACCGAGTTTGACGAAGGTGGGCCCGAGGTCTTCCATGGCCCGGCGCACGCGCACCGGCGCGGTCATGCGCAGCATGTGCTGGGTGTCGTTCCAGTGCAGCAGGCGTCCCGCGCGTTCGAGCACATCCGCCAGGCCGATCCGGCGCACCAGGTCGCCGAAGCCATAGCGGATCAGAACCGAGGCGATTTCCTGCAGTCGCCCCAGGTCACGGACGGTTCCCAGTGTTTCCCACATCGCCACGCGCTCCGTTGCCTACACCCGCCCAGCATGTCACACCGGCGCGAAGATTCCGGTAAGCGCGTGGTGTACGGTCTGGCGGCGGATGGCGTCGCGGTCGCCGTCGAAGTGGAACAACTGCGCGCGGGCATAGCCGCCGCGCTGCTTCCAGGCGATCCAGACGCTGCCCACCGGCTTGTCGGCACTGCCGCCACCGGGCCCGGCAATGCCGGTCACCGCAACGGCGACGCCGGCACCGGAATTGACCAGCGCACCGGAGACCATTTCCATGACGGCTTCGCGGCTGACCGCGCCAAACAGCTCCAGGGTCTGGGCACGCACACCGAGCAGGCGCTGCTTGGCCTCGTAGCTGTAGACCACCATGCCGCAGTCGAAGAACGCCGACGAGCCGGCGATGTCGGTCATGGCCTTGGCGATCCAGCCGCCGCTGCAGCTTTCCGCGGTGACCAGCTGCAGGCTGGCCTGTTGCAGACGCTGGCCGGTGGCGCGGGCCAGGTCGGCCAGGTCGGTGTCGGTGGGTACGGTCATGACATCACCACTCGGGCAGCTTCTCCGGCAACAGGGCCTTGATCGGCGCGCCGTCGGCGCTGGCGGCGAGCTTCTCGGCTTCGGCGATGGGCAGATCCACGTCCAGCAGCCAGCCCTCCTCGTCCACCTGCTCACCACGCACCACTTCCAGCTGGTGCAGGCGCGACCTCAGCCGGCCGGCGCTGGGTGGCAGGCGCAGCTGGCCGGTGACGTGCTGCAGACCCAGGCGCTTGCCGAGCACGCTCTGCAGCAGCTCGAGCCCGGTGCCGTCACGGGCCGACATCCACACCCGCTCGCGGCGCGCCGGATCGGGAATGCCGTCCTGGGCGTCGTGGCGCGGTTCGGCCCCGTCGATGCGGTCGATCTTGTTGAACACCAGCAGCTGCGGCAGATCGCCTGCGCCGACGGCGGCCAGCACCTCATCCACCTGGGCGATGCGCTCCTCGCGATGCGGGTCGGCCGCATCCACCACATGCAGCAGGAAGTCCGCCTCACGCGCTTCGGACAGCGTGGACCGGAACGCGGCCACCAGTTCGTGCGGCAGGTCGCGGACGAAACCGACGGTGTCGGCCAAAACCACGTTGCCGCCGGGTATGGCGATACGCCGCACGGTCGGGTCCAGCGTGGCAAACAGCTGGTCGGCCGCGTAGGCCTCGGCACCGGTCAAGGCGTTGAACAGGGTCGACTTGCCGGCATTGGTGTAACCGACCAGGGCCACGCGCGGCAGTTCGCTGCGCACGCGCGCACGGCGCATCTGGGTGCGCTGCACTTCGACCTTTTCCAGCCGCTTCTGCAGCTGCTCGACCCGCTTCTGCAGCAGGCGGCGGTCGGTTTCCAGCTGGGTTTCACCCGGGCCACGCAGACCGATGGCACCACCTCGCTGGCGCTCCAGGTGGGTCCAGCCGCGCACCAGCCGCGTGGCCAGATGGCGCAGCTGCGCCAGCTCGACCTGCAGCTTGCCTTCATGGCTGTGCGCCCGCTGCGCGAAGATGTCCAGGATCAGGCCGGTGCGGTCGATCACCCGCCGCTCGAGCGCGCGCTCCAGGTTGCGTTCCTGCACCGGGCTCAGGGCATGGTTGACCAGGATCAGGTCGGCCCCGGTCGCCTCCGCCGCTGCCTTCACTTCATCGAGCTTGCCGCTGCCGATCAGGATCGACGGATTGGGTCGGTCGATCCGTGCGGTGAGCGTGGCGGCGATGCTGGCCCCGGCCGAACGGGCCAGGTCGGTGAACTCCTCCAGCACGTCTTCTTCCAGCTTGCCCGCGTGGGGCTGGATCAGGAGCGCGTGTTCGCCCCGCTTGGAACGGTCAAACACGCATCACTCCGGTCTTGCCTGTTTCATTCAACGTCGTCATCGCCCTGGGCACCGTCGGTGCCACCATCATTGGACTGTACATAGCCGCCACCGGGACCGACCCGAACGTTGCGTGCCGGAACCACGGTGGAAATGGCGTGCTTGTACACCATCTGGCTCACCGTATTGCGCAGCAGGACCACGAACTGGTCGAACGATTCAATCGTGCCCTGCAGTTTGATTCCGTTGACCAGATACACCGACACCGGCACGCGCTCGCGCCGAAGTGCATTCAGAAACGGATCCTGCAGCGATTGCCCCTTGGACATTGCACACTCCTCATTATTGTTCTTATTGGGTAGCCCGGCAGCGGTCACGGCCCCGTCGCCCACCGGAATCATTGATGGTACACCGCCCCGAGGGCGTGAAGACATGGTTCAGGTCGCAGTAAATGCACTGACCGCATCGGCCAGGGCCACGGCATCCAGATGGGGGTCGAACCAGCGCGCATCAAGCTCGCCGCGCAGCCAGGTGAGCTGTCGCTTGGCCAGCTGGCGGGTGGCGTAGATGCCCTTGTCGCGGAACCCGGCGGCACTGCCCTGCCCGTCCAGGTATTCCCAGGCCTGGCGGTAGCCCACCGCACGCACCGCCGGCAGGTCCAGCGGCGCGGCCACGGCCGCCATCTGCGGCAATGCGCGCAGCGCACGCACTTCGTCGAGGAAGCCGTTTCCAATCATCGCGTCGAAGCGGGCTTCGATGCGCTGATGCAGAGTGCTGCGCTCACGCGGGGCCAGGATCAGCTTGAGGCAGCGTACCGGCAGGCGGTCCACGCCCGGGCGCTGCTGCCATTCGCTGATCGGCGTGCCGGTCAG
>ENA-OWLM01000937-OWLM01000937.1-metagenome-genome-assembly--contig:-NODE-937-length-11010-cov-3.310269_pt1 | contig 11010 bp, 10 predicted proteins | sample MGYA00245349_ERZ651102 | MGnify/ENA primary metagenome ERZ651102 (study PRJEB26857, sample SAMEA4031759) | metagenome | biome: human; feature: oral; material: saliva | place: Philippines | collected 2014... | reverse complement strand
GATAGACTTGTAACCAAAGGCCATTTTCACTCATCGGAATACGAGAAAAGTATTCATCACAAATTTCTTGAGTCGTTTTACCCGGGTGATATAAACCCAGCTTTTGATAGAGTGTTTGGTATATCTCCGCTAACGCATCCGGGTATTTCATGAGTTCGACCATGCTATCACGTTCGATATGGGTGAAGTTATACGCCATATCTATCGTTAGATGCCATTGTTGCCAAAGTTCTAACTTGTAATTCGTATGCACAGTTAAATGTTTATCGATAAAGAGGTTGCTGTGGTGTACTCGCTCATTTCCCTGCCAGATTTGGAAAACAAATGGAGACTTATGATCAAATAAAAGCCATTTGTGGTGGTCTTTTAAAAACCGTAATACACCCGGACCAAATTTTATCGCATGACTTGAAATAAAATCATAATCCACTAAAGGCGTATATCCCGTTAAAGGATTCGGTTTATCACAATCCGGTTTTAAGATAAGCAACATCGATAACACAAAGCCATTATCCAGATGACTGGTTCTTCCTTGCCAACTATCCCAACTTGGGTAACGTATCCCTTGTTGTGCGGTATAAGTCCCCACGTATTCATAGGCGTTAACTAATGGTTGAGTACCCTTTTGAAACTCATCGAGTGTCACATGTGGGTCAACACTCGCTTGGTTTAAACGAGGTCCTACAAACCACGGATAAGGAATCTGTTGGTTGTGGACAATCAACGGGTATTCCAGTGTCGTCATGAAAGGACACTCGTAGATAATAGAGGCTTCAAAAGAGGCATCTGCACCTGAACCCTTTTCTCGTTTCTGGGCTTCTGGGATTTGAGTTTCATGTATCGTGATTAAAAGCTGGCGTTGTTTCTCTTTATAAGAAAGCACACCACCGTTATTAGCTCTATTTTTTAACTCACGATAACTACTTCCACCTTGCGTATTCCTCTCCATCCAGGCTTCAAAACTTTCCCCGTTTCCACCTTGCTTTTCTTTGAGTGCGTAAATCGTCTCTAAAAGCGTCACCTGCGGCTTTTCTGGGATAACGTAATACTCTACCTCAGCTAACACTAAACTGCGTCCAGAGACGAGTAATCGCGCCATAGAGGTCTTAAAGTTTTGCATGCTTTCCCAGGTACCCGATTTGAAAGTAAAGGTTAAGGTCATTCTGGTTTGCAGGTAGTTGATAAAATGCTTTACCCCTAACTGCTTATCATGAAATATCGGATCGATATTATTGGTAAAATGACCTTGTCTTCCTATCCCTTCTTCTAATGGCTCTTCTTTGATTTCCACCTCAATCTTATCATACTCCCCAAAACGGGCACTGTCTTCATTCGGATTATGCCGTATTGGGGTTAAGGTATTTTTCTCACTGTTCCAAACCAAGAGGTTATCTTCTAACCCCTTAATCAAGAACACGGTATCATGTTCAAGTAACAAATGAGAACGCATCCGTTTGATAATCTGGATAGCGATACGACGTACGATAGACTGGTAGGTTTCACGGATGTTTCCATGCAAACTTGCCATCGTTATGCTACCTCGTTGTTATAGTACTCTAGATGGGTATCACGGGTTTCAAGTGGCACACCAAAGCGCGCTAGAATGCCCATGTTGATTTCAGCATTAAACTTCGGAAGTGGTTCAAGACTACCCAGGTTATTTAAGGTTAATGGAATACCGAGTAACGTGTAAATTAACGTTTGCAATAGTAGTCTTACTGTCGCGTCACTATAGGTCCGATTATCGACATGCTCCAATTCTGCAGGGTTACCGATAAGTTCTTGGTTGTCTTCAAGTCCTACACGCAAGTAATTTAACAAACGAATAAGTTCGCTTTCGTATTCATTATTGGCTTTTTCAATTTTCAGTAAATCGTTAAGCATGTTTTGGTAAATACGACCAAATAAGATATTGGTGTTATCTACGTCCAATCCAAAGAAGCCTTTATGGGTTTTATCATAAAGACGGTAGAGATACACGGATGAGAACAAATGTGGGTATAATGCCCAAGTCCGCTCAATCGCTCTAAAGGTCGCTGAGTCTTCAATCAGCCCACTGTTGACCATAAACTGGAAGAGGTATTTTACCATGGTACCCCGTAATTGATTTGGGGTATAGTCCGGTTTCTCAAAACGGGTCATCAGATGCTCGTAGGAGAGCGTGGTGTAATCTTTAAAGAGATCTTGATACTCTGGGTTATCCACACGACAAGAAGGGTCCTTATTTGATTTATGCTGGTTTAAGATGACCTCATCTAAAATAGAGCGCTGCTGTGGGAGTCTTGATTTAACCACTTCTTCTGCAGTACGTTCGACATCATTAACTTTCGTCCACGGATAATAGTTATTCGGGTCGTAGCCTTCAGTGAATTTCTTCTCGACATCTTTACGCATGTCGGTAAAATCAGACGAAAGCTGATAATAAGTAGTGGGTTTGATAAAGCGTAATACATCACGGTTAAGTTTTACGCAATCGTATTTTAGGTTGGTGAAATATTCAAGAGATGGCGTTCTGAATTTTTCGTGTTGGGTTTTAATTTGGTCAATTAACATCATGGAATAAACCTCGTTGGTGGTTAGTTTATTAAATGGAAAAGGTCTTTATCTAAAAGAAGACCCTGTTTATGATATTTATAAGTGTATATTATCATCGTGTAGAAATGGCAATAAAACACCAATCTACATTGTAATCTTCCACCAATATCACACAAGGTATCGGTGCGTTCTCTAACCCTTAAGCCAAGGAGGCCTATTATGGCATTAACAATGAAAACCACTTCAATCTTATTAAAATCTATCACTCCAATCGGATACATCGAAAAGAACTGGATGATGTACGACCCGGAACTGATGGGAGGTAACTTCCTTGAAACCTACACGGATATTTCTCCTGCACAAGGGGATAACCGTAAACTGGTCACCTTCATCAGTCCGTTTGATGGAAAGAAATATACGGTGACTCGCAGTCTTTCTGTTCGTGATATCTACTACTGTCGCGATAACATTCCTGAAGGGAAGAAAGGAATTTACTATAAAGCCTGCGCAAAAGAAAGCAGTGCGAAGAACCTGTATTATCCTTTCGAAGAATTTACCCTGTATTTCAACAAGGGTAAAGTGTACTATGATGGTTATCGTGATCATCTAGAAAACACCTCTCGTGATGCAGTACTATCCCAAATTAAAGTGGATGGTGACCACTGTTGTAAACTATTGGATTGGGGTGTAGACTATAATCCTAAAAACTTCGAAGACAGCATGAAAGTTTTCCATCATGCCTTTGTTTATGGGTTTGAATATAAAGGTAATCAAGCACTGGTGATTGTCAGTGTGGGTCAATACAGTAAAGAAAGCACGTCCCTTGGGATGGTAACAGTGCTTATGGAAGGAAAACCAATGAAGTCTGTTTCCTACGCGTATGCAGATAAAAGCGATTGGCGTCAACACGCCAAGAAACTGTTGGAGGACTTATGCTAAGAAAAGCTTATCTTCGTATCATGCGAAGACTCCTCGGTGCACCTGTAAGAAGTAAGTATAAAAACTTACCTCAGAAGATGCCTTACGGGGAAAACGAGTTAGTAATTAATCTTATCCTACCGGATAATATCGCCTGTATGGTCGTCGATATGGCGGATAAACATGTCAATGCCTTTATCCGGAATGTAGAGAAGACCTACAACCGGATTTATCCGATTACCGGTAGTGATAATGGCAAGAACCAAAGATTAGCGTATCGCATGCATATGGATACGAATTGGGATATCTTGACTTATCAGTTGGTGGATATTGGTAATATCAATGCAGTAAAATGTTTATTGCAAGCTATTTCCTACAACCTGAATAAGGAAAGCTACAATAAGAATAAACTCTTATTAGAGCAGTTGTTTATCCGAAGTGAAATCCCACATAACCCGGAATGGGGATTTGATAAAGAACCTTTCCATCCGTTAACCGTGCATTTCATGCATCAGGATGAACTGGTGGATAGCTTCACCTTTACTGCTAACGGCACGTCATTTTATAAAATGATGGGATTCCAGACCTTGGCGTTATTGGGTCTTGATGAACGTTATTGGTCACGACAATCGCATAACAATATCATCATCGATGCTTGTTATCAAGCGATGTTGTTGGACTATGCGATAGAAAATCGCATTGCGGTTAACCAAGCCTCTGATGAAAAAGTGGAAGCGATTTATCGAAGCCCTGAAGTCAATTTCGGGTTAGATGAATATCCTTTACATCATCGTTTACTCAGTTCAGGTCATGTGATAAGCTTTGCTAATCCGACTTATGAATTGGGTGAACAAACCCACTATTTACCGCACGATAAGAAAGATGTAAAATCGGCTCGTGCAAAATAACCCTTAACCCTAAAACTTAACTAAACCCAATAAGGAGTATTTAAAATGAAAACATTAAACAATCTACTATCTGCAGTATTATTTACGTTATTCTTATCTACTGCGATGAACTACGCCGATGCGAAAGGCATCCCTGGTGCATGGGTAGAAACAGCGGTTGCACCTGCTGGTGATTTGTATACGCAAGCATGGGATAAAGCCTCCCTTGCAGACACTGCAAATAGCAAAGTCATCTGGTGGCGTGACACTAGCCCATATAACAGCAGATCTACCGGTGGCTTCTTCACCGTAGCACCACCAGCTGGTAAAAATTACCCGGCTGATTTAGGCCCTATTGTGATTCCATTTTGTATCAAGACATCAAGAGCAGAAGCAGGGTATCTTCAATGTGAAGACCATAGCCACATGGTTAAAGTAGGGATGATTAAGGGTAATCCAAATGTTCTCGTCTTCCATTCCGCATACTCTCCATTGTTCGTCACTAATTCCGCAGGTATTATTGATGGATATAGCAGCATCGAAGAATTCGTTTGGGAGAAATACGTTGACCCAAGTAAGATTTACGGTGGTCCACGTACAGAAAACGCAGGTACAGAATACTGGAAAGGTATCGCTTCCATGTTACCAAGCGTCTCCGAGAAGTTCTACGAGATGTTCAACCAATAATCAATCATGAGGGATACCTAAGTATCCCTCTTCTTTTAACCCTTTTATAAGGAGTATTTAGCATGGATATCAATGCTGTTATTAATAGTATCCCAACAGATGAGAGCTACAACCTCATCTGTGATAATACCAACGGGATGTCTGTTTATCATGTCATCGATTGTGATGACGATCCTATTGCAGGGAATATTAAAGCGAGTTTTACTCGCGATATGTTAACAAGCGCTCAAAAAGAACTTCTGATGATGGAAGTGGAAGGTCGTGGCAAACCCGACATCTATAAAGCCATCACACGCCTTATTGAACGTGCAACGGTTTTGGATATCGCTGGTACCGTCGATAAGTCTAAGTATTTACCGTTTAGTGAAAAAGGTGAATTCAAGTACGTCGACGGAAAAGTTGATGATGAAAAGTACACGTTCGTGTTAGACATGAAAATTGGTGATGGGGAAATGGTCACTGTCTCCTTAGAGGTCCCTAAAGACAACGGCGAAGGCAATGACTTCTTCTTGTATTACAAAGACAATAAAGACGAGTGGCGCAAAGCACCACCCCAAATGGTTACTGAACATGGTGCGAAACTCACCAAAGGTCTCGCTTTAGAGTACTACAGTGAAAGAGCTAAAGACTGGCATCTATTGTTAGACTTTTACAACAAAGGTGGGTTTAAAGAAGATACCACCCGGATGGAAGTCACTTGGGTACATGTGGAATTTATCCATTTTCTTGCCATGGTACTTACTACGTTATCTGAACCCTTAGACTACTAAGGGATAAAAGGGAGTCTTAGATGACTCTCTTTTTTTTTGATCCGACATAAAGCAGGCATCTCGTAAGAGATGCCAGTGCAGTATGTCAGGAGAGAAAGAAAGAAGGGTGCTGACTTCCTTTTTCTCCTAATTTTACATCTAAGGAGTCAATATGAAAAGTGTGGTCTCAAAAGCATTCTACAGGGCTGCATGTCTTATGAGACCACATAATTTATTTCATTGTCGTAAAACATTACGACGCCATGGCATTCGGATGGTATTTTCTTAAGTACTCCAAGACAGCGATGATGTCTTTATGCATCTTCTCGGAGGTATCGTATCGTAACGACTCCGGACAATGCGCGTAAATCTCATCGGCAAGCATCGCTTGATTATTGCGTACCTCTTCCCACCGACCCTTAATGTCTCGCCAGAGGAAGTTCCCTACCTCTATAGCAAAGCGCATACTGTTCTTACTACTGGACAGGTCAAAGTACTCTTTAAACTCGTCCAGTTGACGATCCATATCCAAATCGCACGGTTTCTCGCCCCCGTTCGTAAGTGACGTCAAGACGATCATTCGTTTGATCTGGGCTGGGATAAATCTTTTCGTAATGCGCCCAAGCCATCTTTTAAAAATGTTTGACATAAACAATATCCTGTTAATGTGCGAGTCTTACTTATCTTTTCGAAGAATCGAAGTCATCGTAGACGAACACCAAACTGCTTTTGCATCAGGACAGTCAGCTAAGAATAAAAAGCCGACTACCTTATCTGATAAGCGATGGGTAATCACTTTAAACGAAAGTTTATCGCCATGGTTTCTCACCAATCGTTGGAGATGTGGTTTATCTGGCATGTCCGTTTTAAGTGTGAGGGTGACATTAAGCTTAATGGTTTTCTTCTCGTCTTTATCGTAGTAATCTACCGTGGTTCTTAAACAGTTGTTCTTTAAGATAGAAGGGTTGACGTTATATTTGATTTCGTCTTTCTTCTTACCAGGGGATTGTTCTACGATAAGTGAGGTGACATCCGTTAATGTCAGTCGGGTGTTTTCTACCGTACCAAGATAGTTACGCATGATGTTTATCGGGTACTCGTATTTCACCATCTGTGAAAAGGCGAGATGTGCCGGATTGTATTCCTTGGCGATAATCTTCTTATTTGGAAGTGTGAGAGTTTTCTCCATGACATCTTCACAAATTAAGTCGACTTCCCCTTTCATGATATCTGCATAGCTATCCGGGGATAGGATATTATCCAATCTTCCTGCTACCACGAAACTGTAATCATGTTTACAGGTGTCATTATATATGGACTGGACTTTTTCGATGATAGGTTCAGGTTCTTTTAATACCACGACAGACATATAGCCGTCAGGCTGGTTCATGCCGAAATCTTCATCTTTCTTCCCATGCCCTAGCGCACCCACATAGTACCAATGATACCCGTCCATGACAGGTGTGATACTACTTCCCGTGTGTTTTCCTCCGATAAAATACCAGCGGTTACGGGAGAAGAAATCATGATAGCTCACTTTGATTTTCTCCTCTTCTCCTGAGAATTGAATCTTCTCATAATCCTTGTTTAAGGACTTCATATACGAAGCATACCCAGCCAGTTTATCTGCTTGTTCATTGCCCTTTTCGCCGTTATGCCCTTTGACATGCAAGATGTTAAAATCCGAGCACATGGCTTTTAAGGTATCGAACTGAGGTTTGATGCGCAATACGATGTCTTTTACTTTAACTTCTTCCCCTTTTGAATTCATCCAATTATTCTTCATCCAGATATCATACCAGTCCGTGAGGCTATTAATCGCCACTTTACTATCGGATAGAAGAGTGACTTTATCATACCGCTTTTCGGTCGCAAGTTGGATGGCTTTTTCTAACGCTAAAAACTCCATCTCGGTATTATCGACACGGGGTTTTAGAGCAGTCCCAAAACCATTGACCTCATCGACTTTTCGGTAGCAGGGTAGACCATCACGTTCGACTTCACTTATCGGTTTATACCCAAACATGGTCATCAGGTTTTTCTTTTGACCTTTAGGATCGATAGGTAGATCGGCATTATAGATATACCCATGGATACCCCACCCCCCAAAACCGGGGTTAGGGGCAGCAGAACCATCGGTGTAAAATACCGCAGAATACTGAAGTGCTTTCTTGGGTGTTTTCTTGTCTGTCATAATACGTTAAATCCTTTACTAGATATCATTCACATGCTATTTTTCAGGATGATGACAGTTAAAAGGGGTCTTCTTGATTAGGATAAAATAAGTCTCGACTTCCCGCTACGTCATAATGGGGCTTATTGTACCGTCGACATGCAGTACATCTTGTACTCTGCCGTGCTTTTATCCACCATTTGATTGTGCATCTCTATGGCTGTCTTCAGTGTCTTGATATAGCGGGCTAAGATACTGATGAGTTCATCATCGGTGTACCTGCCATCATCTTTAACTTTCAAATCAGGTGGTAAGTTCACTTTCTTTAAAAACCTGTCAGGTCGACACATCAGACGTCTGTCTTGACTGGTGATATAAACTTTCTTTTGGTAGGTCGCAATCACGGCTTTTAAATAATGATCATAGAGAGCGTGGTAATCGAGCAAGATACGGATGATCTCCTCTCGTTTTACCGGACTCATTTTCGCGTAGTTATACGTGGTCGAAAGTGTCGGGTGGGTAGGTGGAGGAAACCCTCCCTTTTCCGGCGGGATTGGGGTTGGTAGAGGAACCACCTGTTGACATCCGATAGTCATCCCCACGGTGACTAAGATGATTCCTCTTCTCAGTTGTTTTAAGAGTCCCACTTATCGTAGCTCCTTAAGTCGGTCTCGGTTTGGGATTGGTTCACTCGTTAACGGAGTTTTTGTTGGTTCTTCCTTAACCTCTTTAGGGGTCAGGGTATGTTCGCCCTGTTTTTCCTGGGGGTTAGCCAGCATCAATTTGTGCTGGAAATCACCAACTTCTTTCTCCAAACGTTGTTTCTCCTCTTCCAGTTTTGTGGTCTGTGCCTTGCATGTCTCAATGACGTCTCTCTTGTCATTAAGGCGTGCGTGAAGGGCGTTGTTATCCCCTTGTAAACGGACAAGCTCCGATGACAAACGGGCATTAACTGCTCTGGCTTGATCTAAGTCATCCAGTTTATCATTCACGTAAAACCACGCCATCGCCACGACAACAAGTGCAATCGCGATAACACGGGCAATCATCACACGGCGTTCTTCGGCAGAGTGTCTAAACACATCTGCAACGAACGGCCAGAAGAAACGGAAGAGACGAAACACGGTCATAAAGATAGTCATTTGTTTTATTCCTATTTTATTTGATTTAACATGTTTCTATTTTTAAGTTAAAAAAAAATAAGTTTCAGTTTATTCTGATGCAGATGATGTAAGTTGAAGTAATAAGTATTGTACTTGACTAAATCTCTGATGTCAACACCTGATTTTCCTATTTCATCCTCAAAGGAGTTTCCATTAATTATGAAATACTCGCTTCATGCGTTTATGACGCTCAATGATTTAATCGACAACACCCGCTTTAAGGATTCACCCTTAGGTGAACTCTCTGCGTTAGCTCGTACTTATGCAACAGATTTGGGTTATTATACCCGAGATGATGCACCTGGTGTTCGTTTAGTCTCTTTCCGGTCTAAAACCGATGAAAAAGACGATATCGAAGTACCGATCGCAGTACGAGACCTCTGCATACGATTAGGGAAGTGGTTAGCGGAGAAAGCCAATGACAGAACGATTGGTCGTAATAACGATACCAATAAACAAGCGATTGTCGCTGAATTCCAATCACAAATCAAACAAGTGACACTCGGTCGTGTCGTGAGTGTGAAGAATTTAAACCTCCCACAATTTATCGAATTTAAATTAGTCGATACCGAAGTTTATAGTGATAGCCTAATTAAAATCTGGTTCTCTGACCCGGCATTTAAAACCCAGTACCCTTATTATGAAGTGCGTGTTATCCCAATGACCGATAACATCGATGACTTCTTCCAAGGTGAAGACTACGTACGTCAAATGCGCGGTGCGTTAGATTTAAACGTACTACATGATAACGTCAATAAACTACGTGAAGAAAGTCCGTTTACTTTGATTAAAACCTACAACTACGTTTGGAAAGGAGGTCAAACGGATATCGATATCCCATGGACCGTATTAGTTTATGGGGGTATCGGTGAGAATCTTGATATCATCAAAGATGAAATCGTCAAATTTGTCCTTGGTAAGTCTAAACGCCCTCGTAGTGATTGGGAACGTATCTTCCCAGACTTGTTTGTACCAACAGAGTTTGTGATTGCACCATTCTGGAATGTCGAGTCTGTACCGGGCTATCGTACCATTGCAAGCATGTATTCACCGACAGTAAAACATGGTGATATTATCCCGTTTGCAAAAGAAGCCATGGTGGGCTATGCCGAAGAACATTTGACAAGAAGTGTGGAAGTAACCTCTTCTTTGTATAAATCACTTTCTATGGCGGTGTGTGGTAACGCCTTAAACCGTTTAGCCTCTGTTAGTTTCTATGAGCAATTCCCACAATACGTCTTGATTGGGTCTCGTACGGATGATTTCAACCGCATGGATGCCACTCATCAGATGTTTGTGATGAAACTTAACGAAATCTTACACAAAGCAGAAGAAGTGGACCCAGATACCGACTTGGGCTTAAACTTAACCAAAGTCACCCGTGGTAATGTCTTATACGTTTCCGGTATCTTTGAAAACATCCAAATCTTGTGCGTGGCGAAATACAACTATACCTCCAATACACTTACGGGAATACCTAAGAAAAAACGTCGTAACACCCGTAGTGTGAGTGAGGATGAGGGTTAATAACAGATGGCAGTAAAACTTACCCCGCCTTATGGGGCAACCGGTTATTGGGAGCTTAAAGCTCCCTTTCATGCAAAGGTAGGGATGGTCTACAGCTGTAAAGAAATCCGTAGCTTTAGCATGTTACGTCTTCAGGGGGTGAATGTCTACGAGAAGTATTATCTTCCGCACAACCTTGAAAACAGCAAACAAGAAGAAGATAGCAAGGCTTACGCCTCTATTGTGACCTTACTTGCAGCGAATGGTGAGCGTATCTACGTCCCAGATACCTATATCGAGAAATACCCAGAGCTTAATACGGATGGGTATAATCGGTATATCCTAAGCTGTGATTTAGGTACACTTCCAACCAATGCAACCGTGAATCATTT
>ENA-OWLM01000935-OWLM01000935.1-metagenome-genome-assembly--contig:-NODE-935-length-11015-cov-5.953923_pt1 | contig 11015 bp, 8 predicted proteins | sample MGYA00245349_ERZ651102 | MGnify/ENA primary metagenome ERZ651102 (study PRJEB26857, sample SAMEA4031759) | metagenome | biome: human; feature: oral; material: saliva | place: Philippines | collected 2014 | study... | reverse complement strand
CCCTTCGCTGGATAAGAGGAATACTCACGATAAGGCGAAGGGCTTGCTCGGTCACTTCAGAGAGGCATATCGGGGAGCTGGGTGAGCGAAGACTTAGCACTCTAAATAGAGGATAGGACTCGCGGCAACAGTCTCCTATAGCTTGCCTTCGCGTCCTATATAGCTTCGCCCGCTGATCTATATTCGTCAAGGCGATATCTTACTGATAAGGCCCACCCTGCACGATACAGGGTGGGCCTTATCAGTAAGAGGAAATGTCAGCTACCTACTCTACACGCGTGTCTCGGTTGGCGAGACGCTCTTGACGAGCCTGGTAGGGATCGACGGGTACGTTGCGCTTGAGGATGAGGCGGAGCGAGCGGTCGTAGGTCACATAGTTCCAGATCCAGTTGAGGAGGACGATGACCTTGTTGCGCACCGAGAGGATGGAGCGCAGGTGGACGACGAGCCAGAGGAGCCAGGCGGTGAAGCCACCCCACTTGGCCTTGCCAATCTCTGCGACGGCGCGATTTCGGCCAATGGTAGCCATCGAGCCAAGGTCTTTGTAGCGGAAGGTCTGCTGCTTTCCTCCCGTGAGGCGTGCCTTGAGGTTCTTCGCCAGCAGGGCTGCCTGCTGGATAGCGACCTGAGCCATCTGAGGGTGCCCCTGAGGGTAAGCTGGATCAGCCGTCATGAGGCACTGGTCACCGAGAGCAAAGACGTCGGGTACGCCCAGCACTTCGTTGTAGCCATCGACGAGGATGCGCTTGCCACGACCGAGAGAGTCGGCCTGGATCCCCTCGACGGTGTTGGCGACGATACCGCTGACCCAGATGACTGTGCGGGTATTCATCTTCGTCCCATCACCGAGGGTGAGCACGCGGCCATCGTAGTCGGTGACCATCATGTTGTGGTGGATCTCGACGCCAAGAGAGGTAAGGCCTTCGGCGGCGGTGCGAGAGCTCTTCTCACTCATCGCCTGCAGGAGGCGGGGCGAAGCGTCGATGAGGTGGATCTTGAACTGGTCCGTCTCCATGTCGGGGTAGTCCTTCGGCAGGACATAGCGCTTCATCTCTGCCAGTGCCCCTGCGATCTCAACTCCCGAAGGACCGCCACCGACGATCGCTACCGTGAGGAGGGCTTCGCGGGTCTCGGGCTTGTCGGAGACGAGCGCCTTCTCGATGTTCTGCAGGAGGACGTTGCGCAGGTTCATCGATTCATAGAGGGTCTTCATCGGCAGGCTATGCTTGGCGACCTGCTCATTGCCGAAGTAGTTCGTCGTACCACCGCATGCCAAGACGAGGTAGTCGTAGGGCACTTCGCCCACCGAGGTGATGAGCTGCTTCTGCTCAGGCTCGACGCCGATGACGTTCGCCAGGCGGAAGATGAAGTTCTTCTTGCGCTTGAAGGCAGCACGGAAGGGGAAGGCGATGGAGCTGGGCTCCAGACCCGATGAGGCTACCTGATAGATGAGTGGGGGGAACTGGTGGTAGTTGTGGTGATCTATGAGGATGATCTGGAAGAGCGAAGAGTCAAGGGCTTGTGCCAGCTTGAGACCAGCAAAGCCCCCGCCAGCGATGACGACGCGTGGGAGAGAAGAAGGAGGTAGATTGATACTCATCGGGGTATATTATTAAATACTTAAATAAATGGGTAATAGGAGAACACACCTAAGCCTCAGATAGTTTACCATGTGCGATTTCCTTGTTCGTGGACTGGATATAAATAGTTAGCCCCCGCATCGTGCTCATCTTGGGCAACCGATGCGGGGGCTTGGTGTGATAAGGGTGCAGAGGACTATGCCTGCGGTGTGAGAAGCTCGGGTAAGAGGAGTAGGGCCTTGCGCGCTACACCCCAGTGATAGTGGCCGATGGTGTGCTCCTTCGGCAGGACGCGGTGGCAGGGAATGAAGGGGGCTAAGGGGTTGGCTCCTACGGCTGATCCTACAGCGTGGGCAGCCTGAGGCATGCCGAAGGTCTCGCCGAGGCTTTGATAGCTGGTGTGGCTCCCCTCTGGGATGAGGAGCATACTCATCCAGACGCTCCGCTGGAAGAGCGTGCCGATGAGGTGGAGTGGGGGAAGAGCCTCCGTCGTCGGGGCTTTGAGATAGCGAATCGCCTGCTGGAGGTATTCGTGCTCGACCTTGAGGTCATGCGTAGCTTGGGGGTAGAGCTGGCGTAGCTCAGCGTAAGCCCCCTGCCAGTCGCCGAGAGTGAAACTGCTGTAGCACAGCCCCAGTGGCGTAGTGGCTAAAAGCAGCTCACCGAAGCGGTAGGGGAAGAAGCAGTAGGAGACGGGCCCTGTGTAGCTGCTGTCGAGGGTCAGTCGTGTGGGGTAGTCGGATAGGAACTCCGCAGGGCGCAGACGAAGAGCGTCTTGAGAGAAGAGCGCGAGAGCTTCGTCTGCACGGCAGGCAAAGAGGGTCGCGAAGGCTTCGTCCAGCTCAGCCTCACTATAACCAAGGCATAGAGTCAGCTCCATCAGTGTGGGCGGATCGGTGCGCCGAGGCGTGAGCTGATCCAGCGCACCGAGGACGATGGTGAGGGCTTCCTGCTCAGACATTGGCCAGATAGATGAGGATGGGGGAGGTGGTGTGGACGGTGATCTGATTCTCGATGGCGCAGTTCAGTGAGCCACACCATAGCGCAGGAAGTGTAGTCTCCACAAGGGGCCAGCGCACTCCTCCGAGGCTGATGGGCGTCCGCTGGAAGTTGAAGATCGATATCTGCTGCCCGATCAAGACGTCGATCGTGGAGGGCTCGGTGATGAGGAGGAAGTAGCCTTCGTCGGTGAGCATCACGAGGTCCTCGACAAGGGGCGCATAGGTCGGGAGGAGTGCGAGGTTGGCAAGGAGGTGGTCTTCGCGTCCGCCACTGGCACCAAGGAGGGTGATGGCTTGCTTCCCGTAGCGCGAATGGAGATAGGTAAAGGTCTTCGTCAGGTCGTTGGTTTCCTGATCTGGGAAGTGCTGGATGCGCCCCGCTAAGAGATCCTTGAGTGCAGGAGATACCGAGTCGAGGTCCCCGATGACCGCATCGGGCAGACGGTCGGTATAGCGACGGAGCTTATTGACGGCTCCGTCACAGCAGGTGAGGCTGTAGCCCTCCTTGCCCAGTATCCAGTGGTCGATGAGTGCAAGGGGCGTCGGGGCGGTGGGGAAGGCCCCGTTCGCGAGGACGAGTGTCTGCGGGAGGGTCTCCTGAGTGAAGCGAGGGTAGGTGCGCATGGTGTCGGGGGACTACTTAGACGGTGTGCTTGTCGGGCTGCTTCATCAGCTGCCCCCACTTGCGGTAGCCGAAGAAGGCGGTGACGAAGTTCACGACGTAGACGAAGGAGGAGATGTAGTCCTCCGCTCCGTAGAGGGCGATGAAGCCAGCAGCATTCGCGATGATCCAGCAGAGCCAGTGCTGACGCCACTTCCGTGCCATCCAGAGCATGCCGATGACCGAGGCTATCGTCATGAGTCCATCCGCCCAAGGGAGCTTCCACTCGGGGATGAAGGGATGGAGGAAGAGCAGAGCGATGTAACCCACGAAGGCCAGGGCGAGGTAGATCGCCCCAGCCTTCGCTGGAATATTAGAGATGGGGACTTCTTCTCCCTCGGCATTGCCCTTACGTAGCCACGCTATCCAGCCGATGATGCTGGTCACGAGGTAGTAGACATTGATAGCGAGCATGCCGTAGAGATGACTCTGATAGCAGATCGGTATCCATAGCAAGGGTAGGATGATACCTACGGGCCAGAGCCAGATACTGGCGCGGTACTCGAGGTACAGCCAGATGAGTGACACGACGAGCGTGACGAGCTCCAGGACGTGCGAGGAGAGGAAGGAGAGGAGAGTGGTCAGATCCATAGACCGTAAAGGTAGAGATTATATCGTGATGGTCGTGCCGAGGAAGGCGTGGATACCAGCCTGAGGATAGGTCCAGGTGTAGCTGCTGATCGCACCCTTCTTGTCGAAGGTGTAGCCAGCTCCGCCATTGCTCGAGTAGCGTGCATCGAAGAGGTTATTGACCTGCAGGCTGATGCTCCAGCTACGCACGAAGTGTACGGGTAGCTCATAGCCGAGGCGTAGGCTGGCTACGTGGTAAGCGGGGAGACTACGCTCACGGCTCCCCGTATTGTCGAGGTACTGCATACCGACGTACTGCGAGGTAAGAGCCGCTTCGAAGGCTCGATGCGCAAAGGTCAGCGTATTGCTTAGGACCAGCTGGGGTGAGTAAGCGATAGGAGTGCGGTCGTAGGTCGTCAGCACTTCGTCACCAGCCTTATCGCTCCAAGCATAGAGGTGGTACCGCTTGATTTGGTTCTTACTGACGGCACCTGCCAGATCCCAGCGAAGCATGGGGCAGATCTTCCATGAAGCATTGAGCTCGGCACCCATACGGTGGCTGCTGGCTACGTTCTCGCTGAGCTTACCGCCGACATCGCTCTGCTTACCATTGAGCACGAGCTGATCGTGGTAGTCCATATAATATAGGTTGAGCCCAGCGGTGAAGGTGCGACTGCGGAAGCCGTAGCCGACTTCGTAGTCCGTGAGGCGCTCAGCACGGGGGTAGTCCTTGGGGCTGACCTCAGTGTAGTTCTTACGATTGGGCTCTCGGTGAGCTACTGCGACCGAGCCATAGACGTGATGCTGGGGAGCGAACTGATAGAAGAGCCCTGCCTTTGGATTGAGGAAGTTGAAGGTCTTCTTGAGGTCGATCTCTTGCGCTACCATCGCTCCCTGGCTATTCTTCACGAAGTGGTCGATAGTGCCTGCGATGCGGTAGTCGATGAAGCGGTACTGGAGGTCGGCAAAGAGGTTGAGGCCAGTCACAACCTCATAGTTCGCCTTGACGAAGCCTGAGAGGTCGGTCTTATTGGCCTTGTCTTCGTAGTAGCGCTCATTGGGCTCTACGAGGTAAGGGTAGGGAGTGACGGGAAGGCGCTCGCCGTAGTGATCGCCCGCATAGTGGTTGGCTGATAGCCCAGCGGTGAGCTCCAGACGATCGGACTTGTAGTCGAGCGTCGCGATACCCCCTGCGAAATCATTGTCAAGGTACTTGGTACGGAGTAGGGTGATCTTCTTGACCTTCTGCTCCTTGCCATCCTTGTCGAGGATAGCAGCACCATTTTCATCACGGAGGATGAATTCCTTCAGCCCGTATTCCTTGAGCTTACGCCCCGTGCGGTACTCGTCGGTGAAGCCGTAGCCCTTGGTATAGTGTGCCGTGAGATTGAGTATCAAGCCCTCGCTCAGACGCTGGGTGAGCTGCGCTTGATAGTGGTACTGCTCATAGTTGTCCGTATTATATCGGTAGCGAGCATCTTGAGGTGTGCTGCCGGGATTCATGTGCCCAGCGGAGTTGTAGCGTCGGCCGTAGACGGCTTCTTCCTCGGGGCTAAGTCCGTTCCAAGCGATACCTGTGCGCTGCTTCCCGCCGAAGGAGAGGAGCTTGAGGATGGTGTTCTCCCCGAAGTATCCTCCCTGGATGAAGTAGGAGGTGCCCTCTGTACCACTGCGGTCGATGTAGCCATCCGTGGTCGTCTTCCCCAGGCGAGCTTCTAAGGCCCAATGCCCTGCGATGCGCCCTGTGGAGGCATGGACATCACGGCGGAAGGTATTGTAAGATCCACCGAGGAGGGTGAGGGAGGCAGTCGGCGTCATGGAGAAGTGGTCGGTGCGGAGGTTGAGGCTGGCACCGAAGGCCGCAGAGCCATTAGATGAGGTCCCGACGCCACGCTGGAGCTGAGCATCCTGGATGCTGGAGGAGAAGTTCGGCATATTTGCCCAGAAGACCCCTTGGCTCTCGGAGTCATTGAGTGGCACGCCATTGGTCATGATGTTGATACCAGCGGCATCTATCCCGCGCACTCGGAGGTAGGTGTAGCCGATACCGATACCAGGCTCGCTCGTCGCTACGACGGAAGGTGTCTGCAGAAGGAGGTAGGGAACGTCTTGACCAAGGTTTGACTTCAGCAGCTGGCCCTTCGAGACGTTGGAGAAAGACATAGGTGTCTTCGCTGAAGCGCGTGTAGCGGTTACCTGCACTTCCTCGAGGCGGTGCGTGCTGAGACTATCTGCGAGCTGTGTAGCTGTAGCTATGGAGGGAGAGGCTAGGAAGGTAGCTGTGGCCGAGAGGACCACGGTGGAGAGGATCGTTGTTTTTCTCTTCATCATACAATACTTATTCATTGGCATAGTAATGCAGAGCTGAAGGGGGAAGGGTAGATAATGGTCGATGAACAATCCCTACGCCAGCATGATCTGGGTCAGGTCTTGAGGGTATCATCTCAGCTCACCATCGTATGTGCGGTGAGCACCCCTTTGTCCTTAGTTCTTGGGCGCAAAGGTAAGCCATGGCAGGGCATTTACCAAACAAATAGCGCCCCACGCATAAAAGAGAAGCAGGCGGTCTACTCATCGATGGAGTAGATCGCCTGCTTTCAGTGCGGCTGAAGGGACTCGAACCCCCACGCCTCGCGGCATCAGATCCTAAGTCTGACGTGGCTACCAATTACACCACAGCCGCCTGTGTGAAGCCTGTTGCCCGTGGGCAAGTCTTCTGTAATTGCGTGGCAAAGGTAGTGATAATATCCGTTGTAGCCAATACCGCTCGCCTGATCATCGGGCGATACGGTGCGTCGAGTAGCTCGACCCATCCAGCACGCGCACGAGGTAGAGCCCGCGTGGCAGGGTGCTGAGCGAGAGGTTTGCCTGTGTCGTACCTGTGAGGGTATGGAGGATAAGACGCTTGCCCGTCAGGTCAAAGACCTCCAGACGAAGGAGCTGCTTGCCGAAGACCTCGACACGGCTTTCGCTGGGGAAGTAGCGAAGTTGCCCTTCCTGATGCTCCTCTTCTTTTGGAGTCGGTGCAGGTGTCGGCTTAGGCTCTGGCTTGGGATCAGGCACGGGCACTGGTGTAGGCTGAGGCGTCGGCTTCGGAGTCGGTTGGGGCGTAGGCTGTGGCTGAGGTGTCGGAGTAGGTGTAGGTGCTGGCTCAGGCTCAGGTTGCTCCTCAGTTGCGGGTTCGGCTGGACGGACCTCAGCTGTCGGTGGCGTCTCTGGGCTTCGTCCTGTGATGAAGGTCACGTAGACGGCAGGCTCGTTAGGTGCCCAAGCGCTGTACACCGTCTCACCCTGTGTGACCTCTGCCACGACGCGGTAGGCTCTACCTGTGATGAGGTTGCCGAGAAGCTGCTGGGTGAGGGCATCGCTCTTGACGATGTTGGTCATCGTGTAGAAGCTCGAGTGGGTGAGGGTACGTGTTGCACAGAGTGTACGGCTCCCCGTGGATGGATCCTCGAGGTAGAGGCGTATCGTGCCGAGAGACGTGTTGGATGAAGGAGTCTTCACGCTGACAGCAAGGTATGGGCTACTACCCGTAGTGAGGTCTACGGGGTAGCTCTTGAGCTCTAGCCCTGCAGCGTCTGTGAGCTGAGCACCTACGGCCTGTACGCGTCCCGTGATGGGAGCTGATACCATGAGATAGCTCTCCTCACGAAGCTGGTAGCGCTGTGTCGGATAGGTGCTGCTCCCATCACCGTGCTTTACCTCAAGCGAGAGACGATAGCGCCCTGCTTGTATCCCTGCAGGGAGGGTGAGAGGTAGGTGGACAAGACGTGTCTCCATAGGCGTGAACTCCAGCTCAAGCGGTGCTGCTTCTTGGAAGCCCTCGACGAGCTTGCCTGCTTCGTCATAGAGACGAAGGACGAGCTGGGTGTCGCGGCTGGTGGCAGCGAGATGCTTGATGACGAGGGGAAGACGGACCTCATCACCAGGATAGAGTGCGGGCTGCTGCAGGGGCTCCATGATCTGGAAGCCTCGGTCGAAGCCGTCCTCCTCGATGACCTCCACCTCACTCTCTGTGAGACGAAGACCCAGGGTGGGGGCATCCAGGATGAGCTGCCAGGGAGTCCAGCTTCCATCCTCTTGGAGGCGTGAACTCATCGGACGCAGGGCATAGATACCCGCTGCGAGGCCCTCGATAGCTAAGCGGTCCGTCTCGGCCATCTCCTCACTGATGTACTGCCCATCGACCATCTGTCCATAGAGCTTGACCTTGGTGAAGCCCCCTGCACTGTGGTACTTGGAGGGATAGATACGCAGGAGATGCCCTTCGCTATCGTAGAGTCCATAGCCGTAGTCACCCTTGAAGGGAAGCCCCTTGTTGATGAAGCCAGCGAGGTCTACATCGATGCTCTTCTTGCGAGCACGCTTCATGCCTCCAGCTCCATGCAGGCGGAGGAAGGCTGAGTAGTGACTTGCTAACCCTGATCCCATGCCCTTCACCTCATCAGAGAGTGGAGCTGTACCCGTGCGCTTGGGACGGGCTAAGATGACTTGTATCCCTTGGGAGAAGTCGACCTTGCGACCACCGAACTCATTCCCTGCTTGCCCTGGGGCAATGCGTCGGAGCGAATAGTAGCCATCGCTTTGCCCGTCCCAGCCAAAGTTCATGTGAAAGAGCCCGTCGGCATCTACTCCGTCCACGACCCAAGCGTGACCATAGAGCTTGCCTCCACTCCGATTCATCCCACTGACGTAGATGGGGAAGCCCGCTTCAAGCTCTTCTTTTAGAAGGCGCTCGATGGTGCTCATCCCAAGGACCGAGGCCGATAGAGCAGGCGTAGCATCATAGCTGAAGTAGGTCGAGAGGGCTGCGGCAGCCTGCTCGGAGGAGGTGCTACTGGCGTACTGGGTGTAGCCCATAGATACGGCGACGCCGAGGTCGGACATGAGTTGGGCTACCGAGGTGAAGATCGGATCATCATCGGGGCGTACACGACGGTTGTTCCCCGAGCCGATGTAGCGCTCATTGTTCCCATAGACGGGGCGCATATCGCTCCAGCGGTAGTGGCTTGTGGAGAAGTCACGATAGCCGAGCTGATTGTGCGTCTTGGATCCAGTGCCTTGAGCAGGCCACTGATGATAGTACATCACCTGAGCCATAGCCACGGCTACGCACCCAGCATACATGTGCTGCTGGTCGCCATCGCTGTCGGTATAGGTCGGGGTGCCGAGGCTATAGGGGTGGCCTTGTCCCCAGCGCGAGCTAACTAAGGGGGCTATTACCTTCCCGTGCTTTGGTGGATAGGCAAAGGCGCGTGCTTCGCTCTTGCCTTGTGCGGCGGGCTGAGGCTGGTCAAGGGTAGAGAAAAGGGCTCTGAGGTCCTGGGGCATGCGCTCCAGGTCAAAGCTCCCACGGTCGCTGTAGCCGATGATAGCTCCCCCTGTATCGTCCTTGGCGATGAGTGCAAAGCCCCCACCTCCCCCTACATTATATATATAGTAGGTAGGGCGCTCGGTGAGCTGAAGGTGCTGGAGGCTACGTGCGGAGGTCTTGCCGACGCGGAGGACTTGGCGTGCCAGCTGCGAGGCTGTCGCTTGGTCGATGGGCTTGGCAAGGGCACTCTCTGTGAGAGCTGTGAGGGAAAGGAGTAGGGTGAGAAAGCGTAGAGGTCTATGCATAGCGTAGGATTAGGATACTATCAGAGGGTGCGCCCCCAGCGAAGGCCGAGGTAAGCCAGCAGGACGCCCCCGATGAGGCTAAGGCTGAGGTAGGCGAGAGCTGTGAGAAGCTCCCCGCTGCGTAGGTAGTTCACGAGGTCAGCCGAGAGGGTGGAGAAGGTCGTGAAGCCCCCGCAGAATCCGATGATGAGCAGCGGGCGGTAGTCAGAGCTGAGTCCCGTAGGGCGCATCATCAGCCCCAGGAGCAGACCGATGAGGAGAGAGCCTAAGAGGTTGATACCCCAGGTCGCCCATGGGGTAGGCCGTCCGAGGAGCTGTGCTGTCCCCCAGCCAATAAGGTAACGGAGGAGGCTCCCTGAGCCTCCTCCGATGAAGATGTATAATAGGGCCTTGAGAGAAAGTGCCTCCATTTTAGCAGTGAAGGGGCTTAGATACGCTCGAGGACGAGGTCGATAAGCCCCTCGATGCTGCCCTTGTAGTCGGTATTCATGTTCTGCGCCTTACGCCCAGCGATGATACAGCAGACGGTCATAGCACGGTGCCCCATGAGAGCAGCAAGCCCAGCGAGAGAGGAGCTCTCCATCTCATAGTTCGTCAGACGGTAGCCCTCGAAGTTGAAGCCCTGAATCTTCTCATTGAGCTTGGGGTCTTGTAGAGGGAGGCGCAGCTGACGACCTTGGGGACCGTAGAAGCCATTAGCAGCGATGGTGTTTCCTCGCAGGATGTCGTCCTGACAGATCTGCTGGATGAGGCTCTTGTCAGCAGCGACGACGTAGGGGCGCAGGCCTTCGATCTTCCAGTCGAGCTGACTGATGAGAGCTTCTTCGAAGGCGCGATTGCGGATGCGTGCCGTATCAGAGTAGAAGTAGATCACACCATCGAAGCCGATGGAGTGCTCGGCTGCAACGTAGGTGCCGATAGGAGTCTCGTCCTGCAGCCCGCCCGAGGTGCCGACGCGTACGAGGGTGAGCTGACGGAAGGTGTCCTTCTCTTGGCGGGTCTCGAAGTCGATGTTCGCCAGGGCATCCAGCTCATTGAGGACAATGTCGATATTGTCCGTGCCGATGCCGTGGCTGACGATGGAGATGCGCTTGCCCTTGTAAGAGCCCGTGATGGTGTGGAACTCGCGGCTCGATACATTGCACTCGATGGAGTCGAAGCGTGAAGCGACCATGTCAACTCGTGCGGGGTCCCCGACGAGGAAGACGCGGTCAGCGAGCTGCTCGGGACGCAGATGAAGGTGGAAGACAGAGCCGTCACCATTGATGATGAGCTCAGAGGTGGGGATGGTACGCTTATTACTCATAAGTATTCTTGATAGGGTAGGGAGGCGAGACGCCTCCAGATGAGTGCCTCTCCCCATGAGGAGAGGAGTGGATTACCAAAGATACGCCAACTTTTTCGGACTCTGTTGATTGGGAAGTTATCCTCAGATAGCTCGCACCTCGAGTTGTGATCAAGGAGACTTCCATTTGGGTCGGATCATGGAGCAGCCTCCCGAGGGGAGGGAGGTTAACCTATATTGAGTACGTGGGTAGAGCTATATAGGATGGCGAAGAAAGCTATATAGCTTTGGACTGA
>ENA-OWLM01000934-OWLM01000934.1-metagenome-genome-assembly--contig:-NODE-934-length-11022-cov-3.021337_pt1 | contig 11022 bp, 12 predicted proteins | sample MGYA00245349_ERZ651102 | MGnify/ENA primary metagenome ERZ651102 (study PRJEB26857, sample SAMEA4031759) | metagenome | biome: human; feature: oral; material: saliva | place: Philippines | collected 2014... | reverse complement strand
GGCCGCAACTACGCCGCCCACGCCCGTGAAATGGGCTTCGACCCCGACCGCGAACCGCCGTTCTTCTTCTGCAAGCCCGCCGACGCCGTCGTGCCCGTGACCGAAGGCGCCACGTTGTCCCTGCCCTACCCGCCCGAAACCGCGAACCTGCACTACGAGATCGAACTGGTCGCGGCCATCGGCAAGGGCGGCGCCAACATCGCGGTCGACGAGGCCCTGCAACACGTCTGGGGCTATGCCGTCGGACTGGACATGACGCGCCGCGACCTGCAGATGAAGATGCGCGAAGCCGGCCGCCCCTGGGAACTGGGCAAGGCCTTCGACCTGAGCGCGCCCATCGGCCCGCTGCATCCCGCCAAATCGGTCAGCGGCATCGAACAGGCCGGCATCTGGCTGCAGGTCAACGGCGCCGACAAGCAGCGCAGCGACATCGGCAAGCTGATCTGGTCCATCGCCGAAACCATCGCCTACCTGTCCCGGTACTTCCGCCTGGAAGCCGGCGACCTGATCTACACCGGCACGCCCGAGGGCGTGGGCCCCGTGGTGCGCGGCGACAAAATGGTCGGCGGCGTGGACGGACTGGGCACGCTCAGCGTGCAGATGGCCTGATCGGAGGACAAACGCATGCAACTCCACAGCTTCTTCAACAGCTCCACCTCCTACCGCGTGCGCATCGCGCTCGCGCTCAAGGGCCTGTCCTATGAATACCTGCCCGTCAACCTGCGCAAGCAGGAACAGCGCGCGCCGGATTACGTGGCGCGCAACCCGTCGGCCGGCGTGCCGCTGCTGGTCGACGGCGACGTTGCGCTGTCGCAGTCGCTCGCCATCATCGACTACCTGGACGCCACCCACCCCGAACCGCGCCTGATCCCGGCCGACACGCTGGCCCGCGCCCGCGTGCTGGAGCTGTCCGACGCCATCTCCTGCGACATCCACCCCGTCAACAACATGCGCATCCTGCGCTACCTGCAAGAGGTGCTGGGGGCCAGCGACGAACAAAAAAACGCCTGGTACCACCACTGGATCCGCGAAGGCCTGACCGCGGTTGAGGCGCTGCTGGCGCGCCACGGCCACGGCGCGTACTGCTTTGGCGATGCCCCCACGCTGGCCGACTGCTGCCTCGTGCCGCAGGTGGCCAATGCCCAGCGCATGGGCTGCGACCTGTCCGCCTATCCGCGCATCCTGCGCATTTTTGAACACTGCAACGCGCAGCCCGCCTTCCAGCAGGCCGCGCCCGCCCAGCAACCGGACTACACCAAGTGAGCAAAGAACCCGACACCCAGGGCGCGCCGCTGCGCGAATACACCGATCCCGCCTATCGCCCCCTGTGCGCCAACCTGGCCGATGTGCGCGCCAACATCGACCGGCTGGACGACGAGATCGTCCGGCTGATCGCCGAACGCGCGATGTACGTGAAGGACGCTGCCCGCTTCAAGCGCGACGCCTTCCAGGTGAGCGCGCCCGCGCGCCAGGCCCAGGTCTTCGAAAAGGCCAGGCAGCTTGCCGAGCGCCACAACCAGGGCTTTTCCAACCTGGAGCAGGTGGTGGACGCGACCTATCGCGCGATGGTGGCCGCCTTTATCGCCAACGAGCAGACCTATTTCGACACGATGAAGAACGTGGGAGACACGCATGACTGATTCCTTGCCTCTGCAGCCCGGCCGCGCGCTCGCCCGCCGGCTTGCGATCCGCACCCTGGCGCTGAGCCTTGCCGCGCTGGCGCCGCTGGCTGCGGCCTCCGCCGCCGACGCCTGGCCCACCCAGCCGCTAAAGGCCGTGGTGCCGTTCGGGCCGGGATCCAGCCCCGACCAGGTGGCCCGCATCGTCGGCGAAAAGGCCAGCGCGATCCTGGGCCAGACGATCGTGATCGAGAACAAGCCGGGCGCCAGCGGCAACATCGGCACCTACGCCATCGCCAACGCCAAGCCCGACGGCTACACCTTTGGCGTGTCGATCACCGGCCCGCTGGTGAACAACACCCTGCTCTTCGACAAACTGCCTTACGCGCCCGCTACGGACCTTTCGCCGCTGACCCTGGCCGTGCACCAGCCCAACGTGCTGGTCGTGCCCGCTAGCGCCGGCATCGACAACATCGGCCAGTTGCTGGACGCGCTGAAAAAGAATCCCGACAAGTACAACTTCCCGTCGCCGGGCGCCGGCACCGTGTCGCATCTGGCCGTGGAACTGCTGCTGCAGCAGATCGGCGCGCGCGCCACCCACGTGCCCTACCCGTCATCGCCCGCCGCGCTGACCTCGCTGCTGTCGGGCGACACCCAGTTCGCCGCGCTGCCCCCCATCGCAGTCATGCCCATGGTGAAAGACGGCCGTCTGAAGGCCCTGGCGGTCACCTCGTCCCAGCGCTCCAAGCTGCTGCCCGAGATCCCGACCCTGGCCGAAGTGGGCGTGCAGGGCATCGAGGGGTCGGCGTGGATCGGCTTCGTGGTGTCGTCCAAGGCGCCCGCCGATGTGCAGAAAAAGCTGTCGGACGCGCTCATCCAGGCCATCCGCGACCCCGAAGTCGCCAAGCGGCTGCAGGCGCAGTTCATGGATCCCGTGGGCGACACGCCCGCCGAGTTCCGCGGCTACATGGACGACGAGCTCAAGCGCTGGGAGCCCCTGATCAAGAAGCTGGGCATCAAGGGCCAATAAGTGCGACGCGCGGCCGCGCCGCGCGCCGATAGCATTAAGCAAGGAGATTCAGATGGTCATCACCGAACCCGCCCGCCAGATTCCGCTGTACGGCGAATATGAAGTGGTCGTCCTGGGCGGCGGCCCGGCCGGCGTGCTGGCAGCCGCCAGCGCCGCCCGCAACGGCGCCAGCGTGCTGCTCGTGGAGCGCTACGGCTTCCTGGGCGGCATGGGCACCGCCGCGGGCGTGTCCAACTTCTGCGGACTGCACGCCAATATCCATGGCGATATCCGGCAGGTGGTGCACGGCATGACCGACGATCTGCTGGACCGCATGCGCGCAATGGACGGCCTGAACGATCCGCACCTGATCCTGGGCAAGATCCACGCTCAGGCCTACGACATCTCGGCCTTCAAGTGCGCCGCCGACGGCCTGGTGCAGGAAAGCGGCGCGCAGGTGCTGTTCCATGCCCTGGCCACGGGCCTCGCGCGCGACGCGCAGGGCCGCGTGGACGCGCTGTTCCTGGAAACCAAGTCCGGCCGCTGCGCCGTGCGGGCGAAGATCTTCATCGACTGCTCGGGCGACGCCGACATCGCCCAATGGGGCGGCCTGCCCTTCGAGAAAGGCGACGCGCACGGCCACATGCTCTACCCAACGCTGATGTTCAAGGTGGGCAACGTGGACGGCGCACGCGCGCAGGAAGCCTGGAAGACCATCCCGCAACTGATGGACCAGGCCGCTGCCAGCGGCGAATTCACCTTTCCGCGGCGCGGCGCCATCGTCCGCCCGCAAAAGCACGACTACGAATGGCGGGTCAACGTCACCCAGCTGGCCAACGCGGACGGCAGCGCGGCGGACGGCACCGACGCCGGCTCGCTGTCGGCGGGCGAACTGGAAGGCCGCCGACAGATCATGAACTACCTGGCGTTCCTGCGCGCCAAGGTGCCCGGCTTCGAGCAGGCCTATGTGCTGGATATCGCCCCGCAGCTGGGCATCCGCGAGACGCGCCGAATCGTGGGCGAGGCCGTGCTCAGCAAGGAGGACGTGCTGGGCTGCGCGGACTTCCCGGACAGCATCGGCGTGAACGGCTGGCCGCTCGAAATGCACACGGCCGGCGACGTGCAATGGATGTGGCCGCCCATACCCGAATCGCGCGGCTACAACCAGCTTCCGTTCCGCATGATGGTGCCCCGGCGCGGCCCGGGCGTGGCCGACAACGTGCTGGTGGCGGGCCGCTGCGCGTCCATGACGCACGAAGGCCAGTCGGCCGCGCGCGTCAGCGGCAGCTGCTTCGTCATGGGCGAGGCCGCGGGGACGGCATCCGCGATGGCGCTGCGCGCGGACATCGCGCCTGGCGACGTTTCCATTCCCGCGCTGCAGGCGCAATTGAAGAAGCAGGGCGCCTACCTGGGCGGCCAGGACTGAACCCGCACGAGATTCCGACATGACTAGCAACCTGGCTGCAAAGCCTAAGACCCAAACCGTGATCGTCGTGGGCGGCGGCATCGGCGGCCTGGCGGCCGCGCTGGCGCTGACCCGCCAGGGCATCGCCGTGCAATTGCTGGAGCAGGCCGCGCACATCGGCGAGATCGGCGCGGGCATCCAGCTGGGACCGAACGCTTTTGCCGCGCTCGACGCCCTGGGCGTGGGCCGCACGGCGCGCGAACGCGCCGTCTTTACCGACCACATCATCATGATGGACGCGGTGGACGCCAGGGAGGTCGTGCGTATCGACACCGGCGAAGCCTTCCGCGCGCGCTTCGGCGGCCCCTACGCAGTGATCCACCGCGCCGACATCCACCTGTCCATCCTGGAAGCCGTGCAGCAGGACCCGCTGATCCGCTTTCGCACGTCCACCCAGATCGCCAGCATGTCGCAGGACGAGCACGGCGTTGAAGTCCTCGACACGCAAGGCAACCGCTACCGCGCCGACGCCATCGTGGGCGCGGACGGCGTCAAGTCCGTGATCCGCGAGCGCATGGTGGGCGACCCGGCCCGCGTCACCGGCCACGTCGTCTACCGCGCCGTGGTGGAACGCGACAACATGCCCGAGGAACTGCGCATCAACGCTCCCGTGCTGTGGGCCGGCCCGCATTGCCACCTGGTGCACTACCCCCTGCGCGGCGGCCAGCAATACAACCTGGTCGTCACCTTCCACAGCCGCGAAAAGGAAGAATGGGGCGTGCGCGAGGGCAGCAAGAACGAAGTCCTGTCGTACTTCCAGGGCATCCACCCCACCCCGCACCAGATGCTGGACCGCCCCACGTCCTGGAAGCGCTGGGCCACCGCCGACCGCGAGCCGGTCGAACGCTGGGGCCAGGGCCGCGCGACGATCCTGGGCGACGCCGCCCACCCCATGACCCAATACATGGCGCAGGGCGCCTGCATGGCGCTGGAAGACGCCGTGACGCTGGGCCAGGCCGTCAGGCACTGCGACCACGGCCTGCAGGCGGCCTTCCGGCTGTACGAATCGGTCCGCATCCCGCGCAGCGCGCGCGTGGTGTGGTCCACGCGCGAGATGGGCAGGCTCTATCACGCGCGGGGCGTGGAGCGCACGGTGCGCAACATGCTGTGGACGGGGCGCAGCCAGTCCCAGTTCTATGACGCACTGCAGTGGCTGTACGGCTGGAAAGTGGAAAACTGCCTCGCGGGAGGCATGCAGCAGTAGGCAAACTTGCAGGAAAAACGCCGCGTGGCGCAGAACATGCGGCAAACAAAGATAAGCACAAGAGGAGACAACCATGCACAAACGCACCATCCGCGGCGCCGCCGCCGTCATGCTGTCATTGGCCTCGTACGCGGCCAGCGCGCAGCAGAAACCCGTGGACATCGGCTTCATCGGCACCCTGTCCACGCCTGCCGGCTACATCGGCGAAGACGAACGCGACGCCTTCTTGCTGGCCGTCAAGGAAGGCGGCGGCAAGCTGGGCGGCGTGCCTGTCAACGTGCGCGTCGAGGACGACGCGCTCAAGCCCGCCAACGCCAAGCAGATTGCCGACAAGATGGTGCAGGGCGGCGTGCGCCTGTTCACCGGCATCAACTTCTCGAACGTGATGGCCGCCGTCGGCCCCACCGTGCTGAACGCGGGAGCCTTCTACGTCAGCCTGAACGCCGGCCCCTCCAATTACGCCGGCAAGGCCTGCAATCCCAACTACTTTGCTGTGGCGTTCCAGAACGACTCATACGCCGACACCGCCGGCATGGCCGCCAACGAACTCGGCGCCAAGCGCGTGGTCATCATGGCCCCGAACTACCAGGCCGGCCGCGACGCCGTCGCCGGCTTCAAGCGCACCTACAAGGGCGAGATCGCCGACGAGATCTACACCAAGCTGGAGCAGGCCGACTTCTCGGTGGAGCTGGCGCGCATCCGCTCGCTCAATCCCGACGCCATCTTCCAGTTTCATCCGGGCGGCGCGGGCATCAACCTGACCAAGCAGTTCGCCAATTCCGGCCTGGCCGACAAGATCAAGATGATCACGCCCATCTACTCGATGGACGACCGCATGCTGGCCGCCACCGGGACGGCGGGCAAGGGCTTCTACCTGAGCTCGCTGTGGAGCGCCGACCTGGACAACGCGCAGAGCAAGCACTTCGTCGAGGCCTTCACCAAGGCCTACAACCGCGCGCCCACCGCCTACGCGGCCCAGGCCTACGACACGGCCAACCTGATCGCGTCCGGCCTGAAGGCTGTGAACGGCGACATCGCCGGCCGTCCCGACGACTTCCGCAACGCCCTGCGCCGCGCAGACTTTCCCAGCGTGCGCGGCAACTTCAAGTTCGGATCGAACCAGCATCCCATCCAGGACTGGTACCTGCTGCATATCGAGGCGGGCCCCGACGGCAAGCTGGTCTACAAGAACCTGAAGGTCCTTGCCCGCAATCACACCGACGTGCACGCGGCGGACTGCAAGATGTAAGGGCGCGATTTCCGGCCGCGCGGGGACCGGGCTCGCCGCTCTCCGCGCGCCGCCATCACACAGACTCTCCCAAGAAGGAGTCGCAATGCTGATGTTCCTGGAGCAGGTTCTGAACGGCCTGCAGTACAGCGCCTTGCTGTTTCTGTTGTCGGCGGGATTGACGCTGGTTTTCGGCATCATGAACGTCATCAACCTGACGCATGGCTCGTTCTACATGGTGGGCGCGTTCTGCGCCGCCAGCGCAGCCGCATCCACGGGATCGTTCGCGGCCGCCCTGCTGGCCGCGCTGGCGGGCGCGGCCCTCTATGGCCTGATCGTCGAACTGCTGGTCATACGCCACCTGTACCGCCGCGACCACCTGGACCAGGTGCTGGCCACGCTGGGGCTGACGCTCTTCACCAATGAACTGGTGACCGTGCTGTTCGGGCGCAGCCCGCCCTTCATGGACATCCCGCCATTCCTGTCGGGATCGGTGGCGCTGCTGCCCGGCCTGAACTACCCCGTCATGCGCCTGGCGTTCATCGGCGCCGGCGCGCTGGTGGCGCTCGGCCTGTGGCTGCTGATCTCGCGCACGCGGGTCGGCATGCTGGTGCGCGCGGGTGCCGACGACGGCGAAATGGTCGATGCGCTGGGCGTGAACATCCAGCGCCTGTTCACCCTGATCTTCACGCTGGGCGCCCTGCTCTGCGGCTTTGCCGGCGTCATGGCCGCGCCCCTGCTGGCGGTGGAGATCGGCATGGGCGAACGCATCCTCATCACCACCTTCGTGGTCATCGTGGTCGGCGGCGTGGGCTCGGTGCGCGGGGCGCTGGTGGGTTCGCTGATGATCGGCATGACCGACGCGCTGGGACGCGCCTACATCCCCTTCTGGATGTCGCGCATGCTCCCTCCCGAACTGTCGGACTCGGCCAGCTCCAGCCTGGTGTCCGCCAGCATCTACATCCTGATGGCCGTCGTGCTGCTGTTCAAGCCGCGCGGGCTGGTGCCTGCCCAGCGCTAGGAAAAAATCCATGAACACTCGAACTCCATCGACGGACGCCCTGCCTGATCTGCGCGTCAGCGCACGCGAAACACGCATCACCCGAAGCGCCGTCGTCAACGCGGTCGGCCTGCTGCTGTTCGTCCTGGTGCCGGCCATCGCGTCGGCCACGGGCGAAAGCTTCCTGATCAACCTGATGACGCGCTTTCTCATCTACGCCATTGCGGCTGTCAGCCTGGACCTGATCCTGGGCTACGGCGCCATGGTCAGCTTCGGCCACGCCGCATTCTTCGGCCTGGGCGGCTATGTCATCGGCATCGCCGGCTTTCACCTGGGCCAGGGCGACACGCTGTTCGGCTGGAGCGGCAGCAATGCCGCCCTGATCATGTGGCCGCTGGCGGTGGCCGTGGCCGCGCTGGCGGGGCTGGCGGTAGGCTTTTTGTCGCTGCGCACGTCCGGCGTGCAGTTCATCATGATCACCCTGGCCTTCGGGCAGATGCTGTATTTCATCCTGGTCGGCCTGATGATCTACGGCGGCGACGACGGCCTGTCCATCGACGCGCGCAACACCTTGCCCGGCCTGGACCTGAACCATCCCGCCACCTTCTACTACGTCTGCCTGGCGCTGATGACCGCCTGGATCATCGTTTGCCGGCGCATCGTCAATTCCCCGTTCGGCATGGCGCTGCAGAGCATCAAGCAGAACCCTCGCCGCAGCATCGGACTGGGCCTGGCTCCCCTGCGCTACCGGCTAACGGCCTTCGTGCTGTCGGCCGCCGGCACGGGCCTTGCCGGCGCACTGTGGGCCAACTACGCGCTCTTCGTCAGCCCCGACATGTCGGCCTGGCAGAAATCGGGCGAACTCATGGCCATGGTGATCCTGGGCGGCATGGGCTCCATCTTCGGCCCCGTCCTGGGCGTCGCCGTATACCTGGGGCTGGAACAGGTCGCCACCGGCTGGACCGAACACTGGATGCTGATCCTGGGCCCGGTGCTGGTGCTGGTGGTGCTGTTCGGCAAGCGCGGCGTCTACGGCTGGCTGGCGGGAGGCAAGCAATGACCGGACATCCCAAACTCGAAATCCGGGGCCTGAAGAAATCCTTCGGCGCCGTCCACGCGACGCAAGGCGTCAACCTGGAAGTCAGGCCCGGCGAACTGCACGCGCTCATCGGCCCCAACGGCGCGGGCAAGACCACACTGCTGTCCCAGATCAGCGGCGAAATCCTGCCCGATGCCGGCAGCATATGGCTCGACGGCGGCGACATCACCCGCATGCCCGCTCACAAGCGGCCCGCGGCAGGACTCGCGCGCTCCTTCCAGATCAGCCAGCTTTATCCCGACTTCACCGCCGAAGACAACGTCGCCATGGCCGTACAGGCGCACAGCCCCGGCGGCTTCAACCTATGGCGCAACGCCAGGCGCATGACGCGGCTGCGCGAACCGGCGCGGCAGGCGCTGGAGCGCGTCGGCCTGGGCGGCCGCCACGATGTGCGCGTTTCGGCTCTGGCGCACGGCGAAAAGCGCCAGCTTGAACTGGCCATGGCCCTGTCGCTGGACGCCTCCGTGCTGCTGCTGGACGAACCCATGGCCGGCATGGGCGCCGAAGAATCCCAGCGCATGACCGCCCTGCTGCAAACGCTCAAGGGCCGCTACGCCATCCTGCTGGTCGAGCACGACATGGACGCCGTCTTCGCGCTGGCCGACCGCGTCACCGTGCTGGTCTACGGCAAAACCATCTTCACCGGCACGCCCGACGAGGTGCGCCGCCACCCCGACGTGCGCGCCGCCTACCTGGGCGAGGAGGACTGATGCTGCAAGTCAAACAACTACAGGGCGGCTATGGCGCCAGCAAAGTGCTCTTCGGGATAGACCTCGACATCGCGCCGCGCCAGGTCGTCTCCCTGATCGGCCGCAACGGCATGGGCAAGAGCACCACCGTCAAAACCCTCATGGGCATGCTGCCCGCCCAGGGCGGCAACATCCTGCTCGATGGCAAACCGATCGCCGGACTGGCGCCGCACCGCATCGCGCAGCTCGGCATCGGCCTGGTGCCAGAAGGCCGACGCGTATTTGGTTCGCTGTCGGTCGAAGAAAACCTCATCGCCACCGCCCGCAACACGCGCGCAGGCTGGCACGTGGGGCGCGTCTTCGACCTCTTCCCGCGCCTGAAGGAACGCCGCGCCCAATCCGCCCGCACCCTGTCCGGCGGCGAACAACAGATGCTCGCCGTGGGCCGCGCACTGCTCATCAATCCGCGCCTGCTCATCCTGGACGAAGCCACCGAAGGCCTCGCGCCCCTCATCCGCCAGGAAATCTGGAACTGCCTGCGCCGCCTGAAGGAAGAAGGCCAGACCATCCTGGTGATCGACAAGAACCTCAAGGAAATGGCCACACTGGTAGACCGCCACCACGTCCTGGAAAAAGGCCGCGTCGTCTGGCAAGGCAGCCCGGCCGAACTGGCCGCGCAGCCCGAACTGGCGCATCGCTACCTGGGGGTATAGCGCGGCGCGGAACGCTACTCCTGCGATTCGCAAAAGGTCAGCCGATTGCCGAACGGATCAGTCACCGCCATCACCCGCCCCCATGGCTGATCCTGCACGCACGGCCGCATGTACGCGTACCCCTTCGCGCTGACTTCCGCGTGATAGTCATCCACGCCCCGCATCCGCACAAACACGGCGGACCCGGGCGTCGCATCGCCATGGTGCTCCGACAAATGCAGCACCAGATCCCCGCGATGCACCTGCGCATACAGCGGAAACCCGGCCTCGAAGCGATGCTCCCAGTCCCACGTAAACCCCAGAAAATCCAGATAGAAATCGCGCGCCTTCTCCACCGAGAAAATGCGCAGGATCGGTATGGCGGCTTGCAGATGCATGTCGGGCTCTTGGTAGTATGCGAAAAAAACAGCATAGACCACTGGCCAAAACATGCCCATCGCAACACCCGACTCCTGGAAACACCTGCCCGCCCCCGACCAACGCGAACCCCTGAATTTCCAGGCCCGCTACAGCGCCGACGAATACGCTAGCCTGCAAGCAGGCAGCATCCCGCGGGAAATGGAGGACAAGTGGTTCATCTACCTGCACGACGGCTGGCTGCGCCTGCATCGAAGCTGGACGGGGAACTGGATCTACGCATTGCGCCTGGAACAGGACGGCAACGACTGGATCGTCACCGACTCCTGGGTGAACCGCGATCCTGAACAGTACCGGATCACCGACGGCGATTACGACAGGCAACTGCTGGAACGCCTGCTGCAGGGCCTAATCACGCGCCCGCAACAATAACGCTTTGAAATGGGCGCCTGACACTTGGCGCCATCGCATCCTATGTGGGGGGTGTCAGACACCCGGCTGGATTCGCCTAGGCTTGGAGCGCTGTCTCGTCAGGGTGTCAGACACAGGCGATGTGCCACCGCCCCCCCATGCGCGCAGCGTCATTACCCCGACGCAAGACCCCGCGTAAGCTCCTGGCCCGCCGCCCGCGCGGCCGGC
>ENA-OWLM01000930-OWLM01000930.1-metagenome-genome-assembly--contig:-NODE-930-length-11069-cov-42.370165_pt1 | contig 11069 bp, 8 predicted proteins | sample MGYA00245349_ERZ651102 | MGnify/ENA primary metagenome ERZ651102 (study PRJEB26857, sample SAMEA4031759) | metagenome | biome: human; feature: oral; material: saliva | place: Philippines | collected 2014... | reverse complement strand
CCCAAGATGTCTTTAACGGTGTAGTAAGGATGGAATGGGATACCATCGCGTGGAATACCGTTTTCGTCTTTGTTTTTCTTGATTTCAACGCCATCAGGGTTGTTAGAACCCACTTCGTGCAGGGCGATGATGTGAGCCACAACCAAGCCGAGCAATACCAAAGGTACAGCGATAACGTGCAGGGCGAAGAAGCGGTTCAGAGTAACGTCGGAAACGTTGAAGTCACCGCGGATCCAAGTGGACAAATCAGGACCGATAACAGGGATGGCGGAGAACAGGTTAATAATTACCTGCGCACCCCAGAAGGACATTTGACCCCAAGGCAACAGGTAACCCATAAAGGCTTCTGCCATCAATGCCAAGAAAATCAGGGAACCGAAAATCCACACCAATTCACGAGGTTTTTTGTACGAACCGTAAATCAGACCGCGGAACATGTGCAGATAAACGACGATGAAGAAGAAAGATGCGCCGGTGGAGTGCATGTAGCGGATAATCCAGCCGCCGGACACGTCGCGCATGATGTACTCTACTGCGGTAAAGGCAGCAGGCAGATGGTAGGCGTTAAGGTTGCCGTCCGGTTTGTAGTTCATGGTCAGGAAAATACCGCTGACGATTTGAATTACAAGGACGAGCAGAGCCAAAGAGCCGAAGTAGTACCAGAAGTTGAAGTTCTTCGGCGCATAGTATTGAGCCAAATGCTCATTCCACATTTTAGACAGAGGGAAGCGATCGTCCATCCAGCCTAACAATGCTTTTGCTTTGCTATTGGTTTGGTTTGCCATAATTATCGTTCCTTATTTTTAGTCTTCGCCCACCAAAACAGTCGTATCGCTCAGATATTTGTAAGGCGGTACAACCAAGTTGGTCGGTGCAGGAACACCTTTGTATACTCGGCCTGCAATGTCGAATTTCGAACCGTGGCAAGGGCAGAAGAAACCGCCTTTCCAGTCTGCGCCCAAGTCGGCGGGAGCAATATCGGGACGGTAAGTCGGAGAGCAACCCAGGTGGGTACAGATACCGATAGCGACGAGGAGGTTCGGCTTGATCGAACGGTGCTCGTTTTTAGCGTATTCCGGTTGCTGATCCACTTCGGAATTAGGATCTGTAACTGCGCCATCCAAACTTTTCAAGTCTTTGAGCTGTTGATCTGTGCGGTTGACCAGCCAGATCGGTTTGCCCTGCCATTCGGCAGTCAGCATTTGGCCTGCTTCGATTTTGCTGACATCTACTTCGACAGCAGCACCGGCAGCCTTAGCTTTCTCCGATGGGAAGAAGCTGGCCACGAAAGGCGTAGCTACGCCCAGAGCCGCCACACCGCCTGCACCGCATGTAGCCAGTGTCAGGAAACGGCGGCGACCGTTGTTGATTTCTTGATTATCCATTATTCAGTCGTCCTAAAATTTTGGGAATACCGAGCCATTAAACAGCGTAATTCTACCTAGTTTGTTGTAATACTCAAAGCATTATTTAAAATAAGGTAAAGTTTTATGATATTTCTCAATACTCAAGCAGGATTGTTTTCATCAAAGTGACCCACTTCGATACCGAATTTTTCTGCCACGGCATCGCCTAAGGCGCGTACGCCGTAACGTTCTGTCGCGTGATGGCCGGCGCTGATAAATGCCACACCCGTTTCATTGGCAAGATGATATTGCGCTTCGGAAATTTCACCGGTCAGATACGCATCGACACCTTCGTCTACGGCCGTCTGAAAAAATCCCTGCGCACCGCCGCTGCACCAGGCAATACGTTTGATTTCGCGGTCAAGATCACCGATAACGGTCGGCTTGCGGCCGAATACCGCCTCAATGCGTTCAGACAACTGCGCCAATGTTTGCGTGGTTTTCAGACGGCCTGTATTCAACAGATTTTGCTCGCCGAATTGTTTTTCGAGCACCCAATCGAGTTTCTCGGCCAACTGCGCGTTATTGCCTAGTTGCGGGTGCGCGTCCAGCGGCAGGTGGTAGCCCGCCATATTGATTTGGTGTTGCAGCAAGGTTTCAATGCGTGCTTTTTTCCAACCGGTAATCGTGACAGGCTCGCTTTTCCAAAACATGCCGTGGTGAACCAAAAGCATATCTGCCCCCTGCTCTACGGCAAAATCGATTGCAGCTTTGCTGGCGGTAACCGAAGTGGCGATTTTGGCAATTTCTTCTTTGCCTTCGACCTGCAAACCATTGGGCGCATAGTCCTTAAACAGCCCGACCTGCAATGTCTCATCGCACCAAGCCAGAATTTCGCGGCGTAAAGCCATATTCCGCTCCTTATATCTATCTTCAAAAACAGCTTCGCATTCTAACCGCAAAATCTGTTTATGCCTCAAATTCTTACATTCCGATTTCAGCAATCATTCCCAACATTAATCATTTGCACATCATCATGAATTATTTTAATATACCCCACCTTACCCACAGGCCGTCTGAAAACACATGGACTCTATTATCGAATTGCGTCATCTCAAAACCTTGCTGGCTTTAGAAGAAACCGGCAGCGTTTCCCTTGCCGCCAAACGGGTTTTCCTGACCCAATCCGCCCTGTCGCACCAAATCCGCGCCTTGGAAAATTATTACGAAACGCCGTTGTTTGAACGCAAATCCACACCTTTGCGCTTCACTCCGGCCGGTATGCGCCTATTGCAACTGGCGCGCGAGCTGTTGCCGCAGGTTGCCGCCGCCGAACGTGATTTGGTGCGGATTATCGAAGGCGAAGCCGGCGAACTCAGGCTTGCCGTCGAATGCCACACCTGCTTTGACTGGCTGATGCCTGCCATGGGCGAGTTCCGCCCGTTATGGCCGCAAGTTGAATTGGACATCGTTTCCGGTTTCCAAGCCGATCCGGTCGGGCTGCTGCTGCAACACCGCGCCGACCTTGCCATCGTTTCCGAAGCCGAGCCGCTCAACGGCATCAGCTACCGCCCTCTGTTTGCCTATGAAATGGTCGGCATCTGCGCAGAAGACCACCCGCTTGCCGACAAAGACGTTTGGGAAGCGGAAGATTTTATCGACGAAACCCTGATTACTTATCCCGTCCCCGACGAAATGCTGGATTTGCCCAAAAAAGTGCTGCTGCCCAAAGGCATTAATCCGCCGCGCCGCCACAGCGAGCTGACCATTGCCATTATTCAACTGGTTGCCAGCAAACGCGGCATCGCCGCCCTGCCCTATTGGACGGTCATGCCGTATCTGGAAAAAGGCTACGTCGTCCATCGCAAAATCACTTCAGACGGCCTGCAAAGCAAACTTTATGCAGCCATTCGTACGGAAGATGCCAACAAAGGCTATTTGGACAACTTCTGCCAAATCACGCACGACCGCTGTTTTGCCGACTTGCCAGGTTTGAGCGAATTGGAAATGTAAACTTGAAACAATCAAAAGGCCGTCTGAACAATTTTCAGACGGCCTTTTTTAATACATACAAAAATTTCACTGCTTCTATTCGGATTCATCCGAACCCAAACACGCCGACAAATCGATTTCAGACGGCCATGTTTTATCAGGCGCAACCCGAATATCGAAATGCTCGCCGCGATAGTCGAAAACCAAACGCCAAGCGTGCAGAAACAGATGTTCCGCCTCATCGCCGCCATACAGCGTATCGCCCAAAATCGGACTGCCTATGCTTTTCATGGCCACGCGCAGCTGATGGGTTTTGCCGGTAAACGGTTGCAACACAAACAGGCGCAAACCGGGCTTCAGGCTTTGGCTGCTGAAACGGGTAACGGCAAAATTATCCTCGTCTCGCGTCAGCTTCCATGTACCACGCCGCGAACGCGCCATACCGCCTTTCACCCAACCCTGCTTTTTCGCCGGCTTGTGCGTACCGAGTGCCAAATAAGTTTTACGCATGGTTTTCTCGGTAAACTGTGCCGACAAAGCCGCCGCGCTGTCGCGGTTTAACGCAAACAGCAACAGGCCGCTGGTGGCTTTGTCCAAACGGTGGACCAGCCACACGCGTTCAACGACGAGCTGCTGCGTTAGCGAAGCGGTCAGGCAAACATCCCCTTCCGATTCGCTGTGCACCGATACGCCGCAAGGCTTATTGATGACCACAAAATCTTTGTGTTCAAAAACAATGTCCCACATTTCAGACGGCCTTCAACACAATACTGTCGCCAAGCAGGGTCAAAATACCCAGCAGGCAGAACAAGATACATGCGGCAATACGCACTGCTTTGGCCGGAATTTTACGCATCAGCATTTCGCCCAAATACACGGCAGGCACAGAAGCAATCATCAAACCGGCAATACTGCCGACCACGACCAGCAGGATAGATTGGTATTTTGCCGCCAAAAGAACCGTCGCAATCTGCGTTTTATCGCCGATTTCCGCCAAGAAAAACAGGACGACCGTCGCCGTAAATGCGCCGTATTTCAGCCACTTACCGTCAGGGTCTTCGTCTTTATCCGGCAACAGCAGCCATAATCCGACCGCAATAAAACTGCCGCCGACCACCCATTTCATGACTTCGGGCGAAATAGCGGATGCCAGCCAGACACCGAGTGCGGCTGAAACAAGATGGTTCAACAGGGTTGCAATAAAGATACCGGCAACAATCGCGTTTTTGTGGGCAAAACGTGCTGCCAAAAAGAGCGCCAGTAATTGCGTCTTATCGCCGATTTCGGCAATGGCAACGCCCAGCATCGAGGAGAAAAAAGCTTCCATGATTTAAGATACTCAACCGAAAAGCGGGCAAACAAAAAGCGCTGTGCATACCGCCCGCAAGGGTATGGACAACGCTTACGTCTTGCCTGTCTTCCGATAAAGCAGAGAAGATACCGCTGCCACGGCCGCACAAGCCGATTATGTTGACAACGGTTTCGGCATTGCGCCGAATGGCTACTCCCGTAAGAGTGAAGCGCGAATTGTAAGGCAATCCATGGCTTGAAGCAACAAAAAGAAAAACAAAAGGCCGTCTGAAACCCAATGTAACAGGTTTCAGACGGCCTTTTTCACAGCGATTAATTATCGGAGAACAAATCGCCTACTTTTTCGCCTACTTTTTCCCAAAACGATTTTTTGCGTGGGGTTTGGCTGAGATTGAGACCGGAGGAGATTTTTTCAAATTCTTCCAACAACTCTTTCTGACGATCGGTCAGGTTGACCGGCGTTTCGACCAAAATGTGGCAGTACAAATCGCCGGTCGCGCTGGAACGCAGAGACTTGATACCTTTGCCTTTCACGCGCATACGGCGGCCGGTTTGCGTTTCTTTCGGAATGTGCAGTTTGACTTTGCCGTCCAAAGTCGGCACTTCGACTTCGCCGCCCAATGCGGCAATGGCAAAGCTGATCGGCAGTTCGCAATGCAGGTCCAAGCCGTTGCGCTCGAAGATTTTGTGCTGTCTTACGCGGACATTGACGTACAAATCGCCTGCCGGTGCACCGTGTTGACCCGGCTCGCCCTCGCCGCTCAAGCGGATGCGTTGACCGTCGTCGATGCCTGCCGGAATGTTGACTTCAACCGTTTTGCTGGTTTTGGTGCGGCCTTCGCCACGGCATTTGACGCAAGGATCTTTGATTTCTTTGCCTGTACCGTGACAAGTCGGACAAGTCTGCTGCATTTGGAAAATGGCTTGGCGGACGTGTACCGTACCTGAGCCGTGACAGGTCGAACAAGTCGATGCGGATGTGCCCGGTTTGGCACCTGAGCCGTGGCAGACATCACATTCTTCGTAAGTCGGAATGTTGATGCGTTTTTTCACGCCTTTGGCGGCTTCTTCAAGCGAAATCTCTATGCCAACCTGCAAGTCCGCACCGCTGTAATCCGGCTGACGGCCGCCTGCGCTGCCGCCACCGCCGAACATTTGGCTGAAAATATCGGAAAAATCGAAGCCTTGTGCGCCACCGAATCCGCCTTGGCCGCCGAAACCGCCAAAGCCACCGAATCCGCCCGCACCTGCGCCCTGTTCAAACGCGGCATGGCCGTATTGGTCGTACATGGTACGTTTTTCCTTGTCAGACAAGGTGTCGTAAGCTTTTTGGACTTCTTTAAATTTTTCTTCCGCTTCTTTGTTGTCAGGATTGCGGTCGGGATGGTATTTCATTGCCAGCTTGCGGTAGGCTTTTTTGATTTCATCGTCGCTAGCGCTGCGGGCAACACCAAGGGTTTCGTAATAATCTTGGGTACTCATAATTTGATAGTGTTTTGAATAAGTTTGAACTGGGTCGGATATGTGGGCGAAAGGCAAAAAACTCAAGTCGATATTTTTAAGGCCGTCTGAAAATTTTGTTTCAGACGGCCTCCCTCGCCTTGTCAAAGCATGATGATGGCCTTAAAGTGAAAGAAGATTTGACTCTATATCGCTGTTTTGTATTAGAAAGGTTTTCTTCCATGATACAAAAAATTGCTTCCTTTTTATGCCTGATGCTGATGATGACCGCTGCCAGACTTACCGTTAACCGTTTCATACTCAGGCCGTCTGAAACCCTGTTTTCAGACGGCCTTTTGATTGTTTGCGTTCTTCCACGTCAAAACAAACGGGAAACAACAATGCCAAAGCGGTTTGACATGATGTTACGACACAAGCAATCCGCTTCTGAATCCGCTATAATCTGCGTTTGATTTTATTTTCCAACGCCTTTGTATAAAGCGAAACATCATGCAAGAACAATATCAACCCGCCGCCATCGAGCCTGCGGCGCAGAAAAAATGGGATGACGCCCGTATTTTCAACGTCTCCGAAGACGCTTCCAAACCCAAATACTACTGCCTCTCCATGTTCCCCTACCCCAGCGGCAAGCTGCACATGGGGCATGTGCGCAACTACACCATCGGCGACGTATTGAGCCGCTTCAAACTCTTAAACGGCTTCAACGTCATGCAGCCTATGGGTTGGGACGCGTTCGGTATGCCTGCGGAAAATGCGGCGATGAAAAACAACGTCGCCCCTGCCGCATGGACTTACGACAACATCGAATACATGAAAACCCAGCTCAAAAGCCTGGGTTTTGCGATTGACTGGGAACGCGAAGTCGCCACCTGCAAACCCGAATACTACCGCTGGGAACAATGGCTGTTTACCAAGCTGTTTGAAAAAGGCATCGTCTATCGCAAAAACGGCACGGTAAACTGGGACCCGGTCGACCAAACCGTATTGGCCAACGAGCAAGTCATCGACGGGCGCGGCTGGCGTTCGGGCGCGTTGATCGAAAAACGCGAAATCCCGATGTATTACTTCAAAATCACGGATTACGCCGAAGAGCTGCTCAACGATTTGGACAAGCTGGAACACTGGCCGGAACAAGTCAAAACCATGCAGCGCAACTGGATCGGCAAATCTCGCGGTATGACCGTGCGCTTCGCCGTTTCAGACGACAGCAAACAAGGCTTGGAAGGCGATTACGCGAAATTCCTGCAAGTTTATACCACCCGTCCCGACACGCTGATGGGCGCGACTTATGTTGCCGTTGCCGCCGAGCATCCGCTGGCAACCGCCGCAGCCGCCGACAAACCCGAATTGCAGGCATTTATCGCCGAATGCAAAGCCGGCTCGGTTGCCGAAGCCGATATGGCGACGATGGAGAAAAAAGGCGTGCCGACCGGCCGCTACGTCGTCAACCCGCTCAACGGCGACAAGCTGGAAGTGTGGATTGCCAACTATGTATTGTGGGGCTACGGCGACGGCGCAGTGATGGCGGTTCCGGCGCACGACGAACGCGATTTCGAGTTCGCCACCAAATACAATCTGCCGAAAAAACAAGTCATTGCCGTCGGCGACAACGCATTCAACGCAAACCAATGGCAAGAATGGTACGGCGACAAAGAAAACGGCGTCTTGGTCAACAGCGGCGACTTGGACGGCATGAATTTTCAGACGGCCTTCGACGCCATCGCCGCCAAGCTGCAAAGCCAAGACGCAGGCGAACCGAAAACCCAATACCGCCTGCGCGACTGGGGTATTTCGCGCCAACGCTACTGGGGCTGCCCGATTCCCATCGTCCATTGCGAAAAATGCGGCGACGTCCCCGTCCCTGCCGACCAACTGCCCGTCGTCCTGCCTGAAAACGTCGTACCCGACGGCATGGGTTCGCCTTTGGCAAAAATGCCCGAGTTTTACGAAACCACCTGCCCATGCTGCGGCGGCGCGGCGAAACGCGAAACCGACACCATGGACACCTTCATGGAATCGAGCTGGTATTTCTTCCGCTACATGTCGCCCAAGTTCGCAGAAGGCATGGTATCGGCTGAAGCCGCGAAATACTGGGGCGCGGTCGACCAATACATCGGCGGTATCGAACACGCGATTCTGCACCTCTTGTACGCGCGCTTCTTCACCAAACTGATGCGCGACGAAGGTTTGGTCAATGTTGACGAACCGTTTGAACGCCTGCTCACGCAAGGCATGGTCGTCTGCGAAACCTACTACCGCGAAAACGACAAAGGCGGCAAAGACTGGATCAACCCTGCCGATGTCGAGCTGACCTTTGACGACAAAGGCCGCCCCGTTTCCGCCGTCCTCAAAGCCGACGGCCTGCCCGTCGTCATCAGCGGCACGGAAAAAATGTCCAAGTCCAAAAACAACGGCGTCGATCCGCAAGAACTGATTAACGCCTACGGCGCGGACACCGCCCGCCTGTTCATGATGTTTGCCGCACCGCCCGAACAGTCCCTCGAATGGAGCGACAGCGGCGTCGAAGGCGCACACCGCTTCCTGCGTCGTCTGTGGCGTACCGTTTACGAATACCTGAAACAAGGCGAAGCAGTCAAAGCGTTCGCAGGCAGCCAAGACGGTTTGTCTAAAGAACTCAAAGACCTGCGCCACAAACTGCATTCCACTATCGCCAAAGTCAGCGACGACTACGGCCGCCGTCAGCAGTTCAACACCGCCATCGCCGCCGTGATGGAACTGCTCAACCAATACGACAAAACCGACACCGGCAGCGAACAAGGCCGCGCCGTCGCCCAAGAAGTATTGGAAGCCGCCGTACGCCTGCTGTGGCCCATCGTGCCGCACATCTGCGAAACCCTGTGGAGCGAATTGAACGGCGCGAAACTGTGGGAAGCAGGCTGGCCGACAGTCGATGAAGCCGCCTTGGTCAAATCCGAAATCGAAGTGATGGTTCAAGTCAACGGCAAACTGCGCGGCAAAATCACCGTCGCCGCCGACGCATCCAAAGCCGACCTCGAAGCAGCCGCCCTTGCCAACGAAGGCGCAGTGAAATTCATGGAAGGCAAGCCTGCGAAGAAAATCATCGTCGTTCCCGGACGCTTGGTAAATATCGTCGTCTAAACCGCTTTTAAGGTTTAGCCATACGGATAAAGGCCGTCTGAAACTTGGAAACAGGTTTTCAGACGGCCTTTTTAAGGTAGATTAAGCTGATAAGTCCAATAACACATTGGGATGAAAAGGTTCCATTGGATTTAGAATCACTCTACACACGTCCCTAAAACATAAATCCGTTGTATTCCTCACGATGTTTTGGCACAATTCGAAGCCAATCAACCACGCTTGTACTTGGCATCCTAATGGCTTCAAAACCCTTCCTAAAATGGGCTGGTGGCAAACATAAACTTGTCCCCTTTATCGAACACAATCTACCCACTTCTGCACGAAAACGTCTGATTGAACCCTTTTGCGGTTCTGCTGCTTTGTCTCTTGCATTGGATTTCGAACATTATCTGCTCAATGATATTAACGCTGACTTAATCGGCTTATTCCGTATCCTAAAAGAAGAAAAATCCGGATTCATAGACTATACCCGCTCTTTCTTTACTTCCGAAAACAATAGCGATTCAAGATTCTATGAATTGCGGGAACAATTCAACTTCAGCCAAGATCTACACGAACGTTCAGCGCTATTTATTTATTTGAACCGCCATGCTTTTAACGGTTTATGCCGTTACAACAGCAAAGGGGCATTCAATGTGCCATTCGGACGCTACAAATCTCCTTACTTTCCACAACAAGAAATGGAAGGTTTCATTCAAAAATCTGACAGAGTTGAATTAATGTGCGGAGATTTTCAGACGACCCTATCTCTGATAGACAATACCGATACTGTTTATTGTGATCCTCCTTATGCACCTTTAAGTCCGACTGCTTCATTTACCACTTATGCCAAAGAAGGTTTCAATTTGGATGATCAAATCCGCCTTTCCCAGACAGCCCAACAAATTGCACCTAACTCTCAAGGCGTTTTGATTTCAAATCATGATACTGAATTTACGAGAAATATTTATTCTTCTGCCATTCTGAAAACGGTTGAAGTACAACGCAATATTGCCGCAAAGGGCAGCAGTCGCAAAAAAGTCGGAGAACTATTGGCAATTTATGAGTGATTTCAACAAATTGGCTGAAGAAGCTGCCATTTATCAAAGTCGTTTGAAAAAAATTGTTTCAGACGACCTTGTTCTCTACAACGAAAATTCCCTTAACGTCATGCGGAAGATATTGGAAAAACATCCAAACGGCTGTTTTGATATGATTTTCGCAGACCCTCCTTACTTTCTTTCCAATGACGGCTTCAGTTGTCAAAGCGGACAAATGGTTTCCGTCAATAAGGGCAACTGGGATAAATCCAAAGGAATGGCGGCAGATTTGGAATTCTACGAAGAATGGCTCCGACTGTGTTACGCCTTATTAAAACCAAACGGCACAATTTGGGTTTGCGGCACATTCCATAATATCTATTTAATCGGCTACCTGATGCAAACCATCGGATACCATATTTTGAACAATATTACTTGGGAAAAACCCAATCCTCCCCCTAATTTGTCCTGCCGTTTTTTTACCCATTCGACAGAAACAATCTTATGGGCAAAGAAAAATAAAAAAGCCAAACATACGTTTCATTATGAAATGATGAAAGTACAAAATGATGGCAAGCAAATGAAATGTGTTTGGACATTTCCTCCACCAAATAAAACCGAAAAAACATTCGGCAAACATCCGACACAAAAACCACTCCCCTTGCTTGAACGCTGCATACTATCGGCTTCAAATATCGGAGATTTAATTTTTGACCCTTTCATGGGCAGCGGCACAACAGGCGTTGCTGCCTTAAAACATGGTCGGAAATTTTGTGGTTGCGAACTAGAAGAAGATTTTTTTGAATTAGCAAAGAAAAGG
>ENA-OWLM01000928-OWLM01000928.1-metagenome-genome-assembly--contig:-NODE-928-length-11082-cov-19.642605_pt1 | contig 11082 bp, 8 predicted proteins | sample MGYA00245349_ERZ651102 | MGnify/ENA primary metagenome ERZ651102 (study PRJEB26857, sample SAMEA4031759) | metagenome | biome: human; feature: oral; material: saliva | place: Philippines | collected 2014... | reverse complement strand
TGGACAAAGAAAAACGGCCTCTACAAACTCGGTTACAAACAACATACCCGTACCGATGAGGAAGGCTATATCGAGAAACTGCACATCACCCCCGCCAATACCCATGAGTGCAACCATCTGTCCCCTTTGTTGGAAGGCATTGCCGAAGGTACGACCGTCTATGCCGACAAAGGCTACGACAGTAAGGAAAACCGGCAACATCTGAAAGAGCATCAGTTGTTAGACGGCATTATGCGCAAAGCCCACCGCAACCGTCCGCTGACGGAAGCGCAAACCAAACGCAACCGATATTTGTCGAAGACCCGTTATGTGGTCGAACAAAGCTTCGGTACGCTGCACCGTAAATTCCGCTACGCCCGGGCAGCCTATTTTGGTCTGCTCAAAGTGAGTGCGCAAAGCCATCTGAAGGCGATGTGTTTAAACCTGTTGAAAGCCGCTAACAGGCTAAGTGCGCCTGTTGCTGCCTAAAAGGCGGATCGGATGCCTGATTATGGGGTGTCCGGGCAGGATTAAGGGGGTATTTGGGTAGAATTAGGAGTGATTGGGGGCGAAACAGCCGAAAACCTGTGTTTGGGTTTCGGTTGTCGAGGGAAGGGCTTTTTTGCAAAGGTCTCTAACAGTGTTTTACACAACAGCTTAAGAAAAATACGCCGGCAACATCTCAAACACCGCAACCCTTTCAGGCTGCCATAAGGCTTCACAGTATCATTCTTGAAATCTTCAGATACTGTAAACAGCGCCAGATATCTATAGATAAAGTTAAGACATTGACATTTTATCAATGATTTTGTAAAATTTAGTGAGTTTATTTTCAAGTAAAAATATACTGGGTTTAACATTATGTCCGCCATACACACCCATCTGAGTTTAGCTATTTTGGCAGCCTTTTCTTTTCAGGCTGCACTTGCCGATACCATTGAAGAAAGCGAATTCAGACGTCAGGAAATGCGACGCCGGCAGCAGGAGCAGCAGCTGCAGCGCGAAGTCGATGTGCGTTTGGAAGATACGCGGCAAAGTACGCTTACTCCGTCTGCAGCCGAATCGGCCGAATCCCCCTGTTTCCCCATTCATACCGTTACCCTGACCGGCGATGCTGCCGGCCGTTTTCAGTTTGCACTTAAAAAAGCCTTGAAAGAAACCGGCTTCCAATCCGGACAATGTTTGGGTGCGCAAGGCATCAACCGCATTATGGTTGCGGCACAAAACGCCGTTATCGGCCGCGGCTATACCACTACCCGTATTTTGGCCGCACCGCAGGATTTAAACAGCGGAACTTTGGAATTAACCGTTTTGTCCGGCAAAGTGCGCTCGGTTCGCACTGATACTTCGCACAACGACCAAACCCGTGCCGCGCGCATTGCCGCCTTTCAAAACGAAATTCCGTTGAAAGGCGGCGATATTCTGAATCTGCGCCGTATCGAGCAGGGGCTGGAAAATCTCAAGCGCGTACCCACCGCGGAAGCCGATATTCAAATCGTTCCCGCCGATGCACCCGATGAAAGCGACATCATTGTTGCCTGGCGGCAGCGGCTGCTGCCCTACCGCCTGTCGCTCGGTGTGGACGACTCCGGCAGCAAAACCACCGGCAAATACCAAGGCAGCCTGACTTTCTCTGCCGACAACCCTTTCGGCTTAAGCGATCTGTTTTATCTGTCCTACGGCCGCCATCTGGGCCATACCGACACCCATACCGACTCCGAGGGCAAAAAAACCGCCGGCGGCACCCAAAGCTACGCCTTTCACTATTCCGTTCCTGCGGGCAACTGGCTGTGGAGCTGGAACCACAACTACTACCGCTACCACCAAGCCGTGGCGGGTATCAATGAAGTGTACGACTACAACGGCAAAAGCCGTGGCAGCGACATCGGATTTACCCGCCTGCTGTACCGTGATGCGCGGCGCAAGAGCCATATCGGCTTCAAACTGTGGCAGAAAGAAAACCAAAGTTTTATCGATGATGCCGAAGTCGAAGTACAGCGCCGTAAAACCGCCGGTTGGCAGTTGAGCCTAAAACACAAGGAATACATCGGCCGCAGCACTTTGGATATCGGCCTTGGCTACAAGCGCGGCACCGGCATGGCCGATGCCATTGCCGCCCCTGAAGAGGTGTTTGATGAAGGCACTTCGAGAATGAAGGTGATCACTGCCGACATCAGCTATAACCACCCCTTCCAAATCGGCCGGCAGCACTTCGTATATGACACCGCCCTGCATGCCCAGTGGAATAAAACCCCGCTGACGCCTTTGGACAAAATCGCCATCGGCGGTCGCTACACCGTGCGCGGCTTCGACGGCGAAAGCTCACTGTCGGCCGAGCGCGGCTGGTACTGGCGCAACGAAGCCGGCTGGTATTTTCAGGCTGCCCACCAGTTTTATCTGGCGCTAGACGGCGGCCATGTTTCCGGCGACTCGGCGCAATACCTGCTCGGCCAAACCCTAATCGGCGCCGCCGCCGGCCTGCGCGGCCAGTTCAAAGCAGGCGGCAGCCTGAATTACGACCTGTTTGTCGGCAAACCGATTAAAAAACCGCAAGGCTTTAGCAAACGTACCGCCGTTTTCGGCTTCAACCTAAACTATTCGTTTTAACCGGAGAAAACACGGGCACCGCCTGCATTTGGGCTGCCTGTTTCCCATTTCCACACGGACGCAAGAACATGAACAAACACTGCCATAAAATCGTCTTCAACCGCACCCGCGGCATCCTGATGGCCGTAGCCGAGACTGCCATCGGGCAGGGCAAAAGTCCCGGCGAGCGCTCAGGCGGAGAAACCGGTGGCGGTGACGGCAGCCTAAAAACCCGTTCAGGCTGCCGTTTGCATTTGGGCACGCTGACTTTCAGCCTGCTGCTCGGTTTCGGTTCGGCCCTGATTGTGCCCGCCGCCGCTGCCGACATCCAAGCCGACAAATCCGCCCCCAAATCCCAGCAGCCCGTCATCCTGCAAACCGGCAACGGACTACCGCAGGTCAATATCCAAACCCCCACCGCCCACGGCGTATCCGTCAACCAATACCGCCGTTTCGATGTCGACACGCGCGGCACCATTCTCAACAACAGCCATAAAAGCGTATCCACCCGCCAGGCCGGCTGGATACAGGGCAACCCCTTTCTCGCCCGCGGCGAAGCCCGTGTAATCGTCAACCAAATCAACAGCAGCGACCCGAGCCGGCTGAACGGCTATATCGAAATCGCCGGCCGCCGCGCCGAAGTGGTGATGGCCAACCCCGCCGGCATCCGCGTCGACGGCGGCGGCTTTATCAACAGCGCAGGTGCCACCCTGACCACCGGCCGTCCCATCCTGGCAGACGGCCGTTTCGACGGTTTGGACATCGGCAGCGGCCGTATTGAAATCGGCGCACAGGGTCTTGACGGGCGCGGTGCCGACTACACCCGCATTCTCAGCCGTGCCGCCAAGATTGACGGCGGCATTTGGGGGCAGGACGTCCAAGTGATTGCCGCCGCCGGCCAAACCGACGCCGCAGGCAGCCTGAAAGACGCCGCCGCACCCCGCACTCCGTCTTCATCCGCCCCCGTCTTTGCCATCGACACCGGCGCCCTGGGCGGCATGTATGCCGGCAAAATCACCCTGATTGCTGCCGATGCCGGCAGCGGCATCCGCAATGCCGGCAAGATTTACGCCGGTGCCGGCGGCGTGACCCTCAGCGCCGACGGAAGACTGGCCAACAGCGGCACCGTCGCCGCCCAAGACGGCGGCACCCTGCGTCTTAACGCCGGCCAAGCCGACAACAGCGGCACCCTTTACGCCCACGGCCAAAGCAGCATCGACAGCAAAAGCAGCCTGAACAACAGCGGCCGCATTCTCAGCACCGCAGAAAACCGCATCCGCAGCGCCCGGATTGACAACAGCGGTCAAATCGACGGCGGCCGTCTGGACATTGCCGCCCCCGTATTGGACAACAGCGGCCGCATCAGCCAAAGCGGCAGTCAGGATCTAGCCGTCGATACCGCCCGCCTGGCCAACAGTGGCCGCATCGGCCTGCCGGAAAACAACAACGGCAACAGTGGAAACAGTAGCGGCAACAACGGCGGAAACGGCAACAACAATGGTTCCCACTCCGGCAACAAGCGGCCGCCCGCCAATAACGGCAACGGCAATAGCGGCAACAGTCACGGCGGCCATACCCAAGTTCCCACTCCTGCCGACGGCCGCATCAGCGTCTCCGGCCGTTTGGACAACAGCGGCACCATCGAAGCGGGCGGCCGCACCGATCTGAACGTACACAGCGAACTGGCCAACAGCGGCCGCCTCACCCTCGGCAGCCTGAAAGCAGACGGCAGCCGTTTCGACAACCGCCAAGGCGACATTCTCGCCCACAGCGCCGACATTCACAGCAGCCACAGCGACAACCGCGGCGGCGCCCTGGCCGCAGGCAGCCTGAAACTGGATGGCACCCGACTCGACAACCGCCAAGGCGCCATCCGCAGCAACAGCCAAAGCGACATCCGCCTTTCAGACGGCCTGAACAACGAACAAGGCGAAATCACCACTGCCGGCAGCCTGAAACTGGCCGCCGACAACATCACCAACCAAGACGGCAGCATCTTGGCCGGACAGGACATCGGACTGGATGCCCGGGTACTGGACGGCAGCGGCACCCTGGCCGCTGGCCGTGATGCCGCCCTCAAACTCAGCGCCGACTTTGACAGCAGCGCAGACATCGAAGCCGGCCGCACACTCAGCATCGAAAGCGGCGGCAGCATCCGCAACCGCCACCGTTTGGCCGGCGGCGCAGCCCTCGACATCCGTGCCCGGCACATCGACAACCGCGCCGAAGGCAAACTGGTTTCCGGCAGCAATACCCGTATTGGCGCCGACACCGTGGACAACCGCGGCCTGATCAACAGCAACGGCCTGACCCGTATTGATGCCGCAGACAGCCTGAACAACATCGGCAGCGGCCGCATCTACGGCAGCCGTCTCGCCCTGGGCGGCGGCAGCCTGAACAACCGCGAAGAAGCAAGCGCAGACGGCAAAAACCAAGCCCCCGTGATTGCCGCACGAGAGCGGCTGGACATCGGCATGCGCAGCATAAGCAACACCGGCAGCGGCTTTGGCCGGATTGAAAACGGCCAAGTACAAACCGGCAGCGTCTCCAGCCTGATCAGCAGCGAAGGCACACTGCATATCGGCGGCCGTTTGAATGAGCGCCATCAGGCCGAAGGCAGGGCCGAGCGCCTGGAAAACCGCGGCGCGCGGATTGAAGCAGTGGGAGGCGGGCAGATTGCCGTTCAAAAACTGGACAACCTAAACGCCGGTTTGCGCACCGAAGAATATTTGGCCGACAGCCGCCGCCAAACTGCCTACACCTTTGCCGGCGAGCCCGAACGCTACATTGACGGCGAAGACGGCAACATGAGCCAATACCGAACCAATCTGGTCTTCCGTTTCAACGAGCAGGGCAGACAGAAAAGCGGCAGTACCGAACGCAAATTCGAACGCTCCGACGTATCGGCGGTACGCCGCTACCAATACAGCCTGAACCGTTACCGCCAACGTATCGTAGAAAGCCGTCCGGGCGAAATCCTGATTGGCGGCGACCTGAAAGCCGAAGGCGGAGAATGGCGTAACAGTGACAGCAAAATCCTGATCGGTGGCACATTGTCGGGGCTTTCCAAAGACAAGATTGCCAACCACGCCACCCAAGAGCAGCGGCGTCTGGAAGAAGTCGGCATAAGCGAACATGCGACCTTCGAAAGAAGCCATGGCCACCGAGGCAGGCATCATGTCTATTGGAGAGGTGGTTATGCTTACAACAACCCGAGCGTCAGCACCCACGACTTTGAAAACCAGCTGAGCGACATTCTGCAAAACCAAGGCAGCCTGAACCCTCCCGCCGGCCATGCCGCCGCGGCCGATGCCGCCACCGTCGCCGTTGCGCCACAACGCATTAAAAGTCCCGACGGCAGCTTCAGCCTGCCCGAAAGCAGCCTGTACACCGTCCGTCCCGACCGCCCCGGCTATCTGGTCGAAACCGATCCCGCCTATGCCGACTACCGCACCTGGCTGGGCAGCGACTACATGCTCAAAGCCCTGCAAACCGATCCCAACCGCACCCACAAACGGCTGGGCGACGGCTATTACGAGCAACGCCTGATCAACGAACAGATTGCCCGTCTGACCGGCTACCGCCGTCTGGACGGCTACCCCAACGACGAAGCCCAATTCCAAGCCCTGATGGACGCCGGCATCAGCTTTGCTCGCGCCCAGCAGCTGACCCCCGGCATCGCCCTGTCCCCCGAACAAGTTGCCCGGCTGACCAGCGACATCGTCTGGCTTGAAAGCCAGACCGTTACCCTGGCCGACGGCAGCAGCCAAAGCGTACTCGTACCCAAAGTCTACGTACTCGCCCGCCCCGGCGATCTCAACAGCGCCGGCGGACTCATCAGCGCCGACGCCCTGCAGCTGGAAGCCGGCCGCATCGACAACCGCGGTACCCTTGCCGGCCGGCGCATCGTCGATCTGGCCGCCGGCGACATCAGCAACAGCGGCCGCATCGGCGGCAAAAACGTCATACTCGACGCCCAACAACAAATCGACATCACCGGCGGCAGCATCGAAGCCGAACGGCTGCTCAGCCTCAAAGCCGACAACATCACCCTCCAAAGCAGCACCGCCCAAAGCGGCGACTCGCACAACGGCCGCACCACCGTTGACCGTGTGGCCGGACTGTATGTCAGCGGCACAGAAGACGGCCAAGGCCTGCTCAGCCTCGAAGCAGGGCACGACATCAAACTGAACGGCGCCCGCCTGGCCAACCGCGCCCGCGACGGCCACAGCCAAATGATTGCCCGCGAAGGCAGCGTCACACTCGGCACCGTCCGCACCGAAAGCCACGAAAGCTACGGCGCGGCAAACGACAAAAACCACCGCCACATTCACCAAAGCGCCGAAGCAGGCAGCCGCATCGAAGCGGCCGGCAACATCACCGTATCCGCCGGTAAAGAGCTCAGCATCCGCCAAGGCCAAATCGACAGCCAAAACGGCCGCACCACCCTGGCCGCCCAAGGAAACATCGACATCGCCGAAGGCCGCCGCACCCTGGATCTGGACGAATCGACCTACAGCAAAGAGCGCGGTTTGGTCGGCAGCAAAAGCCGGCTGGACCAATACCGGCGCCAACACGACGAAGCAGCCGGCAGCGTGATTACCGGCCGCGAAGTCAGAACGGCTTCCGGCGGCGACACCCGCATCCGCGGCAGCCAAGTCATCAGCGACGGGCAGACCCTGGTGACCGCTGCCGGCGAAGTGCGCGTTGATGCTGCTCAGAACCGCTACCAAGATTGGGAAAACCACGAGCGCAAAAAGTCCGGCCTCACCGGCAGCCTGAAAAACGGCGTAGCGATGGCCGGTTACGGCAAAACCCAAGAAAACCTGCAGCAAAACAGCGTATCGTCTGCCGTAGTCTCCTCGCAGATAGGCAGCCTGAAAGGCGATACCACCATCGCGGCGGGCGGCAAACTGACTACCGAAGCCGCACAACTGTATGCCGGTGGCGATCTGAAGCTGCAGGGGCGCGAAGTTTCCCTTGGCGAAGCCTATAACCGCAGCGAACAGCACAGCCGGACACAGCGCAAACAAACAGGCTTCATCATAACCCTAATACTCCGGGAAAACTCAGTGGTGATCATGCTGGTCATTTGGCGGGAGATAGATTTGGTGGGTCTCCAAAGTTAGATAATCTGGTATCCCAGCTTAGCGGAGTTAATTTAAGCAATTATAAAATTCTAGAAAATGAATGGGCAAATGCATTAATGGAAAAGAAACGCGTAACGGTAAATGTTGATATACAATACAAGGGAAATAGTTTAAGGCCAGATCATTTTGTTATTCAATATGAAATTGATGGCATTAAAAAAGTTGAAAAGATTTACAACACAGGAAAGTAAAAATGAAATTTGAAGATAAGATATCAGAAATACAAAAACGTATGCTTAGCTTGGCACTTGAATTTTCAGGAGAGGGGGTTACCGCTGTCTATATATATGGTGCAAGGGAAAGAAACGTATTGTCTTTTGATGCTTTTTTTAAAGTGGATAATAAAATTATGAGAAAGGAGTCTTTTAATACAAAAGAGATTCAATGGCAGTTTCTTAATCTTGGAATGGAAGATTATTCGGAACTATGCTCTGTCTTTGCCGAGAATCATCAGGAAATTCCAACTCAGTTGAAACTCATATATGACAATGTAAATCAGAAAGCATCCGCTAATTATTCATATGAAAAATTTTTCTCGCATAGAGATGATTTAACACCGGGTAATATTTTTGAACAATGGTTTAAAGAAGAAAAGCAAAAAACAGAAAACCCGTATGGCTAATCATGATTCCATAATGCAGATTAAAGGCAGCCCGAAACCCCATTCAGGCTGTCGTTTGCATTTGGGCACGCTGGCTTTCAGCCTGCTGCTCGGTTTCGGTTCGACTCTGATTGTGCCCGCCGCCGCCGCAGCAGCACGCAGGTGCAGGATGGCAGCAGCGCCGAAGCCGTCGGCAGCTCGCTGACGGCCGGCCGCCATCTCAGCATCCGTGCCACCGAAGGCAACATCGAAGCCAAAGGCGCACAAATCTCCGCCGAAGGCGATGCCCTGCTGTATGCCCGCGACGACATCCGACTGCTGGCCGCGGCCGACAGCCGCCGGCAAACCGGCAGCAGCAAGCGCAGCGGTTTCTCCATCGACAACCGCGACCATATCACCCCCTTCGGCACCTTTAACGATCAGGGGCAGGCTGCGGGCGAGATCGGCAGCATCAGCGGCAGCACCCTGTCCGTGGGCGGTAAAACCCGTCTGCTTGCCGAAAAAGGCAATATCGCCGTCAGCGGCAGCAGTCTGGTCTCCCAAGACGACCTGCTGCTTAAAGCCGGCGGTGACATCGACATCCGCGCCGCCGAACACCGCCAAAGCCAGAGCGAGCGCCAAGTTTCTTCCGGCATCGGCAGTGCCGTTATTTCCGACACCGAGCACTTTAGCGGCTGGATGAAAAACCGCCGCGAGAACGAGGGCGAAAAGGAACAACCGTTACCTTGGCACAGGAACAACGCCTGACCCAACATTAAATAACTTAAATATTAATTTAAAAGGCAAGCCAACAGAGTTAAAATTTAAATTCCCTGCTAGATAAGGATGTTTTAATGAATTTAGAGACAGCAGAAAATATTCAATGCGAATTTGAGTATTTAGCATTAGATGGTTATTTTCCAATGCATTTTGCATCGCATGGTCAAGGAAACAAAGATTGGCAATTTGCAGTTGAATTCATATATAGATTATTAATATGTCAATTAGCAACTCTTGAACCTATCAACTTTGAAACGAAAAATGATATTTTAGACTTTTGCCATAATTTAGCAAAACAAAGTCCTTTTAATAATGATAATGAGGTGTGGTATCATGGGGAAATTGTATTAACAAAAAAAGGGATAGATTTAATAAAGGAATATATTCCAGAGGCGTTTGAAGAGTGGAATGGAAAGAAATTTGAATTAAACATTCCTTTCATTAAAACATTAAAAAATATATTTGTTAATTATGAGGTAGCATGGGATGAGAATAATCCACTATTCCCCATTATATCTTTTAAATCAGGTGTTGGAGTCACAGCTCAGGGGGTGCGAGAAATACATAATAAAGCAAAAGAACTATATGACCAAACAAGAAAGGATAGATGATGGGTTACCATATTAGGATAATAAATACCAGCAAAAAAATTTCAGACGAAAATAAAATATTAAAAAACAAGGAGAACTTGTCAATATTTTTAAGAGAAAAATTTAATTATCATGAAGGTTGCAACGAGATGGGTGAAGTATATTTTTATGACCCAAACGATGAGGAAAGCATTCTTTTTTATGATGGGGAAGAATTGCTTGCAATTACCACAAGCAATGATCTACTATCATCAATGATAAAAATTGCAAGGTCGTTTAAGGATGGTTCCAGAGTTGTTGGTGATGAAAATGAGACTTACAAGGATATAAATAATGCATATCTACATGAGGATGATTATGAGCAGACGCAACAAAAAGAAGATAACTACATTAAAAAAATTAAGGACGCCATTATTCCAATAATAGTTCCTATTTTACTTGGGATAATTGCATTAATATTAAAAATATTAAAAATTAATTAATCTTAAAGCAAAGCCGACGACCGCACCCGCGCCCTGCAGGGTCTAGCCGCCGGCGCCCAAGCCTACCAACTGGCCGATTCCGTCGGCAAAGTGGCCGACGCCGTCAAAAACCAAACCGGACAGCAAGGCGCCGTCCTCTTGTCCGTCGAAGCCGGCTTCGGCTTTAAAACCGCTAGCAAAGAACAAAACCAAAACTACCGCCAAAGCCAGCAAAGCAGCCTGAAAGCCGGCGGCGACATCAATATCCGCAGCCGCGAGGGCGACATTACCGTCCAAGGCAGCAACATTACTGCGGGCGACACCATCCGCCTCGATTCCGCGCGCGACATCCTGCTGCAGTCGGCCCAAGACAGCCAACATCAGGACGGCAAAAACCGCAATGCCGGCGTACAGGTCGGCGTCGGGGTTTCCGTTGGTGCCCAAACCGGCGTCTATATCTATGCCGAAGCCGCCTACGGCAAAGGCAAAAACCGTTCGGACAGCCAAACCCATCAAAACACCCTGCTGCAATCGGACAAACTGCAGCTCAGCAGCAAGGGCAATACCGTGCTGAATGGTGCCCAAGCCCATGCCCGACGCATCGACGCCGATGTCGGCGGCACCCTTTATATCGAAAGCCCGCAGGACACTGTCGAACAGGAGAGCAAACAAAGCGGCGGCGGCATCCGCGCCCAAGTCGCGCTCGGTACCGCATGGAGCGTATCCGGCAACTACAACCAAAGCAAAGCCAGCGGCCACAGCCGCAGCGAAAGATATTAGGATCAACCAACAGCAGGTAAACAACCAAATGTGCCGTGTAGGGATCTGCCGTCCGGATGTTCAAGCCACTCTACCAAATTCCAATAAACGAATTTATATCGAATACGATCGCACCAGCTCAAACCGTGGAGCCGGACATGCATCGAGAGCATTGAGTAATGATCCGGATGCTATTG
>ENA-OWLM01000927-OWLM01000927.1-metagenome-genome-assembly--contig:-NODE-927-length-11084-cov-4.578384_pt1 | contig 11084 bp, 8 predicted proteins | sample MGYA00245349_ERZ651102 | MGnify/ENA primary metagenome ERZ651102 (study PRJEB26857, sample SAMEA4031759) | metagenome | biome: human; feature: oral; material: saliva | place: Philippines | collected 2014 | study... | reverse complement strand
TTTTGAGCATCCTTGCTGTTGGAAAAATCACTGCTGCGCCCGCCGCTGATAAACCACTTATCCGCCAGACCCAGCAGGTTATTTCCGTACAACGCGCCAGTAAGCTGCCCGGTCCCGGTGCTCTTTTGCCCGCTGTTATCAAAACTGACGGAGCCGCTAAGAGGGAACTCTGGCGTGGCGGTCAGATTAACCACCGAGTAGCCCTGCCTATCGCCGGGCAAAATTTCAATCTCAACGGGCCGCTGACGTACCCGGTTGAGCTGTTCCATGCCCTGTTCGATATCGCGCAGGTTAAGGATCTTCCCCTCAAGCCCGGGGAAAGTCATTTTCAATGTCCGGTCCGGCACACCTTCGAGGCGAATGTGCTGAAGCTTTCCTTCCAGCACGGCTAGATGGAGTACGCCGCCGGAGAGATCCTGCTCGGTTAAAAACGCGCGGCTGGTGATATAACCCCGGCTGATGTACCAGTCGGAAACCGCATCAGTTAGCCTGGTGAGGCGAGCCATATCAAGGCACTGGTTAATCCAGGGGGCGGTCAAACGGTATTTGGCAGAAGGTGAAAGCAGCGTCGCGCCCGACAGCTCAATGCGGCGGATAACGAAACAGGGTCCTTGCGGCGTGGAAGCATCGTCTGGCGTAACGGGACGCGGCACGATCGCGCTGCGCTCAAGCTCTTCACGCTGACGCTGGTTTTCATCAAGCAACTGCTGCTGCTGTTGTTGAATGGTATTACGGTCAGCCGGGGACAACGGAGCAGCCAGTACAGCACCGGATACCAGCAGGGTAACACCCGCCAGCGCGTTGATTATCGCCGTTTTCCCTAACATTACTGCCGCTCCTGCGTAAAGTCCGTTTTCAAACTTGACTGTTAAAAAATGAGCAACTTATGTCAGGAAGGTAATCGATGTAAATAGATGTAAATGAGATTCAGACTATTTAAAGACACTTTCAGAGTTTTCAGTGTGTTTAGCCGATCGTCCGCAAAGAGAGCGTGACTCTGCAAGACAGTGTGCAAAATGGAATCGTCATATCACTAAAGAAATCCCCTGTCGCGCCGATCATCATCCGTGTGTATTATTTCCTGTAGCTTTTACAACAACTAACCTTAACTCAAATACTTAAGCGCCAAAGCGAAAGGCATCATGAGCACACCGATCAAACGGCTAGAAATCATAAAAAATGCCATCGAACTGGAAGATGACGACATCATCCAGAGCCAGCTGACGCGGCTGAAAAATGAAGCGTTTGACGAGGAGCTACAGGCAATCGTCGTGGCGCTTGAGAATAAAAACTACACCGCAGCCATCAGGGCCATCACCGCGTGGCTGCAGGGCCAGCGCGCCGTGACCCCGTGGCGTGACCCGCAGGTGGCCGCCAGCAAGCTGGAGCTGAAGGCGCTGGAAGAGCGTCTGCGCGATCTGATTGACCGCCGCAACGCCCGCGTGCAGCAGCTTGATGAGTTCAACGATCTCTATTTCTCCCGTCTCGGGCCGCTGATGCAGCAGATCCTCGCCCTGCGTAAAACGCTGGCGGAGCTAAACCTGCGCCGTCAGCAGGCGGAGGCGCGTCGTCGCGAAGAGGATTATCGCCGCTGTCAGCGCTATATGGCGCAGGCGGTAGAGGTGCTGGCAACGCTCACCCAGCGCTGGCGCGATCTCCCGGCCGATTCCGTACAGGCTGCCGAGGCGCGTAAACAGCTGCAGCAGCAAAGCAACCTGATTGCCAATCTGCTGGCCGAAGCGCTGGAGCTGGAGAGCGGTTTAACGCGTGAAGAAGAGCCCGCACGCCAGGCGCGCGATGAGGCTAACGAAGAGTACGAGAAGTATCGCGAGCAGCATCACGATGCCGAAGTGCGTCTGCGCAAAGGGAAAGATCTCTCGGAAGAGGATAGGAACGAGCTGAAACGCCTGTGGCGTCAGGCGAGCAAGCTGTGCCACCCGGATCTGGTGGCAGACGATCTGAAAGACGAAGCCAATACCATGATGGTGCAGCTCAACCAGGCCAAACAGCGCGGGGATGTGAAAGCGATCCGTTCACTGGTTGCGCGCCTGCAGCAGGGCTTTGAGCCAATGATGGCAAGCGACAGGCTGAACGATCTGGAGCGTATCCGCAAAAAAATGGCGCAGGTCCGCGAGCAAATCGACACCTTAGTGAACGAGCTGGCGGAGCTGGAGAAAGAAGAATCCTGGCTGCTGGTGTCGTCGCTGAACAATATGGAAGCCTACTTTGCCCAGCAGGAGAAGGCGCTGCATGAGGTCCGCGCCTCGCTCGAACATCAGGTGAGCGAAGCGCAGCTGGAGTCCGCAGCCTGACTATTTAGCGTGCCAGTACGCGCTGGCACGCACCAGCTGTTGGTCAATCGCGTCGGTTTCAAACTGGCGGCTCAGGTTTTTCACCACCTTCCCTTCCCCGGTCAGCCAGATAAAGTAATCCTCATCGGGCACGGCCAGCGTCGCCAGACGATCGGCCACCGCCTGCGGGTTATGGCCCACAATCCAGGTGATGTTGAATTCACTCAGGTGCGCCAGATAGTCCTTATAAGATCCCTCACCCACGGTCACGACCGCATGAACGTCCGGGCGTACCGGCAGTTTTGCGATGCCTTCTAAGCGGCGGCGCAGCGCGGGCATCCCGGATTCATCGCACACGTACAGCTGCCAGGCGTAATCTTCCGGCACCACCAGCGATCCGCGCGGCCCGCCGATAGTGAGTTTGTCGCCAGGTTTGGCCGTGACCGCCCAGCTGCTGGCAACGCCGCCATCATGAACGAAGAAATCCAGCACCAGCTCATTTTTCTCCTCATCGAACAGCGGCGTATAGTCACGCGACTGCGGGCGCACGCCGTCGCCCCACTCGATGCCCTCATCGGTAACAACGGGCGGAACAAAGGTCGTGCCCGGTGCCGGGAAAAAGACCTTGGTATGGTCGTCGAAGCCGCGGGAGCGAAAGCCCTCCAGCGCCTCACCGCCGAGCACAACGCGCTGGAAGCCAGGGCTGACGCGCTCGACGCGGAGCACGTTCAGCTCGCGAAAGCGCAGGTCATTGCGGACACGTTGAGGGTAACGGGTTGATGTCATTTTTATGCCCTTCTCAGGTGAATACGATATATCGAAATTGATTTTTTAATGATAATGATTGCTATTAACCAGGAATGCAAGATCTTTTAGATTGCATCTGAATATATCTTAGATATAGTTTAGATATATCCAATTGAGAGAGTCACTATGCGACACGAACATGATGGCGGCGGACGCCGACCGCGCTTTTTCGGCCACGGCGATCTGCGGCTGGTGATCCTGGATATCCTGACCCGCAATGCCAGCCACGGTTACGAGCTGATCAAAGAGATCGAGAACCTGACGCAGGGGCACTACACGCCGAGCCCGGGCGTGATCTACCCCACTCTGGATTATCTGCAGGATCAGACCTTTATCACCATTACGGAAGAAGAGAACGGCCGCAAGAAGATTGCGATAACCGCTGAAGGACAAAGCTGGCTGGATGAAAACCGGGAACAGCTGGCACAGATCCAGGTGCGCATCAAAGCGCGCAGCGTCGGCTTCCAGCTGCGCAAAAACCCGCAGATGAAGCGGGCGCTGGAAAACTTCAAAGCGGTGCTGGACCTGAAGGTGAATCAGGGAGAACTCAGCGACGCGCAGCTCAAGCAGATCGTCGGGGTGATCGACCGCGCGGCGCTGGAGATCTCCCAGCTGGATTAAGCCAGCGCGCGTTCGCTCACGCGGAAGACGCTTACCAGCTCTTTCAGGTGCATCGCCTGCTCATTCAGCGATGCCGCCGCCGCAACGGACTCCTCCACCAGCGCGGAGTTCTGCTGGGTGGTGGCGTCAATCAGCCCAATCGCACTGTTGATCTGCGAGATGCCTTCCGTCTGCTCATGGCTGGCCTGACGGATCTCACGCAGAATCACGTCCATCTCCTCCACGTTGCCGACCATCCCGTTGATCAGCCCGCTGGCTTTTTCGACCAGGGACATCCCGTCCTGAGTCTGGCTGGTGGAGCTTTCAATCAGCTGGCGGATTTCACTCGCCGAAGAGGCGCTCTTCTGCGCCAGCTGGCGCACTTCGCCCGCGACCACCGCAAAGCCACGCCCGTGCTCTCCCGCACGTGCCGCCTCGACCGCCGCGTTCAGCGCCAGAATATTGGTCTGGAAGGCAATGGCGTCGATCAGGTCGATAATGTCGGACATCCGGTTGGATGTTTCGTTAATCAGGCGCATTTTGCTGGTCACCTGTTTCATCATCTCACCGTTGTTTTTCACCACCGTGGCGGCATCGGCAGAGAGGTTGGACGCTTCCCCGGTGTGCGACGCGGTGTTTTTCACCGTCGCAGTGATCTGCTCCATCGAGGCTGCCGTCTGCTCGACGGAACTGGCCTGCTCTTCGGTGCGCGCGGCCAGATCCTGGTTGCCTGCGACAATCTGCGCGGCGGCGCTGGAGATGTTTTCCGAGCCGGTCTGCACCTGCTGCACAATCTCCAGCAAACGGGTTTTCATCTCCATCAGCGCGTGCAGCAACAGCCCGGTTTCGTCTTTACCGTGAGACGTAATGCTGCCGGTCAGATCGCCATCGGCAATGGCTTCGGCAAAGCTCACCGCGTCGCCCAGCGGACGGGTAATGGATCGCACGATAAACCAGCCGATCAGGCTGCCCACCGCCACGCTGAAGAGCGTGATCAGGAGCAGCAGCATGCGGTTGGTTCGGAAATCACCGTCCACCTGCGCGCCCGCGCTCTGCATCTCGTTGTTTTGAATGGCGATCAGCGCCTGCACCTTCGCTTTGTAAGCCTGCTGCACGGTGAGGGTGTTGGTCATCATCTCCTGGATAGCGCCCGCACGGTTGTTGTTCTGCACCGCCTGCAAAATGCGGTAGCGCGAGTCCAGATACTGCTGGCGCACGCTGCGGATATCCGCCAGTACCTGCTGAGACTTCTGATCCTGCAACGCGTTGTTCAGCTCGTCCAGAATCACCGTAATATGCTCGCTGATCTCTTTCAGACGCTGCTGAGATTGCCCCGTGTAGGTGCCCTGCTCGTCCAGCAGCATAAGCTGCTGCGTGCTTATAAATTCCTGGAAGTTGTCGATTAGCTGGTTGGCTTTTACCGTGGTTGGATAATCGTGGGTAATGATAGTCTGCATCCCGTTGTTCGCCCGATTCAGGCTCAGCAATGAGACACTCGCACTGACGATCATCAGAACAATAAAGAACCCAAACGCCAGAAATAATTTCGTGCCGATCTTTACGTCATGTAAGAACATATTTACTCCATCGATGTGATTATTTCTCAGACGATCACCGTTATCGGTAACGAACGCGCTAACTTTATGACTTTGATCGTTTTTTTATTTCATAACCATCACAATGGATAGGTACAGTCTATTAATTTTGGCGCATCGATCGTTGCGTAACCACCAGAGAGGGCATTTCTGAAATAGCATCGGGGAAAACTGACTTAGGCAGGCATAAATAACTGAACGGATTTTTTTAGTTATTTAATATAAAATTAACAATTAGCATTAAAAATAATCACATTAAAACGCCGTTTATACCTGATGGCATAAACGGCTTTTCTGGAACATTACTGGCTCAATGGAGCACGGTCACGGCATCGTTGAGACGTCCCGCACGGTGCTTCACCATGGCGGAGATCTGCGCGCTCTCCTCTACCAGGTCCGCGTTTTTCTGCGTGATACTGTCCAGTTCGGCAACGGCCCGGGTTAACTCGGACAGCCCGGTAGCCTGTTCAGACGTGGCATGGCTAATCTGGGCAATAAGCTGCGTGACGTTTTTCACCTGCTCAACAATGTCATCCATGGTACGACCTGCCGCGTGAACCTGATCGGAGCCGGACTGTACCTTGCTGGCGCTGGCTTCAATCAGCTTACGGATATCGTTGGCCGCACTGGCGCTGCGGCTGGCGAGATGACGAACCTCACCGGCCACGACCGCAAAGCCTTTGCCCTGTTCGCCTGCTCGTGCCGCTTCCACTGCGGCGTTCAGCGCCAGAATATTGGTCTGGAAAGCGATGTCATTGATAAGCGAAGTGATCGAGCCAATCCGCTGGGTGCTGTCAGCAATATCATCCATGGTTTTCACCACCGTCTGCATCGCATTACCACCTTTGGTCGCCGCGTTGCTGGCCGCCACGGAGAGCTTATCGACTTCGGCAGCGGTTTCAGAGTTGCTTTGTACCGAGGCGGCCATCTGATTCATCGTCGCCACGGTCTGCTGCACATTGGTGACGGTCTGACGTGTACGGTCGTTGAGATCGTCATTCCCCTGCGCCAGCTTATCGCTGCCATCGCGCACGCTCACCACCTGGCTTGATACATCGTTGATTAACCAGCGACACATCAGCCCCAGCTGTCCGATCGCGCGCAGCGTCAGCCCCAGCTCGTCGCTGCGGTTCAGGTGCTGCACGCTGTTACGCTCACCGGTCGCGACCTTCAGCGCCTGACGCGTGACATTTTCCACCGGTCGGACAATCTGCTGCTCGAACAGCATCGTCCCGACGAGCATCACGACGGCAGCAGCCACGAGCGATGGCCAACCCGCAGAGGTTAACGCCAGCGTGGCAGCCATTACCGCAAACAGCACCGCCATGACGCTACGAACCCGCCAGCGCAGCGGCATAGCCGGTAACGTCCCGAGCCAGCCTTTGCGCACCACCAGCCCTTTATGGATACGTTTTTTACAACGGCCTTCATTGAGCGCCTTATATAAAGGCTCCACGGCCGCAATCTCTTCAGCCGTCGCTTTTGTGCGAATCGACATATAGCCGGTCATTTTCCCGTGGCGCACCATCGGCACGGCGTTCGCTCGCACCCAGTAGTGGTCGCCGTTTTTGCGGCGGTTTTTGACAATCCCGCTCCACGGTTCCCCCTGTTGCAGCGTGTACCACATGTCGGCGAAGGCCGCTTTCGGCATGTCGGGGTGACGCACCATGTTGTGTGGCTGTCCCATCAGTTCCTGGAGCGTATAGCCACTTACCTGCACAAAGGTGTCGTTGGCATGGGTCATGTAGCTCTGGAGATCGGTGGTCGACATAAGCGTGGTGTCACTATCCAGAGGGAATTCATTCTGGGTGACAAAGGATGGAGAGGACATGGCGGGCATTCCTTGCAGGTTATTCGAGTGTTAATTTTGTGGTTTATTGTTTTTTCGGCGGTTACAAATTTATCTTTAGTTGTTAAATCCGATCGAGATCGCAAATTTCGGGTAAACCGCACTTTCTGTACGCTTTTCTAATCAATTGATTTAAAATACTTTCGTAGAGAAATTACTCGTAAAGCATGATCTATTAACGCCCACTTAAGTGGCATCTTTCGCACCACGCCGGTGCAATTGACCCCTCCATCGCTCTCTCCCCCTCCCCCCTTCATCCCATCAGGCGGGTAGTGGCATGATTAAATATTGCGCAACATTATTTTAACCTGGTGTTTATCCCGATTTTCGTTAAGTCCGCTGAAGTGGCGTAATCCCTGCAATACTTAACGCAGTATCATGTGATACGCGATCCCCGGGAGCACATTTTGAACAGGTTACCTTCCAGCGCCTCGGCTCTTGCCTGTACCGCGCACGCACTGAATCTCATTGAGAAGCGAACGCTCGATCATGAGGAGATGAAACAACTTAACCGAGAGGTCATCGATTACTTTAAAGAGCATGTGAATCCTGGTTTTCTGGAGTATCGCAAATCTGTTACCGCCGGCGGGGATTACGGAGCCGTAGAGTGGCAAGCGGGAAGTCTGAACACGCTTGTCGACACCCAGGGACAGGAATTTATCGACTGCCTGGGGGGTTTTGGTATTTTCAACGTGGGGCACCGTAATCCAGTTGTGGTTTCCGCCGTACAGAATCAACTTGCGAAACAACCTCTCCATAGCCAGGAACTGCTCGACCCGCTTCGCGCCATGCTCGCGAAAACGCTGGCGGCCTTAACGCCCGGCAAACTGAAGTACAGCTTCTTTAGCAACAGCGGCACGGAATCGGTCGAAGCGGCGATTAAACTCGCCAAAGCGTACCAGTCGCCGCGCGGGAAATTCACCTTTATCGCCACCAGCGGCGCGTTCCACGGGAAATCCCTTGGCGCACTGTCGGCTACCGCCAAATCCACCTTCCGCAAACCGTTTATGCCGCTGCTGCCGGGCTTCCGCCACGTGCCGTTCGGTGACATTAACGCCATGCGCACCGTGCTGAGTGAATGCCGTAAAACCGGCGACGATGTGGCAGCGGTGATCCTGGAGCCTATCCAGGGTGAAGGCGGGGTAATCTTGCCTCCGCAGGGCTATCTGCCCGCCGTGCGTCAGCTGTGCGATGAGTTTGGCGCACTGCTGATCCTCGACGAAGTGCAAACCGGCATGGGGCGCACCGGCAAGATGTTTGCCTGCGAGCATGAAAACGTTCAGCCGGACATCCTGTGCCTGGCGAAGGCGCTCGGCGGCGGCGTGATGCCAATAGGCGCGACTGTGGCAACGGAAGAGGTGTTCTCGGTGCTGTTCGACAACCCGTTCCTGCATACCACCACCTTTGGCGGCAACCCGCTGGCCTGCGCGGCAGCGCTGGCGACCATCAACGTGCTGCTGGAGCAAAACCTGCCCGCGCAGGCGGAGCAGAAAGGTGACATGCTGCTGGACGGCTTCCGCCAGCTGGGCCGGGAATACCCGGACCTTGTGCAGGAGGCGCGCGGTAAAGGGATGCTCATGGCAATCGAGTTTGTCGACAACGAAATCGGCTACAGCTTCGCGAGCGAGATGTTCCGTCAGCGGGTGCTGGTGGCCGGGACGCTCAACAACTCGAAAACCATCCGCATTGAGCCACCGCTGACGCTGACCATTGAGCAGTGTGAGCAGGTGCTGAAAGCGGCGCGCAAAGCGCTGGCAGCGCTCAGGGTGAGTGTGGAAGAGGCGTAATATAACCCCCCCCTCCGCGGGAGGGGGGGTTTAATGACCCGTCTGGCAGAATACGATATCATTCCTGCAATATCGGCTATCTTCTCCTGAGGGACCATGCGCTATTTTTTCCTGGAATGGGTCAATCCTTTCGAAATCATGATGCTTAACTCGCTTGCTAAGGATCATCCCGTAAAGCAAATTAATCGCATTATGCGACGCTACAAAACGATCAATGCCTTACTGCCAGGCGAGGCGTTAAAAAAATGGCATAAGCGCACGCACTGTGCCGTTAAATTATCGGCAATCAAGCGGGATGATATCGCGATTTGTAATGGCTACAGCGTCTTTCCGTTCCTGGATTATGTCGCCAGCATGCCGTGTAAAAAAGTGTTGATTCTGCGCGACTCCGTGGATGCCCTGACGCGTAAACGTCGTCTTCTTGGGCAACTGGCGCAGGATGCGGATTACATCGAGACCGTTCGGCCCGTCTTTGATGCTATTTATAGCTTCGATCCTGCCGATTGCGAACGCTATAACTTGCGTGCTATCGAGCAGTTTTTGCCGTTTAGCTGGCAAGAAATCCAGCAATTTCAAAAAGAGAGCGCCGCTGAAAATAAAAGCTGCTTTTTTGTCGGTGGCTATGAACCCATTCGGGCAGATGTTCTTCGTACCCTGACGCCGGTACTTGAAAATAGCGGTTATGAGACCGATTTTTACCTGCTGGATAAGTACAATAATCAGGATAACTACCCCAGTAATTGCCAGAATAAAAAACTCAGCTATCTGGACAATATTAAAAAAGCCAAACACTGCTCAATTATGCTGGAAATAAACAAACCTGAGCAAAAGGGTTTAACACTCCGCGCACTGGAAGCACTGGTTCTGAATAAGAAGCTGATCACCACCAATGCGTCGATTAAAACGATGGCGCTGTACGATCCTGCCCGTATTTTTATTTACAACGGTGTCGATACCGAGGGTCTGGACGCATTTCTTCAAAGCGACCTGCCAGCCAGAGATGAAAAACTCCTCAGACAATACAGTGCAGACAGTCTGCTCGCTACGTTGCAAAACCACCATTCCTGAAAGACGTTCGCCCGGTAAGCGTAGCGCTGCCGGGCGGCTTTTTAACGGTGAAACTCCGCCACGGTCATAGTGAAGCGCAGCACCCTCTCCCCTTCGTTCGCATAGCCGTGCGCCGCTTCGGTTTTCGCTACCGCCGACGCGCCCGCATTGACCTGCGTCACCGTCTCGTCCACCGTCAGCGTCAACACGCCCTCGTTCACGTGCAGCAGCTCAAAGGTTCCCGCCGGATGCCCTGTCGAGGTGAAATACTCCCCCGGATGCATCTCCCACTGCCACAGCTCAATCATGTCCGGGCCCGCGGTGCCCGCCAGCAGCCTGGCGTAACCGCCCTGTGCGCCCTGCCACAGAACCGGGATCGCCGCGTCTTCGATAATGTGCACCAGCGGCTCGCTGGAGACGTTGACGATATCCGCTACGGAGATGCCGAGCGCGGCGGCCAGCTTGCACAAAATGGCGATACTGGGGTTGGCTGCGCCCTTTTCGATCTCCACCAGCATCCCTTTGCTGACGCTGGCGCGCCGCGAAAGCTCGTCCAGCGACAGCTTTTTCTCTTTACGCCAGTTGCGGATGCGGTTCGCCACGGCCAGGCTTACCTGGGCAACATCGGCACCCGAATCAGTCATTATATTGACTTTATCAGTCATTGGTCACTACCATGGTATAAAACAGTCAATACAGGATTATTTATGTCTCTCGTTACGCCGTCAATAGATTCGCGTCTTGCCGGGATTGCACCGGGCTTTCGGGCACTGAGCATTCTGGTTGAAGCTGCGCCGATTACCCACCCGGAGGTTGCGCCCGCTGTGCTGGCCCAGGCCTGCCAGCAGATGTTAAATGATGACGTCCCGTGGGCTGATGCACACCTTTCAGACTGGGATGAGGTGTTTAAAGCCTTCGGCGCGAAACCGAAACGCACACCCTGTTCCGCCGCGGCCCTGCGCAAGCGGGTAATGAAAGACGGTTCGCTGCCGTCGCTGGATCCGGTGGTGGATATCTATAACGCGGTGAGCATTCGCTACGCCATTCCTGTCGGTGGGGAAAATCTCGCGGCGTACTCGGGCGCGCCGCGCCTGACGCTGGCCGACGG
>ENA-OWLM01000926-OWLM01000926.1-metagenome-genome-assembly--contig:-NODE-926-length-11086-cov-7.039525_pt1 | contig 11086 bp, 9 predicted proteins | sample MGYA00245349_ERZ651102 | MGnify/ENA primary metagenome ERZ651102 (study PRJEB26857, sample SAMEA4031759) | metagenome | biome: human; feature: oral; material: saliva | place: Philippines | collected 2014 | study... | reverse complement strand
AAAGAGCGAGCACCCCGCCCTGAAAATGGTCATCGTAGCCGTAGTGGATCCGCGCCCAGCCTACGAGAGCGGCGGCGAGGGAGCGCAGGGCAGAGAAAAAGGGGCCGGGATGCTTCACACATCCCGACCCCCAAAGTTCACGGGCCGACCCGTACTAATTCAGGTACAGACTGTACAGACTAGTTCAGGTGCAGCGCCTCGTTCAGCTCCACGGTGTTCTTCGCACGCGGCAGAACCTCAATCGCGCCGCTGATCGAGTTACGGCGGAACAGCAGGTTCGACACACCCGACAGCTCCGCAGCCTTCACCACGCGCGCCTCCTGACCGGGCAGCAGAACGCTCACGCGCGAACCAGCGGTCACGTACAGGCCAGCCTCAACCACGCAGTCATCACCCAGGGCAATACCGATACCGGACTCCGCACCCAGCAGAGAACGCTCACCAATAGACACGCGCTGAGTGCCGCCACCGGAGAGAGTACCCATCGTGGAGGCGCCGCCACCCACATCCGAGCCGTCGCCCACCACAACGCCCTGAGAAATACGGCCCTCAACCATGGAGGTGCCCAGGGTACCGGCGTTGAAGTTCACGAAGCCCTCGTGCATCACGGTCGTGCCGGACGCCAGGTGCGCACCCAGGCGCAGACGGTCACCGTCACCAATGCGCACGCCGGCGGGAACCACGTAATCCACCAGGCGAGGGAACTTATCAATGTGGCTCACGCTCAGGTGGCCCAGCTTGCGCAGACCAATCGCAAGCTTCTGGAACTCGGCGGCAAGCACCGGGCCGTGGTTGGTCCACGCAACATTCGCCAGGGTGCCGAACAGGCCGTCCAGGTTCAGCTCGTTGGGGCGAACCAGAGTGTGGGAGAGCAGGTGCAGACGCAGGTACGCGTCGACCGCGTCTTCGGGTGCCTCATCCAGGTTGATGGAGGCGGTACGCACCTCGGTACGGGCGTTGCGCGCCGGATGCTCAACGGCCAGGTCCTCTAGCTCGTCCGCGATGGACAGGTCGGGGGTCTGGGTGAGGGAGGGAGCGGGGAACCACGCATCCAGGACGGTGCCGGCGTGCTCGCCAGAGACAACAACATTGACCAGTGCAACGCCGGAGGCGTAACGGGGAGTGTTTTCAGACATGCCTTCCATTATAGTTTTGGGGCTTGGCGTCCCTTCAAGACCATCTCATATGCTCGATACGGACGCTGTATGCACGGGCGCGTTCGCGGGGGAACCTGTAAGGTGGAAGGATGAGCGTTTCCCCCAATAATTCTGATCCTCACGAGGTCCCGCAGCCACCGCTGAACCTGGACGTGTCCATGCCCGAGCTGACCCGCGCCCTGCTGGATTACGAGTCGGTTTCTGGTAACGAACGAACGATTGCCGATGCCGTGTACACGGCGCTGTCGTTCTGCCCGCACCTGCACCTGACCCGTGACGGGGACGCCATTATCGCCCGCACCGAATTCCCGCCGCTGCCCGGCGCTGAAGGGGAGGGCGCTGAGGGGGAGCGTACCCGCATTATCCTTGCCGGTCACCTGGACACCGTGCCCCTGCCCACCGTTGAGGGATCCCTGGGCACCGTGCCGTCCACGGTGCGTGAAGAGGACGGCAACAGCGTGCTCTACGGCCGCGGTGCCACCGATATGAAGGGCGGCGTGGCGGTTCAGCTGAAGCTTGCCGCCGAGCTGACCGCGCAGGACACCGACTACAACCTGACCTACATCTTCTACGACAACGAAGAGGTCGCCAGCGAACTCTCCGGCCTGGCGCGTCTGATCCGCAACCACGGCGAACTCATCACCGACGCAGACTTCGGTGTGCTGCTCGAACCGACCAACGGCACCATTGAGGGCGGCTGCAACGGCACCATGCGTTTCTTCGTGCGCACCCGCGGCCTAGCCGCCCACTCGGGACGCGCCTGGCGCGGCGAGAACGCGATTCACGCCCTGGCGCCGGCGTTGGCGGCGCTCGCCTCCTACGAGCCGAAAACCATTGCCGTGGAGGGTCTGGATTACCGTGAGGGCCTGAATGCGGTGCAGATTTCTGGTGGCGTTGCCGGTAACGTGATTCCTGATGCGGCGGCAATGCACGTGAACTACCGGTTCGCGCCCGATAAGACCCTGGATGAGGCGGTCGCCCACGTGCGTGAGGTCTTCGCCGGTTACGAGCTGGATTTTGTGGATCTTTCCCCGGCGGCTCGCCCCGGCCTGGATACCCCGCTGGCGGCTTCTCTCATTGAGGCGGTGGGCGAGGAACCTCAGCCGAAGTACGGTTGGACGGACGTGGCGCGCCTGAGCGAGATCGGTATTCCTGCCGTGAACTTCGGTCCCGGTGACGCCCTGCTGGCTCACACCGATAATGAGCATGTGAGCTTTAGCCAGCTGACCCGCTGCCACGCGGATTTGCGTGCTTGGCTGCTCAGCGACCGCGACGAGGACTAGTCGCGGCGCTGATTCTGCCGGTGCTGGCGCTACTATTTGAATTTAGGTGACTGTCAGGGGTTGACGGTCCTGCATGATATGAGATTGACATGAACTTTCTTCTGATTCTGCTTGCCCTGCTGATTGTGGGCATCGCGGCGCTCTCCGTTGTGGCGCTCGGCGGTGAGCGTGCCGTGCCCGGTGCCGCGTTCTTTAGCGGCGTGGGCCGTGACGGCCTGGGCACCTTCGACCGCGTGGAGGATTTGACGACTGCGGTTCGTTTCTTCGGCGCTTCCGAGGACGAGAAGGCACGTGCGAATGTGCACGGTGCGAAGGATTCTTCTGCCGCGCCGACCGCAGAATCTGCTGATGCTAAGGTGGCTGCCGCTGAGCCGGTTCGCCGCGTCGCGGTTCCGCTGGCTGATGATGCGGAGAGCACCTTGAGTGCGCATGACTTTGTGGAGAAGCGAAAGAACGCCACGGCGGCTTCCTCTGATCAGGATGCCGTTCCGGCTGAGGGGAGCTAAGGTCGGTGAGTGTTCCTTCTCAGCACACTAGCCCTGTTCCGCCTGCCCGCGCTAACTCTGCCGCCGAGCCTACCGCTGAATCTGCCCCTAACTCTGCCGTTGGCACCGCCTCCGCAAAGGAGCAGGGCGAGTCTTTTGATGAGCTGCTGACCTGGGCGTACACCGCAGCCGGTGAGCGTCTGCACCGGGTGGGGGCGCGTCTGCGTGCCCTGCCCGCGTGGCTGTCGGTGCTGCTGATTTATGGTCTGTCCCGCGTGTGGGGCTTCATCGTGTTTGCCGTGGTCGGTCAGCAGCAGCTGCGCAGTCCGTGGGGTCAGCACCTGGATTATTTGTCGTTCATTAGCATCTGGGATGCCGGCTGGTATGAGCAGATTGCGGTACAAGGCTACCCGAGCCAGCTACCGGTGGATGCAACGGGTGCGGTTCAACAGAATCAGTGGGCTTTTTATCCGATTTTTCCGCAGCTTTCCGGTGCTATTAGCCATGCGACGGGCATCGGGTACTACCCGGTGGCGGCGACGGTCGCTCTGCTTGCCGGTTTCGCGGCGGCGTGGGTAATTTACCTGCTGTTTGAGACGTCGTTGAAGGCGACCGGTTTCACCAGTGAGGAGTCGCCTTCTGCGCTGTCCATGTGGGCTGTGGCGTTGGTGTCGTTCTTGCCGGTGGCGCCGGTGCTTCAGGTGCCGTATGCGGAGTCGCTGAACCTGGTGTTCCTTGCCGGTGCCCTGCTGTGCCTGGTTCAGGGACGCTACGGTCTGCTGGTTCCTGTGGCGGCGTTGGCGTGCCTGTCCCGCCCGGTGGGTGTGCCCCTGGGCGCGGCTGCCGGCCTGTGGTGGTTTGCGTGCTGGGTTCGTTCGAGCCGCCAGTCGGGTATGGGTACGGCGTTTGTGCGTCATCTGGGGCAGCTGGTCAGTGCCCTGGTGGTGTGTGCGTGTGCGCTGGTGTGGCCTGCGATTGCGTGGTGGGCTACGGGCCGTGTGGATGCGTACACCGCCACGGAGACGGCGTGGCGCGGCACCCATTTGGCGCCGATTGAGCCGTGGCTTTCGCAGGGTTACCTGTACTTTGGGTATGCGGCTCCGGTGCTGCTGACCCTGCTGATTTTGGGCTTTATTGCTCTGTGTTTGAGCCCGTTGGCGCGTAGGGTTTTGGCGGCTCCGCTGAACCTGTGGTGCCTGAGCTATTTTGCGTATTTGATTCTGTTTTTGAATCCGCAGTCCTCGACGTTCCGCCTGTTGTTGCCGTTGTTCCCGCTGGTGATTGTGGTGGCGGCGGCGAGCCGTTCGCGGGCGTATCGTTGGGCGTTGCTGGTGGCGGGTGCATGCACGCAGTGGGGCTGGGTGGGCTGGCTGTGGCATTGGAAGCAGCTCCCCGGCGGCGGGGATTATCCGCCGTAAACCGCTGAATTTATCCAAGGGCTGTTTGAGACCGCCGGTGTGCTGCCGGCGGTCTTTTGTGTTCGGGAGGCGGGTGTGCCTGCGGTTGGAGCCGCAGCGTTTTACCCCGGCGGTGGAGATTATCTGCCGTAAACCGCGCTGATGCGGTGCTCTTAGCCGTGGGCGCAATGCCCCTCCGCAGCGCTGTAGCGTACGCCTTCTGCTTGTCCAGAGCTTAAAGACACGTCCAGAAAGCGCCGCGGGTTCGGCGGTGCTGGCTCGGAACTGATAATCTATATTCTGTGTTTGGTATTAGTGGCACCGAGTTGATTATTTTGGCCATCATCACGTTCGTGGTGATTGGCCCCGAACGCATGCCCGAATACGCCCGACAGATCCGTGAATTCGTCAAGACCGTGCGCCGTATGGCGTTCGACGCGAAGGACGACTTCAAGGAAGCCCTGGGCGAGACGGGTCTGGAAGATATTAACTGGCGCCAGTACGACCCCCGCCAGTACGATCCGCGCGTGATTGTGAAGCAGGCATTCGCTGAGGATGACGCCGAGCGTGAGCGTGAGGCAAAGGAACGTGAAGAGGCGCTGCTGAAGGAGAAGGAAAAGTCGGAGAGCCGTGCTCTTCCGCGAGGCGCATACGCCCCCTTCGATGTGGACGCCACCTAAGATTTTGAATAGAAAGAACCCCGCACCGTGATGGTGCGGGGTTCTTTCATATCAGCTGTTTGACCGTGCTGTTTAGCCGTCAGCTTCTAGATGCTTGGTTCTAGACGGCTACATCTCTTAGACAAAGAGCGGCAGGCTCTGACCCGCCCTCGACTCGCCCGAGTGTAGTAGCTGCGAGGCAATGGACTGAATCTCTTCGGCGGTGGCCGAATCCGGGTGGCCCCAGACCACCGGGGTGCCCTCGTCGCCGCCGGTACGCAGGTTCACGTCCAGCGGGACCGAACCGAGCAACGGCACCGGGTAGGAGAGCGCCTCCGAAAGACGCTCAGCGAGCACCTGACCGCCGCCAGAACCGAACATATCGAGCACGGTACCGTCCGGCAGGGTCATGGCAGCCATATTCTCGACCACGCCCACGACCTTCTGACCGGTCTGCAGGCTCAGGGTGCCGGCACGCTCCGCCACATCCACCGCGGCGTGCTGCGGGGTGGAAATGAGCACCAGCTCCGCATTCGGCAGTAGCTGAGCCATGGAGATGGCAATATCGCCGGTGCCGGGCGGCAGATCGAGCAGCAGCACATCCAGGGCACCGAAGTGCACGTCCATGATGAACTGCTCCAGGGCGCGGTGCAGCATGGGGCCGCGCCACGCCACCGGCTCGTTGCCCTTGAGGAACATGCCGATAGAAATCACGCGAATAAAGCCGCCGCTGACCTTCTGCTCACCCCAACGCTGGGCGGGGGCGGGAACGTCCACGGTCGGCGGAAGAATCAGGTCATCCAGGCGGGTCGGGGCATCGGTAATACCCAGCAGACCCGGGATGGAGAAGCCGTGCACATCCGCGTCAATAATGCCCACCGCAAGCCCGCGCGAAGCGAACGCGGCGGCAAGATTCGCGGTCATGGAAGACTTACCCACGCCACCCTTACCGGACACCACGCCGAACACGCGGGTCAGCGAACCGGGGGCGGTGAACGGGTTGGAACGCTCCGGCTTGAGCATCGAACGCAGGGCGGAACGCTGCTGCGGGTTCATCGCCCCCACCTGCAGCTGCACACGCTCAATGCCCTCAACGGTGGCGGCGGCGTCACGAACCTGCTGCTCTATGGTGTTCTTCAGCGGGCAACCCTCAATGGTGAGCAGAACCTTTACCTCTGCCCAGTGGCGACCGGGAATCGGCTCACCGCGCTCATCCAGTTCAGGATGCACGAGCGCAGTCTCAACCATGCCCAGCTCCGTAATGGGGCGGCGCAATTCGGGGTCCTCGACGCGGGAAAGTGCCGCGTAGAGCGCATCTTGCAGGGGTGAATTAGCGGTCACGGGCGCCTCCCTCACGGGCGCGCTCTGCCTGCTGCTGTGCCTGCTGGGATTCGCGGCTCTGAGGCTGGCTCAAATCGCCGCGGTGGGGATCCTCACCGCGGTGAGAATCCTGGGCAGAGTCCTTCGCGGAGCGTTCAGCCTTGTCAGAGGCCTGCTCGGTACCGTTCTCAGTACCCTCAGAGCCCTGCTCCTCAGCGTCCTTCTCCTCACCCTCGGAAGTGTCGATATCGTCGATAGCCTCCTCCAGGTCCTCAATGTCCTCACTGATGTCCTGCAGCTGCTCGGCGTGACGCTCCTGCTCCTGCGCAATGTTCTGCAGTTCCTCAAGAATGTCACGCAGCTCGCTACGGACGAAGTCACGGGTCGCAACCTCACGCAGAGCAATACGCAGCGAAGCAATCTCGCGGGTCAGGTACTGGGTCTCCTCCAGGTTCTGCTGGTCGCGCTTACGGTCCTCAGACGCCACCACGCGGTCGCGGTCATCCTGACGGTTCTGCGCCAACAGCAGCAGGGGAGCAGCGTAAGAAGCCTGCAGGGACAGCATCAGGGTCAGCAGGGTGAAGTTCAGGCTACGCGGGTCGAACTGCATCTCCTCCGGCGCCAGGGAGTTCCAAGCAAGCCACACGCCACAGAAAATGGTCATCCACATCAAAAACTGCGGGGTACCCATGTAGCGTGCGAACGCCTCAGTCATGCGGCCGAAAGCGTCCGGGTTGGGGCTCGTGAACAGCTTCGGCTTGCGGGTGCCGGGGGTGCTCAGCTGCGAGTCGCTACGCTGCGTGCGGGAGTCGCCGCGCTCGCGGTTGCGTTCAGCGTACTTCTTCTCCAGGCGGTCTTTGAGAATGCGCGCCTTATCGATGCGGGGGTTCTCTTCGGTACGGTTTGCGTCGCGGCGGTTCGATTCAGGCAAAGCGTCGTCCTACCTTTCGTACGGGAGTTCCATCATCGTAAGTGCGCCAGTCTTCGGGCAGGAGCGCATCGAGCACGTCGTCGATGGTCACTGCGCCTACCAGGCGGTGCGATTCGTTCACAATGGGAACGATGGTCAGGTCGTAGGTTGCCAGCACGCGTGCCAGCTCTTCCAAACTGGCCTGGTCAGAGACAGGCTCAGTGTCGGTATCGAGGATGTGACCGATCGGCTCGCTCGGCGGCACACGCAGCAGCTTCTGCATGTGCACCAGACCCAAGTACTTGCCGGTCGGCGTTTCCAGGGGCGGGCGGGTCACCATGACGGCAGCCGCCATCGCCGGAGGGATCTCCTCGGCGCGGATGTGCGCGAGCGCCTCCGCGACGGTCGCCTCGGGGGAGAGGATAATCGGCACCGGGTTCATGAGCGAACCGGCGGTACCTTCGTCGTATTCGAGCAGTCGACGCACGTCGTCTGCTTCGTCGGGTTCCATGAGTTGGAGCAGCTTTTCACGCTGGGCGTCGTCCAGCTCGATGAGAAGGTCGGCGGCGTCGTCCGGTTCCATCTCTTCGAGGACCTGCGCGGCACGCTCGTCGTCCAGGTGCGACAGAATCTGCACCTGGTCCTCGGCGGGCAGCTCCTGCAGAACGTCCGCGAGGCGCTCATCCTGCAGTTCGGCGGCGATTTCGACCATGCGCTTATCGCTCATCTCGTGGATAGCGTCCGCAAGGTCGGCGGGCTTGGAGTTCTCGTGGTTAGCGACGAACGCGGTTGCCGCCTGCGGTTCCACGTCGGTGGAGAGCACCGCCTCGTCCCAGTCGACGATGAGGGTCTCCTTGGAGCGGCGGCGCCACGTGCTGGAGCCGGAGTTGACGCGGGAAACGAACAGCTCGGTCACGCCCCAGTCGCCGTTGCGGCGCTGCTCAATGGCGACGTCCTCAATGACGGCGTCGCCGCTGCCGTCGAGCAGGCGCACGCGGCGGTCAAAGAGCTCACCGACGATGAGAGTCTCAGAGTTGCGCTGTTCAAAGCGGCGCAGGTTCACCAGGCCGGTTGAAATAATCTGTGAAGCGTCGATACTTCGCACACGGGTCATGGGCATGAACACGCGTTTCTTGCCGAGCACCTCAACGATGATGCCGACAACAATGGGTTCGCTGCCCTTGGCGGGGCGGGCGCCCGCAATGGATGCGCCCAGCCCGCGTTTGAGCACGACGACATCTCGGAGACGGCCGAGGCGGTCACCGAAGGGGTCAAAAACGTCGAGGCCCAAAAGGCGGGCAATGTAAATCTTGCTGGGGGTGCTGAACTTCGAATTGCTCACCTCTCTAGGGTACGCTCCGCCGCGGGGATTCGCACTTTGAGAAGCCGAATTGAACAGGTGTTCGCTACGCCTGTAGAGGAGCTGACTGCCCACCGGGTCCAGGGGTGGGGTGGGCGGTAGAATAGGAGCCATGACTTCTAACCTGCCGAATATTCCCTCGACCCCGCCTTCTTCATATCTGGCCTCGCGCCTGGCGCAGGCTCAGGGCAAGCCCCTGCCCGCCGGTGAGGCGATTGCCTCCTTCGTTCGTCACGATGATGCGCTCGCCGCTTTTGATGTGCTCAGTGAGCAGGATTATCCGGTTACGGCGCTGTACCTGGTCAATGACGGTATCCGCCAGGTGGAGTACCCGGTACAGCCCGGTTATGGTCGTGCCCTGATTTCTTCTGCGATTCAGGGTGCGTCGATGGGTCTGGTGTTTTCGGTGCTGTTGACGCTGACCGGTGACTCTTTTACGTCGGTGGCGCTAAAGTACGTGCCGCTGTCGGTGGTAGTGTTTGTGCTGTGGCAGATGTTCATTCTGCGCCGCGGCAGGGGTGTTCGTTACCCGATGCGTACTGAGGCGATTCCCTCGCGTACCGTGATGTACGCTCTGCCGGAGTACGCTCAGGATGCGCGCCGCGTGCTGGGTGCGCACCCTCGCTTCTCGGCGGCGGTTGCGGCTGCGCGTGCGGCAGCTGCTCCGGAAGCTTCGCAGGCGCGTGCCGCTCAGAGCACCGTCTCGATGAATGGTGCACCGGTTCCGACCGGCGCCCCGAAGGCTCCCTCCTACCGTGCGCAGGCGGGTAGCCAGCCGGCACCGAACCAGAACCTGCCCGAGCGTGATACGACCGCGCAGAACGCGGTAGCTCAGAGTGCGGCGCAGAACATGCCGGCACCGGTTGCCCCCGCTCAGCCCGCTCAGTCCACTCAGCCTGCAGAACAGGCAAGCGCTGAACAGGCAAGTACTGGTCAGGCGACCGCTCAGAAGTCAGATACGCAGAAGCGCCCCGCTCAGCGGTACGGTCTGCGCGTGGACGACCCGGAAGAATACGCGAAGCTGATTCAGCCCAAGCCGCAGCGTCCGACTCCGCGCCCGCAGGGCCTGCAGGATAAGTCCTCGCACGATAATTCCTCGAAGGACTCCGAATAGCCGTAAGGCACAACGGCGGGAAACAGGCATAGAAGATACGCGAAAGCCCCTCACCGAAACGAATCGGTGAGGGGCTTTCGTTATGTACAGACAACCGGCACTAACCGGTGCTGGTGGCGTGAAGAGTCAGGCTTACTTCGCCAGCTTCGCCATCCACTCCTCGATGCCCTCAACGGTGCGCGGCAGTGCAGCGGAGAGGTTCACGTTGCCGTCCTCGGTGCAGAGCACGTCGTCCTCCAGGCGGATACCGATACCGCGGTACTCCTCGGGAATGGACATGTCCTCTTCCTTGAAGTACAGCGCCGGCTCAATGGTGAAGACCATGCCCGGCTCCAGCTCAGCCCACATGTACAGTTCAGCCTTTGCCTGCGCGCAGTCGTGCACGTCCAGGCCCAGGTGGTGGCTGGTGCCGTGCGGCATCCAGCGGCGGTGCTGACCGCCCTCAATGGTGAGGGAAACCTCGGCAGAAACCGGCAGCAGGCCCCACTCTTCCAGACGGTGAGCCAGAACCTCCATCGCGGCGTCGTGCAGTTCGTGGAACTTACGGCCCGGCTTAGCCACAGCGAATGCGGCGTCAGCAGCCTCCAGCACAGCGTTGTAGACCTTCGCCTGAACCTCGGTGAACTTACCGTTCACGGGGAAGGTGCGGGTCACGTCTGCGGTGTACAGGGTGTCGTCCTCAACGCCTGCGTCCAGCAGCAGCAGCTTGCCGTCATCGACGGTGCCGTTGTTGCGGATCCAGTGCAGGATGGTTGCGTTGTTACCGCACGCTGCGATGGTGTCGTAGCCCAGGTCGTTACCGTCGGTACGTGCCACGGAGAAGAACGCAGTCTCAACGACGCGCTCGCCGCGGTGGTGCGCAACAGCCTTCGGCAGGGAGCGGATGACCTCTTCGAAGCCCTTGACGGTCAGGTCAACGGAACGCTGCAGGTTCTCAATCTCGATAGCGTCCTTAATCAGGCGAGCCTCGGAGAGAGCCACAGCCAGCTCGGAGTCCAGCTTGTCAGCCTGCTCCAGCTCCACGCCGGTGTTGTAGCGGGAAGTGTCAACCAGAGCGTCAACAGCCGGGTCAACGTTGCGGACCAGGCGGATGTTCACGCCGCCCAAGCCCTGGTTGCCGGCGTTCTTGGTGATAGCAACCTCAAGCTCGGACAGGTCGCGGGTACGCAGACCGTAACGCTCGGAGAACTCCTTCAAGGTCGGGCGGGGGCCAACCCAGAACTCGCCGTAGCGTGCATCCGCGTAGAACTCTGCAGTGTCGCGGCCAGCCAGCGGACGGAAGTACAGGGTGACCTCGTGGTTGGAGCCGTTGTCGCCGGTACCCTCTTCGACGGGCTCGAAGATCAGCACGGCGTCAGGCTCGTGGTCGATGCCCAGACCGGTCTGGTGCGCAAACGCCGA